>Ga0055584_100000149_pt1 | contig 65242 bp, 51 predicted proteins | sample OSDHelmetaG_FD_58716 | JGI IMG/M metagenome (GOLD analysis project Ga0055584, IMG submission 58716) | Pelagic marine sediment microbial communities from the LTER site Helgoland, North Sea, for post-phytoplankton bloom and carbon turnover... | ecosystem: Environmental > Aquatic > Marine >... | reverse complement strand
ATTATTAATTAACAGGAGGTATATTATGAAAACTACTTTTACTCTTTTAACAGTATTAACAATGAGCATCTTCGGTATAGATGCACAAGCTGCGGTGAGCTCGAAGCTTCACCTCAACTTATTTAACGACGGACGGTTTGTCGTCGTCGTCGACGGGATTAGGTACAACGATGTTGGTGGAACACTCGCCATTCACAATTTAAGGGCAGGAACCCATCAAGTAAAAATCGTTGAGGTCTTTGGTCGTCAAGGTCGTGGGCGCGGACAAAATGCTGGGCGTGAAGTCTTGTACAATGGTTCAGTAAACATTCCATTTAGGTCGGCTGTGTTTGCACGTCTAACAGACAACTACAATTTACGTGTGACCGAAGTCAAACAACTAAACCCACCAGTCCGACAAAGGCCAGTGTACCGCGACAACCATCGACGAAATGGGCCAACTTACGGTAACAGAGGAGGCAACCGTGGGTACAATGCCTTTATCTCGACCAAACAACAAATGCGACGCGCGTCGTTTGACCTTAACAAGCTTGCCATTGCAAAACAGTTTGTTCGTTCATCTCGACCAACCAGTGCAGAAGTAAGTCAGTTAATGAACTTAATGGCGTTTGACAAAACGAAGCTTGAACTCGCAAAGTTCTCTTATGGCTTTGTGGTTGATCCTTTCAACTTCAGACAAGTACGAAGAAGCCTGACCTTTGATAGCAGTGTGCGGCAATTAGACCGATTCATTGCAAACCAACAAACCGCTCCTCGTAACAATCGAAACAGAAGACGTCGATAATTACTTTTTATACTTTTACTTACGTTTAGCAGTCTCCATTTCGGAGGCTGCTTTTTTAATGCCTCAGGTTCCGACTGTAACCTAAATTATCGTTAAACTTGCACCTCCCAATGAAACAGGCAAAATACGTATCTATCAAACGAAGTCCGGTTGGAATCGAAATCATTAAACGCGCTTATAAAAGCATGTGCGAAAGCCGAGCAATGGCTGCGATTTATGAAGAAAACAGGCCTATCACTAAATACGTACATTCTACTTCAAAAGGTCATGAAGCCATCCAACTAGCTGTCGCTTATTTGTTGCACAAACAGGATTGGGTTGCCCCATATTACCGTGACGAATCCTTGTTATTAGGTATGGGCATGACGCCTTATGAACTCATGCTTCAATTGCTTGCGAAAGCTGACGATCCGTTTTCTGGAGGAAGATCCTATTACTCACACCCGTCATTAAGCAGACCAGATATGCCTAAAATGGCGCACCAAAGTAGCGCCACAGGTATGCAGGCAATTCCGACAACGGGTATTGCTCACGGTTTAAAATATAAAGAACAGCAAGGTTTACTGGAATCCAAAAACCCAGTAGTTGTATGCTCAATAGGAGATGGTTCAATGACTGAAGGAGAAGTCAGCGAAGCATTGCAAATGGCGGTGTTACACCAATTGCCAATTTTGTACCTCGTACAAGACAATGACTGGGGTATATCTGCAAGCGGCGACGAAATGCGGGCAATGGATGCCTACGAATTTGCTAAGGGTTTTAAAGGATTAAAGACTCAACGACTGAATGGTTCCGATTTTGTTGCGAGCTACGATGGAATGGCGAAGGCCATTGGTTGGGTACGAGAGAAACGAGCACCTATGTTGGTTCACGCCAAAGTGCCGTTATTGGGTCATCACACAAGTGGTGTTCGAAGTGAGTGGTATCGTGATGATTTTGAGGAAGACGCTAAGGACGACCCTTTCCCAAAAATCAGACAATTATTGATCAAACTTGGGGTGGATGAAGCGGAATTAGACGCTGTAAAAACCACTGCTGATGCGTATATAAAGGAAGAATTTGATAAGGCAGTTAATGCACCAGATCCGCAAGGTGAAACATTGACCGACCACGTATTAGCACCAACACCCATCACTGAAGAAGCAGGGGAAAGAAGTCCGGAAGGAGCAGAGACCATTATGATGGTGGATGCTGCATTGTTTGCCATGGATGAAATTCTAAAGAAACATCCAGAGGCATTGTTATACGGTCAAGATGTAGGTATTCGATTAGGTGGTGTATTTAGAGAAGCGGCCACGTTGGCTCAGAAATACGGTAAAGACCGCGTGTTTAACACGCCTATTCAAGAAGCATATATTGTTGGATCAACTGCGGGATTTAGTGCAGTAGGTTGCAAACCTGTTGTTGAAATACAATTTGCCGATTATATCTGGCCTGGTGTGAATCAATTGGTTACGGAACTCAGTAAATCGGGTTATTTAAGCGGTGGAAAGTATCACGTACAAAGTGTTATACGGATCCCAACAGGAGCATATGGTGGTGGCGGACCGTACCATTCAGGTACCAACGAAAGCAGTATTCTACCAATCAAAGGAATCAAAATTGTCTACCCGAGTAATGCCGCGGATATGAAAGGCTTGATGAAAGCAGCGTTTTACGATCCGAATCCAGTGGTCATGTTTGAACACAAAGGCATTTATTGGAGTAAGGTCCCAGGAACGGAAGACGCCAAAACACCAGAACCGTCAGAAGACTATGTGGTGCCTTTAGGCAAGGCTAGAATAGCACAGCATGCCTCAGAAGAAGCCATCGAGAATGGAGAATCGGTAGGGGTAATCACCTATGGAATGGGCGTGTATTGGGCGAAAGCAGCAGCGAAGTCGTTTAACAACCAAGTTGAAATACTAGACTTAAGAACATTGAGTCCTTGCGACAACGAAGCCATTTACGATCAAGCCAGAAAACATGGAAAGGTTTTGGTGTTGACTGAAGAAACGTTGACCAATTCTTTTGCTGAAGCCATTGCGGGACGCATTTCTAAAAACTGTTTTGAGTCGTTAGACGCACCAGTGCAAACCTTCGGAAGCGTTGACACGCCAGCAGTTCCACTGAATATGGGGCTTGAAAAAGTGATGTTGCCAAACGGGGAAAAAGTAGCCACTGTTTTGCGAGAACTTTTAGACTATTGATATAGTTTGAACGGATTCATTTAAATTTATGTGCTCAATTCAAAGCACATGAGAAAGATTCACCTTCTGCTAGATACGTATGGCGAAAGCCACAAAAACCACGTAAACAAAACCATCCATTGGTTGTGTGTTCCGGCTATTTTCTTTTCACTAGTCGGTTTGTTGTTTGCCATTCCTACTGAGGGGATTGTTGAGAAATCAATTTGGTTCAATGCAGGTAGTATTGCCTTGTTATTGGCCTTAGCGTATTACTTCGTTTTGTCAAAATCGCTGGCTATCGGTTTTGTAATTTGGGGACTTTTTTGTCTATGGCTAAACAACCAAATCTTTCAATGGGTAGGTGCCGATAACGGAAGTTTGGCGTTAATAAGTCTTGCCATTTTTGTAGTTGCATGGGTCTTCCAGATCATTGGGCATAAAATCGAAGGCAAAAAACCTTCGTTTCTTCAGGACATTCAATTTTTGCTCATTGGTCCAGCTTGGTTGATGAGCTTTATTTTTAAGAAATTAGGTCTCCGATATTAAATCTACTTCAATTTTATGAAAGACTTGTGGAGGCCATTTGACAATGTTATGAAGCTGATGTTGCTGTTGTTAATTCCATTTATGATGTTTTCAAGTGTGTATGCTGAGAATGTTCCTAAAGATTCTGCATCTTACAGGTACATTAATTTCTCATGGATGTCACTTCAGGATGAAGCAGACGGGAGATACTTTTCCTCAAATCCCTATCATGAATCAACAGACTACCCGTACTTTTCCTTTTTTGGAAAATTCACACCAAGTATTGCGTTTGGATATTCTGATTACAAGGTTTTTAAAGGGGTTCCATTTCGTCTTAATCAAAGTGTTGGTTTTATGTACTCCAATCAATCATATCGAGGCATATTCAATGTTAATCGCACAAATGATACCACGACTGGGGAGTATGTGGTTGAAGCCGATGAGATGAAGACACAGGTTCAAAAATATTTTCTATACTACCAAATAGAATCTAGAATTAACTTCTTAAATTATTTCTACGTAACTCCTGTTCTCGGGTTTGATTTACGATTGCAGCATAGCATCAACCAGTCTTCCAGTTCCGAATTGTTATACAGAATGGGCATGTACAAAACTGGAAACAACTCGTTGTTAAATCATGCCAGGTTTCACATTAAAGCGGGATACTCGATAGGAATTTGCCTAGCAAAACAGTATGATTTAGGGTTCACCTTAAAGCGAAGTTTGAACCAATCTTTGAAGCAAATCCAAAATTCAAAATGGCGCAGTACCCAAGGTAGTTTATATATTAACTACCAGTTCCGATAAATAGTAACAATTTTATTAAAGTCGGATATTCTTAAATAGCCAAACCCTAAACCTATTCGGCTGATTGTATTCAATTATTCAAAGATTAAAAATTCAACATTAAGCATTATCAATGTGCTTCCAACCAAGTCTGTCCTTCCCCAATCTCAACAACGGTAGGCACTTTTAACGGCATCGCATGTTCCATAAGTGGTTTGATCAACATTTTTAATCGATCTAATTCATCTTTATGCACGTCAAACAACAATTCATCATGTACCTGAAGAATCATCTTAGACTTAAATCCTTGAAGTCTTAACGCAGCATCAATGTTTATCATCGCCAGCTTAATCATGTCTGCAGCGGATCCTTGAATCGGTGCGTTGACAGCGTTTCGTTCTGCAAAACCAACCACTGTTCGATTTTGTGAATTGATGTCTCGAATTTGTCGTTTACGCCCCATCAATGTTTTCACATATCCGTAATCTCGACAGTTTTTAATGGTATCATCCATGTACTGTTTGATACCGCTAAACTTTTCAAAATAGGAATCAATGAGCTCTTGCGCTTCACTTCTTTTAATCTTTAGATTTTGCGAAAGCCCCGTAGCACCTTGTCCGTAAATGAGTCCAAAATTGACACTTTTGGCCTTATATCGTTGTTCTTTGGTGACTTTATCTAATGGTACATCAAACACCTTGGCTGCAGTAGCGGTGTGTACATCAAGTCCATTCACAAATGCTTCCGTCATGGCTTCATCACCGCTCATCGAAGCAACGATACGCAGTTCAATTTGACTATAATCTGCCGCAACCAATATGTGGTCTTCGTCACGCGGAACAAAAGCTTTTCGGATCTCCCGACCTTTCTCAGTTCTGATTGGGATGTTCTGCAAGTTTGGATTCGTGCTACTTAATCGCCCAGTTGCCGCCACCGCTTGCGCGAAGTTTGTATGTACACGATTTGTATTAGGGTTAACCAATCTAGGAATGGCATCCACGTAGGTACTCTTTAATTTCTGGTTATGGCGATATTCCAAAATCATTTTGGGTAGCGCATGTACGTCGGCCAATTTGGTTAACGTTGATTCATCTGTTTTATACTGACCAGTCTTGGTTTTCTTCGCTTTTGCGTCAAGCTTTAAATGATCGAACAACACTTCTCCCAATTGTTTTGGGGAGGCAATATTAAATTTGACCCCAGCCTGTTCGTAGATGGTTTTTTCAATTTCTAAAGATTCGGTTTCCAACTCCTTAGAATAGTTGGCCAGGAATTCTGTATTTACATTCACGCCTTCGCGCTCCATTCGGCCCAATACTTTTATCAAAGGAATTTCAATTCTGTCGAACACAGAACGCACTTCTTCAGATTGTAAAATCGGTTCAAATTGTTGCTTTAGTTGCAAAGTGATGTCGGCATCTTCAACGGCATATTCTGTTGCCTTGTCAAATGGCACTGTGTCAAAACTCAATTGATTTTTCCCCTTTTTACCGATTAGTTCGGTAATGGAAACGGGTTTATACCCCAAATAGGTTTCAGACAAATAATCCATGTTGTGGCGTTGATCTGGTTCCAACAGATAATGCGCCAGCATGGTATCAAATATTTTTCCTTCAACTTCTATGTCGTAGTTCCATAGTACTTTGATGTCATATTTGGCATTTTGCAACACCATTTCAATGTCTTTGTTCTGGAAGAAAGGATTGAAAGACTCCAAAATGGCTTTCGATTCTTCAAAGTCATCAGGGAAGTTGACGTAATATCCTTTGTTGGCTTCAAACGAAAAAGCACAGCCTAGAATTCGCGCTAATAATGGATCTAGGTTGGTTGTTTCGGTATCAAAACAAACTGTTTTTTGTTTTAATAACTTTCCCAACAACGCCTTTCTTTTTTCAGGAGTATCTACTAATTCATAGTCGTGTTTTACCTCATCGATGGTTTTAACACCTGACATTTTTTTCGCTTCTTTTACAGCACTGCTGGCAGAACTGGTCCGCGGTAAGTCACCAAATAATGATTGCTGACCACCAGAAGCAATAAATTGAGGAGATTCACCCAACACCCGTTTGTAAAGTGTTTTGAACTCTACTTCATCAAATATTTTTCGAATGGCTTCTTTGTTAGGTTCTTCATGTACCAAACTCGCCTCATCAAAATCAACAGGTGCATCCAATAAAATGGTAGCGAGCTTTTTACTCAAAAACGCTTGCTCTTTATTGTCTTCAATTTTCTCTTTAAGTTTTCCTTTTAATTCATGGGTGTTTTCGTACAGTTTTTCCATAGACCCATATTGTCTCAATAGAGTACTAGCTGTTTTAGGACCTACACCTGGAACACCAGGAATATTGTCAACAGAATCGCCCATAAGACCTAGGTAGTCAATAATTTGAGAAGTATCATCCAACTGAAAACGCTCACACACTTCAGCAGGTCCCCAAACTTCTGCACTATTGCCTGAACGAGCAGGTTTGTACATGAATGATTTCTCAGTCACCAATTGTCCGAAATCTTTATCCGGCGTCATCATATAAGTGATGAAGCCTGCTTCCTCGGCTTGTTTGGCTAGCGTTCCAATGACATCATCGGCTTCATATCCTTCCGCTTCTAAAATGGGAATATTAAAAGCTTCTATCACCCGTCTGATATATGGTTCAGAAGATTTTATGTCCTCAGGAGTCTCGTCTCTGTTCGCTTTGTACAACGGATATTCCTGCTTCCGTACGTTCTCCGACTTGTGGTCGAAAACAACCGCAATGTGGGTTGGTTTTTGATTTTGTAATACATCAAGCAAGGTATTGGTAAAACCAAAAATGGCAGATGAGTTTAAACCATAGCTGGTTATTCGTGGGTTTTTTATAAACGCGTAATACGCCCGAAATATTAAGGCATACGCGTCAAGAAGGAACAGTTTTTTATCAGACATAAGATGGGAAAATTAAGCCAACCGTTTGGTTGATACAAAAAAAAATAGCGTTTGTGGATTATCCGTCTTTACATTGACTCAACTCTTGAATAACCGAATTCGGGTGATACCTTTGTTGCACAAACATTTCTGTAAATGAGTGAATACATTATAAAGAACGGAACTGTCTTCAATAGGCAGAAGAGATGCGCAACAGACGTACATATTAAAGATGGAATAATTACCCGAGTTGGCGCTCATTTATCTAGCGCGACTGCAAAAGAAATCGACGCTGAAGGGAAGTGGGTGTTGCCCGGTGTGATTGATGATCAAGTACATTTTAGAGAGCCTGGTTTAACACATAAAGCAAACATCTATACAGAAGCGAAAGCGGCAGTGGCAGGAGGAGTCACCAGTTTTATGGAGATGCCCAACACGAATCCACAGGCCGTGACACAAGAAATTTTAGAGGAGAAATATGTAACTGCGTCCAAAACATCGTTGGCGAATTATTCTTTCTTCATGGGTACGACCAACCACAATTATGAAGAGATTCTAAAAACGAATCCCAAAACAGTTTGTGGTATAAAAATATTTATGGGCAGCAGCACAGGGGATATGTTGGTTGATGACGACCATATTTTGTCTAAAATATTTGCGAACGCACCAACTATCATTGCGCTCCACTGTGAAGATGAAGCCACTATTAAAGCAAATACACAAGCGTATATAGACAAGTTTGGAGAAGACATTCCTTTTAGTGCCCATCCAGACATACGTAGTCGAAAGGCTTGTTATTTATCGTCAAGCAAGGCGGCCCAGTTGGCAAACAAATACGGTACGCGCATACACATATTACATATATCCACGGCTGACGAAATTGCTTTGTTTACACCGGGTGACGATTTCAAGACTAAAAATGTTACTTCAGAAGTGTGTGTGCATCATTTGTCGTTTAACGCTAGTCAGTACGATGAAAAAGGATCGTTAATAAAATGTAATCCAGCAATTAAAAGCGCCAATGACCAAGAAGCTCTTTGGGAGGCTTTAAGAGCAGGAAAGTTTGACGTCATAGCCACGGACCATGCCCCACATACCTGGGATGAAAAACAACAGAAGTATTTAAAAGCACCTTCAGGTTTGCCGTTGGTTCAACACAGTTTGCAACTCATGCTGGAGCATGCCAAAGAAGGCCGAATATCAGTTGAGGATGCTATCAATAGGATGTGTCACAAACCTGCCGAATTATTTGAAATAGACAGAAGAGGTTTTATTGAAGAGGGCAATTGGGCAGATGTTGTGGTGGTCAACCCAAATGAATCATACACCGTTCAAAAGGAAAACATTCTGTATAAATGCGGTTGGTCACCTTTAGAGGGTAAAACATTTAGTCATACCATTGACCAGACCTTCGTATCAGGAAATTTGATTTTTAATCACGGAGAATTCGACGAATCACATAAAGGGCAACGTTTGCTTTTTAACAGATAGTCTTATTTACTTTTGAGCACTTCTCTAAAATGAATTACATGAAAAACAAAATATGGATGCTTTGCTGTTTGTTCAATGTTGTCGCATTGGCACAAACAAACGAGGTTCAAATGAATCTAGATCAAAACGGATTCAGTGAAATATATCCCAATGAACCCAGCATTTGCATTAGCAAGACCAACCCATCAGTACTTGTTGGTGGAGCGAATATTGCGTACCAATATCTTTCTACAGACAACGGAAATACTTGGAAAACCAGCGTTCAAAAAAGCAGTTTCGGTATTTGGGGAGATCCCGTTTTGCATAGCGATATTGACGGCAACATCTACTATGTGCATTTGTCTCGAACGTCAGGCAAAACAAAAGATTACGGATTTATTGATCGGATTGTTATTCAAACCTCTACAGATGATGGTCAATATTTTTCTGATGGCAGCTTTACGGGTTTGAATGAGCCTAAAATGCAAGACAAACCTTGGATTAGTACCGATGATTATTCATCAAGTTATAAGGGCAATGCCTATTTGACTTGGACAGAGTTTGACAAAATCAATAGCAAGAAAAAGAAACACCAGAGTAGAATTCAATTTTCCAGCTCAAATGATATTGGTAAAACATGGACTCAAGCCATCACCATATCTGACAGTGTTGGTGATTGTGTGGATGACTATAATACGCTGGAAGGTGCAACAACGGCAGTCGGGGTGAATGGAGAAATATATTGTGCCTGGGCAGGTCACCATAAAATATACTTCGACAAGAGTTTAGATGGAGGTAAAACGTGGGGTACTGACAAAGTTGTTTTTAACCAACAAAGTGGTTGGGCAATGGACATTCCGCATAAGTACAGAAGTAATGGAATGCCTTTTTTAATGGTAGACAATTCACCAGGAAAATTCACAGGGCGGTTATATATGGTTTGGGGCGATGATAAACTGGGCGATGCAGATGTGTTCATGTCGTATTCTGACGACGCAGGAACAACTTGGCAAACACCAAAGCGGGTACATAGCGATGTGCCCAACAATGGTAAAAGCCAATACCTTCCGAACGTAGCTATTGACCAAACAAGCGGACACCTTATAATTACCTATTATGATAGACGCTGGAGTAAACACAATGTATTCAGTGATGTATATGCTTCGCTAAGCACGGATGGAGGTGAAAGTTTTAATGAATTTCGTCTTAACAATTTAATCTCAGGTCATGTTGGGAGCGATCGATTTAGTGGTGATTATATTGACGTGGATTTTCATGCGGGTAAAATATCTGCGATCTGGGCATCGTATGATGGGTATGCAAAAATCTACAACCGAACAGTAATGGAACAAGAGTTGGAGCAGTTGTTTCCAATCCATCAAGTGGGCCAGTTTACAAGTTATGTGTCGTATGATGGGAAAAAACCAACGATTTACGCGGTCACTACCAGACCCACCAATGCCGAAATTATCTACTATAAGAAACGATGGTTCAGTAAAAGTGTAAAAGAGAAATCGAGAGAAAGTGTATACATGCGACATCGTCCTGGACTGCAAGGGACAACCGAATTGAGTATTCAAGCGACTCAAAAAAGACGATTTACCATCATATTTACTCCAGAAGAAACTGAGATGTATCCTAATGAGTCACACGAAATAAAGATTGACTAAACGTAACATACTGTTTGTCAAATGGTTAGGCGCCAGAGTCAACTTGGATTATTCGTATTGTTGAATTAAGCGTAAAGCATTGACTTTTAGCGTTAAAAAACCGTATTTTGCGGACTATTTTTAAAAAAATGGCGAAGAATAAAAACGACGAGTCTGGGGTAATATTAAAAATTCAAAAGCAAACAGGTTGTTTGCTATTTGTAATTGGTGCGGCCATGTTGGCATTTGTATTGACTGACTTTTTCAAAAGCGGAACTTCCGCGTTTGGAGGGTCTAAAAACGTAGTTGGAGAAATTGCGGGTGAAAAAGTGCAGTACGATGATTTGATGAAAGGCGTTGAAGAATTGAAAGTGATGTATCAAGGTTCTGATTTTGATGAAGCTTCTTTAAGAGAACAAGCTTGGAATCAAATCATTCAAGAACGCGTAATCAAAAAGCAACATGAATTGTTGGGCATAGAAATGGGCCGAGCAGAAATTATCGATGCATTATTTGGTCCTGATCCGGATCCAATGGTAGTTCGAAACTTTACAAATCCTGATACAAAACAGTTTGATCCAAATATGTTGCGTCAATATGTTGAAATCGACATGTTAGAGGATGAAAGTAAGTATGCGAATTATATGAACTTCTTGGAAAAACCCATGCGTGAGTTTAGAGAAGGAGCGAAATATGAAAACATGATTCGTGCAGGTATTTATACCACCAAAGTTGACGCACAATACGAATACAACTTAGAGGAATTCAAAATGAGTGCAAAATCTGTTGGATTGCCTTATGTATCGATTTCTGATTCAACCTTCTCATATGACGACGGTGATTTGAAAGAGTATTTGAATGACCATTCAGACGAATACCAACAATTGGCTTCTCGTGATATTGACTTTGTGGTATTAAACGTTTTCGCTACTGCTAAAGACACTGCCTATACGAAAGAATTAGTTTCTAAAGAAGCTGAAGCATTTAAGAAAACAAAAAAGGACAGCTCATTTGTGTCGATGAAACGAACAATGAGACCTTTTAATTCTACCTATGTACGACGTGGCATGTCTGACCTACCTTCAGACGTTGAGGATTTCATTTTTACTGCAGACTCAGGTGCTGTTAGTAATTTAGTATATCAAAACGGATCGTATGGTTTGTATAAAGTGACTGGCGTAAAAGAAGACAGTGTTACTGTTATGAGAGCACGTCACGTATTGGTACAGGCATCAGATGATGGTGAAACTAAAGCCAAGCAAATATTAGCAGATATTAAGTCTGGTAAAATGACGTTTGCTGAAGCAGCCAAAGACAATTACGACCAAACGGGTAAAAGCGGTGGGGATTTAGGTTGGATTCAGAAAGACGGATTCAACATGCAAGTGCCACAAGAAGTAAAAGACAAAATATTATCGTCAAGTGTTGGAAGCTATTCAATCGTGAAATCATCTAAAGGGTGGCACGTAGTAAATATTACCGACGGACCTTCAAAAAAGTTAGTTCAGTTTGCTGCTTTAGAACGCAAAATAACGCCTGGTACTGAAACGGATCGTGAAGCTGAAAGATTGGCTGGAGAGATTCAATTCCAGTCGCAGGATAACGATGATTTCATTACTGTAGTTGAGAAGCTTGGACAAAACGTTCGTGAAGCTACTAAGATTACTTTGAGCAATCCTACAATTCAAGGTGTACCTGATGCAACGGATGTGGCTCGATGGTTATTCAATGACAAAACAAGAGTTGGAGATGTTTCTGACGTAATCAACTTACAAGGTCAGGATAGATATATTGTTGCCAAGTGTACTAAAATAAGAGAAGAAGGAACAGCAAAATTGGAAGACGTTCGAGATCAAGTAATCCTTGATTACATCCGCGAGCAAAAAGCAATTCAATTAGCACAGAAGTTAGAAGATGCTTTGAAAACGGCTTCAACACCTGAAGAGGTTGCAAAAGCAGTTAACTCTGCAGTTTCCTTTGTTCCTGCAGTAAACATGCTTTCTGCTCAAGTAACTGGAATTGGCGCAGAACCAGAAGTAGCTGGTACAATCTTAGGATTGAAAAAAGGAGAACGCTCAAGTCCAATTAAAGGGGTTAGCGGTGTGTACGTTGTTTGGTCTGAAGGTCAAGTACAAGCCGGTGAAGCGAACGAGTTTAACCTTGAGGATATTAGTCGTCAGGTTGGAGATCGTACAATGCAAATGGCAGGAGAAGGTGTTAAAAATGCACTCAAAGAAAAAGCGAAGATTGTTGACAAACGATATAACTTTTTCTAAAAAATATTAATTCATTTGAAAGCTTCCGCTGGTCGGAAGCTTTTTTTTTGCCTTATGAAACACGTCATTTTCTTACATGGTTTTTGCGAAACTTCAGAGATGTGGAATACCATTATCCCAAATCTGAACGACAAGGCATTTACGTTTCATGGGATTGACTTACCAGGATTCGGCAAGAATGAACAAACAGTAGATTCAATTGCAGCGATGTCTGATTTTGTTTTCCAGTTTATGTATGAATTGGACATCAAGACAGCCATCATAGTTGGGCATTCAATGGGTGGGTATGTTGCCTTAGAAATGGCAGCTATACATCCAGAAAGGATAGAAGCCATTGGCCTCATACATTCGCATGCGGCCTCTGACGCTGACGAAAAAAAGGACAACAGGCGTAAACTGATTGATTTTGTGTCGAGGAATGGGGGATCCGGTTTTTTAAAGGAGTTTTCAAAACAATTGTTGTCTCCCATTGCGTCAAACAAGGATTTGCAAAACACAGCGTATCAGTTAGTGAAAGATACATCAGATTTGGCAATTTTGTCGGCCACGGAAGCTATGATTAACCGCAACGACCATACATCTACGCTTCAAAATTTTAACAAACCCGTCTTATGGATTATAGGTGCGCTAGACACCTTTGTTTCGACTGAAGAAGTACTTAAACAAGCTAAGATTTGTCCTCAAGCACAAGTGGAAGTTATGAATGATGTCGGACATCTTTGTATGTATGAAGATCCACATAAAACCGTATCGATATTGGATGGGTTTTTACACAAACTAGCTTAATCAACTCAGAAGTTGATATACGACAAAGCTGGCAACGTAAGCAAGACCTGTCATATAGAACAGCTGTATTAAGGGCCATTTAAGGCTCTTCGTCTCTTTGAAAACCACGGCTAAGGTGCTAATGCATTGCATCGCAAATGCATAAAAAATCATCAAAGAAAGAACGACGGCGATGCTGTAGACGGGCTTGCCAGTCACAGGGTCTCGCTCATTGGTCATTTTTTCTCGGATATTGACGAGGTTGTTTTCGTCTTCCACACTATAAATGGTACTCATGGTGCCAACAAATACTTCACGCGCGGCAAAAGAGGTTAACAAGGCAATACCGATTTTCCAATTGAAACCTAGTGGTTTAATGACAGGCTCAATGACCTTACCAAACTGACCAGCGTACGATGTTTCTAACTGTGCTGTTTCTGTAGGTTCTAACACGCTAGCTGTTTTAGGATTCGGACCGTAAGAGGCTAAAAACCACAAACCAATGGACACAATCAAAATGACCTTCCCAGCTTCCGTTACAAAACTTCTACTTTTTTGGATTACTTGTAGACCAATGTTCTTCCATCGTGGTGGATGGTATACCGGCAATTCCATGATAAAATAATTAAGTCGAGTTTGTCGTATGATAAATTTAAACACCAATGCGGATACCAGACTTCCGACCGTTCCAATCACGTACATAGCTAATAAAACAAGTCCTTTTAATCCAAAAATACCCATTAAATACACGTCAGGAATAGCCACCGAAATCAATAAGGTGTACACGGGAAGTCGTGCAGAACAACTCATTAATGGCGTCACAAGAATGGTGATAATCCTGTCCTTCCAATTCTCAATATTTCTGGTCGCCATAATGGCTGGTATGGCACAAGCAACTCCTGAAATTAGCGGAACAATTGATTTTCCGCTTAATCCGAGGCCACGTAAAATCTTATCCATTATAAAACTCACGCGCGCCATATAACCCGTGTCTTCCAACACACCCATAAAGAAAAACAAAATGGCTATTTGTGGGATAAAAACGACCACCCCTGCAAGTCCGGCAACAATGCCGTTCACTAACAAACTTCTAAACCAATTCTCAGGTAAAACATCCATGAGTAGTTGCCCAATGTTATCGAACGCATACTCAATACCTTGCATTGGGTATTCCGCCAACCAAAAAACACTTTGAAAAATAACAAACAACAAAGTCAAGAAGATGAGGTAACCCCAGAGTGGATGGGTTAGAATGGGGTCAATACGCTCAGTTATTAACTGCCGCTTCGATTTCTGATGGACGATCTTTTTGAGTAAACCCGAAATGCGTTCGTATCGAAGCTGTATGTCACTTTTGTCTTCGTTAGTAAAGGGGTAGTGTGTGGTAAAATGCGTTCCAGATATTGCTTTTTCAATATCACCTAAACCAGTTCCCACTCTTGCGTTGGTTTCTAAGACAGGGATTCCAAGTTCCTTTTCTAGTCTGGCAGTGTCAATATCAATACCAGCGGCCTTAGAAACATCCACCATATTGAGCAACAATATGATGGGTATGTTCAACTCAGAAAGCTGACTGAAGTAGAATAAATTCCTTTTAAGATTATGGGCATCTGCGACGTAAATTATGAGGTCTGGTCGCTCAGGGTGGTTGGGTTTAAATAAGTCGAGAGCAACCTCTTCGTCTTTCGATTTTGGATTAACACTGTACGTGCCTGGCGTATCGATTAGTTGATATTGAGTACCATCGATATGTATGACAGCAGATTTTCTGTCAATCGTTGTACCCGGAATATTGGTTATTTTTTGTTTGAGCCCAGTGAGGTGGTTAAAAAGTGAGGACTTACCACAATTTGGGTTTCCACAAAGAGCAACCTTTTTTATTGTGTTATTTGACATCTTCTACAAAGTGTTCAACCTCAATTTGAGCCGCTTCAGACTTACGCATACTTAAACAGTATCCATCGATATCGAAGGCTATAGGATCACCAAGAGGCGCTTTTAAAGATAGTCGGACGGACGTACCAGGTACGCAGCCCATTTCCATTAACTTGTCTCTAATTTCACAAGGCTTGACGCCAATAATCACTACGTGATCACCCTTTTGTATGTCGGTGAGAACCATGGGTGCAAAAGTGACCTTTATTTAGAATAATTAAAAATAAACTGGCGACTTTATGAGTTGACAATTGACAGGTTTAATGACGGTGATATCACTTCGCTGAATGGCAATAGGCATCAAAATCGGCTACATTTGCGGCAGATAGAAGAACGTCAATATGTCAACAGAAAAATTAACTATTTCAGTAGCAAAGGGAGACGGCATTGGACCAGAAATAATGGACGCTGTTTTGTCTATTTTTAATGCTGCCGAGGTTCCATTGAATTACGAAGTTATTGGAATGGGGAAATCATATTACGACCAAGGTTTTGGTAACGGAATGACGCCAGAAGCCATGCAAAGTATTGAACGCAATGGTATTTTGTACAAAGGACCAATGGAGACACCTAAAGGCAAAGGCGTAAAAAGCATCAACGTTACCGCTAGAAAGGTGTGGAGTACATATGCAAACAGACGTCACTTTAGAACGTTAGAAGGCGTTGACACGGTGTATTCGAAGGCTGGTATCCCAATTGACATTACCATCGTAAGAGAAAACATCGAAGATACATATGGGGGAATAGAACATATGTTGAGTAAGGACGTCGCTTTGAGTCGGCGTTTTATTACCCGACAAGGCTGTGAACAAGTGATTCGTTTTGCTTTCGAAATGGCAAAGAAGGAAGGTTTTAAAAAGGTGAGCTGCGGTCACAAGGCAAATATCATGAAGCTTACCGATGGTCTGTTTCTAGATGTGTTTTATGAAATCGCGAAAGAATATCCCAACATACAAGCAGACGATGTTATTGTTGATGCCTTGTGCATGAAACTGGTACAATCACCGCAAGACTTTGAAGTTGTTGTTTTAACCAACTTACAGGGTGACATCGTTTCTGACCTTTGTGCAGGCTTAGTTGGTGGATTGGGCTTTGCTCCATCTACCAATGTTGGTGACAATATTTCCATCTTCGAAGCAGTGCATGGAACAGCGCCGGATATCGCCGGTAAAAACATAGCAAACCCAACTTCGCTTCTGATGAGTGGCATCATGATGTTAAGACATTTGGGCTTATTAAAAGAAGCAAGAGCAATTGAAGGGGCACTGTTATATACAATTGAAAGTGGCGTCCATACAGGAGATTTTGGAGATAGAAGTATTCCTTCCGTCGATACGACTGCTTTTGCAAAGGCAATTATTGGCAATTTAGGCAAGTTGCCTTCAAATATTACCCTGCGTGAAACCGAAGACCGTTCTGAATTTCATCTACCTGTGCGACCAGACCATCAGCGTGTGATGATTGGTCATACATCGGAAGTAGAAGTTGAAGGAATTGATTTATTTTTCACTTCTGAATTAACCGCGAATGAGATTGCAGAACAATTGTTAAAAGTGCTGCCAAGTGAAACGAAATTGGTATCTTTAACCAATAGAGGAACGGTGGTATGGCCAGATGGTTCTGTGTATACTGAATGCAGCACCGGTTATGGAGTCCGTTTAACCCAAAAAGGCCAGTCAAAATCCTTTTGGTGGAGCTTGACTGACAAACTAAGCGGAGTTATCAATGTATCCTCTACGGAGTTTTTAAATAGAATTGATGGTCAACGTGCGTACTCAGTTGGTCAAGGAAAATAAACGATTAAATCTTGTCAGAAAGATCTGACATACTGAAGTTTTTTAAAGTCAGAAGGATTCTTATCCCTCTGATTCTAGGATTTGGTGTATCCGCTTATTTCCTGTTCTGGAATAACGAAGGCATCACAGGTGTATCCGAAATTGCATGGTCTAAAGGCGCATACATTTGGCTATTAGCCGCTGCCGGTTTAATGGTCGTTCGCGACCTTGGCTATATTATCCGGCTGAGAATCTTATCGGAAAAAGAACTTACTTGGAAACAGTGCTTTCAAATTATCATGTTATGGGAATTTGCCTCGGCTGTATCTCCTGGGGCTATTGGTGGCACAGCAGCAGCAGTTGTCATCATGGCTCAAGAAAGAATGAAGACAGGTTTAACCACTGCAATTGTTCTGGTCACATCGTTTTTAGATGAACTCTATTATATGATTATGACGCCTATTGCATTTTGGGCAGTAATGAACACGTCTTTGTTTCCAACGTTTCAAAATGTAGGTTTCGACAACGTAATCAATACCGGCAACTTAAGAACCTTGTTTTGGAGTGGGTATATCTTCCTTTTGATTTGGACTATTTTCTTAGCTTTTGCGCTCTTTATCAAACCCGAAATATGTCGAGGTTTGATTATGTCTATCGTGAAACTACCTTTCCTTAAAAGGTTTAGTAGACGCGCAAATAGGTTTAGCGATGACCTATTGGTGGCTTCTAAAGAATTCAGGTCTAAACCTAAAAAGTTTTGGATCAAAAGTATGGGAGCAACGTTTGTTACTTGGACAGCCCGATTTTTGGTAATCAACTGTTTGATTATGTTGTTGAGCACCGTTGAAGCAAATGAGCATTGGGTCATTTTCGGCAAACAATTGGTCATGTGGATTTTGATGATGATTGCGTTAACTCCCGGTGCAAGTGGGGTAGCTGAGTTTATTTTTCCAGCCTTTATGGGACCGTATTTACCTACCAAACAGGTCTCCAATCAATTGTCGATTCTATGGCGTGTGCTGACCTACTACCCGTATATATTGATAGGCATTATGGTATTGCCGATATGGCTTAAAAGAGTAGGTATTGAAGAACGTTTTAGGCGATTACGCCTCCGCAAGAAGCGAGGATAACGCTTCAACATTTAACGGCTTTTCCCAAAGCTTAATTTGGTCGTGTAAACCTTTGTACTTCTCGCGCAATTCTTCATGAACACTTGCAGTAAGCACAATCATCAATGGCAAATCATCTTGTTTACATTCGATTATTTTCTCTAAAAACCCATAGCCTGAAATTTCTGGCATTTGGTTGTCTACGATGATCACGTCAATCTCCTTTGAACACAACTCGTCTAAGGCAGCCAAAGGATTTAAATAGCTGCTAATTTCGGCAGTGATAGACGATGTTTCAAGTAGTTTGGTGTTTACAAAAATGTCAATTTCGTTATCATCAATTAGAGCTATTCGCATGGAATTCAGATTGGTTATTTGGTATAAAAATATTAAAACTTGTTCCTTCTCCTGGAATAGAAGTTACGTCAATTGTGCCGTTCATATTTTCTACGGCCTGTTTAACTAGATATAGGCTGATATCTTGGTTATTTCCTTTCGACAGAATGAGTTCAAAAAGGCCATTGAGTTGTTCGTTTTCGATCCCAATATCATCATCTGTAAACATGATTTGAACGCCAGATTTCCCATCAATGACTTCAATATCTAAGTTAATTTGTCCTTTATCTGGATTAATCTGGTCGCCAACGTAATTAAGTAAATTACTAATGACCAGCTGAATTCTAAATGGGTCGTTGTAAAACGATTCCGTCGCCCTGACAACCACATTCATATTAATGTTACTGAAGTCTTGGAAACTATCTAAGGCTTGTTTACAACGTTGAATGATTTCGTTAAAGTCAATTTTATTTGAAACGCCTATGCGTTGGTCAGACTCATAATGCTCAATTATATTTCTTAATTGAAGATCAATCTGCATGATGCCTTTTTCTAAAATAGGCCAGTAATTCATGTTTTTATTATCACTGTCTTCAAGCTTGGCCAATCTTACAATGCCATGCATAGAAACCAGCGTGCTTCGCATTTCATTAGAAGCCTTATGGACAAATTGATTTAAGCTATCATACGAGTTCTCAAGCTCTTTCTGGTGCTTGGCTATGTTTTTTCTAGCATCGTATAACTCTATGGCCGACAAAATGGTTTGTCTTAAATCATACTCGTTCCAAGGTTTACTCAAGAATCTATAAACACGCGCTTTGTTGATGGAATCCATCATAGCGGTTTGATCTGCAAAACCAGTGAGGATGATACGTATGATGTATGGGTGTTTTTCGAGAATGCTTTCAAAAAATTCAATACCCGTAATCCCTTTCATTAAGTAGTCACTGATAACCACTTTGACTTCAGGGTTGTCATCTAATTTTTGACGTCCTTCTTCAGCCGAAGTTGCTGTAATCACATTAAACTCTCGACGAAAGATAGCTCTGAAAGCGACCAAATTTGGTTCTTCATCATCAACGTATAATAGGTATTGCTTATTCACTTGTTACCGGTAATTCAATTGTAAATGTGGTTCCTACGTTTGGTTCGCTTTCTACGGAAATATGTCCATTGTGTTTTTCCATTATTCCGTAAGTAATGGAAAGACCTAATCCTGTTCCTTTACCCACGTCTTTCGTGGTGAAGAATGGATCAAAGATGCTATTTTTTACTTCTTCCGGCATTCCACAGCCGTTGTCTGCAATAGTAATGACTACCTTGTCGTCGACATGCATAGTTTTAACCGTAAGAACACCCTGGGTTGGGTCTTCATATCGATCCCTAATTGCGTCAATGGCATTGTCTATCAAATTCATAAAAACTTGATTCAGTTTACCAAGATAACATTTTATATGCGGTATTGACCCAAGTTCAATTACGGTTTCGATATCTTTCATCTCACTTTTTAAGATGGTAATGGTAGATTGGATACCATTATTGATGTCAGCACTTTGTGCCTCATCGTCATCGGTTCTTGAGAAATTCTTTAGTCCGGTAACAATTTCAGAAGTTCGTTTTGCGCCTTCTTCAATGCCACCAAGCAGCTCGTGCATCTCTTTAATAGCATAATCAATATCCAACTCCTCTTCCTGAGTCAGGAGTGCTTTCATCTCAGGTAAGTCACTATCTTTAGCAAATTCCTTGTATCCATTTAGGATGGTTAATATGTCCCCCAAATCCTGTCTTAACGGTTCAACGTTAGAAGACACATAATTGATAGGATTGTTTATTTCGTGGGCAATACCAGCCGTTAGTTGACCAAGCGACGCCATTTTTTCGGCCTCAACTAGGTGGCCTTGTGTCGATTTTAGGTTGGAGAGGGTGTCTTGTAAATCCAAGTTCATTACCTCCAATTCTTCTGTACGTTTTTTAACCTTTTCTTCTAAGACCTTATTTTGATTTCTTGTTAAATCGTTATTCTTCTTCACTTCCATCAACATCAACCTTTGTGACTCCTCACGTTGTTTTTTAAGCATGTTGATTCTGTCAGCTAGTGCAAACGAAAGCAGTACTGTTTCAATTGCAGCGCCTATAGGCATCGAATAGTTGGTCAAAAGACTATAACTCAAAATGTTTAAGCTACGCATGACATAGAGTATCACCCCAATTAAAAAGATGGTCCAAGCAACCAAAACGAACTTGGCTGAGCTTACTTTCCTTCTCGTTAATACAGCACAAATGGTAATAATGACCAGCGCCGACACCATGCCATTGGCGTTTAGAATAATAGAGGCTATTGCTGTTTGGCCAATTAATGAAAAGCCAATACCAATCACACTGACTGCTATAAATACATTGATGGCCCAAATGGACCAAGGCATGTTTCGTTTTAGATTGATAAAACGCGACATGAATATCAGTCCGAAAATGATGGATAACAGCGGGAATATGACGACTGCATGGTCTGGCCAGAAATTAGAATTAGGCCAGAAAAATTTATTCGCATACCCTACCAAAGACGACTGCCCAATGAAAAGTGGTAGGATATTAATTACATAAAAGAAATAGATACTCGTTCTAAGAGATAAGAAGAGAAACAGGTTGTACAGGATCATTACCGCTAGAATTCCAGCGAATAGTCCAAAAAGCGTTTCACGCACTTGACCTTTACTCTGTATGGTTTGCGTGGAACTGACATGTATGGGTATTACCAGCTCATCTTGTCCTTTAACCTTAATATACACTTCCTTTGTTTGACCAGGTTTGATAGGCATTTTAAAGATAGGTTTCGGATCTTTGATCGCTCTATCTGAAAATTTAGTGAGGTCGGAAACCACTTGAACTTGATCATCGAAGTACAATTCGACAATATCTGTATTGGTTTGGCCAATTTCAAACATCAGTTCATTGACAGTCGTACCATTTTGTACAGTGGTTTTTAACCAGTACGTGCTTTTTGTGAAGCCGAAATTAAAAACGTCCATTTCGTTTAGTAGAAACTGATCTGGGCTAACAGCCTTTACATCTTGGATGGTCAATTTGCCCTTTTTGTCTTCAAGGTAGACAAAACTTCTACTTCTTAAATCGTAAGAAGACTCATCCTCAATTTTCAAGAACTGTGCGCGTACAGAGTTTGTAAGCAAACAACCGAATAAAAGAATGACAAGTCGCTTCATCATGAGTCGATATTTAAATTAAATGATAAATTTAGTTTTAGTTGGTTGACAACAATCTTTCGTTTGAGGTTGGTGTCTTCTCTGAGCAAGGCTACAAACGCCTGCTCCTCAGACCCCGAAGTTGGTAAGTCATCACAATCACCAATCATCACTACACGTGCTATGTACTTTTCAGTTGGGTAGTTAAAACCACCTTTGTTTCCAAACTGTTTTTGAATTTCAAATCCAGCCGGTGAAAACAAGAACATACTGTAGTCGGAAGCCAAGCCATACAATTTGTGTATACCAAGCTGAGGCAGTAATGCTATTGACGAATTCACCAAAATCCAACTGATGCCATAGCCTCGGATAGTTTTCGAATTCCATAATCCGCATTGTTCGCCACAACCCAATTCAGTGTACTTGGTTATTTCATCACTAACAGTCGGATCGATTTTGGAGACACCTTCCTCCATTGGCAAAAGATGTACGCCATCGGCTTTGTGAATACGAATACCACCCATCATCTCATTATCCCGCATGGCAACGATGCAATATGCGTTCGGGTTTTTCGTCCAGGTTGGATTACTGGACTTCACAGATGTCACTCCATAATCTTTTAAGACATTAATATGCCCCTCAAGATATTCCTTGCACAACTCGGGGTAATCTACCGCCCTAAAAGACAATATTTCAAACGTCGTTGCCTGGAGTGTTTTTACGTTTTTTAACCCAATATTCATTCTATTTCTTCAAAAAATAAATGTTCGTTTATATCACGCCTCAAAGAGCGTGTCTCTATCTCTTTCCCTTTGAACAGTCTAAATAGGAATATTTCGCCTCGCTGATCATCAAGGTTAAGTATGTCCTTAAATTCCGCTCTAATGTTTAACAACTCATTTCGAAACGGCTTCAATTGTTCATCGTCATTGTCATGTGCAAACCGATTAAAAATAAAAGTCGACGGACTAATAGGATGAAATCCTAAGTTGAGCTCGGTTGCTTTTAACCATGCCCTTTGCAAAGCGCGTCCGCCTTCGAAATAATCCTTACGAGTGCCCGATGGCATAGAGATAAAGCCAATGCGTTCGGTGTTTTTAATTGCCTTTCGCATCATGGTTTCAAAACCAGTACCTAGGCCCCAGTCTCTTAGTTGCCTTATGACTTTATAATTTTTCGAAACGTATAGACCAGCCTTTTCTGTTTCTGTTAAGTCTATAGTTCTTAAGTCAATTCCATCCTTGGTGGATTCAGCTTCCTCAACTGTCCAGCGTATTTCATCAATAAAATCGGTATGACCTCTGTCGGTCATTAAACGAATTCTTTCGACGGCACATAGTACTTCACCGAGTTGTTCTTTTTTATCCGTAATCCATGTAAGTTGAGCGCCAGGGATCTGTTCTGATGCTTCTTGAATTAAACCAAAATCGTCTTTGGGAATTGGCTCAAGTTCTCCCAACATTCTATTAGTTCCTCTAGCTCGTATGTGTGAATACAGATTTAAATCATATTCGTTTAGCATGGCGGTTGGCTCAAAATCGATGACGGCAACTAGTGGGTTTTTTTCTTCAAATACAAAATGGTATCGACCCTTGAGACCAAGTTTATTTGCCCCAATTATGATGTTTTCGATAGCAGCACCAAAACCGACCATCCCTCCTAGAAAGTTATAGTCTAGGAACGAGTTGGCTTGCGCATGATCTACAAAAGCGAAAATTTGATTTTTCTTAGCGTACCAGCGCCAGGGCTGCATATTACCGCCAGATGGAGCCGTTTGTGCAAGTTCAACAAGTTCATGAATCTGCTTTTTGTTTAATTCGACGCCGTTGGATTTTGTATATCCGTTTAATATCTGCACCATTTGGTCTAAACTCAAATGAGTTTGTTTATCGTAGACAAATGGTTTTTGTTCAGGTGAGGTTTCAGTGAGTTTTTCTTCAATATCAAAATAGAACCTGCCAGACTTTATTTGCTCGGACAATAGGATCCTTCGGATAGTATCGCTTACGATACCGCCTCCGAAAGTGACCGAGCTTGCAAGCTGTGGCCATGTACTAACTGATTGTTCAATTTCCAACATGGATGCCCGTAGTAATGGGCTTGTATCGTCTATTCCAATCATGTCAAGCATGTATGGAACTTTATCTTCATTTGTTTTTAACGTCTTGAGCTTGGCAACATCCAAACCTTGAACCAAGCCGTGCAGAATTGGTCTGTCTGGCTCTTTGTCGAAACGCTCAATGTCTAGCATTGCACGATCATTGGTCTCCATAACCACCGGAATACCAAGTTCTTTCGCTTTCTGACGGGCAATTATTTTTATATCAAGGCCATCACATTCTTCCACGAGGGCATCCAGTGTGCCGTTTAAAGTGAAGAAGTCATCAATATTCTCTTCCGTTATTCCATTTTCATAAACGGTCACTTTCAAGTAGGGATCAATCTCAGCAATTTCACGAGCGACAATTACGGCTTTGTTAATACCGATATTGATGAGGTGGGTTCTCACTCGGTTGAGATTGCTCAAATCAATTTCATCAAAGTCCGCCAAACGTATTTCACCGAACATCCGTTACATTGCCATGGTTACTGCAACCGTTTGTCCGACAGATAAGCCAATCACTCCGACTATTTTTTTTCGAAGTGTTTGTTGTTGGGCTTCAGTAATCTTGTATTTGTTCCGATTCGTCCTAATTTCAACGAATTCCTCTTCAGGAAGTAGGTGAATTAATGTGTTATTCCATGGGTAATGAACCCAGTTGCCAATTGAATCTTGGCTTCTACCGCTTAAGTAATCCTCAATTAAATGTTGATATATTTCGGGATTCTCCTTGAATTTGACTTTTGGATTGCGGCAGTTTACCAATTCTTTTAGCTGATTTTCGATGGTATCAAAAATTTGAATTCCGGGCGTTTGCTTTATTTTTTCTAAAACATCAAGCGCCGCAACGCCTTGCGATAGGGAGATTATATGTGGGTGGTAGGAATACAATTACTAATCTTCTTTCGTGTGAAGATACTTAAGTACAAGCAGAATAGCGGTAATCACTTCAGTACAAGGACTTTAAATATGCACCCTATAGTAGACAGTAATAAAATGGCTATTACTACCACATTTTTAAGTTTTGTTGAAGAAAAGTTGATAAATACAAAAACTTGGTTTACATTTGCTAAAGAATGTGCGGTGCATGTTCTACTTTTTTACTACTACTACTTAATTATAACTACATAAAAATTGTTGATCATGAGCACGAAAATCTCTGTTCTGTACCTCGATGACGAGGTTGAAAATTTAAATTCATTTAACGCAAATTTCCGAAGAGAATTCAACGTACACCTTGCTAATAGCATTGATGAGGCGTATTCTGTCATTGAATCTAAGGAAATACATGTTGTTTTGTCTGACCACAAGATGCCTCACATTACGGGTATCGAGTTTTTTGAAACTTTATGCAAAACCCATCCGTCCATCACTCGTATCCTTTTAACAGGATGTTCTGAGTTAAATGTGGTTGTTGATGGCATTAACCGAGGTCAGATATTCAAGTATCTCTACAAGCCAATGAATGTTGACTTGGTTCGTAAAACGGTTGAAGACGCTTACAAGAAGTTCTTAGAAGACAAAAAGAATCAAATGGAAGTTGTTGAGTTAATCGAAACAAACGAGAAACTTGAATTCATGTTAAGACAAAAGCTCATTAGCTAGTCTTTTACGAACTACTTATTCATAAACAAAATCGTTCCTTTGGGATTCCCAATGTATTTTTGTGGCTAATACAAACGCATTGGATTTTAAAGAGACCAAGTTAGGATTTACCATTGGCGATGCAAATGGTGTGGGAATGGAAGTCATGTTACGTGCCTTCTCAACTCCTTATCTATTCAATCACTGTACTCCTGTTTTATATGGGGATGCAGAGGTGTTTAAGTTTTATTGCAACGCGTTAGATTTAACTGACCTTAGATATAATCTTATTACAGACACAAAAGACTGTGTACCGGATATGATTAATCTGAAACAAGTTACTTCCAACAAGGTGACTGTTACACCTGGTACTCCAAGCGAGGAAGCAGGTGCTTTGGCTTTAAAAGCAATTAATGCTGCTATTGAAGATATCAAAGTGGGTCAGATTGAGAACCTAGTGACGCTACCAATTGACAAAAGCACGATTCAATCAGATTCATTCGATTTTGCTGGCCACACTGATTACTTGGCAAAGTCATTTGAAGTGGATGACTATATGATGATCTTGACCAGTGACGATTTAAAAGTTGGCGTGGTTACAGGACATATCCCAATCACTCAAGTTAGTCAGTCCTTGACTATTGAGAGAATTACCAATAAGATTCAAATCTTATTAGACTCATTACAGTTTGACTTTGGTGTTAGAAAACCTAAAATCGCTGTCTTAGGTCTTAACCCACACAGCGGTGATAACGGGTTAATTGGCAAAGAGGAGTTAGATATTATCAAACCGGCCATTGATGGCTTCATTGAAGAAGGACATTTAGTTTTTGGTCCTTACTCAGCAGATGGGTTTTTTGGAACAAAAGGATATGAGCAGTTTGATGCGGTTTTGGCCATGTATCATGACCAAGGTTTGATTCCTTTCAAACAGATTTCATTTCACAATGGCGTGAACTATACCGCCGGTCTTCCAATTGTAAGAACCTCACCAGATCATGGGACAGCGTATGATTTGGCTGGCAAAGGGACAGCAGATATTGCGTCCCACGTAAGTGCCATATTTGAAGCCAAGAAAATTTACCTTAATCGTTTGGAATCAAATGAGTTAAACAAGTCCCCATTGGCCTACAAATCACACAGAAGAGAAAAATTCAGCATCGGTGTTCCCAATCTGAAATAAAGTTCTTTTTTTCCACAAATTATGCTAATTTTGCCGACCCTTTTGGGAGTGAAGATGGAGCGTAAAGATTTCACTATACAATTTGGTTCATTAAAGGAAGGATTTCACGACTTTAAGTACCAATTAAACAACGAATTTTTTGCGTTAATAGAGCAAGAGTTGATCCGAGAAGGGGAGGTTAATGTTCTTTTAAATTTAGAGCGTTCTGAACGCCACATGTCTTGCAACTTTACCCTTGAGGGTTGGGTGCTTAAAACTTGTGACGTTTGTTTAAGTGAACTTCAATACCCGGTAAAATGTGTACAACATTTACATATTAAAATTACCGACAAGGAAATTGAAGAAGAACCGGAGTTGATAAGCGTAGATAGTAACGCATATGAGTTGGATTTAACCAACCATTTGTTTGATTATGTTGCGTTGTCGTTGCCGATGAAACTTGAATGCAAGGATGCAATAAATCGAAAGAACTGCGACGAAGAAGTGTTAGAAATGTTAGCCGATTCAGAAGATGAAACAGATAATTCAGATCATCCTGAATGGCAAAAACTAAAAGAAATATTTAAAAACTGATAGTATGGCTCATCCAAAGAGAAAGATTTCCAGAACAAGGAGAGACAAAAGAAGAACCCACGACAAACTTGGGTTTAAGCAGCTTATTAAAGATCCTAAAACAGGTGAAGTGTCTCAATACCATCGTTTAAACCTTGAAACAGGCATGTATCGAGGAATGAAGGTTATTGACGTAAACGAGCAAGCTTAAGAATTTATTCTTAAACATTTTTATGAAGATTGGGATAGACGTGATGGGCGGGGATTTTGCCCCGAGTGAAACACTGAACGGTGTTATCAGCGCACTTTCTACGCCTGATTTAAGCGACGTTCAACTCACTCTGATCGGTGATCAATCCACCATAGAAAAGCATTTAAGTGCTCATATTGATCTTAGTCGGGTGGATATTGTTCACACCGAAGAGGTAATCGGTATGGCTGAGCATCCAACCCGTGCTATTTCGCAAAAAAGGAATTCTAGTATTAACGTAGGACTCAAGATGTTGGCCGAAGGGCACATTGATGGTTTTGCTGGTGCTGGAAATACAGGCGCAATGATGGTCGGTGCCCTATATACGGTGAAAGCTATCGACGGAATCCTTAGACCTTCATTAACATCTCTTGTTCCAAAAATTGATGGAACAAACGGTTTGATTTTAGACGTTGGCGCCAATGCCGATGTTAAACCTGATGTAATGGGGCAATTTGGTGTTTTAGGCTCACTGTATGCACAGTACGTTCTCGGAATTGAAAATCCAAGAGTTGGATTGTTAAGTATCGGAGAGGAAAAAGAAAAGGGGAACATGTTAAATCAAGCGGTGTACCCAATTCTTGAAAACACTAGAGGAATAAATTTTATCGGGAACGTTGAAGGGCGAGACCTTTTTTCTGATAAAGCGGATGTTATTGTTTGTGACGGATTCACTGGCAATATTGTCCTAAAAACATGCGAAGGCTTCTTTTATAAGTTAAAGAAACGTGGAATCAATGATGACTTCCTTGACCGCTTTAACTTTGAGTCGTACGGAGGTACTGCTATATTAGGAGTTAACAAACCTGTTATTATTGGACATGGAATTTCGAAAGCAAACACATTTGTGAATATGATTCGCTTAACAAAACAAGTGGTGCTTTCAAATCTTATCCAGAAAATCAAAGCAAGTCTTTAATTTTTATATTTTTACCGCTTAATTTTTTGCAATGAGTCATATACACGCAGCGATTACCGCAGTTAATGGTTACGTTCCAGACCAAGTTGTTACAAACTTCGACTTGGAAAAGATCGTCGATACCACCGACGAATGGATAAGAACCAGAACTGGTATTATCGAAAGAAGAAAGCTGACTGGCGAAGGACAAGGGTCTTCAGCAATGGCAGTTCCAGCGGTAGAAGGACTATTGAAAAAGAGAGGCATTTCAGCCGAAGAAATCGACTTATTAATTTGTGCTTCTGTTACTCCAGATTACGTATTTCCTGCCACATCGAATGTAATTTGTGATAAAATCGGAGCAGTAAACGCTTGGGGTTATGACCTCGCAGCGGCCTGTTCTGGATTTTTATTCGCTATGGAAACAGGCAGAAGATTTGTTGAATCTGGACAATATAAAAAAGTGGTAGTTGTAGGGGTAGATAAAATGTCTGCCATACTCGATTACGAAGACCGCAACACGTGTATCATTTTTGGGGATGGAGCTGGAGCTGTTTTACTTGAACCAACTGAAGAAGAAGTTGGTGTAATAGATAGCATTTTGAAAGTGGACGGCTCAGGACGAGAATTTTTACATCAGAAAGCTGGTGGTTCTGTTTTACCTCCAAGTCACGCTACAGTTGATAACAGACAACACTTCGTTTACCAAGAAGGTAAAACCGTATTTAAATTTGCGGTAACCAATATGGCAGAAGTGAGTTACGATATTATGGAGAGAAACCAACTAAAAGCGGATGACATCGCGTGGTTGGTTCCACACCAAGCCAATAAACGCATCATTGACGCAACTGCAAATAGAATGGGTCTACCAGCAGAAAAAGTAATGATGAACATTCATAGGTACGGTAACACCACCTCGGCCACCCTACCCTTGTGTTTATGGGATTATGAAAAACAATTGAAAAAAGGTGACAACATTATTTTGGCAGCTTTTGGAGGAGGATTTACTTGGGGCGCCATCTATATTAAGTGGGCCTACGATGCTTCATAAACAGTACTAATATTATCGAATAATTTACCTTAATTTGAATTATGGATTTAAAAGAAATTCAAACACTCGTTAAACTGGTTTCCAGTTCAAAGGTTGATCATTTAGAAATCGACAAACAAGATTTTAGCATAAAGATTAAGAAAAACTCGAATAAAACTGAAGTGGTTTCAGTTGCCGCTGCGCCTATTGCAGCTGCCCCTGCACCAGTAGCTCCAGCCGCACCGAGTACACCAGCACCGGCACAAAAATCAGAACCCGCAGCTGAACCAGCTGTTAGTGGTGTTGAAATTAAGTCGCCAATGATTGGAACTTTCTATAGAAGTCCGTCACCGGACAAACCAAACTTCGTTGAAGTTGGGGATGAAATTAGAGTTGGACAAACCATTTGCATCGTAGAAGCAATGAAATTGTTTAATGAAATTGAATCAGAAGTGGCAGGCCGAATTGTAAAAGTTTGTGTTGATGATGCTTCTCCTGTCGAATACGATCAACCATTGTTTATTGTAGAGCCTATTTAAGGTTCATTTTTTCACAAAACGTAACGACACATGTTCAATAAAATTCTGATAGCCAACAGAGGTGAAATTGCTTTGCGAGTGCTGCGTACTTGTAAGGAAATGGGTATTAAAACAGTGGCCGTTTATTCAACGGCAGATAAGGATAGTATACACCTTAAATTTGCTGACGAAGCCGTTTGTATCGGACCTCCAGCAAGTAAAGATTCATACTTGAACATGGCTAACATTATGGCTGCTGCAGAGATTACCAATGCAGATGCGATACATCCTGGTTACGGGTTCTTATCTGAAAACGCAAAGTTTTCTGAGTTATGCCGTGAAAGTGGAGTCAAATTTATTGGGGCTTCGCCAGAGATGATCAACAGCATGGGCGACAAGGCCAATGCCAAAGCAACCATGATAAAAGCTGGTGTTCCTTGTGTTCCTGGTTCAGAAGGGTTGTTAGAAAGTGTTGAAGAAGGCATTCGCCTTTCAAATGAAGAAATTGGATATCCGGTAATCATGAAAGCTACCGCCGGTGGAGGTGGAAGAGGAATGCGGATCGTTTGGAATGACGAGGAGTTTGAAGAAGCATGGCACAGTGCACGTAAAGAATCTGCTGCCGCTTTTGGAAACGATGGCATGTACCTAGAAAAGTATGTGTTAGAACCTCGACACATTGAGATTCAAATCGCAGGAGACCAATACGGCAAAGTGTGTCACTTAAGCGAACGCGATTGTTCAATCCAAAGAAGACATCAAAAACTTGTTGAAGAAGCACCTTCTCCTTTTGTAGATGAAGAGTTGCGAAACAAAATGGGCGAGGCAGCTATCAAAGCAGCATCTGCCATTAAATATGAAGGAGTAGGAACAATTGAGTTTTTGGTAGACAAAGACAAGAATTTCTATTTCATGGAAATGAATACGCGTATTCAAGTGGAGCATCCAGTAACTGAAGAAGTGATTAATCACGACTTGATTATGGAGCAAATTAAACTTGCGGCAGGAATTCCAATTACTGGTAAGAACTATTACCCACAAGGTCATAGCATCGAATGTCGTATTAACGCCGAAGATCCATACAACGATTTCAGACCAAGTCCTGGTACCATTACAGTTTTACACAAGCCAGGAGGCCATGGCGTTCGAGTTGATAGCCATATTTATGCGGGATATAGAATTCCGTCAAACTATGATTCAATGATTGCTAAACTGATTGTAAAAGCAAATACAAGAAAAGAAGCGATTACAAAAATGCACCGCGCATTGAATGAATTTATTATTGAAGGGGTAAAAACAACGATTCCTTTGCAGATAAAATTGATGGAAGACGAAAACTTCCAAAGCGGTAACTTCACTACCAAGTTTATGGAAGACTTTAAGTTCTAACGAATTATTCCATTTTCTACTTCTTCCTGAATTTTTTCCGTTCTATTTTTACGGCTTTTGTAGTTTTATTTTTTAATGAAAATTCCTGCATCAGCGTCTTATGAACTGGTTTATTCCATTTCACGTCATCCACACCTTGGACCGACGATAGAAGCCTATGTCGTTCAATTAACAAGTGCTGGTAATATGTCGATGGTGCACCAACGCGTACATAGCGGAAATGGGGATTATTACGACAAAAAAATGCTGCCTAACGACTACAAAGCGCTTGAGTTGTTGGATGAATGTTTACCGGAATACATCGTAAAACGTTTTAGCAAGGTTAAAAAAATTAGACCTACCGAGTTTTTTGCAAAACACTTCGATAAGGTTTTATACGAAAAACAAATACGGCCTCATATTGAAGAACGTTTGGCCAAAGTGGTTGCCTTGATAAAAGGCCGTCAGGTCTTTTTGAAAAACCTCAAAAACGTCATTTATGAGCCAATAGAGTGGTGCAAAGAACCGGCAACGGCTTTATTTCATTTAAGACGGAATGACACGAACACACATTATTTCGCCACCATAAAGCACAACAACCATCGGGTTCAGTTTGCGCAGAACAATGCTATTTTACTGACGCGAAGCCCATGCTATTTAATCGCTGGTGGAAGAATATTGTATTTTGAAGAAGGGTTTAAAGGGCAAAAACTCCAACCATTTATTAAAAAGAGGTTCATTGAAATACCTAAACGCAATGAAGAAGAGTATTTCAAAAAGGTGATTGTTCCGCTAATCGAAGAACACAATGTGTATGCAGTGGGCTTCGATATTCAAACAGAAAAACATCAGGCGAATCCGGTAATCAAATTGCAACGATTACTCAATGGGAACTATGGACTCACGCTTGGCTTTCGATACGATAAATACGTTTTTCCGTATCATTCCACTAAATACGTTTCTGTGCGAATGGATAAAACAGATGATTCTTTCACTTTTAAAAGAATCAAGCGATCAAAGCCGTGGGAAGAGATTAAGAAAGAAACGCTGGCATTGATGGGAGTGCAACACATCAGTGGGTCTGAATTCGGATTTGAGAATGAAGCCACAGTATCAGATTTAATTCATTGGGTCACGAATAATAAGGAGGATTTGCAAAAGGCTGGTTTTGAAGTCATGCAAAACTTAGAGCAAGAATATAGTCTCGAAGCATCAAGCATAGAACTGGTAGCCTCAGAATCCGGAGATTGGTTCGATATTAAGGCCAAAGTAATTTTAGGTGGGGTGGAAATTGAAATTACCAAATTACGTCAGGCAATTCTCAATGAGCAAACCACGATATTACTACCAAACGGCAAAACCGCTATCATACCCGAACGTTGGATAGACCAAATAAAAGGGCTTTCGATTTTTAGTCAAACCAGTAATCACTTCAGACTGAAAAAACATCACGTTGGTTTGGTCAAGCCATATTTAGAAGCAGGAGAAAAGTTCGGTCAAGACAAATCCATTTCGGATTTTGATGGAATCGTTGAAACAGCGTTGCCACAAGGATTTATTGGGACGTTAAGACCGTATCAAAAAGCTGGCTATGATTGGCTTTGTTTTTTATACGACATGGGTTTTGGCGGTTGCCTTGCAGACGATATGGGATTGGGAAAAACAGTTCAATCACTGGCGTTTTTACAAAAAGTCAAAGAAGATTCTGAGACCGAGGCACAGCAAGAATCGTTACAACCGAAATTGTTTAAAGAAACGGTTGGAGCCAATACAAGCTTGTTGGTGGTGCCAACCTCGTTGATCTATAACTGGATTCAAGAGGCCAGTAACTTCACTCCAGAATTAGTGATTAAGCCCCATGTAGGTATGAATCGCGACAAAGACAGTGGTTTATTTGCTGAGGCAGATGTAGTCATTACGACCTACGGGACATTGCGAAATGATATTGAACTCTTTAAATCTGTCGAATTTGATGTTGTATTGCTTGATGAAAGTCAATTTATCAAAAACCCGACCTCTCAGCTGGCTAAAAAAATCACGCAGCTCAATGCCAAGTTGAGGCTCACGCTCACAGGTACACCAATCGAAAATACCATTGTTGATTTGTGGAGTCAAATGAATTTTGTGAATCCAGGCTTGTTGGGAAATCATAAATTTTTTCAAAAAGAATATGTACTGCCAATAGAAAAGACATTAGATATAGCCAAATCAGAGGAGCTACAGCAAATTATAAAACCGTTTGTCATGCGCCGGACTAAATTCCAAGTTGCACAAGATTTGCCACCGAAAACCGAGCAGATTGTGTATTGCGACATGACAGACGAACAACAGGACGTATACGAAAAAACCAAGTCAACTTATCGAAATATGATTTTGGACGCTGTGAAGGAGAAGGGAATGGCTAAGTCACAGATCCAAATTTTGTCGGGGTTAACCAAATTAAGACAAATCGCAAATCATCCTATTTTAAGTGATGAGGCGTACGAAGCATCGTCAGGGAAATTTCAGGAAATTGAACAAAGGCTAACATCGGCACTCGAGCAGAATCACACACTTCTCATATTTTCTCAATTTGTAGGTCATTTATCTTTAGTGGAAACTTTACTGCAATCAAAGCAAATACCCTACTGCTATTTGGATGGGTCTGTTCCAGCAAAAGAGCGCAAGAAGCAAGTAATGGCGTTTCAGCAAAAAGAGAAACAGGTGTTTTTAATCTCATTAAAAGCAGGTGGATTTGGACTCAACCTTACCGCAGCAGATTATGTGTTCATGTTAGACCCATGGTGGAACCCAGCCGCAGAGAACCAAGCGATAGACCGAACACATCGGATTGGTCAAACCCAAAACGTGTTTAGCTACAAGTTTGTAACAAATAATACCGTAGAAGAAAAGATTATTCGGTTACAACAAAAAAAACAGTCGTTGAGTGACGGCTTGATTAAAACCGAAAAATCGTACCTAAAACAAGTCACACTTGAGGATTTGCACCAAATATTTAGCTGATATTCGTTTGTTTATTGACAAAAAAAACTCCAACTTGCTAAACTAATTCTAATAAAAAAATGAGAAAAGTTTACGTATTAAGTTTAATTATGTTCATAGCGGCAGGCGGAGCGTTTGCACAAAGAACAATTGATTTATCTGTGGATGAGATAATTACTCCGACTCAGTTAAATAGTAATTCATCAACCGGCACCAACCTGTCTACAGAGTTTGTGTTAAAGAATAACGGTACTGATGATGTGAAAGTTGGAGATACAATTATCTACCAAATGGTTATTACCTCTACATCTAATCAGTTAATTACTGCATTCCCAAGTGCAAACCAGTTCGCGTTTGTTCTAGCAACGAAGGAAATGAAAAGCGGTGACACCATCCACGTGAACAGAACTTTGAATACAACTGCGTATTTCAAGCAATCTGTACAAGTACGTTACATCATTCAAGCATATATCAGAAACAATGGTACCGCTGACCCAGTTTCACCTGAAGTAGCACCAGGAAACGCAAATAACGTAAAGTACAATGAAATCACTTGGTGGAATCCTCAAGGTTGGGGTGTAAGTGTTGCAGATGTGACGACTACAAACGTTGTTGATGTGTATCCAAATCCTGCTAAAACTGATTTAACCATCGATTGGAACATTTCAAACGGAAATGAAAATCGTGAAGTAGTGATTTACGATATGAATGGAAGAGAAGTGTTACGTCAAGAGGTAACTGCAGAAATTTTCACTCAGTCAATAAACATTGAAGGTTTGGAAGATGGAATGTACGTTGTAAAAATGACCACTGGAGAGTTTTCTACAACTGAAAAACTACAGGTAGTTCATTAATTCCTGATTAAAAAAACTTTAACGCCCCTTTCGCAGTATGTGAAAGGGGCTTTTTGTTTTTGGCATTTCGGGGCTTATTTTGCAAGGCGAATGAAACGGTCATTCAATAGTTTGAAATACTAGGTATTTGTATGTGTTTAACGCAGCAAAAATGGTAGCATGAATAAACAAGAACGAAGAGAAAAACTCATACGTAAAAGAGAACAATCACTGCTTGGCGGTGGTGAAAAAAGAATTGAATCTCAACACGCCAAAAAGAAACTTACCGCTCGGGAACGATTAGAGTACTTTTTGGATAAAAACTCGTTTGAAGAAATTGGGGCCTTTGTGAAGCATAGAAGCACCGATTTTGGTTTAGATAAGCAACATTATTTGGGCGACGGTGTAGTAACCGGTTATGGTACAGTGAATGGCAGACTCGTGTACGTTTTCTCGCAAGACTTTACCGTTTTTGGTGGATCCTTATCGGAAACACACGCTGAGAAGATTTGTAAAATCATGGATTTATCCATGAAGAATGGAGCGCCAGTCATTGGTTTAAACGACAGTGGCGGAGCACGTATTCAAGAAGGTGTTGTCTCATTAGGTGGGTACGCCGATATTTTTTATAGAAATACAAGAGCGAGTGGTGTTGTTCCACAAATCTCAGCCATCATGGGCCCTTGCGCAGGTGGCGCTGTATATAGTCCAGCCATTACCGATTTTATTATGATGGTTGAAGACACGTCATATATGTTTGTAACTGGACCTAACGTTGTCAAAACGGTAACCAATGAAGAAGTAACGTCTGAAGAACTAGGTGGGGCAAGTGTCCATTCTACCAAGTCAGGAGTTGCCCATTTTACGGCAGTGAATGAAATAGCCTTGCTCGACAACTTGAAAAAGGTGTTGAGTTACATTCCACAAAACTGTGAAGAACAAGCGCCATTGGTGTCATACGAACTAACTGATGAAACCCGTTCAGTATTGGCTGATGTTGTACCTGAAAGTGTAAACCAACCGTATGACATACGTGAGGTAATTACGGGCATTATAGATGAGGATTCGTTTTTAGAAGTACATAAAGACTTTGCTGAAAACATAGTTGTCGGATTTGCACGTCTTGCTGGTAGAAGCATAGGCATTGTTGCCAACCAACCCGCTTTTTTGGCTGGGGTGTTGGATGTGAAGTCTAGCCAGAAGGCCGCGAGATTTGTGAGATTCTGTGATTCTTTTAATATTCCGTTATTAGTCTTGGAGGATGTACCAGGATTTTTGCCAGGAACGGATCAGGAATGGAATGCCATTATTACCAACGGAGCTAAGTTGCTCTATGCTTTTAGTGAAGCTACAGTACCCCGTGTAACGGTCATTACTAGAAAAGCATACGGAGGGGCATATGACGTAATGAATTCAAAACACATTGGTGCGGACATGAATTTTGCTTGGCCAAGTGCTGAAATTGCTGTGATGGGTGCTAAAGGTGCCGCTGAAATTATTTTTAGAAAAGAGATTCAAGCAGCGGCTGATCCAGAACAAGCCTTGTTAGAAAAAGAACAAGAATACGCGGGAATATTTGCGAACCCATATAGAGCTGCGGAACGCGGTTTTGTGGATGAAGTCATATTACCTGAAGAGACACGAACCAAGTTGATAAAAGCATTTAAGATGCTTGAAAACAAGGTTGATACTTTACCAAAGAAAAAACACGGAAACATTCCTTTATAACTGGATGAAAAACGAATACGATTTATTAATTGTTGGTGCTGGTCCAGTTGGATGCGTTGTAGCTGAACAGCTGGCTTTAAAAAAGGGATGGAAGAGTTTGATAATAGACAAACGGGACCACATAGCAGGTAACTGTTATGACCGAATTCATGAGTCTGGCGTATTAATTCATCAATACGGGCCACATTATTTTAGAAGTAATAAAAAGGAGTTAATAGATTACCTTGGACAATACACGGACTGGATTCCTGGTAATTACGAAGTAAGAAGTTCGTTTAACGATGAGTTGTACCCATTTCCAATCAACCTACTTACTTTAGGTCAGTTTTTTGGCCGGGAATTTACAGCAGAGGAGGCTGAAGCATATTTAAACGAAATTCGAATTCCGAATGATGATCCAGCAAATTCGGAAGAATTTGTGTTGTCAAGGGTAGGCAAAGAGCTATACGAAGCCTTTTATTTGAATTACACCCTGAAACAGTGGGAAATGCACCCGAAGGATTTAAACAAATCGGTATGTGGCAGAATTCCTATCAGGTTTAACAAAGACATTCGATATGTAGATCACGAATACCAATTAACGCCAAAAGAAGGCTTTACCAAGATGTTTGGGAAGATGATTGACAATCCATTGATTGACGTCCGACTTGAAACAGATTTTGAAGAGGTACGAAACAGCATTAAACCAAATGTGGCAACGCTTTATTCAGGACCAATTGATGCGTATTTTGGATATGCATATGGCAAGCTTCCTTGGCGGTCATTGGACATATCGTTTAAGGAATTCAAAGAACCATTAAAACAACCTTGCGTTCAGATTAATTATCCCAACGACCATCCATATACAAGGTCTGTGGAAATCAAACATGTTACAAAGCAGGAGACTGATAATACTGTAATCTCATACGAAGTGCCTACTTGGGAAGGAGACCCTTATTATCCGGTGCCAGCAGATGACAATGCAGCACTATTTAAAAAATATTGGCTTCTTGCCGAAGAAGAACAGGCAGAAAACAATGTGTATTTTTCGGGCCGCTTAGCGCGATACACGTACATCAACACAGATGAAGCTATAGAAATGGCTTTGGAAACAGCTAGTCAAATACAACAAGATGCAGAAAGATGATTTGGTTTGGGTGATTATGCCCGTATACAATGAAGAAGAATCATTGTCGCATGTATTAGATGCGTGGCTACCTGTGCTCAGAGAAAACCTCACAAACTTTGTGTATTGCATCATCAATGATGGGTCTAAAGACAAGAGTATCGACATCATGAAGTCGTATGCTGAGACCAATTCGGAAATTAAAGTAATTGATAAAGCGAATTCAGGTCACGGTCAATCGTGTATCTATGGATATCAATTGGCGATTGAAAATAACGCACAGTGGGTTTTTCAAATGGACTCCGATGGTCAGTGTAACCCAGGTTATTTTGCCGCGTGTGTAAAAGCGAGCGATGATCACCCAGTGGTGTATGGTTACAGAAAAACACGGGACGACGGTTGGAAGCGATTTTACATTTCTAGAATTGTAAGCTCATTTATTTGGATTGCAACCCGCGTTTGGGTGCGTGATGCAAATGTGCCTTATCGCTTTATGCATACAGATACGCTGAAGTCGATTGTCAATCACGTACCAAAAGATTTTCACCTTGCCAACGTTTTAATAAGTACTTACCAGCAGTATAGGTATACGATAAAATGGGTCAATATTCATTTCGACGACCGATTCGGAGGTGAGCCAAGTGTTAAACTGTCGCTTTTTGCCAAACACGGCTTTGTGCTTTTTAAACAATTAAAGGCGGCGTTTAAAAGTGCGAAAAGGGCTTAAACCCATATATAAAAAATTAGCCAATATGAAACTACAGCCCAATAATGAGACAACGTTGAGTAGTTGAGGAAACGTAAAACACTGTAAATCAGATTATAAACATTTTGTGACACAGCAATTGACAAGTATTGATTGTATTAAAGTCGCACGTTATGTTTATTAATTTCAATCTATTATTGCCAACAATGCCTGTTTTCTTTTGTTGGTTACAAACAACAAAACTTTATAAATATGCAGTTAAAGTAAGTTTCGCTTTTGCATTAGCATGTACTCAATTTGTACCGGTCAGCGCTCAAAGTGTTTCAAACGGTAATTTTAATAGTACGTCAACTGGTTGGGGCTGTAGTCCTGAAGCTACGCACAGAGAAAGTACTTACGGTGGATCAAGTTCTACGAACCGAGTAGCAGAAGTGGACAAGCAAGCTGGTTTGTGTCAAACGATTTCTGGCTTTACGGTTGGATATGAATATGAATTGTCGTTTAAGTGTTCTCGCCGAACAACCTGTGGTCCAACATTACAAACTATGGATGTGACCATTAGTGGTAATGCTTTATCTGAATCAATATCACGAAATGGAGGAGGATTCAACTTTACAACGGAATCCTTTTCGTTTGTTGCCTCTTCTACGAGTCATACATTAACATTTACTGGAACTGTTTCTGGTACTTGTGGTTTGATAGTAGATGATATCGAAGTAAACTTTGTGAGTGCACTACCAGTAGAGCTTTTACACTTCGACGGAGTCATGAACAACAACAATCAGGTGGAATTAACTTGGGCAACTGCAATGGAGTTGAACAACGACTATTTCTCAATTGAAAGATCTCAAGATGGTATAAACTGGAGCGTTATTGAAGAAATCAAAGGCGCTGGAAACGCAAATGAAGTATTGAATTACGAAACAACGGATGCAACGCCATTAGCGGGTTCATAATATTACAGGTTGAAACAAACGGATTTTGATGGAACATACAGCTATTCAAAAATTGTACATGTACAATCGGTCAACAACGAAAAAGCGACAATACACATGTTCCCAAATCCAACAACGGATATGATTATCGTGACTAACCTGGATTACGGAATGGAGGTACAGGTGCTTAATTCTGTAGGTCAAAACGTAACAAAGTCTGTAAAACAGGAAACTAACAGAACAGATGGTCAAATGGTTATCGATATGTCAGACCTACCAAATGGTTTGTACCACTTCGTAGCTAACAATAAGTCGACTATTGTTAAAAAGAGATAACCCTTAATTAGAGCAATAAAAAAAGGTGTCCGCATTGCGAGCACCTTTTTTTAGTTTTAACAAGATTGTTCTATAACTGCATTTCCACCTGCAAACGGAATCGATAATCAGTCGAACTAGAAGAACCAACAGTTTCTATAATTCCATAGTCTGATTGAATCTTTAAGTTATGCCCTGAAATATAACGACTGATGCCAAGCGTATATTCATTTTGTTCTCTAATCGCTGAAAAGTTCGCATCATCTGGGGCAACCGTCGTATATCTAGCGGCTACCTCCCAATTGTTTTTGAACAAATAACCAGCCTGAACGTTAATACCCGATCCTGTATTGAAATGTCTAGATACATCAGTAAGTTGAAGGGCTCCTTCCGTCATGGCGTATTCTGTTAATAGAGAAAAACCTTGATATTTGAAAAGCAGGTCAGCCTCAAAATGGGTCAGTGTGTTCTCAACAAAATTTCCTAATGAGTCTGTTACAAATCGGCCTAACTGACCTTGTTGGCGTACGGCATTTTGGTTTTGATTATAAGTGACACCAATAGCAAGTTTTGGTGTTGATTGACGCTTTATATCAGAAAGCACATAATCTTGTTTACTTCCTTCAAAAGAACCAAAAGGTAAAAAATCTAATCGTGCGGTGTAATTTAAACCGCCGTGATTTCCTTCTGTAATGTTTCTTCCTTCGCCATTTGAAAGGGCAAATTTTGGTTGAATAACGGTACCACCTGCCTTGAATTTACCGTGAAGCTGTATGCCCATATCACGGTCAATATTAAACCGGCTATTAACATTAGAACGATCTACGAACTGCAAATTGGCAGATGAAACAACACGTTCGCGGTTACCAGGAAGCTTTGTTTGTCCGGCCCACAGTTGCCAGTGTTTGGTCATTTGGTATTTTAAAGCTGCATCTAAAATTAAACGAGAACTTTCGCGACCTTGTCCTGCTTCACCCGAAACACTCATATCACGTCCCGATAGTCCTAACTCCACTTTATATACAAGTTTAGGAGTCAATGCATAACCGTCAAGTTTAATACGCGAACGTCTAATTAACGCATTGCTTGACCAATCGGTACCGTCGTATTCTGCAGTAAACAACTGTTGCATCCTATAATGAAACTTAATTTTAAGTGTCGAATCGTCGGTAATGAAATTAAGGCCTTTTCCAAAAGAGGAAGTCTTGACGCTCTGTCCAATTGCTGCACTAGAGGTTAGCAATAAGACTGCGATACAAGTTGTAAAAAGTTTAAAATTATTTAACATTTTAATGAGGATAAAGTAATACTTGAGGGCAAAGGTGTATAATACAACTCAATTCCTACAATGATGTTATTAAATTGTAATCAACTGATAATACAATCTTAACATAACCATAACATTGGAATCCAACGAGAATTGAATATTTTTTGTATGCCACGATAAATTACAGTTTGAATTTTACATATTACAAGGCCCAAAATGGAACTAAAATAACGGTTAAACTACGTGTAAACCTTTGTAAACGAGAAACATATATTTATGTTTCTCGATAAATATTATAAAATTAAGTGGTTTTTTCATCAGTTACTGAAGGCCATTCATAAAGGATTTAAATTGAAGTCTGTTTAACAAAAATTTAATGTCCATATGGTTACAGTCCACAGCATATTGTGCATTTTTGCTCAATGAAAATTGGCAATAAACATTGAAGGCTAATTTGATTTGTAAAACTCAATATTTTATCAAAAACTAGAATATGGACTTTGGAATAGGTAGTATTATTCAGATCCTTGGAGCATTGGCATTTTTCATCTTCGGTATGAAGATGATGAGTGAAGGAATTCAACGTGCAGCAGGGTCTCAATTAAGAGGTTTTTTGGGCAACATGACAAAAAACCGAGTATTAGGGGTTTTGACAGGATTCTTAATCACAGCATTGGTTCAGTCGTCTTCTGCAACCACGGTAATGACGGTGAGTTTTGTAAACGCCGGATTACTTTCTCTAATGGAATCAGCAGGCGTTATGATGGGTGCTAATATTGGTACCACGATTACTGGTTGGCTGGTTTCTGTTTTGGGTTTCAAAATAAAATTGTCTGCGTATTCTATCCCTCTATTCGCCATAGGTGTACCGATGTTGTTCATGAACAAAGGAAAAGTGAAGTATTGGGGTGAGTTTATCGTAGGTTTTGCCATTTTGTTTTTAGGCTTAAGTGCTCTAAAAGACGCAGTGCCAGATATCAAGCACAATCCAGAAGTATTAGAATGGTTGAAATCCTTCTCTAATCATGGAATTTGGTCACGACTATTCTTCGTTTTCGTAGGAACGGTACTAACTATTGTGGTTCAATCCTCGAGCGCGGCAATGGCAATAACATTAACCATGTGTGCCCAAGGTTGGCTTCCATTCGATGTAGCAGCAGCCATGATTTTGGGAGAAAACATTGGTACAACAATTACAGCCGAGCTGGCTTCCATAGTTGGTAATACAGCGGCCAAACGATCGGCAAGGATTCACTCATTATTTAACGTAATTGGGGTGTCCTGGATGGTTATATTACTCCCTTTCTTCTTACCAATTTTGTCGACATTTATGATGTCAATTGGTTTTGATGATCCAACCTCGAAAGAAGGTATGGCTATGGGCTTATCTGCGTTCCATACGTCCTTCAATATGATAAACGTATTGATCATGATTAGTTTCGTGCCGTGGCTTGTAAAAGTGGCGACAAGAACTGTGAAAGAAAAGCTTGATGAAGATGAAATCAACAGTAAGCTTCAGTTTATTTCTGGAAGTATTATCACTCCAGAATTAGCTACCATAGAGTTACAAAAGGAAACAGCTCATTTTGGACAAGTGACCGGAAAGATGAATGAATTTCTCGAAGCTTTACTAAAAGAAACGGATGAGAAGAAGAGACGCAAGCTTCAAAAAAAGCTGGCAAAATATGAGAACATAACCGACAATATGGAGATAGAAATCACCGAGTACATCACTAAACTCGCTGATAAAGAAATCACCCAGGAGACGTCAATTAGGTTAAGAACGTACATGAATATTGCGAATGATTTGGAAAGGATAGGTGATATCTATTTCCAAATTGCTAAAAACATCGAGGCTAAAAACGAGAAGAAAATTTACTTCCTACCGGAGCAAAGAGAAAACTTGTTGGCCATGATTAAGTTAGTTGGCGAGGGCTTTGATGTAATGGTGAATAACCTAAAAGTGTCTGATTACGCAACAGTTACCAAAACGAAAGCAAGAGAGGTGGAAGACCGCATCAATATTATGCGAAACAAGTTGAGAGATGAAAACCACGACAAGCTAGGTGATGAGGAATACAACGTTGAAGCAGCAATGATTTACAATACGATATTCTCATCTCTTGAGCGTGTTGGGGACCATTTAATCAACGTGACAGAGTCAGTTGTTGGGGAAATATAAAAGGACACATTTAACAGATGATAGTAAAAAGCGGCTTATTTAAGCCGCTTTTTTTATTTCGGAGAATGATCCATGGGCGTTGGGAGTTATGTTGCTTTTTCGTTGGTATTTTTCGACTGTTCAAGCGTTAATTTGAGGAAACATTTTTAACCAAATAAACCAAACACATGAACTCATTAAGAAACAGTGTTCGACTTGTCGGGCATTTAGGAAACAATCCAGAAGTCAAGGAAATTTCTGGTGGAAAGAAAGTTGCAAAGATCAGCTTGGCGACCAACGAATCATTCCGCAGATCTAGCGGTGAACAAGTATCTGAAACACAATGGCACAATCTAGTAGCTTGGGGTAAGACAGCAGAAATAGCAGAGAAATACCTTCAAAAAGGACAAGAAATCTGTGTTGAGGGAAGACTTAACAACCGCAGTTGGGAAGACCCAGAAGGTAACAAGAAGTACGCTACTGAGGTCGTGGTGAATGAATTGTTGATGGTCGGAAAGAAGGCCTCGTAGCGAACAGGAAACAATCCAGGTTTATGACTTGGATTGTTCTTTCATTTTTGTATTCCGTGTTAAGGCGCTTGTTGGTGGAAATCAGCCAAGCCATCAATTGGCTTTTGTATGATGCTACCAATAGTAAATCCCAAGTCTACAGCAATTTTTTCAAGAATAGGTTTGAAGTAATAGGCAATTGATCCAACGAAATTGACAGGAACCGAGTGATGGTTTTGATAACACAAAATATGAATTTCCGCGAAGCGTTTTAATCCGTCATGGACCATTTGTGCCAAAAACGGATGCGCAACGTTGTCCGAAACAAATTGCATAAACGAAGCCAAATACACATTTGCATTGGGTTCATTATAGACATTGAACAAAATGTTGTCTTTTGTCAAACCAAACCTAGATCTAAAACTGTCTGCAATGTCTTGTGGTAATTGATTGTAGAGTAAGTTGGAAAGCAGGTATTTTCCAAAATAAGAACCGCTACCCTCATCATCAAGAACATATCCAAGTGCAGGAATTTGTTCGTGAATCGATTTTCCATCAAAATAACACGAATTGGAACCTGTACCCAAGATACACGCAATTCCTTCTTGTCCAGCACACGCAGCGATTGCTGCACCTTTCAAATCATGGTCAACAGAAATGATAGCTGCATTGGTAAAAACCTTGGAAAGGGCCTTTTGGACAATGCCAATTCTTATGTCATTTGAACAGCTTGCTCCATAATAATACACCGCGTTTATATGTAAAGCTGAGTCGCTTAACAATTGGTTTTTGATTAACTCTTCTGCAATAAATTCAGTTGAATGAAAGAAAGGATTAAAACCTTTGGTGTGAGTAGATAAACGCTTGTCTCCGTCTAGAATCATCCAATCACACTTTGTAGAGCCGCTATCCGCTAATAGAATCATTATTCAGTTTCTTGAGGTCAAACTTACCGTTATTCTCTTACAATTGTAGAAGCGAAAAATCTCAAATTAAATCCAAACTTGTGTTTTTTGATATAAACAAATCGCGTAGTTTTGACCCATCAAAGGGGTGCTTCGAGTTAAATCGTGGCTGAGATGATACCCGTAGAACCTGATGCAGGTAATGCTGCCGTAGGAAGATTAGATTCGGATCAACTCGACTCCTGTTATTTAAAATTACAGGAAATGAAAAAATTACTTTTAACTTTTATTATAGTCGCAACCGCGGTTATAACCCGCGCCCAGACCACTGTTACGGGCTCAGTGTTTACTACAAAACCAAAACAAGTCGTAGCCTTCGCTTTTGTTAAAATGTCTAATGCAACTTCGTCTTTAGGCACAGTAACCAATGAACTAGGTGAATTCGAATTCAAGAATGTCAAGGTCGGTTCATACACCATCGAGGTCGAACACATTGAGTTTAAAAACTATACAGCGAACTTTGAAGTAACTTCGGAAAACGCTCTATTAAACATTCAACTCACTAAAGAATTTGAGTACCTAGATGCGGCAATTATTAATGGAGTTAGAGCGACGAATACAACACCTGCTACGGTGACTAATCTAGATCAAACTGACATTCAAAGATCTGACCAACAAAAGGATTTTCCGTTCTTATTAAACCTAACACCTTCCACCGTCATTTCTTCTCAGGCTGGTAATGGAGTTGGGTACACGGGTGTACGAATTCGGGGTATTGACCCAACACGAGTTAACGTAACCATAAACGGTATTCCACTTAATGATGCGGAATCACAAGGGGTTTATTGGGTTAATTTACCTGACCTTGCGTCGTCCTCAGAAAGTGTTCAGGTGCAAAGAGGTGTTGGAACTTCTACAAACGGTGGATCAGCCTTTGGTGCTAGTGTAAACATTCGAACAAATGACCTTAACAAGTTAAAACAATCTAGGGTTGTTTTAGGGACCGGCAGTTTTGGAACCAACCGCGTGAGTTTAACCCACAATTCGGGGAGATTAAAACACAATTGGGGTTATCAATTACGTGGATCTCTGATAGAAAGCAATGGATTTATTGATCGAGCCAGTTCAGACCTAAAATCTGCCAATCTAATCGTCGCTAAGTATTGGGATAAAGCCTCTTTAAAAGCCAATGTGCTGTTAGGAAGTGAGCGCACGTATCAAGCTTGGTATGCTATTCCTGAACCAAAGTTTGAAGGAAATACCGCAGAAACCAACCGATACATCAATCAATTATATATTGTTGGCGATGAGTTGGTGAATTTGCAGCAATCAAATTCCAAAATGTACAATATTTACACCTACGAGAACGAAGTAGACAACTACAACCAAAACCATTACCAGTTGTTTCACGATTATGAGTTAAGCGGTAAATGGAATCTCAATTCGGCAGGATATATCACAACGGGTAAAGGCTATTATGAACAGTTTAAGCCAAAAGAAGACTTAACAGATTATGGTTTGCCAACTGTTTTGCAGGGCACCGATACTTTTGAGCAAGCGGATGTGATTAGAAGACGCTGGTTAGACAACACCTTGCTTGGATTCATCACAAATGCGCATTACAATTCTACCAAACTTAACGCAACTATCGGTGCTGGATTTAGCACTTATACTGGCAGGCATTTCGGAGAGGCAATTGCCACTGAATTTACGGGATATGAAGACTTGAATCAGATATATTACGACAACGAATCGAGTAAAAACGAGGTGAATGCGTATGCAAAAGCGACCTATAGACTTGGGAAATGGTTACCGTATCTAGACGTTCAATTTCGTCAGGTAGACTACTCCTTCGAGGGTTTAGATAACAATCTTGAATTTGGTAACCAACAAGTGCAATATACCTTTATCAACCCCAAACTTGGTGTAACCTATAACCACAAAAGAACGAGGCTTTACGCCACCGTTGCACAAGGTAACAGAGAACCTGTTCGGGATGATTTTAGAAACAATAGACCCGACGATTGGCCAAAACACGAATCACTCAACAACGTAGAAGTTGGATATCGATATACAAAAGGTCGAAAGCAAATGGGTGTAACATTCTACCACATGGATTACGACAACCAATTGGTATTGACTGGCGCAGTGAATGACGTTGGAGAAGCTGTTCGTACCAATGTTGAATCAAGTGTGCGGCAAGGTGTCGAATTCGAATTTCAATACCCATTAAGTAAAGACCTTCAGTTTGGCGGGAATGCCACTTTCGCTCAAAACAAAATTGACGCATTTACAGAATACGTAGGCGAATGGGATGGTAATTATGATATTATCGAAATCAATCATTCCAACACAGATATTAGCTTTTCGCCCAATGTGATAGCCATGGCGATGTTAAGCTATAAAGTGAGCAAAGCTGTGCAGATGGATTTGACTAGTAAATATGTCGGCAGACAGTTTTTAGACAATACACAAAACGATGCGCGTAGCCTTAAAGCGTACAACAATATTGATTTCGCGATTCGCTACCAAACCAAAAAAGTTCAGGGCTTGTCTGGAGTTGAGGTGGGCTTGTTTATTAACAACATATTGAACCAATTCTACACTCCAGATGGGTATACGTTTAGCGGATTTATTGGAGGAGAAAGGCAAGATTTTAACTACGTGTATCCAATGGCTGGAAGAAACGTCATGTTAAAAGCCAGTCTTGATTTATAGCATACCCTAACCTAAAATGTTGAGCTATGAAGGCATCGTTACAAATTTTATTGTAACCTTGTGTAACTAAAAACAAGAATATGGATCAGGGTCTTTTACACGCACACTCGTGGCTACGATGGGTATTATTAATTCTTGCAATCGCCTCAATTGGACTTTCAAAAGTGGGGTGGTTTGGGAAAAAACCATATACAGATACCAATAGAAGGTTGGGTCTTTTCTTAACTATCACCGCCGATATTCAATTGTTATTGGGTTTAGTCATTTATCTCTTTACAAGTGCAATTACCAAAACCGCTTTTAGCGATTTCGGTGCTGCTATGAAGACACCAGAACTAAGGTTTTACGCTGTTGAACATATATTGGTAATGATCATTGCTATTGCTTTGTTACATATCGGGAAATCGAAGGTAAAAAAGGCAGAAACAGATTTAAAGAAACACAAAACGACTGTTTGGTTTTACGGCATCGCATTACTACTCATTTTATCGCGTATCCCGTGGGATGCAAGTCGAATGGGATTTTAATCTCTGATTAAAGTAACTGTACCTTCTACGGTAATTTCTTCATTTGGGTTATCGTTGAACGCATACTTCAATAAGTAGAAGTACGTCCCTGACGGACACTCTTTACCATCGTTATTGATCTTCCCGTTCCACGCTAAGGATTCATCTTTCGTATCGTCTTTACGACTTTCAAATACCACATCGCCCCATCGGTTGTATATCACCAAGTCGTGCTGTGATTGATTGTTTAATTGAATTTCAAACACATCATTTTTGCCGTCACCGTTTCCTGGAGTAAACACGTTGTACATGTCAGCAGAGCTCACTGTGGCAGGATCTACGTAATACGTGTTTGTGATTTTTTTACAAAATGTATCAAAGCATGAGAATACGCTTGCCACTAAACACACCGTATATTCACCAGAGTCAATACCATAATCGTGACTTGGTTCAAATATGGTAGAATGGTTCGTTGGGCCGGAGCTTGGCTGACCAAAATCCCAGAAGTACGCTGCCTGTTTTGGTGACGAATAATTAAAAAACCCAAATTCTGGTTCTTCATAAGAGGGATCTAAACCAAAATCTGCTGTAACATCAACGACCTCAACATTCTTTTCTATGTACCTAATGCATTTTGGGGTTACTTGCATATGCGCAAATTCTGGATGTAAGGTTATCGTATATGTACCAGCTTTGGTATATGCATGGGCGATTTTACCATTTGTTGTGGATATGGCATTACTATTATCACCTAAGCGCCACACTTCCTTATCGAAGGATATAAAGTCAAGTGACTCGAAGGATCCTGTATCGTTCACGCAAAGCGTATCTGGACCAAAAATACCGCGGTGAGTTGAAGGCAAAACGGTAATCTTTATACCTGTCTTGCCTAACTCCGGATATACGGTATGACAGGTTTCGATAAATCCTGTTTTGGTATTAAGAAATGAATCAATGCCAATCAGTCGGACATAGTATTCACCGGGTTTGTGGTAGGTATATTGTTCATTGAATAAAGAATCTCGTTCAATGGTAATGTTGTTGGTATCACCTAATTCCCAAATGTATTGATTGGCACCTACTGTGTGGTTTATTAGTTCAGCTGTAAAGGGAGCACAACCGACGGAATCTTTTGGAGAGAAATGAGGTTTAGACGTGAGTACCCTAAGGTTAAATTGAGTTTCATCACTACAGCCTTCATGTGACACGGCCATATGCCTAATTAAGACGTTTTTCTTTGTGCCGTCAAAGGCAACCGTAGGGTTTTTCTCATAACTGCTGTAGGTGCCGCTCCCTAAATCCCAGTAATACCGGTCAATAACACCTTTGTGTTTTGGTGTACTATTGATGGACGATGAGTCTAGAAATGTCCGTTGACCATTGCAAAAGAATCCTTTTGATTCGTCTTTAATACCCGCTGTTACCCGATGTACATAAAACGTTTTTGTGACGGTATCCGTGCATCCAGACATGGCTTTAGAAACCATATCAAAGCGATACAACCCTAAAGAATCAAAGGTATAACAGGCATCATAAGTAGTATCTAACAGAACGCCATTTAGCAACCACTCTATTTTTCCTAGCTTGTTGATGGAGTCCCAGCGGACCTCTGGTTTGTAATAGCTCACATCTGAAAATAGGCACATTTCTTCATTTAAGCATGGATTTCCAACGGCATCAAAGTCAGATTCGTGACCATAGGTAAAATCAAACTCGTATTTTTTTAAACAGCCACCATTTCCAGTTACGATAACTTTAATCGTTCCAGAACCACCTGCTCCTGCATACGCATGGGTAAATGATTTGGTTATAATCGTGTCTTTAAAATCTATGTACGTATTTTTACCATCGCTCCAATCGATCCTAATGGTTTCACTAGGGTAAAATTTCCCATTCTCGAAGTTTATCCGTGCGACAGTTGGATTACAACTTGATTCAAAATCAAGACTTACTTTGTCATTTTTTGCTCGGTAAACAGTTAACAGGTCGGGTATAAAAAGAGTATCAATATAGACACGAGGTGATTTGTGAACACGTATTGAATCGTTTCCAATTTCCTCTACCCATTCCGAATCACTGAATTTGTAAATCAAACCCACCATGTAATCACCGGCGTATTTTCCATTCAATTGTAAAGGAAAAGCGTGCCACGTTTTACCACTGTCTAACGAAACTTTTTCAGGACTATTGGCATTGTTTCCGTTATTTATAAAAGTGCCATCTTCACACAAACTAATGTGTCCGGCGCTGCCACCAGTGCAATTTCCACAGGCATCAAGGTCAATGTTTTTGGTTAGAAAATCGGAACAACCTGTTACCGTGTCTGTGATGGTATAATCCAACCTATTCAAAGATTTGAGTGTTGAAAATTGGTGTTTACCAAACCATCCAATGGTCACATTACAATTCTTATTTCTGTTTAGGTTTTCACTTCGGTTGATGATACAATCATCGCCGTCGGAATCCCAAACAACCCATTTAGAAGTGACATTGGATGAATCAAAATACGTAGAACGATCAACAAAGAACACCTTCCTATTGGACCGACATTGGGTGGCATTAAATAGTTTTATATCGGCAACTGGGCCAATAATCTCAACTGTTTCAATATATGTTTTACTACAACTTCCTCGCGAGACTTCACAATAGATGGTGTATTTTCCAGGCTTTAAACCGTGTGTGGCGAAGTTGTAATTCCATGAGGCCCAAGTCGGACCTTGTGCGCCATTAAAAGACCATTTCAATTTTTCACCGTCGACAAAGTCTATACTGGCTACAAACGATTTCTCACCGTAACAATATTTGGTTTTATCTAGTTTGATCTTTCGGTTTGGGTCGGCTAGTTTTATGGGAATGCTGTATTCAATCGAATTGGTGCATCCCGAGTTTGCAGTGGCTTCAAGTCGGGCCTTAACTGTTGTTGATGCTTTATAATTTATACAAAGCGAGTTTCCACTAAAATGGTCTTTGTTAGAAGTAGAATCATCGACAATCCATTTGAAAGTGGAAGAACCTCCTGTGCTAGTGGTTGACGTATTGGTAAAGCAAAGTTCTGCTGATTCACAATCTGGATAGGTAGTACGGACGGTAAGCTTTGCAACCACACCTGCGACAATTTTAACGGTTCGATTAACTGTCGATTTGCAACCTAGATTGTCTTCAACTTCCATTTCAACGTAGAAACTATCAGGCACGTAATATGAATGACAAGACTTGTCACCGTTTTTAGGCGATTTTGTTTCATCATACTTGCCGTCACCCCAGAAATAGGTGCGTTTTTGTATGGGTCTGCCAGAAACTACTGGCGTAGATTTATCAATAAAACACACTTCATTAGTGTAATGACAAGTGTCACTGGTTGAGATGTACTGGAAAGATGCATTAGGCAAAGCAACCACATCTACATCGCGGGTATACGTCAACACTTGATTGGTCGTATAGGTAACCTCAAGCTTAATGGTATACGTCCCTTGCTTCTTAAACAAATGGGTTGGGTTGGCTTTGGTAGAGGTGTAAGTATCTCCAAAATCCCAGTCATATGACTTAACGGTTTTTCCCGCAGGAATGGTAAAACTGAAGGTACCCAAATCGCCTTCACAAATGACCGATTTTCCGTTCAATGTTATTTGTGCTAAAGTCCAAGTGGAAACAAGGACAAGTATCGCGGTGGTAAGGATGTTTCGTAATACTACAGGCATTCTTTTGGTTTTGTGATGAATCACTAACCTAAAGACACGACCATTGACAATGGTTGCCTCACGAATATGTCATTTGTATTTTATGGGTTAAAACCCGTCGTCATTCTTTCATTAATCTTACCGCAAATTGTTGGTTATTTTCAGTTATTAAAAGAAGGTAGGTACCGGATGGATACTGGGACAAGTCAATTAGATGTGATAATGTGTTTGGCCCGGCTTTATACACCTCTCGCCCAGTCATGCCTAAAACCCTTATTTCTTGAATTTGATTGGTACTTTCGACTTGAAATACACCTGAAGTGGATGGATTTGGACTAATGCGTAACCAGTCTGGAAGCAATTCGGATATGCCGACATACACCAAATCAAAAGTATCTGAAACCGAAGAACATCCTGAATCGGAGGTAACGACTGTCCAGTACAAACCATTTCCGGTTGCGTCAAACGATTGGTTGGTCTCACCAGCTATTAAACCAGAAGTGGTATACCACTGATTTCCATTCAAATGACTTGAAATTAACGTGTTTTTAGTTTTTGATATAACAGGTTTATTAGGATTCGGGTTAATTACCAAAGTGGTGTTGACAGAATCTACGCAACCCAAATTAGTAACCACTTTATATTCAATGAACATGGTTCCCTGACCGAGTTTAGTAGGAAATAAGGAATCCATAACCACACCATTCACTCGATACACACCATTTTTGGGAGTTCCATTATCCAGTTCAAACACGTCATCTTGTGCGCATATACTATTCATTGGACTGAGTTGAACATCTGGTTTTGCACCAACGGATATTTCTACCGAATCGATCGCCGCACAACCTTGTGAACCCGAAATGGAATACGTAATCACATAATTACCCGGACCACTAACTGAAGGTGAAAATACATTTCCAATGATGCCTTTACCTTTTAAGGAACCACCGCTTGGATATTTTTTAACTACAACAGGATCGTCATATGTGCATAGCTTATCAGTTGCTGAAATAGAAATGGAGTCCGGTTTATAAATTTCAATAGTTGAATAATCGGTACTGGTACAATTTGAAGCGTTCGTGTATTCGTACTTAATAGGAATGGAACCATGACCGGAGACTTGTGGATACAAAGTATCGGCAACAACACCTTGTCCTGAATAACTCCCACCGTTTGGACTAGCAAAAGTCAGGGGTAAAGGATCACTTATTAAACAGATGGACGGAGGTGTGGTAAACGTAATTCTGGAAGTGTCGTTCACAACGGCCGTTTGGTATGCCTTGTTGTGGCAACCATTTCCATCGATTGTGACATAAGCCAATACGTGATTCCCAACATTTGAAAGTTCAGGAATAAAGTGATTCGAAGAACTTACCCCAGATCCTTTGAAGTAACCCCCTGATGGAGTCCCTTCTTTCAGTAATACACTATCGCCGTTGATACAAGTCGTAATTTGCTGCGGCCAAGCAACACTTCCATTTGCAATCACCGTAACTTGTTGCGTATCGGTGGTGGTGCATTTAAGAAGGTTGGTGAAAGCGTATACGATTGAATGTGTTCCTACGCCAGCCACAGTTGGGTTGAAGAAAGAACCATTTACGCCTTTACCACTAAAAGTACCAGTGGTAGGACTCCCTTTTAATTTAACAGAGTCGTCTTGATAACAGAGCTGTGCAATGCTCGAAAGCGTGCATGGTGTTGCCCATTTGATTTCTAACGAATCGTCATATGAATTTGAGCAATTATTTCCATCGGTATAAGTATACCTAAACGCATATAGTTTGTTCACGCGATTCGCACTGTCGATATGAAAATAATTATTAGAGATAAACGGGCCACTGTATATACCACCTTTTGGCGTAACGGCATCCAATTTCACCGAATCTAGATCATTACAATACGACAAAGACCCTGAAGAATTCAAACTAGGCAGTGCAAATACCTGAAAGTTTTGACTGGCCTCGTTGCTACATTTATTTGAATCGGTATACGCGTATGTGATGGTGTAATTCCCAGATCCCACTTGACTTGTTAAAAAGAATTCATCGCTAACTCCAGTTCCTGAATACACGCCACCAGAGGGAGAACCACCACTGAGCGTCACGGAATCGATACTTTCACAAACGCCGTTAAACTTCGACAACGTTACCTTCGGTTTACTAATGCGGGTAACCGATATGGTTTTGGATTTAAAAGAACAAGAGCTACCATTTCGAGTAATTTCAACCCGATACTTGGCAACACTATCTACGGTCAGCACATTGCCTGTTACACCATATAATTGACTATCGTTTAAAAACCAGTTGTAAGTAAATGAGTCGTTGCCAATGGCAATAAGGTCAATTTTATCACTTCCACACATGACAAAAGCGCCTGAATTTGAGGTGACAATATTATTTGAATCTGTTGGATAGCTAATGATACCATATTCACTTAAGTCTTGATTGGTTAGTGTTAACGAGTCACCTTTTTGATGAAAAGTGGCACCAGCATGAACCCATTTCCCGGATGAGCCTGCAGTTTTCTTGAACAAGTCGATACCGCATTTTTGGTTTCCCGTAACCCCAGATTTGTTTCCAAAGTCATACGAAACAGAAAAGTGCACTGCCGTATCAGGTAGATGATACATGGTGAAATAATGAGTTGAATCTAGTTCTACACTTAATCCGCTTGACAAACCTTGTCCACTGGCCGAATATTCTGCGACAACGTGCACTGTATTAGGACTTCCCGTTATGCTTGAAAGGATCAACTCATCTTGATACTTTGTTTTGAGTCGAACCAAGCTGCCTCCATATACATGCGCACTTGTATCACCAACAACTGCTCCAGAGAGACTGATAGTGGGTCCGTTGGTTAGTGTACCCGAATTGGAATTTCCAGATTCATCCAAAGTAGTTGTGCCTGAGTCTTCATTCAATCGCCAATTTCCTTCTAAATTAGCTACGTTGGGATGAGCCGAATTCACTTTTCTACACATCCAATCTCGCAGCGTAGCTTGATCAACTGCTGTCGACCAAACCCGTACTTCGTCAATCATTCCATCAAACAACCTACCTCCACCATTGGCAAGGTCTCCGATTCGAGCTGTTAAGCCAGACGACGGTGAGATATATCCAGTATATAACGTAGTCCCAACAAGGTCACCGTTGATATAAACGTTTACAGAATCACCATCAAAACTTCCCGCGACGTGGTACCAAATACCCGTTTCCATAATTGACGCAGAAGCCGCTTCCCTCCACGTACCGCTACCATCAGAAATATTAAAAGATATTTTACCGTTACTCCCACAACGCAACACATATCCAAGATTGCCCCGCGACCAACCATGTTTGCAAAAAATACTGTTGTCATACACATTTCTCCCATAAGCATCCGCCTTAATCCAAGCTTCAACTGTGATAGTAGAATCAGAATTTAAAGAAGAATGATCGCTAATTAGCACGTAATCATCGGTGCCATCAAACTCCAAACATTTATACGCACCTGGCTTTTGGGCAAAGGCCGTGGTTGACACCAAACAGAAGATAAGATAGAAAAATAAGCGCGATGAGTTGACCTTGAACATAGTTGGACTTTAAGAGGTAATACGAGTATACAAATTTTTCACGATAACGTAAGTATGACGGTAGATGGGCTCGCATACAGAATATAGTTTTTATCTTTGTTCCCTTATGAAACACCTACCACTTAGTCGGATCTTTTATGTGTTTGTTTTAGTTGCATTGACCACCGGATGTAACCAATTTGAAAGTTTTACAAATTTCACGTTGAAGTATGAACAAGACGTAAAAATTGAAAGTTCAACCGGCATTAATCTACCGTTTAACATTGCAACACCTCAAACGGAAACGAATGCTGAAAGTGAGTTTGAAAGCAACGATACAGAAAAGAAGTATATCAAAACTATTTCTTTAGACAGCCTTGTGCTTACGCTGTTTGATCCGCCAAATGAAGACTTTAGCTTTTTAGAAGAAATAGCGATTTTTATAAATGCCGATGGTTTGGAAGAACAACGCATTGCTTGGAAATCGCCTGTTCCCTCATCAACTACGAACGTACTAGTATTGGATTGCACGGATGAGGATCTACAAGAGTACATTAAGAAGGAAAAGTTTAGTCTTAGACTAAAGGTGGTTACGGACGAATTAGTCACAAGAGATCATTATTTCAGAATCCGTTCTGCTTATTCTGTATCAGCCAAATTAAGGGAGTAATTCGATGATTAAAAAAATTGTTGTTGGTCTTTTATTATTTGGTACTGCTCTATCTGGTTATGGCCAAATAGGTCACGATTCACTCGAAATAAATAGATATCGTATTTCTCTTTTAGGAGGCTTACCTCGAATTGGAGGCTTACAAGCTGAATATGTTTTGCCCATGGCTAACAATCATTTTGGTATAAAAGCAGATGTTAGTGTATTGCCAAACTTATTTCCTAACTCAAAAACGTTTACCCGTTATACAGGTTTAGGTGTCAACACGTATCTAAATAAAACAGGTTCAGGACCCTATGCAGGACTGAGCTACGGGACATTATTTATCCGTGCTGACGAAATTGAAAACGACATAGTGGACTTAGACGTTCGCTTTAATTGGTGGTCGTCACAAATTGGGATCAAAACGGGCAAACGGTTTTTTTTAGATTTGAATTGGGCTATTCTCTCATTTACTATGACGTTGACAAAGCCAATGAGTTCCTAAACGAAACGTATGGTGTAGAAATTAAACCTACCATAAACTTCCTTCATTTCCCTAATGGGAGCATTGGCTTTGGTTACGCTTTTTAGTGTTTTTTACGTCTAGACGGAATTTCAAAGTTTGTACAATCGTCGTATTTAGATTTGCCTAAAGTGCGTTCGAACTTTAAACCAATTAGAAAATAATTGTCGTTGCTTTGTCCATTTCCACGTTGACTACCTTCTGTCATCCCTGATACCGAACGATCTGCTAAAATTCCAGCTATAGAACCTCCAGATTCACTAATCGATGAATTATTCGCATATAAGCCACTGACGTCATCAAGGTAGTCGGTGAATGTTTTACGTAGACTAACATCCAGTTTTAAGGTAGACCATCTGTTTAGCTGAAACTTATAACCATATCCAAAAGGAATCACCATACTCACAAGTTTGTATGAATTTTGGTCAGCCAAGTAATTTTGCCCCTCCGTGCCCAATGGGCGAAGTTTATACCAGTCATCGTTGTAGTTGGCTTTCGGTTGGAAATAAAAAGCACCAACACCTCCATTAATATAGATTCCTTTTAGAACCTTGTTGTGTTTGAAAGGTAATATCTCAGCTTTGAGACTTGCCACAACTAAATCCGTTCGGACACTTAGATTTCTAATTTGTCGACCAGGCGCATCCGTAAACGCGTCATCACCGACTAATCTTGTTATGATAATATCGGCAGTGTAATTGACATTGTTACGGTGGCGTTGAAGACCAAGACCAAGTAAAGGTCGGAACGCTTTCATGTCGATAACACGGATGCTGGAGCTGCCAATTAAATCACTTCCCCCTAAATCACCTAACATATTGCTAGCACCGACATAGACCGTATATGACCAAGAATTTCCACGTGCAAATTGTCCAAAACTGAGCGAACTGATCGCGAGCATTATGCTCATTAAACTGAATCTTACCATAATCATATTTTTTAATGGAACGGTTGATTTCGAAGAATTAACATTAACAGCCTTATTGTCGGGCATAATTCTACGGTTACATGACGTTCCGGGTTCTAATTACTTATTAGACTCTGCAGTTTCTATTTCGTTGGTCGAAGTAATGTCATAAATCACCGGATCCGAAGGTTAGAGCTAGTAATTCACATTAGTAGTCACTTTTGATTATCGGCAGAAAAAAATATTTCAGCATACATAGTGAAAATTAAAAAATTGTATGAAAATTTACATGGGTAAATAAAAAATCACTTTTAGTGCTATTTATTTGTAACATAAATTAAGTCAGGTGAGGAGAATTAAATATTTCACTGCCATGCCTACTGGACTTAAGAAGTCCATTAGACAAGATATCGATGATGGCGAATTAGAGCCATTTGGTGTCGATTACAAAGGAGAAAGGTTCAGAGCTGTCGTTATGCCACAGGAAGAAGACGAGTGGTTGGTCTTGCTTGACTACTATGAACAAATGAAGGATGATGACGACGATGACGACGACGATGATTCCGACGACGATGATGATACGCCAAAAGACTTAAGTGAAGACATTGATGATGATATGGACGACGACGATTCTGAGGATGACGATGATTCGGATGATGACGACGACGATTCTGATGACGATGATGAAGATTAACCTTCGTCAAAACTTGGGCATTTTCAAGGCTATTTAATTTTTTCTTTCTTCGGTTTATTTGAGACTTCGGAAATTAGTATTTCCTTTATGCCCTCTTAATCATATAAAATGAAAATCGTCGTATTATCACGTAATTCTAAACTATACTCAACACGTAGATTGGTAGAAGCAGGTGAAAAAAGAGGTCACGAAATGTTAGTAGTTGACCACTTAACTTGTAACATCGAAATCGAAAAGAAGACGCCTAAAATTTATTATAAAGGAGGGTATTTAACAGATGTTGACGCGGTAATACCAAGAATAGGAGCCTCTGTAACTTTTTATGGTACAGCCGTTGTCAGGCAATTTGAGATGATGAAGGTCTTCTCGGCTGTGGAATCTCAAGCACTTGTTCGTTCACGTGATAAGCTTAGAAGTCTGCAAATACTTGCAAGAGCGGGTGTTGGTTTGCCAAAAACGGTTTTTACGAATTATACCAAAGACGTTGAACACTTTGTAGAATCTGTAGGTGGAGCACCTCTGGTCCTAAAACTTCTGGAAGGAACTCAAGGAATTGGTGTCGTATTAGCAGAGACAAAAAATGCAGCTACTTCCGTACTTGAAGCCTTTAACGGTTTAGGCGCAAGGGTAATAGGACAAGAATTTATCAAAGAAGCAGGAGGAGCGGATATCCGGGCTTTTGTTGTGAATGGTAAGGTAGTTGGTGCGATGAAACGTCAAGGTAAGGAAGGTGAATTTAGATCGAACTTACACCGTGGTGGCAGCGCAACAGTCATTGAGTTATCCGACGAGGAAGAAACCACAGCGTTGAAAGCAGTTAAAGCAATGGGCTTAGGTGTTGCAGGCGTAGATATGTTGCAATCATCAAAAGGACCATTGGTTCTTGAAGTGAATTCATCTCCAGGTTTAGAAGGCATCGAAGCGGCAACCAATAAAGACATCGCAAGAGAAATCATTCGGTATTTAGAACTGAATGTGTAGAGTCTAAACACGCATGTGATTGATTTCTTGTTGGCTTTGGAAATGACAAATGACCGTCATAATTGGAAAAATCCAATAGATTGAAGGCATCGTACAATTAAGGAGTAACTAAATCTTAGTTACTTGTCGGTCGCAAATAATGGCTAAGCACGTTTCAATACCCGAGTTCAAATTAGGATCTACTATCATGGATTCAAATGACATCATTATTGAACGTTTGGAAAAAAACGCCAATTACGACCACACAGAACCGCACCGACACAATTACTATGAAATCTTCATTTTTGAGAAAGGTGGAGGGAGCCACATGATTGATTTTGAAGACTGGGACATTGCCGATAAGGATGTACATGTACTTTATCCAGGCCAAGTTCATTGTGTTCAACGAGACGCTTCGTCAAACGGCTGGGTGTTAAAATGTACACCAGAATATTTTGGTCCCATGGGAAATACGACCTTTAGTACCCGTGGACTATTGCACAATGATTTCAACTTAAAACGACCAACTAATCAACTCAACCAAGAGTCATTTCACAAAATTCAGGCATTTGTTCATTCAATAAACCAAGAGAAGGCCTCGAAAGATTGGGCGAGTCAAACCGTGATTCGAAATTACTTGAACCTGTTGATGTTGGAATTGTCAAGAGCAAACAACACAGGTTCTAATGAAGTCAAAAAAGTTGACAGCATGGCTTCAAAGTTTAGCAGTTTATTGGAACACAACTTCAGCAAACAACATCGAGTCACGTTCTACTGTGAAGCATTGGCCGTGAACGATTCGAAGCTTGGCAACATATTGAAAGAGGCATATGGACATGGAACAAGTGACCTAATTGCCAATAGGATTTTGTTGGAGGCGAAACGGTTTTTACTACATTCGGATAGCTCAATTAAAGAAATAGGATTCCTTATCGGATTTGAAGATAATGCGTATTTTAACCGCTGGTTTAAAAAATATGCAACTTATACGCCTGGTGAGTTTAGGATTCGAGCAAAGGAAAAGTACCAAACTTAATAGGAATAGTACATAAGACATATCAATACATACACGAAATTTGAATAAAAAAATATGAAATCAATTAATAAAAACATCTTCTTTATTTTCTTACTCGGTCTTACGAGTATCATGTTCACCTCATGTGGCGGTGATGACGGAACCACTCCATCTGCAACAGCACCATCGGATTTAGTATATGAACCCAATTCGCTCACAACAGATGTTGGTGTGGCCGGAGAATCTGGAGCTCCAACGATAAAAGGAACAGCTCCAATAACATACAGTATCACTACTACACCAGATGCTGGGGCAGAAATTACGATTGATAAAAATACTGGGGTGATATCAACAACTGCTGCAACAGCAGGGAATTACAAAGTATCGGTTACAGCCACGAATGAAGCTGGTGACGTTGAGTTTAAAGATGCCTTTTCGGTGGATGTAACTTCGAAAGTCAAAGTAACCTACAAAGGCAACATACAAGGCATCATTACATCATCTTGTGCACCTTGTCATGTGTACGGAGGTAATGAAACAAACTACGCCAATGCTTACACCACCGCTAAAGACGCAGTTGACTATATCATTGACAGAGTAAACAGAGACCAAGGAACCGCTGGTTTTATGCCATATAGTGGAACTAAGCTTGATGCAGCTACTTTGGCGATTATCGCCCAGTGGAAGACTGATGGTTTATTAGAAGAGTAATGACCAAACCATCAAACAATAGAAGGCAGTTCTTAAAAAATGCTTCGATAGCTGCCTTTACGGTTGGGCTATTCCCCAAAAGTGTTTTAGGAGAGACACAATCCACTCAGCAAACGATGGCTTGTGACGTTACGACCAAAGATTACTATGGCGTTGGCCCGTTTTATACAGAAAATCCTCCCGTTAAAACCGACAATCAATTAGCTAAATCTACCGAGCCTGGTGAGCGTTTGATTATATCTGGTCGGGTTACAAACTTAGATTGTACTGAGATGATAGCCAATGCGTTGATAGATGTTTGGCATGCAAACGATGCTGGCGAGTAATACAACACTGGCTATAATTTGAGAGGTAAGTTTACCACCAATAGTCAAGGGTTTTATTCGTTCGAAACGATAAGGCCTGGTAAATATTTGAACGGCAGTCAATACCGACCCTCTCACATTCATTTTAAAATAACCCCTCCAGGAAAAGACACCCTAGTAACTCAACTGTATTTTAAAGGCGATACCGATATTGACAAGGATGCTGCGGCATCTATTAAAACGGGAAACTTTGATGCCACGCACCGTATTGTCGAGTTGACAAAAAATACGGATGGGAAATGGGAAGGAACTTGGGATATTGTAGTTGATGGTGATGGTAAAAACATTGGTGTTCAAGATGTACACCTCGACAAAGGTGTTATTTATACTGCGCAGCCAAACCCGTTTGAAGACGAGGTAGAAATACGATACGGTGTATTTAACAAGACCAAAGTGGGTATCATGATTTATGATATTCGAGGACAATTAATAGCTAGTTTGGCAGACAAAGAGTTGGAACCTGAAAAATATTCTGCTGTTTGGAAACCGGACCCAAGCACACCTCCAGGCCAGTATTTTGTAGCTTTTAAGGTGAACGATTTACAAGTGCAATATCTTAAGATTTTAAAAATCTAAGAACAGAGGGTTACCTTTTCTTCAATGGGTGATTAAATAGTATTAAATGCATAATACTATGAAAAAAATCACTTATCTATTTCTAATCATTTTACTTCTGGTTGGATCCATTTGCCAAGCGTCAATTGAGATTGAACGCGTGGTTAAATTTAATGACACACATGAAAACACGGTTATTATTCCAAGTCGGTTTGGGGAATCGTTTATCGACGAAAACACTGACTTAAGTGCCTTACGTAATCTGGAAATTCAACATGTCGATTTAGTCTACACCTCTTTTAAACTTGCTGAAGGTTTTGACCAGCAGGCGTTAAATGAACAACGCATGCGGAAGCTAATTGCGCTTTTAGCACAAATTGGTAAAAAAGACCCATCATGGAGGGCTATTTGTCAAACGGGAGCATCAACAGTTGAAGATGCCAAAACCTATTTCCACGGCTTTATTCTACACGTAGGAGCCAACTTAAATTATGAAAGTCAAGCAAAGTTTTTTGAAAGCTTTCAGAAGAAACCAAGTACAAAAAAAGTAGACAATTCGAAGTCTACAACGCTTAAATTCTCATCTGGGACAACGATTGACATACCTACCAACGCGGTGGTCGACAAAAACGGAAAACCTGTCAAAGGTGAATATGACCTAGTTTATCAAGAATTTAGAGATGCTGCGGACATCGTTTTTTCTGGAATACCAATGACCTACACATCATCAGGTACGGAATACAATTTTTCATCTGTTGGCATGTATGAAATACGTGCGAATCAGAACGGAAATGAATTACAATTAAACAAACCTATTCAAATAGACTTCAATGCAACAGCGGTGAAAGACGATGTTGGTTTCTTTAAGATGGATGACAATACGGGTGAATGGGAAAAGATAGAGGATATCGAATTTAATAAAGAAGCCAAAATTGAGGGGGGGTTTTTAAACGACATTAAGGAAGAAGAAGTTGGAGATGAATTCGTTATACAAAATGTACAGGCATCAGTTACTGACAGCGCCTATTCTTGGGCTTATTCTGATTGGAACAACCATCGGTATTACATCCTATCGTCAGCCACATTTGACGATTTCTTAGAACGGTTAGATGTTTCTAAAGAACTCGCAGGTAAAGTAGTGAGCATGGATAAGTCCATTAAACACTTAAAAGTTGAATTGGCCAACGGCGCAGAGTTCAACAAAGAAATTGGTGAGTTATATGTTGGCAGATGGAACAACAACATGGAGCTTGGGAATATGGGAATGGACAATGATATGAACGCCACCTTGTTAAGAGGAGGTGGGGATGCCGGTCACACCTATCCTAAATTGGTTCGTGGTTTAAACTCTCCGAAGTTTGGCGTGTACAATTGTGACCAAATCTATCGAATTGGTCGTGCTCAAAATTTAACGCCAACTTATGTAGATGCAGCAACGGGTAAAGAAATTAAGAATAAGCATGTGGCTTGTGTAATGGATTTGACATACAATGGAGCGTTTAGTTTTTCACCTAATTACGTAACATGTAATGTGGATGGCAAGAATGTAATCCTGTTGTTTACAAAAGATAAAAAAACGTACATGTTGGATGCGGAAGCGTTCGACAAGTTGGGTGTTGACCAAAACAGTCGTCCTGTTTTTGCCATGACCGATATGACAGATCAGCTAAAATCGAGTAAAGACTTAAGCCAACTTTTAAAACTATAATGTGAGTAGATAACGTTCATCGGGCACATGAGCGTTGTTCAAAACATTTCTTTTCAATTAGGGTAAAGGCACTTGGCGACAAGTGCCTTTTTGTTTTGGTAAACAATTGAGGTTTGATAAGCTCATGCAGTTGTGCTGTGGGATGTTTATATTTAGATGATAGAGTTTAAAGACGTTTACAAATCGAAACAGTTCAAAGGAGAAGTGCACGTTTTAAGATAAAAGGAGACGTTTTGATCATCGAACACGTCATTAAGTAAAGAGGCTATGAAAAAACTATTAATTTCAATCTTGGTATTTGCGATACATTTTTCCGCGAATGCACAAAATACTTGGAGTAACAACATTGCACAAATTGTGTACGACAATTGTTCAAACTGTCACAACCCAAATGGAATAGCCCCATTTTCACTTTTGACTTATACCGACGTTAAGCCTAATGTTTTTGGCATAAAAGCGAGTATTGAATCAGGTAGTATGCCTCCATGGATTGCGGATACAAAATATCAAAGCTATGCCCACGAACGCGTGTTGTCGACAGATGAGAAAGTAGCGATTATCGATTGGGTGAACAATGGCAGTCCGGAAGGCGAGGCAAGTAAAACGCCACCGCCTCCAGTATACGGCACAAAAGGATTTATCACACAAAAACCAGACTTAGAACTTAAAATGCCGGTATATGCAAGCAAGGCGACGGCTAATGGTGATGATTACGTTTGTTTTTCAGTACCATCTGGGTTGACAAAGGATAAGAAGATTCGAGGTTTTGAAGTAATACCAGGGAATCACGCTATAGTCCACCATGCTTTGGTTTATTTGGATGGAACTGGTAATTACCCAACTGATACCAATGCGGGAGTTTGTACAGGACCAACCAAAGGATTGATTGGTGGTTACGTTCCCGGATCTCCTCCAACCGTATTTCCAACCAATGGGTCGGATTTTAATCTAGGTTTTACAGTACAAGCAGGCTCCAATATTGTATTGGCAATGCATTATCCAGAAGGGTCATTTGGTAAAGTCGATAGCACCATGATTCGGTTTTGGTTTTACGACGATGAGATTTCCATACGTGAGCTCAGTACCAATCCACTAATAGAAAACTGGCAATTTTTGCTACCTGCAAATAAGGAAACGAACGTGAATGCGACCAGAAACATTGGCAATAATGATTATTCTATGTTAAGCGTATTCCCCCATATGCATTTATTAGGAAGTAAAATTGGGTCATATGCCATTACGCCAACGAATGACACTATTCGGTTTGTGAACATTCCACACTGGGATTTTGAGTGGCAAGAGTTCCTGTTTTTTGAGAAGATTAAAAAGCTTCCCAAAAACAGTACTATCTATGGATATGGAACGTACGACAACACGAGTAAGAATACACACAACCCAAACAATCCACCAGTGCTTGTTAGGCCTGGACTGAACACGACAGATGAAATGTTTCTCATTTACTTTCATTATTTGCCGTATCAGGCCGGTGATGAAGATAGAGACATTGAGGCGCTGACAAGTTTGGGAATAGGAGACTACAACTCTCTGAATGTTGCGGTATACCCCAATCCGTCTTCTGACATAATTAATTTCCGTCTGCCGGAAGAAAGTTACGGTTCCATGCAGTTACGGATTTTTGATGTCAATGGACAAATGGTGTATGAACATAAACCGACTACTCAAAGTACGAATGAATTGTCGTGGGACATTCCTGAAGGAATAGAAGCAGGTGTCTATTTTTATTCGATGAATGTAGATGGTACGCTGGCTAGCGGGTCATTTATGATACAGCGATAAGGACAAAATTCTAAAAAGGATAGATTTCTTATAGGGGTGTTTTATTGTTTGCCTGTCTTACAACCAACAAGACAGAAAACAAAACATGTTTAACCCTAAAAAGAAAAATTTTTCACCCTTTCACAACACATTTTTACCAATTCTTAAGATTGGCTTTTTACTGATTACCTTTCTCGTGTTCAACACGTCATATGGTCAAATTTATCAATCAATACGAGGCACAGTAATCGATAAGGTGTATACCGTCAGCAAAAAGTGAACTATTAAGGGTAAAGATTTAAGAGAGAGGTTTTA
>Ga0055584_100000147_pt1 | contig 65452 bp, 65 predicted proteins | sample OSDHelmetaG_FD_58716 | JGI IMG/M metagenome (GOLD analysis project Ga0055584, IMG submission 58716) | Pelagic marine sediment microbial communities from the LTER site Helgoland, North Sea, for post-phytoplankton bloom and carbon turnover... | ecosystem: Environmental > Aquatic > Marine >... | reverse complement strand
ATCGATACCTCACATCGATACCTCACATCGATTCCTTGGCAAAGAAGGCCGTCGCTTTTTTTAACAGGTCGCGCTCCATGCGCAGCTGACGAATATCGCGACGCAGCTGCGCCAACTCCGCACGTTCGGGTGTCGTCAACGCCTTAGGCTCGCCGCGCCCTGCGTCCGTTTCGCTTTGCAGCACCGATCTGCGTAGAGCTGGGTCGCTCAGCCCAAGATCCATCGCCACCGCCGATATACTATTCTCACCGTCTCGTACCAAACCAACGGCTTCGGCCTTGTACTCCGGCGCGAATGTTCGTCTCTTTCCGCTCATAATTCACCTCTTCAGGGCATTGTCGCCCTATCTGATGTGTCTACCAATCCCCGGCAAGTCCACTGGTGTCTTGGGAGCGCTTACAGTCCTATCCATAGCACAGTGACGATCATGATCGAGCCAGCGGGCGAGGCAAATAGTGACCGTCTTGGCGCTGTTACGAGGTATCAATCTTGGGTGAGCGTCATAAAGTTCCACGCACATTGCGAATGTGAACGAGGACTGATGCGTTTGTTGCCTGCATAGAGAGGTGCAGGCGCGGGATGATTTTGAGTGTATGTGCGCATGCCATCACCCGGTGCAGACTCATCCCCAACCGCAATACACTGATTTCTGAGTTATATTGCGCGCGTTTGTTTGAGCATCATGCGAGATCGCGAGATCGCCTGGGAGTCGAGCCGCTGCATGCAATTGGCATGGATGCGACCCACGACCGGCCCAGTGGCTTCGATCGTCGGCCATGTCCAGGTGCGCAGATAATGCGAGCAGCTGCTGGGCCGCCGAGCAGCTACGCGGAGTATCGGTGGTTCTCGTTTTGCGAGAGCCGGGCGGGCGCGGCAAAACGTGCCAGTATTGGGACGGCACAGTATTCGTGCACAAATATTGACATAAAGATAGGACTTGCGGCTCGCATTCGCCTATACTATGCAAACGTGTTCGCGCTTCCGATGGTGTGACTGTCGCAAATGAATGATGCGCTGTGGCTTATTTGAGGCCAGTGTCTCAGCTTTGCAGCGGTCCAAGGCAGTTGAAAAGATCGGGATCGCGCACTACCAATTTAATCGCATTTTGCTGCTAAGCAGCTGCATGTTTCGCGCTTAAGGTGCTGAGCGGCAGTGTTTGCACTGCAGCAGGATGTTAAAGATTTACGCCGCTGTCTGGCGGTGCGATCCAGCCGATTCTGCTGATACCTTTTAGGTTTCTGTGTATAGAGTTGGTTCTTTATTTCCCGTTTGAACCGGTGACTTCGAGCGAGATATATATTATATGGTCACCATGAAGTTAGAGTAAGTAATATGAGTAAAGGTACAGTGAAGTGGTTCAGCGCAGACAAAGGTTTTGGCTTTATCACCCCTGAAGATGGCGGCAAAGACTTGTTTGTTCATCACTCCGAAATTAAGAACGGTGGCGGTTATGCCACTTTAAGCGATGGCCAGGCTGTCGAATTTGAAGTTGGTCAAGGCCAAAAAGGCCCATGCGCTAACAACGTTGTGCCTGTGTAACGACGATTACATGCTCAACGCGTAGCGGTACGCCTTAGGCTTTTTAATGCGTATGCCGGGTCTTTGCTTTCCGGCAGCACAAAGTTGATGTCTAACAGAACCGATTGCGCTTGAGAATGGCCTTAGAGCGGATCCACCCAGTCTTGGTTGGATCCGCCCTTAGGCGGCTTAGTTTACGGTCTTCCGCGTCGTAGCCGCAGTGCGCGATTGCTCCTTGTTGCAAGTTAGTTCGTGTTGTGAACAAGCGATCCTTAAGCCCTGATTCAAACCCGTCCGCAAATCCAAGACCCTCGCCGGGCAACCATTCTTACTTTGCTTTTGCACGTCCTTCATGTGCGGAACAAGCTTCGTACGCCGGTCTTAATTATGTTGAGTTTTACGACTACGCGTTGCCTGTAAATGCGCTCGATTGAAAGTCCGCCTGTCCGTGCGATTTACCGACTACTAAATGCCGCGATCCGTTTGGGTCTGTGTATCCTTGTGCTGTTGCCTGTCCCTAACTTGGCGGCTGACGAGATAGCGCAAAACTCTAAGTCCAGAGCTGTGGTGAGCCGAGTGTCGGCGAAGCTTGCGGGTGAGCTGGAACGGCAAAACTTTGTGCCAGGCGCACCGCTGTTTGTACGCATATTCAAGGCTGAGCGTGTGCTTGAGGTGTGGTTGCGAGCCAAACAAGGCTTTCGCCACTTTAAGAGCTACCCCATTTGTGCATACTCCGGCGCGGTGGGGCCAAAGCTCGCGCAGGGCGATCGGCAAAGTCCGGAAGGCTTTTACTTCGTGACCCCACGGCGCTTGAATCCTTGGAGCCGCTACCATCTTTCTTTCGACCTCGGGTATCCGAACGCTTACGACAGAGCGCACCGGCGCACTGGCGACTTTTTGATGGTGCATGGTGATTGCGTCTCGATCGGCTGTTACGCAATGACGAACCCGGGGATAGAGGAGATCTATACCTTGGCGTCGATGGCGCTGTCGAACGGGCAGGGCTTTTTCCGTGTACACGTATTCCCGTTTCGCTTAAGCGACGAAAACCTCGCCCGCCACAGTAACTCGCCATGGCAATCATTCTGGCAGAATTTGCGCATTGGCTACGACTGGTTCGAGCAGCATCGGCTGCCACCGAATGTTGAGGTAAATCATCGCAAGTACGTCTTTAGCGCACAGTAGCGATTGAGCGCCGTCAGTGGCCTTGGCGGATGCGCTATGGCGGCTGTAAGTAGCTTGTTACTATGCTCACGAATGTGCCTTGCGCGGTGGCAAACTAGCTCGCATTGGTCGAGCGCAATCGGTGAATATCAGCGCTCGGGTGGGCGTCGCTTGCTCGGCTTGCATCGCAACGATTTCGGCGCATGTCGTGCATCAGGTCAAAATTGGTAGCGCGCCAAAACGCCACGGAGCGGTTTGATGTCATCAGCGATAACACCAACGCTCAGCGCAGAGCTTAACGAGGTGCGGATGAGCTACCCGCAATGGGCGCAGACGAAGTTTGTGCACCTGCGTGGCTTAGTTTTTGACGTGGCACGCGCAGATCCCAGGATCGGCGAGGTGCACGAAGCACTGCGATGGAACGAGCCTGCTTGCCTGACCCAGAAAACTAAAGTCTGGCACTACCCTTCGGGTCGCATGGTTATCGCGCTCACCCGATACAATTGGCGTGTATTTTAATTGCCAAATAGCACTGGCAAGCAATTTGCCGTCTCTACAAGCGAACTTAAATTTCATCGGACGACGCGGGATTGCTTTAGCGCGTGCAGGTGGTTGTGTGACGGACGCGGACTTGCGTATCTGCATTGGGTATATTTTGACTTATCACCTGTGGAGAAAATCAGGATCTGGCGTTGGCACGGCAGTGCAAGCGACGCGTCAATGAATACCCGCAGCGTTGCCTTTGACGGCGCTGAACTCGATGGTGCTTTAGCCGAGTTGAGCCTGGCGCCCGACCGCACCCTATTTAGCCAGCTCGCGCGCGCTTAGAATCACGCAGATCGGCATTGTCACAATACAAACACGTACGCGAGTGCCTCACGCATTTTCAGAATTTCTGGCATTTGGCGACGCGACCTGCGGAGATCGAGCTGGCGTTTTGGTTTCACGACGCGATATACGATATACATAGGTCCGACAACGAAGAGCAAAGTGCCGAGTGGGCGCGCAGCTATCTGCTCGGCGCTGGCGCAAGCGCGCCCGCAACTGCGCGGATCGTGGACATGATTCTTGCGACTAAGTCGCATCAAGCTGAGACCTTCGAGACGCAACTAATGGTTGATATTGATCTTGGGATCCTTGGGGCAGATCGTGAAGGATTCTGCCGCTACGATAACGCCATCCGCGAAGATTACAGTGGGGTGCCGTGGCCTGCTTACTGTAGCGCACGCGCAGCGGTGCTACGCAGCTTTGTTGATCGTGAACCGATTTATCACACGCGCGAACCGCCGGCGCAGTTTGAGTCAGCGGCACGCGAGAACATAGTTTGGAAGCTGAACGAGCTTGAGCTTTAAGTCCTAAAGTCGTACGCGGTGCAAGGGGTGAGTTAGGTGAAAAACAGTCAGGCGGATACCGAAAACATAGTCTCTAAGGCGAGTAATTTCGCCCGCGCTGCGCATGCGCGGATGGACCAGCGGCGCCGCTACACGGGTGACCCATACATTGTTCATCCAGCCGCTGTGGCTGCTACGGTCACGACCGTCACAGCTGACCAGGCGATTATCTGCGCGGCCTGGCTTCATGATGTGGTGGAGGATACCGACGTCACTATCACGCAGATCGAATCTGAGTTCGGCCTAGAGGTCGCCAACTTAGTGTCGGATTTAACCGATGTGTCTTGTGCGGCGGACGGCAATCGTGAAGCCCGCAAGCGCAAGGATTTGGAGCACACCCAAGCGGCATCCGCGCGCGCGCGCTTGGTGAAGCTTGCTGACCTGATTGATAATGCGTCGAGTATCATCACCAATGATCCAGGGTTTGCGCGTGTCTATATGGCCGAGATGGCGCAGCTCTTGCCTGTCTTGGCCGACGCTGATGCGACATTGCATGCACGCGCGCGCCAGATCGTAGACAGCTATTTCGCGCAAACCCGCTGATTCCCATTTAGCCTAACTGAGCACTCGCGCTCTGCGCGTGCAGAGACTCAATCGGAAGAGTCAGCCAACATGGATTATCCGCCCGCGGAAGTTGTGCTTAGGCGGTCGCCTGAACCTGACTTTGACGCAACTGTTGACGATGAAGTGCCACGCGAGATGCGTCCGTGGCGCCGGCGCCTAATGTATATAGAAGATAAGAGTGCAGGGCTGGAAGGCCCTGCGCGCGTTGGCTACGTCTATTTCTCCAAGAGTGGCCGCACCTTGTACTACGCTGGGCGCAAGTTTCGCAGCCTAAAAGGCGCAGGCTTGAAAGCGAACTACTCTGACGTTGAAGGCGGTGAACACTATTGGATCTCTGGTCCACGCAAGGATGGTAGCCCCTGTGTCAGGGTAGATGTTGCCTATACGGTGGTAGTGCCTGCGTGACCGTGGACGCAGATGCTCGAGCTGAGTATCACGCTTATTTAGACCTCACCTAGATGGCGTTGGCAGGCCTAGCGCGCATGCACTTCATGCTCGGGTGCGCGGTCAGTTAGGGCCGCGCACCGTGTTCTAGGGCTTGGCTAGCGAGGGACGCCATCAATGCAAATTGGCAGACTCAGCAAAGCGGATCTAGATGCTCACCGTCGCTTAATGTTGGAAGCATATGCCTTGCATCCGGATGCGTTTACGTCCAGTGCGCAAGAACGCGCCGCATTACCCATGTCATGGTGGGCGGGGGGCGCTTGCTGGAATCGTCCACGAGTAGTGCTTGGTGCGCGCGTTGACGATGAAGTGTGTGGCGTCGCCGGAATGTCATTTTCAAGCCGCAGTAAAACGCGTCACAAAGCAAAGTTGTTCGGTATGTATGTACCGGTGCAGCATCGCGGAGGCGATGCAGGGCGGGCGCTGCTGCGCGCAGCGCTACTTGCTGCCCGCAATCGCGGTGGAATCGAGCTGGTTCAACTGAGCGTAACGCAAGGCAACGTGGCTGCGGAGCGCCTTTACAGTGAGCATGGCTTTGAAGTGTTTGGGTGAGAGCCACTCGCGGTTGCGGTAGCGGATGCTTACGTCAGTAAACTGCACAGGTGGTGTAAATTGTAATGCAGAGATCAGCGTGACGTGTTGGGCAGTGCATCGGCGTTGCTGAGTTCGCAATTGCAAATGAGTAATTAAGCTAATGATGGTAGAGCGCACCATTGACGCAAGCATCGGCACTGAGGTCATGCGTCGTTTGGATGATGTCGAGCGTATTCATGACGTCACGATAGTGCTTGCGTGCGAGTCTGGCAGCCGTGCGTGGGGATTCGCATCAGCGGATAGTGATTACGACGTGCGGTTTATCTATGTACAACGTCCAAGTTAGTATTTGGCAGTGGACCTAGAAGACAAGCGTGATGTGATCGAAACCCCAATTGAGGGTGTCTGGGACATTAATGGTTGGGATCTGCGCAAGGCGCTACGCTTGTATCGCAAGTCGAACCCACCGGTACTTGAGTGGTTGCAATCACCAATTGTGTATCGCCGCGTTAGCGCCGCCGCAGCGGATATGTTGGTCTTGATTCCGAGCTTCTATTCACCGAGCGCGTGTATGTATCACTGTCTACATATGGCGCATACCAACTGTAGTTCGGCGTCGATCGCCAATCATGAGGAAATGCACAAGATGAGTTATGACAACGACAACATTTTCGCGAAAATTTTGCGTAATGAGTTGCCGTCGGCCAGGGTGTACGAAGATGACCATACGCTGGCGTTTATGGATGTAATGCCGCGCGCCGACGGACATGTTTTGGTGATTCCCAAAGCGCCGGCGCGCAATATGCTCGATGCAACTCCGGCACAGCTAGCGTCTTGCTTAGCGACGGTGCAGAAGATCAGTCATGCGCAACTGCTCGCTTTCGACGCGCTTGGTATAACTTTGCAGCAGTTCAATGAAGCCGCTGGTGGACAAGAGGTCTTTCACCTGCACTTTCATGTGTTGCCGCGTCACGCTGGCGTCAGAATGCGCGCGCCCGGTGGTGGCATGGCTGACCCAGCACTGTTGGCAGAGCATGCCGCTAAGATTCGCGCCGCGCTGGTCGCTTAAAGCCAGTGCTGTTGTGTTACCGAAAGCCTGCTAGAAATCACCACAAGCGAGCCGAGTATGTGTAGAAACATTAAGACTCTGTTTAACTTCGAGCCAGTCTCTACGGATGCGGAGATAGAAGCCGCGGCCTTGTAATTTGTGCGCAAAGTCAGCGGTTCGCGTAAGCCCCCGATGGTGAACACGCTTGCCTTTGAGCGCGCCATTCGGCAAGTGAGCGCCGCCGTGCCCACCTTGTTTGGTGAGCTGGAGACGGCGGCTTCGCCGCGTAATCGTGATGCCGAAGCGGTGCAGGCACAGGCGCGTTCTGCGCAACGATTTGAGCGATCAGCGCAACAAGCCGACTGATTGAACACGCGAATGTGTTGCGCCATGTGTGCTTTTCAAAGTTGTCTCGATCTGCCAACAGCTGATGCATTGTTCACTTGCTCACGTCACGATAATTGTTCGCGAGTACGACGAAGCGATCGAGTTCTATAGGTCGAAACTTGATTTTGTGTTGCTCGAAGATCCTACCAGCCGGAGCAGGACAAGCGTTGGGTTGTAGTCGCACCGCCCGGTGGTGATGGTTGTTCGATACTTCTGGCGCGCCCATCAAGCGAGTCACAACGCGCCTTCGTCGGTAATCAAGGTAGCGGGCGTGTCATGTTCTTTTTGCGCACTGATGACTTTTGGCGAGATTACCAACAACTACGTGCTCGGCAGGTGCAATTTGCCCGGCCGCCTAAACAGGCAGATTACGGCACTGTCGCCGTTTTCGAAGATCTCTGCGGTAACCGTTGCGATCTCATAGAGTTCAAGGGGAGTGGATAGTGCCATGACAGAGGCTCAATCGCGATCGAACGCGCTTCGTATTGAACGCGGCTATCAGCTTGGCTGTGTTGGGCGAATTACTGAGTTGCATGGGCGTTATTATCATCAGAACTGGAATTTTGGAGTTTTTTTTCGAGGCCAAAGTTGCCAGCAAAATAGCGGAGTTCTTGACTCGATACGACAGCTCGAGAGATGGCTTGTGGTGGGCCTTATTTAAGGACCAAATCCATGGCTCAATTGGGCTTGATGCTGCGCTTTGCGAATCCGGTGCAGCGCATCTGCGCTGGTTCATCTTGTCGGATGCCTTACGTGGCCAAGGGGCTGGACGCGCGCTCGTTGAGGCGGCGTTGGACTGGTGTCGAAAATGCGGCTACCCGCGCGTCTATTTGTGGACATTTGCCGGGCTAGATGCCGCGCGGCATCTTTACGTAGATTTTGGGTTCGAGTTAGCCAAGCAGCGCCGCGGCGTGCAGTGGGGCACTGAAGTGACCGAGCAGCGCTTCGATCTCACTTTATAACCTTGGCCGGCGGGTGGTGCAACGCCGGCCCAAATGCCTGCCCCTCCGGGCATGTCACCCCGGGGCATGTCCCCCGGGGCATGTCCCCCGGAGCATTTACGGCCAGAACATCTACATCCTGAACATGTATGTCCTAGCCTTACACTTGATAGGCTAATCCACCGGCACGATCAAGCTGGCGCAGTAACGCGGGCCATTCCGCCCCGACCTCAACATGGCCGCCGGGCGCATACATTTTTAAGCCCATGTCGATGGTTTTGCGCTGTGTGTCCGCTGATAAAGGCTGAAGCTCGCTGCTTCCCGTTAATGCATCGATTTGGTGTCTGCAGGCGGTCTCAATGCGGTACATCCACACGAACGCTTCGCCCATGGTTTGGCCCACAGTAAGCAAACCATGATTACGCAAAATCAACACCCGCCGATCGCCTAAATCCTTCACGATGCGCGGGCGCTCGTCGAGATCCATCGCCGTGCCTTCGTAATCGTGATAACCGGTCCAGCCAATGACGGTCAGTGCCTTCTGACTGTTCGGCAGCAATCCCTGTCGTTGCATCGATACCGCGGTGCCATAGCGAGAATGTGTGTGCATCACAAAATGCAGATCTGGATCGCTCATATGAATGGCGGAATGGATAATAAAGCCGGCGCGATTCATACCGTATTCTGAATCTGTGAGCACGTTGCCATCGCGATCTACTTTGATGAGTGAAGAGGCCGTGATCTCATCGAACAGCAATCCGAATGGGTTCAACAAGAACATATCTTCGCTGCCGGGTACGCGCGCTGAAATATGTGTGTTGTTTAGATCCGTCCAGCCGTAGAGCGCGCACAATCGGTATGCTGCTGCCAGATCGCATCGCACGTCCCACTCGGCGGCGGAGATATTTTCAGGACGCTGCTCGTGTGGATGAAGTGGGATAACTGCAGCCATGGTGAACTCCTGTTAGGTTATAACGCAGCTAAGAGGTCAGACACGATAGTACCGAACTTTAACCTTCGCAACTTAGGTTCCGCGCTCAGTAGCGCTGCTGCAACAAGACACATAGCAGCGCAGCGTAGTTCTGTGCATTGGCGGTGGTTGGGGAGTGCACAAGACCTATGAATAGTCGCCGAATGAATAAGCGCCGGAGCGCAAGTCCCGCATGTTGGATGACCTAGACAAGCACGCAATTATTGCGCACATGAATACCGATCATGCGGACGCAGTGTTGCTGTATGCGCAAATGCTTGCGGGCTATGTCGGTGCGCAAACTGCGGTGTTGGAACGGCTTGAAGAAACTTCGATGGCACTGCGCGTTGAGGTCTTGGGCAGCGCCGATCCGATTTTGCTTGAAGTGGCATTGCCTGAAGCGATCCGCAGCTCAGCCGATGCCCGAAGGGTGTTGATAAAACTTGCCAGGCAGGCGCGCGATCTGCGCTAACTGCGCTCCGTTCACCGCAGTATTTTCGTCGGCAATAAGGTATCAGTGCGCGCTAAATAGAGGCGCGCCCAATGCCCCAATATCAACTTCAACCCCTAAACCCGGAGCGCTAGGTGCCGCGCCAACGCCAGCGACTGAGCGCGGCGCGTAACCGGCGATGTGCTCGTTAGTCCAGTCGTTCATGAATGACACTGTTAAAACATTGTCCGCCGGCGTACTTGCTGCTAAGTGCGCGACCGCGGCGGTGACCAAATCGCCGCCCCAGGTATCTTCGATGGTAACCCGCAAGCCCAATGCGCCGGCGACATCGCGCACCAATTTCGACCCGCTGAGCCCTGCAAATTTTGACAGCTTAAGATTGATGGCCTCCATGCCGCCGGCGTGAAAAGCGCGCAGCATTGTATTGACGTCAGTAATAACCTCATCCAACACCATGGGTAGGCTTGTACGTTGGCGCACGTACAGACATTCTTCTAGCGTCTTGCAGGGTTCTTCAAAGTAGACTCTATCGAGCGGTTCAATCAACCGCGCCGCCACCACTGCATCTTGTAAGCGCCAACCGCCGTTTGCATCCGCAACCACAAATTCATCGTCGTTGAGCACTTCGACAACACTGCGCACGCGCGCCGCATCTTCGTATGGATCGGCGCCAAGCTTTAGCTGAAATCGCTTAATGCCTTCTTCGCGCCGCTCGAGGACGTAGTCACGCATGAATTCGGCACTGCCTAATGGTACGGCTTTATACAGCGCAAATTGTTCTTGCACGCGTCCGCCCAGCAAGGTTGCGACATCTTGTCCGGTGGCCTTGCCAAGTAAGTCCCAGCAGGCAATGTCGATGGCGCTCTTCGCGTAAGCATGCCCGCGCAAGGCCATGTCCATAAGCTGATGGACATGGCCCAAGTTAGTTGGGTCAGCACCGATTAGCGCTTCCGCTATCGGTATCAATGCGGCGCGTGCGCCGGCGCCGTGTGACGGCAAATACAATGGACCAAGCGGGCACACTTCGCCAAAACCATCGATACCTTCGTCGGTCATGATGTGCACCACCGTGCTCGGTAAATGCGTCACTACCTGGCCTCCAGACATGACGTAGTTGCCATACCGATAACTTAAGTCGTAGCCATGGATATCGATGCGGGCGATTTTCATTTCAATATGCTCATTTAGGCTGTTCCCGGTAGCTTTAGTGCAGGTCCGCGACCAAAAAAGTGCTAGTCATGGTGCCGCGACAAGGCCCTAGCTTGGTTCGAAAATGTTAATGCCGTCAGCGTTTTTGACCATGCCTTTGGCGCCCAGGAAATCATTACTGACAATCTCTGACAGCAACTGTGGATCATCTACGGTGTTAGCAATACAGCGCCGACCGTCGGCCAAGCGCGCGAACAAAATGCTATATGACGGACCCTTGCGGTCATGCATGACCGTGTAGGTTTCAACCGTCGCTGAGCCTTGCGCGTGCTCTGCCACCGGTGGTCCTTTGTCTGCATCTATTTCGCTTTGATATTCGCTCGGTGATCTGGGCGCAAATGATCTTGCTGGCGGCTCGGTCGAATAGATGCCGGCGGACTGTTTGGTTACGTAGTTGCCATTCGCTGTGACCATGCCTTTAGTGCCCGGCGCCGCGCGTACTTTGTTCATCATCTCAGCAATGGAGTGGGTTACGTAGTTGTTGCCAGGACCACCGAAATACGGCAACCCACCGGTTACGGTAAGCCCGCGTGGATCATCTAAAGCGATGCCCATTTCACGACTTGCGATCTCAACGGCGGATGGAAAACAGCTATACAAGTCGAAATGATCAATGTCGTCGATTGTTGCCTCGGCCATTGCCAAGGTTTCGCGCGCGACAATGCGCATGGCCGGAGACGAGTGCAGGTTGTGGCGGTCACTGATGTACCAATGGTCGTAGGCATCAGCACAGCCATGCAGGTACACCCATCGCTCCTCGGCGATGCCAAGTGCGCGCGCGTGCGCAACGCTGGTGAGGCACACCGCCGCTCCCTGATCGATGAACGCATTGGAGTTCATCAGTTTTGTGTACGGAAAGCCGATGTAAGGATTTGTATCACTGAGCGTTGCAATCTGTTCGGCACTATAGCCATTGCGGCGGTCGGCCAGCGGATTGGTGGCCGCGACTGCTGCGAAACGTTGCAGCAATTCACCCATGGACTGCATGTGTTCAGGGATGCTGCGGCCGTGAAAGGCGCGAATTGCGTTCTCGAACAGCGGGTAGGCAAAAATGGCGCCAGCCATGCGGTGGCGATCCTCGCAGTCATTCCAGCCACGCGTGGCGACACCCCAGCTCGCGGGCGCGGATTGTGCCGCTTCGCTCCAGTCGAGCTGCAGGCCAGCGCGTTGCGCCGCTTTTTGTGTCGCGAGCGCTTCGCCACCAGTGATCATTGCGGCTTGGACTTCGCCGCGGGTGATCATCTCGAATAGCCGGTTGACGCTCCACTGCGGCATATTGCCACCGGGTTGGGTGTAGATGAGGCGTTTTGCATTGGCCATGCCAAGCCGCTGGGCCAAGGCCGCAGGCGGATTGGCATAGCTTCCAAACGGGCAAGCGAAGCGCCAACTGGTGTCGGCAAAAGAGCGCAGCACCACGAGTGTGTCAACGGAGCGCAACAAGGCGTCGCCGGCGCCACTGTCTTCGCTGGCTCTGCGCATGGCGGCGGCGGTCAAATCGATCGGCGCCAGAGCTTTGCTCGGGTCCGGCTCGCGTTGCGTGATCTGGGCGCAGCCCACCAGGATGGGAATTCTTGATTCGTCCATGGATATGCTCCAAGTGGCTAGATGGGCAAGAGATTAACTTAGGCATCTTCGTTGTGCACGAATCCGCGCGCGCAAGTCCGAGTACACCGAGTGGCGTCATATACACTTACGTATTGGCTGCAAGTGCGACTTGCGTAGAGCACGAATGGTAGCAATCAGTGGTAGGATTTCGGACTTTATATCTACAGCGGGGTTGATATGGCTTTCAGTTTTTCTGACGAGCAGGAAGCTTTCCGTGGCATTGTCAAACGATTCATGGATGAACGCGCGGCAAGCACAGAAGTGCGGCGGCTAATGGCAAGCGATCTGGGTTATGACGCAAATGTTTGGCGGCAGTTGAGCCAGGAGCTTGGCGTCACCGGAATCCAAATTCCTGAAGAGTACGGCGGCCAAGGCTTCGGTTTTGTGGAACTCGGTATCGTGCTCGAAGAAATGGGGCGGGCGCTATATTGTGGTCCGTATTTTTCGACCACTGTTTTGGCTGCGAATGCCATCATGAATGCAGGTTCACGCGGTGACAAAGAGCAATACCTGCCTGCCATCGCCGCTGGCGAGCTATTTGCGTCGCTGGCCTTTTGCGAGCCGAGCGGGCGCTGGGACGTAGAGTCCGTCACGACAACTGCAGCACCGGCGGATGGCGCATTCAAGCTGTCGGGGCAAAAGCGATTTGTGCTCGATGGCATGCTGGCGCAGCAATTCGTGGTGGCGGCGCGGGCCCCTGGGTCACACGGCAAGGATGGGATCTCGTTATTCATGGTCGCGGCTGATGCGCGCGGCTTAGAGCGCCGTGCGGTGCGAGCTTTGGATCCCACTCGTAAGCTCGCCGAGCTTGATCTGCATGATGTGGTGGCAACCCCTCTGGGCGAGATTGGCGCGGGTGCGCAAGCGCTAGAAGACACTTTGATGCAGGCGGCAGTGGCACTCGCTAGCGAAAGCGTCGGTGGTGCTCAGGCGATGTTAAACGCGGCTGTTGACTACACCTTGATGCGAGTGCAGTTCGGGCGCTTGGTTGGCTCTTTTCAAGCTATCAAACACCAATGCGCGGAATTGTTGCTGGATGTCGAGTTAGCCAAATCGGCTGCTTATCAGGCGGCTAATGCGGCCAGCGATGCTGACGCCGACCAGCGCGTGGTAGCGTCGATCGCGAAAGCGGCTAGTTCCGATAGCTTCATGGGTGCGGCCATAAGATGTATTCAACTGCACGGCGGTATTGGCTTTACCTGGGAACAAGACACGCACTTGTGGTTTAAGCGCGCGAAGAGTTCGGAAGTATTCCTTGGCACGCCGACGTATCACCGAGAGATTGTTGTGGCGAACTGGGCCTAGGCGTCAGGCCCATGATCGCGCAATACGAGGATAGACCTTATGAGTGAAATTACAGAAGCAACAGTGCGCGCGGAAGTACGTGCGTGGTTGGAAGCTAACTGGGACCCAAACCTGAGCTTGCTGGAGTGGCGCAATCTACTCGCGGATTCCGGTTGGGGCATGCCGATGTGGCCCCTGGGATGGCACGGCCGCGGCTTAGCGGTTGGATTTGGCCCGGTTGTAGAAGAAGAGTTCAAGCGCGTACGTGCGCTTGGGGTGGCAAAGTCTGGCGTGCGCATGCTCGTGGCGGCGACCTTACTGGATCATGGCTCCGATGATCACAAACGCAAGTATTTACGCCGCATCCTGACTGGCGAAGACACATGGTGTCAGTTGTTTAGCGAGCCTGGCAGCGGTTCGGATCTGGCTGGGCTTGTTACCCGCGCGGAATTTGTCGGAAACCAGTGGGTCGTTAATGGCCAGAAAGTTTGGTCGACCAGTGCGCATAAGGCCGACTGGGGCGTATTACTGGCGCGCACAGACTGGGACGAGGCTAAGCACGCAGGGCTCAGCTACTTCGTGATCGACATGTCACAAGCGGGCGTAGAAGCGCGTCCGCTGCAGCAGATGAACGGCTACGCGTCGTTTAATGAAGTGTTCCTGACCGATGCAACGATCCCGCCTGATATGATGGTGGGCGAACGCGGAACCGGCTGGGCTATTGCTACAACCACATTGATGCATGAGCGGCGTAACGCTGACTCGCTGCGCAGTTGGACTACCGCCGTTGGCGGCGAAGAACGCATTTACCAAGAGGAGTCCGCTGAGATAGCCACAGTAATGGCGCCGTATCAGTGGTATCCGCAGCGCGCTGGCCGTGTCGACATGATTATGGATCGTGCACGCGAGACTGGGCGATTGGAAGATCCGGTGGTGCGCCAAGAAATTGCCAAGCTGCTGGTTATGTCGAAATCAGCAGAGTGGACCGCGAGGCGTGCGCGTGAGGCGCAGCAGTTGGGGCGGCCACAAGGCCCTGAAGGCTCGCTTGGAAAGTTGGCGTCCAGCCATGTCGCTCGCGCGGCTGCCCAGGTGCACACGTTGCTTACTGAGACAGGCGCGATGCTCGCAGGCCCGGATGCACCAGCAGATGGATTGATAGCAGAAATTTTGTTGTCTGTTCCGGCGACATCAATTGCCGGCGGAACAGATGAAATTCAGCGCAACATCATCTCCGAACGTGTGCTGAAAATGCCCAAAGAACATCGCGTTGATGTTGGGCGACCATTTAACGAGGTACGCAAAAATACCGTGGGTTAACTTGCCGCGTCGGCACTCCGGCGCAATCTCATTTCAAACCATTATTGTTATCGGCGTGATTGCAGTTGGCGGGTGGTTTGGGGTGGCAGAATTTAATGAACGACTTATCTTTATTAAGGAGACAGATGCGCGTATCGGCGCGCCGATGGTCACTATCAGCAGCCGTGTGGATGGATGGTTAACCGATGTGTCGGTTAAGGAAGGTGACATCGTCGAAGCGCAGGCGCAATTGACTCAGCTTGATTCACGTAATGTGGATCTTGAACTGCAGCAATTGCGCGTGCAGTTGGGGGCGATAGCGGCGGAGCGGGCGCGTTTGTTGGCTGAGCGCACGATGGTCGAGGAGCAAATGCGTACGCAGATGGATTCACGCACCTCGCGCGTGGACGCGGCGCAAGCAATTGTTCGCTCGCTCGCGCCACAACTTGAATTGGCGCGTGGCGAAAGCGCACGTTCGGAAAAACTGTCCAAAAGTGGCGTGGTCTCGAAACAACAATTGGACAAAGCACGTAACACGGTTTACCAGCTTGAAGGTGATTACCTGAGTGCCGTTGCGCGTATGGCTGAGGCAGAAAGTGAGCGCGCGGAGACGCGTGCCGCGAGCAGTCGCACCGAAGTTCTAAATAAAGAAATTGAAAAGCTTAGCCATGACGAGGCGCTACTTAACGTGCGTATCGAGCGCCAGCGCATTGAGAACTCAGACCGCACGGTGCGCAGTCCCGCCAAAGGCGTGATCGACAAGATCTTCGTCGAGCCAGGTGAATACGTCCGCGCTGGCCAGCGCCTTGCCATCATGCATGATCCGCAACAGATATTTGTTGACGCAAATATCAAAGAAACAGAACTGTCGCGCCTGAAAATTGGCCAAGCGGTAAACGTTCGAGTCGATGCTTACCCAGACGTACACTTTGGCGGTAAGGTGAAGCGCATTGGCAACAGCACAACGGGTACGTTTGCGCTGTTGCCGAACCCGAACCCCAGCGGTAACTTCACGAAAATAACGCAGCGCGTACCGGTGCGCGTGACATTGAGCCAGACCGACGAACGTTTGCATCCGGGCATGATGGTTGAAGTTGAGATTGACGTTCGGTAAGGGCCGAAACGCCAATGACTACAACTGAACCTAAGGTACTGGGCGAGCGAGCGCGCTTCGCTGCGACGATAACCGGTTTAATCGCCGGGTTCACGATGGTGCTCGGCGGTACCATTACCAACGTTGCGATCCCGGACGTGATGGGCGCCTTCGGCGTCGGCCAAGACACAGCCCAGTTTCTATCGACAGGCTATATCGCTACGATGACCGCGAGCCAGTTGCTGGCTGCGTGGTTCATTACCGTGTTCGGTCGTCGCGCGTCGTTTTCCGCAATCATGTTGGTGTTCATGACTGCAGGTCTGGTTTGCGCGTTTAGTCCCAATATAGAGACGCTTATCATTGGGCGAATCGCGCAAGGCTTTTGCGCCGGAATAGTGCAGCCACTGGTAATGACGCTCATCATCAGCCTGTATCCGCCAGAGCAGCGCGGGCGCGCTATAGGGTTGTATGTTGGCATGCTCGGTTTGGCGGTCGGCTTCGGTCCGGTGGTGGGTGGGGTCACTGTTGATGCACTTGGCTGGCGATGGATTTTCTTGGTGTCGCTGCCATTTATCAGCCTCGCGCTGACCCTTGGCACATTGTTCATTCCTGAAGAGAAGGCCGAGCGCAAGAAAATACCCTTTGATTGGCTGGGTTACGGCTTGCTGTGCCTCGCACTCCTCGGTCTTATGTCGGCTATAGCTAACGGCCATCGCGAAGGCTGGTCGTCCGATCTGATCGTGACTTACTGGGCGGTTGGCGCGACTGCGACGTTTGCATTCATCGTCTCGCAATCTATTCGCACGGTACCTCTGCTCGATTTTTCGCTGTTTGCAGATGCGCGCTTTGCGTCAGCTATCGCGCTCGCAATAGTGTTCGGGATGGGCAACTTTAGCACCGCTTACGCGATCCCGGTGTTTGGCCAGTTGGTGTTGAATCTGACCCCGTCTTCGGCCGGTCTAGTGCTGCTTCCTGCGGGTATTTTGTCGAGCATTGCCACCATCATTGTTGGGCGCATGGTCGATCGAGTGTCGCCGCTAGCACTGATATTTTTTGGCATGGGTTTGTTCATCGCAGGTACCTTGGCCTTGTCCGGCGCAGACGCAAATTTGCCACTCGCGACATTGATCGGGCTGGCCATGTTGTGTCGGCTCGGACATTCATTTATGGGCCCATCGATCACTGCTACGGCAATTCGTGCGTTGCCGCCAGAGGATATCAACAGAGCATCCGGCACCATCAATTTCTTTCGGCAGATGGGTGGCGCGTTCGGCATCAATTGCATGGTTGCCGCGATCGAAGTGCGCACTAGCTATCATCAGCAGGCGCTCGGTGGCACGCAGCACGATGCGAATCGTTCCACCGACGCTTTCCTAAGCGCGGCGCGTGAAATGTTGCGCCCGAGTGGATTGCCAGACTCTATCGCTGATAGCGTTGCGCTCAATTTTCTTGATGCCTCGGTGGCGGCACAAGCAGATGCGTTCGCATGGCGCGACGGTTTCTTGTTGTTGACGGCGGTGATTCTGTTTTCGGCTGTACCGGCGTGGTTCTTGGGGCGTGCGCAACGGGCGCGGGCATATTAATACGCTCGCGCACCGTATGCCGCTGCGAGCTTTGCATAGGTGGATGTGTGATAGGGCACCCGGATGCGCATAAGTCCTGCGCCAGTGGCACGCCAGCCCCAGCCCCAGCGCTGGATCGGGATCGATGGCTGTAAGTCAGGATGGTTTGCATTCGAATTGCGCAACGGCGCGTATCGTTTCGACTGTTATGCGGACTTGCGTGAATTATTCGTCACACTTGATTGGCGCTCCCGAGTTTTCATTGACATGCCAATTGGGTTGCAAGGAAATGGACCTAGCGGCCGAGACTGCGATCGTGGCGCCCGAGCAGTGCTGGGGCCGCGTCGGGCCAGCGTGTTTGCGACGCCATCACGAGCCGCGCTAAATGCGTCCGATTACGCGCAAGCCTGCAGCTTGAATCGCACCGCGGTTGGCAAAGCGCTGAGCCTGCAAGCCTTTGCGATCTTACCTAAGATCCGTGCGTTGGATGTGCTCATGTGCGAATTCCCGATCGCCAAGGAGGTGGTGTTTGAAGCGCATCCTGAGGTGTGTTTCTGGGCGCTTGCGGGCGCGCAACCCATGTCTGGTCACAAACGCAATGCTGCAGGCTTTGCTGAGCGCATGGCTGTGCTTGCGCAAGCGTGGCCGCAAGCCGGTGCGATGTACGCGAGTGCCGCACAATGGGCCAAAGGTCGCGGCGTGGCGCGTGATGACATAGTTGATGCCTTGGTCAATGCGATTGCCGCCACCGCGTTAACACATGACTTGCGCGAATTTCCCGAAGTAGCACAGTTTGATGAGCTGGGCTTGCCGATGCGCATGGCGTATGCGGTGCAAGCAAACTTGGCGGTTAGCGGCACGCGCCGGTGTGCCGCGCAAACTGGCATTGCGCAGTAATCAAGCGCATGGCGAATGAACTGACCTTGGCGCGATCCCGCATTTGTATAACCTAAGGAGGCGGCGTGATGGCTGGCCCGGTTGAAGCGGTACTGTTTGATTTAGGTGGGATTGTTCTTGACATAGACTTTAACCGCGCGCTGGCAGTCTGGAGTCAGTATTCGCGCTTGTCGCTCGATAGTTTGACTGAGCGATTCGCGTTTGACCGGCAGTACGAACAACATGAACGAGGCGAGCTGAGCGGTGCTGCTTATCTGGATCATCTGCGCGCCACCTTAGATCTTGACGCCGATGACGCCGCCATAGCGCACGGATGGAACGCAATTTTTGTTGGTGCGATCAGCGAATCCGTTGCCAGCGTCGCCGCCCTATCGCACACAGTGCCGTGTTACGCTTTTTCTAATACCAACAAGTTGCACGAGGCTTATTGGAGCGTGCAATACGCACACGTCATGCAAAACTTTTTGCATGTCTTTACTTCTTCTAAGCTGGGCATGCGCAAACCCGAGGCGCGGGCGTTTGAACACGTGCTGAGCAAGCTTGGTCGCGAAAGCGCCGAGGTGCTGTTTGTAGACGATACGCTTACGAACGTGGAAGGCGCACGTGCGGTAGGCTTGCGCGCGGCACACGTTGTCTCGCCCGCTGACTTGCGCAAAGCGATTGCTGATGCGGGTCTAGTTTAAGTATTTTGAGTCGAGCGGAGCACCGCACATAGCTTGACTTGGCAGCGCTATCGCAAAGATTTAACTATAGAGGCAGGCTAAATCAGATGACGGAGGTCGTTTCAAGTTTCGATGCAATAGTGAACGCCGATACCCAAGTGCTTGTTGTTGGCAGCATGCCAGGCACCGCGTCGCTCGAAGCAGTGCAATATTACGCGCATCCACGTAACGCGTTTTGGCCAATCATGTCGCATTTATTCGAGTTTGATGCGGAACTGCCTTACACCGAGCGCTGCGAAATCCTACAACGCAATGGCGTCGGTCTGTGGGACACTTTGCGTGCATGTGTAAGGCCTGGCAGCTTGGATTCTGCGATTGTTGAATCATCAATAGAAGCGAACGATTTTGCTGGCTTGCTGCGTGAATATCCGTCCATTCAAGCGATATTCTTCAACGGCGCGAAATCTGAGCAAGTGTTCAAGCGACACGTGCTGCCATTGTTGGCTTCAAGTGTGTTTGCAGGTTTTGACGAAATCACGCGTGGACGTTTGCCATCGACTAGCCCCGCCAATGCTGGAACGTCATTTGCTGACAAATTAGCCGCTTGGCAAGTGGTGCGTGCTGCGATTCATCCTTGCCGCTAACATTGCTCAAATTAAGTCTGGTAAGAAGTTAGTTCTTATGTGTGATTTCTCACTTCGTAAATACTCAAGCCGATTTATATTCCTACTCAGGGGCCGCGAAACGGACGGCGGTGGCCCACTCTGACCTTGATTCGAAAGCTGATATGCGGCGCGATTGAGGTGAAAAGAAACCTGTGAATGGAATGTACAATGATAAAAATAGTAATAACAGATGACCATACTGTGGTGCGTGCTGGCTTGCGTCGGCTGCTAGATGAAGTGAGCGACTTTGCGGTCGTAGGTGAAGCTTCATCTGGTGAGGAAGCGATCAGGATGGCGCGTGAGTTGAACCCGGATTGCATGCTGATGGACGTATTGATGCCGGGCATGGGTGGTTTGGAAGCGACGCGACGAATCATGCGCACCTGTCCAGCAACGAAGGTGATTGGAATAAGTACCCACGTAGACGGGCCTTACCCCTTGCACATGTTGTCCGCTGGCGCTTGCGGCTATCTGAGCAAATCGTGTACCCCGCAAGAGCTGGTCAGTGCCGTACGCGGTGTTACCCATGGACAGCGTTATGTGAACGCGGATGTGGCCGGCAACCTTGTTGTCAACGGACTTAAAGGCAGGCAAACGCCAATTGATGAGTTGTCTCGGCGCGAGCTAGAGGTCCTAGTCATGGTGAGCTCGGCGCAATCCCAACAGGAGATCGCACAGCGCTTGTCGGTGAGCCCGAAGACTGTGAGTACGTATAGAACGCGCATTTGCCGCAAACTTGATGTCAGCACGGACGTGGAGCTAGTCCACCTGGCTTTGCGTTACGGATTGTTGGAGGATCTGCATTAGCGATTTTGTTGATGACGATGCTCGCGACATGGCGCTGCGTGGCGTTGCCAACCAGTACCCACCGCGAGCCAAGCGTCGATACCTGAGCTGAATGTCACGGGTGACAGATTGTCGCCCGTGCAAACGCCTGTCAGCGAAACCAGTATTGAGCAACGCTGGCTGCGTTGCCCAATACTGATGGTGCAGCGCCAGCAACTAGCGCTAGTATTTGGCGGACATGCTCAAGCTCGTGCAGCTGCAAGACTGCTTGGCGCGCGATTGGAGTCGGTCAATACTAGCACTGCGGTGCCTGTCAGAAGCTAGCACGCTAGCAACCATCAACAACAATCACTACGAGCCATCGCGCGAGGCCTCTCGGATAAGCCCCTTGGATAGGCACCTTGCAAGTACTTGCGTATCCGCAACTCGTCGCTGTGCAAAATGGCCGCAGGGTCTGAACGCGTGTCAGCCATCTCCTCAAATCCGACCAGCAAAGCTTTGCTCCTCATAGTCGACCACTTGCAAATCGATCTCCGGCCACATCCGTTTCTACGGCAAGGCCTGTCGAAATCGTCGAACGTGCACATGCGCGCTAAGGGTCAATGTCGCACTAGGGGATAGCCCTCAAGGGGGCGACGCAGGATTCGGCAAATATCTTAGGCCAAGGAAAAGTGGACGTTCACAATCCAGAGCTACGGACGCCAGCTAGCAGACCTTTGCTGACGTACAGTTTACGTGCGGCACTGATTGCTTGAGTCCGCATAGCTGCCATTCACCACCGGGCCGCAGGCGTCTCTACGGAGCGCAAAGTGTCCGAACCAACAGCAGAAAGTCCCTGCTATTTTCTTTTCGCAAACTGCCGCAACTATCCTGAACTCTCATATTTGTAAGATACTTTGATGTCGTTACGACCCGGGCTACTCTGGCGCGCCTGCCACCCATATCTAAGGAAGTAACGCTTGCGAATATTATTCACATCTACTTCGGGCGTGGGTCATTTGCGGCCCTTGTTACCGTTTGCGCATTCGCTCAAGGCGCGCGGCCACAACATCCGCATCGCTGCACCAGCCAATCTCAGAGAGATGATTGCGAAAGAATGAACCGCCCCGGATATTCCGGAGACTCATTAGTTCGGATCAAACTGCAATAGCTGATCCAGCCTTTGGCTCATATCCAGTTCAGACATGCCGTAGGAGTTAACGTGCGCGTGGACGAGTGGCGTCAGGCCCGCAATATCTCGTGTCATCATGAGTGCGCGCCAGGCTACATTGCTAAGCCCTCCTTGCAACATCGATGTGTTGACATAGACCAGACTCACTTGCACGAGATGGAGCGCTAGTGCCGCTGTATCCTGATCTTCGAGCCGATTGGTAGCTACTTCGGCGCCCTTGCCGAAGAAAGCGAAATCATTTGTGCCGCGCCAGCGTTCCACGACGTGCAACCCGTCGTTGATCTCCCGGCGCAAATCTTCGTTACTAGGCCTACGGCGCTGGGCGCAACAGTCGGTCTACCATGGCCGCTATCTTGTCAGCCTCGAACACTGGCAGGGAACAGGTCTGATTGGTACAAGCAAATGCAGCCGCCCGCGGCGTTTTCGGATAGCCGATATCGGCGTTTGGTAGCGGACCTTCTTGTCGATCCCACCACTCGAGCCGCTTGAACACGCCGGGATACTGGCGCGCGGCGGTGTGCAACTTCTGCGCCAGCGGATCGTCTTTCGCGCCTACCACAGTAATGTGCACGGGCTCGGTGCTTATTTCGTGATCTGTGAGTAACACACCATGCAGGAATAAGCGGTTGTCGCTGAGCGCCTGCGAGCCGATATGGCGCATTGCGTACTTACTCATCTGCTGGAATGTCTTGTCACCTGAATACCAGTGCACTTGAGTAGCTACGCGCGCCAGTTCCACATTTTCGTCGACCACAATTAACTCGCGTTTGAACACACCCACCGCGTTCGGCTCGGTCGGATGGCTGATGTACCCCGCCTTAGCGCCACGCAAGTGCTTATCCACGAAGGTGAGTGTTGCCCGAGCTCGATCAAGCCACGCACGCTCCCCGCTTGACGAATACAAGGCGACAAAAGCTTTTGCCATGGCGGTGTTGTCGCCAAGGTACGGGCCGTTGCGGTCATTGGGCCCGTGGTTGAATCCGCCTGCGCTATTGGTTCGTTCGGCGATGACCCACTCGGCCGCGTTGCGCGCTTGATGTAGATACGCGACATCACCGGTGGCGTCATAGAGGCTTGCCATAGAACTGATGATCCAGCCGTTTTCACGCGCATAGCGACTTTTGTCGATGCGCGGCTGACGCCCAAGACGATCGCGAAACTCCGCTGCCATTGCGTAAAACGCTTTGCCGTGCGTTTTCCGATCGAGGTCGGCGTCCTGACTTGCGAAATAGCCGCCGTCGGGACTTTTCATGCGTCCATCCAAATAGCGATGGATCGCTTTGGCAGCGCCAAGATAGTCTTCGTTCTGACTGCCCCAAAGCTGATGCGCGAGCGCATAGACGCGCATTGCGCTCGACTGGGCCAGGATGATTTTCTCGTAATGCGGTGAGCGCCAATCCGATTGGTCGGAATATTGATAAATACCACCCCACTCCGTGTCAATCAGCAGCATCGCCTGATTCAGCGTTTGCCGCGCCATCAGCTCGTGCAAACGGTCGCCTTGTTGGGCGCGCGTGAGTGCGTACTCAAGGCTATGTAAATCAATGAATTTGTGGACGTTGCCCCAGCCGCCATTTTCGCGGTCATACACGTGCCAGTAGTCATCGGCCAGTTGTTTGCGTTGGGCTGCGGTCAGGGCGCCAACGGCGGCAGGCTTAACCTCCAACTCGGGCCTCACTGATGCGCCAGGCGAAGGGTCATCAATAATGGCCTGTAGCATTGAAATCATCAACGCCGGCGGAATGTAGCCGCGCCGTTTGACTATCTCGGTGCCGTCCGGAGCGAACACGATGGTTGCCGGCCAGCCCCAGTCGCCGTAACGATTGGATAGGTCAGGGTTGGCATTCTGGTCAACTCGCACCGGGATGTAACGGGCTTTTATCAGGTCTACAACTTGGTCAGCGGCGTAGGTGGTCTCTTCCATTACGTGGCACCAATGACACCAAACGGCTTCCAAATCTAGAATAATGAAGCGGTTTTCACGCTTGGCACGCTCGAACAAGTCACTGGACCAGTCCTGCCATGCAATCTTGCCGTTAGCCCGCGCCGCGTGGGCGGCTGGTGCGACTAACGCCAGCGATAGCAACAATCCGGCGACGCCTCCGAACACTGCGATCTGGCGTAACGCACGCTTGGGCAACTGCGTTGCTACAGTCGAGTTTGGCGCAGGGACTGACATAAACGGTCTCCATGTATATGTGTGCGCGTCGGCGTATATATGTACGCCGACGAGCGATCCCGAACTGCGTTCTCATTTTGCGGGCTTTTCGGCCCGCCCGAGCTTGAGTCATATCGTGCGGACTTCAGGCATTGACGAGATTGGACCGGCGAATTGTGATGGAGTGCCAATAAGCCAGTGTATACTTTGCATTCTCCGGTATTCCTAACCCTCTCGACGGTGCACTCGCCCACACTATGAAACCAATCATCGTTGTGCCTGCTGTTGTTATCGTTGCCCTGATAGGGCTTTTGGTATTTGCATTGGGTAATGACCCACGCACCATTCCATCCCCATTTATTGGTAAACCAGCGCCTGTTTTTAGCCTCGCCACGCTGTCGGATCCTTCGCGTAGCTTGAGTCACGAAGATCTGAAAGGGCAGGTGAGCCTAGTTAATGTCTGGGCCAGCTGGTGTGTTGCTTGCCGACAGGAACATCAGCTTCTAGTTGAACTTGCCCGTACCGGTAAAGTGCGGATCATCGGCCTCAACTACAAAGATGAAACGGCCGATGCAAAACTCTGGTTGCAACGCCTCGGCAATCCCTACAGTGTCACTTTGGTCGACCGGGAAGGTCGGGCGGGCATTGATTGGGGGGTCTACGGCGTGCCCGAAACGTTTGTAGTCGATAGCGATGGCGTGGTGCAACATAAACACGTTGGCCCAGTGACGCCGGAAAGCTTGCACGAAGTAATCTTGCCGTTGATTGAACGCTTAAAAGGCAGAACCTAGGCATCTTGAGCGAGAGCCGCGCTCAACCCTTCTATATATGAGGTTTCTGGACATGAATCGATGCATGCGTTTATTCGGGAGTGTCGCCGTGCTTTGCGCGGTCAGCCTGACGGCGTTTGGCGCCAGCGACGACGCTGAACTCAAGGCCGTCCTGGAGCGCGTGGTAGCGCGCATGCCGAGTTTGGCCAACGCAGTGCCAGTGCGCTCGCCGGTGCCAGGCATCATCGAGCTACGCTATGCCGATGGCGTAGTGTATGCGAGCGCGGATGGTCGCTACTTGTTTGGTGGGCCCTTGCTCGATATGCGCACGCGCCGCAACTTGACTGAGGACTACGATCGCGAGCGTCGTATTGACACGCTAGCGCAGGTGTCTGAGCGTCAAATGATCGTGTTTGAACCGCAAGGCAAGGTGAAACATACGCTTACAACTTTCACCGATATCGATTGTGGCTACTGTCGTAAATTACACAATGAAATTGGTGAGCTAAACGCTCTTGGAATTCGCGTACGGTATTTGCTGTTCCCGCGCGCCGGAATTGGCTCAGATGCGCATCGTAAAGCGGTTGCCGTATGGTGCGCTGATGATCGCCTGGAGGCGATGACCTATGCCAAGGCCGGCGGCGACCCAGGCGCAAAGACATGCTCTAATCCTGTCGAAGCGCACCTTGCATTGGGGCGCAAGCTTGGCTTGCGCGGCACTCCGTTTTCGGTCACCGATACGGGCGAAACCATCAACGGTTACATGCCGCCCGAGGGCATGTTAAAACGCCTAGCGGCTGCGGGCGCATCGCGCTAAGGGGCGCCTTGGGTGTTCTTCATGTTTGGGAATATTAGCTTAAGCAATGAGTGAGAACGATCTGCGCGAATGCGACGTAATTGTTGTCGGGAGCGGAATTGCGGGCTTATCAGCCGCAGTGTGTGCGTTGGAAGCCGGCGCTCGAGTGATGTTACTAGAGCGCGCGCCACCAGCAGAGCGCGGCGGCAACACGCGTTTTACTGAGTCGTACTGGCGCATGCAAACGCTCGATCTAGTGAGTGCCGATTTGACCGAGCGCCTAGCAGAGAATGCGGGCGGTCATCCGGATCCAGCGTTGGTCGCAGAAACGGCGCAGCCGTATCGTGACTGGTCCGCGTTGGCGCGCTCTGCCCCGTTCGTCGACGCGGATGTCATCGCGATGCTTGCGGACGAGGCGCCGGTTGCGGCGCGCTGGTTGAGTGATCTGGGTGTCAAGTTTGATTACCTACCAAACTATTTCATTGCCCAATCCACCACCCGTATGGCGCCGATCGGCGGTGGGCTCGCGCTGCTGGAAGCCTTGATAGCGCGAGCCGAGACCTTCGGCGCGCAACTGACGACCATGTTTGAAACGACTGCTGTGGCACTGCGTCACGACGCAGGGCAAATCGCTGGTATTCGGGCCATTGATGCGCAGCATCGCGAGATTGAAATTTCCGCTGCTGCGGTGGTGCTCGCGAGTGGCGGTTTCCAAGGCAATCCGCAAATGTTGGCGCAGTACATCGGGCCGCACAGCACCTATACGCGCCCGGTAGCACGCGGTGGCCAATATAATCGTGGCGAAGGCATCAAAATGGGCTTGCGCGCTGGGGCTGCGCCGTGCGGTGATTACGGTAGCTTTCACGCCCAGCCGGTTGACCCAAGGTCGCCCGAAGCAGAAGCCGTTATGTTGGCTTATCACTTAGGCATTCTAGTTAATCGACGAGGCGAACGCTTCACTGACGAAGGCCCGGCGATGCTTGATGCGGTGTACGAGGAAACCACCCGTCAGATCATGCGCGAGCCCGAAGGTCTAGCGTACGCTATCGTTGATGCACAGATTGACGATGTTCCAAATTGGCAGGTCGCGGTGCGCTCGCGCGTTGCGCCCGTGCAGGCGGATACCATCGAAGCGCTGGCGATTGCGCTCGACTTACCCGTTGCAGCGCTAACGCAAACCATCACCCGATTTAACCAAGCTTGCCCGAGCAGTGGCGAGTTCGATCCGATGCGTACCGATGGTTTGAGTACCTCGCAACTGGTGCCAGCGAAATCGAATTGGGCGCGTGCGCTGGTGCGTCCGCCATTTAAGGCGTGGCCGATAATGGCGACTAATTGTTTCACTTTTGGCGGCTTGAAAATTGATACCCACGCGCGTGTGATCAGCATGGATGGGGTGCCCATTCCAGGCTTATATGCAGCGGGTGAAGTGGCAGGTCTTTATTACCGGGTTTATACCGGCTCGACCTCGGTAATGCGTGGCGCAGTGACAGGACGGCGCGCGGGCGCGCATGCCGCAACCTTAAGAGCCTGAGCATACGGCCGACTATTGTGCTCGCGAACCCAATTGTGACGGTCTCAGCTCAATCAAAAAAGTCAGCGTTTTGGGATGCCTGATTGAGCCGGTCGCTGGGACGAGAAGGGCAACAAACACTGCACATATCTGCACGCGTTCGCTGGCGAAGTGCTTGGTGAAACACAACACGGAACAACTATGACTGAATCATTGCCGAGTGCGGCACCAGAGGCCTTAGGCTTAGATCCGGAACGCCTCGCACGTATCTCCCGATGGATGCGTAATTATACTGAGACGGGCAAGTTGGCTGGCGTCAGCGTTGCGCTGATTCGCGATGGTCACGTTGCGTTTCGGGATAGCTGTGGCTACCAAGACGTGGTCGCGCAAGTGCCGATGAGCAACGATACGCTGGTGCGTATTTATTCAATGACCAAGCCGCTAACAACAGTCGCGGCGTTAATGTTGTATGAGCAAGGCTTATTTCAGCTCGACGACCCGGTTACGCGCTTCATCCCAGAATTCTCCGATCTGCAGGTTTGGACTAGTGGCGCTGGTGATGCCATGCAAACGTGCTCGGCGAGCCGACCGTTTACGATTCGCGAGCTGATGAACCACACCAGCGGGCTTACTTATGGGTTCATCAACGCGACGCCAGTTGATGCGCTGTATCGCGAGCAGGGTCTCGACTTTCAAACCGCGGATAAACCACTGGCGGAACTAGTCGCACAGCTCGCGCAGATGCCGCTGCTGGCGCAACCGGGCACCGAATGGAACTACAGTGTGTCAACCGATGTGCTCGGGTATTTGGTCGAGCTGTGGTCTGGTCAAGATTTACAAACTTTTTTGCATGAGCACGTCTTCGCCCCGCTTGGTATGCAAGACACTGGCTTTCATGTGCCCGAGGACAAGTGGTCTCGCTTCGCTGCGAATTACTGCCAGGGACGCGACGGTAATCTTAAACAGATAGATGCTGGCGCGGGTGGCGGGCGCTATGCGCAACCGGCAGTGACGTTCTCCGGTGGCGGCGGATTGGTCTCGAGCATCAATGATTATTTGCGCTTTGCGCAAATGATGCTGAACGAGGGTAGCTTGGATGGCCATCGTTTGCTCAGTCGCAAGACGGTCGAACTGATGACTAGCAACCATTTGCCCGGCGACATGGCGGCGATGGGTCAACCACGTTTTAGCGAGTCAAGTTACGAAGGGATTGGCTTTGGCTTAGGTTTTTCGGTGATGTTGGATCCTGCAGTTGCGCAGGTTATCGGAAGTCCCGGTGAGTTTGCTTGGGGCGGTGCCGCGAGCACGGCCTTTTGGATCGACCCGCAAGAAAACCAAGCGGTCGTGTTTTTCACCCAATTCATGCCTTCGTCGCACTATCCCTTACGCCGCGAACTGCGCGTGCTGAGCTATCAGGCGATTGCCGATTGAGCTGGGTCATGGTTGGCTCCGCCGAATTCAGCTAAAGGGAAATATGGATACAGCACGGGTTGTGGGCGCAGGCGCGCTTGATGGTATTAGCGCGGCCGTAGCGACACGTTTTGCCGCTGCGGGCTTACACCTTGCGCAGGCTGGGCGTACGCTAGAGCGCTTAGAGCAAGGCGCTCTGGAAATTCGCGCGGTAGACGGAATTGCGTCAGTGCATCCGACTGACGTACCCAAACAAGAACAAGTTATTGCGTTGTTTGACGCAACACAATCGATCGGAGAGCAGCGCGCGGTGGGGTTAAATCCTGGCGCGAATATGGCCCGCAAGGTTTGCATATTGTGATCGATGGTCCGGTTGATGGTGAGCGTGCGTACGCTGGCTTTCCGGGCCGTCTTGACGGCCTCGGCCTTGACCAGGCACTGGTGCCGGACGCGATTGCAGAATCGTTCTGGCAAGTTCATATACAAGCTCCAAGCGCTTGGACGTTCGAGCTCGACCTACGCCCATTTAAGGAGCGTTTCTGATGAATACAATGAGTGGTGGCTCAATTTTCTTGAGCTTGCTAAAAAGCGAAGGCGTGACCCATCTGTTCGGTAACCCGGGCACCACTGAGCTGCCGGTCATGCACGCACTGGCGGAGCATCCGGACCTGACTTACGTGCTCGGTCTGCAAGAGGCGGTGGTGTTGGCGATGGCCGACGGCTTCGCCCGTGCCAGTGGGCGCTTGACGGCTTGCAACGTGCACGTCGCGCCTGGCCTTGGTAACGCCATGGGATCGCTGTTCAACGCTCAATGGAGTGGCTCGCCGATGCTGGTGAGTGCGGGTCAGCAAGAGCAAGGTCACGGCTTGACCGAGCCATTGCTGTACGGACCGCTAGTGGAGATGGCGCGGCCGCTGGTCAAATGGGCGGTCGAAGTGACGCGCACCGAAGACTTGCCGCGGATAGTGCGCCGGGCTGCAAAAGTTGCGTTGACGCCGCCAACGGGACCGGTGTTTCTGTCGCTGCCTGGAGATGTGCTAAACGCTGAGCGTGGGGTCGAGTTAGGTGTGCCCACGCGCATCGTTACACGCGTTAAACCTGCCGATGATGTGCTGCATGCGCTGGCGACACGCTTGCTGGGCGCGGCTAATCCGGTGTTGGTATGCGGCGTTGAATTGCGCTCGGGCGACGCGTTAAACGAAGCTGCGGCACTCGCGCAAACGCTCGGCGCGGCGGTTTATTCGCAGTCCGTTACCAGTGGCGCATATTTCCCGTCGGAACATCCATGTTTCGTGGCTGGACTCACGCGCGACCAAACGCATGTGCGCAACACCCTCGGGGCCTACGATCTACTGTTGGCATTGGGCGGAGATGTTCTGCGGATGTCTGTTTACAGCGATGTAGAGCCGCTGCCGGAAGGGCTGCCGGTGCTGCAAATTGGTCAGAATGACTGGGAGATCGGCAAAAATTTTGCGGTTGAACAAGCGATTCGCGCTGACCTAAAAGAGACATTGGTGGCGCTGCGCGAAAAGATTCTGGAGTTACGCACACCAGCGCAAGCCGAGCAGGCTGAACGCGCGGTGGCGCGTCTTGCCGAGCGCAACTGGTCGGTCAATCGAACTGCTCTGGTGAGCGAGCTCGATGCACTTACTCCAACTAGCCCAATCGATCCGGACCAGGTGATGCTGGCAGTAGTGCGGTCGTTGCCTGATAATTCCATTGTCGTTGAAGAGGGTTTGCTGAGCACCAGACGTTTGCCAGCACTGTTGCCGATGCGTGGCCGACACGACTTTTTTGGGCTCGACAGTGGCGGTATTGGGTTTGCCATCGCTGGTGCCGTTGGCGTGTCTTTGGCCCACCCAGGGCGGCGCGTTGCGGCAATTATTGGTGATGGCAGTAGCATGTATTCGATTCAGGCATTGTGGAGTGCCGCCCACATGCGAGCGCCGATCACGTATGTCATTGTCAACAACTGCAGCTATCGAATCTTGAAAGAAAGATTGCTTGCGTATCACGGCAACGACCAATTCACGGGTATGGATATGCGTGACCCACCGATCGAGTTCGCCAATTTGGCGCGCTCTATGGGCCTGATGGCGCAACGGGTCGATAAATTATCAGACTTGAGCGATGCGCTGGCGGCCGCGCATGCGCATGCTGGCGCGTCGTTGGTTGAAATCATGGTGGCGGATGGCTTCGCGACCTAGCCTAGAGGCCTGCCGCTCGCTGTTTGAGCTTTGCGACAAGCAGCGAGCGCGCGCCATGGAATGCTTGGCTATGGCAGCGTGAGCGCTCGGATTTAGCGTGCCTGTGCGCTCTTTAGGTGTGCGCTTTCGACTCCCACCCTCGGAAGCTTGAGCAAGCTCTCTACTTGCTCGACTAGCTGGAAAATGTCGAGCGGTTTAGTCAAGTACGCGCTCGCGCCCCAAGCGTTGACATCGCTGCTGGCCAAATCGGCGCTATAACCGGTGATCAGTAATACCGGCAAGTCCGGCGCGTATACGCGCGCATTGCGGACCAATTCCGCGCCCGTCATACCGGGCATAGACTGATCGGTGACTAACAGGTCAATGCCGTCTGGAGTGGCGGCAAGGGTGCGCAAAATAGTCCCACAGTTGGGCTCTACCCAAACATCGAAGTGGTGCATGCGCAACACGCGCGCCACCAGCTTAGGCACTGATGGCTCGTCGTCGGCGACGGCAATACGGATCTTGGATTGGGCCATGGCAGGCGTTCCTTGAGCGTAGCGCATGCAAGAGCTGCCGGTGTCCGTTCGGATAGATCAGCACATCGGCAGCAACTCTGCAGTTCCAACAGCTTTGCGGATTGTCTAGGAGCTGAACGTGGTTGTTTGTAGAGAAGCATCAACCGGGTCGTGTAGCATCTCAGCGCTTAACTTACAGGAGAGCTGGCGGCGTGAGCGATTACAATAGTTTTACCGATCTCAACGTGACCTTGGAGCAATTTGTGGCCACCGTGGAGATCACTCGAGGACCCTATAATTTTTTCGATTTCCCTTTGATACGCGCCCTAGCGGATGTGTACGACGTGTTAGACAAGGATCCGCAGTGCCGCGCAATTGTGCTGTGCTCACAAGGTAAAGCATTTTGCGCGGGCGCGAACTTCAGCGAGCGTCCAGCTGTAGACAACGGCGAGCAGCGTGAGCAAGCCGGCCACCTCTACATTGAGGCGGTGCGCTTGTTTCAATGCCATAAGCCGGTAGTTGCAGCCGTTCAAGGGGCCGCAGTCGGAGGCGGCCTGGGGCTCGCGATGTCTGCGGATTTTCGTGTCACTTGCGAGGAAGCGCGTTTTGCCGCGAATTTCTCGCGCCTCGGCTTTCATCAAGGCTTCGGCTTGACCGTCACATTGCCACGCGCAATTGGCAGCTCCAATTCGGAATGGATGTTCTATAGCGGCGAGCGCGTCAAAGGCGCAGACGCTGTGCGCATGGGTATGGCGCAGCGCCTAGTACCGCTCGCTGAGGTACGTCAAAGTGCCTTTGATATGGCGCGTGAGATTGCCATCTCCGCGCCGCTCGCGGTTCGTGAAATTCACAAGACCATGCGCGGGACATTACCTGAAGAGGTGCGCGCGGCGACCGACCACGAATTGAAGATTCAGTCGCAATTGCGTAACTCGGAGGATTTTCGCGAAGGTATCAAAGCTATGTCTGAGCGGCGCGAGCCGCACTTCCAGGGCCGCTAGTCTAGAGACCCTCAAGCGCATGCTGCACGCTCGCTGCTGGCTTAAGTCCATGTCAGCGAGCGCTGCACGTGCATCATCAGAACATGCAGGAGAAGACCTTGGGACCATTAAATGGGATCCGAATTGTGGAATTGGCAGGCATCGGACCAGCGCCGATGGCCGCGATGTTGTTGGCGGAGCTTGGCGCGGACGTTGTACGCGTAGACCGCGTTGCGGACGCTGGGCTGGGTATTGGCATGCCCGCGAAGTATCAGTTGTTGCAGCGCTCGCGCCCGTCAATAGCGGTAGATTTGAAGAGCGATGAAGGTAAGGCGCTGGTGTTAGACATGGTGGCTAAAGCGGATGGATTACTCGAAGGTTTTCGCCCCGGCGTTACCGAACGCCTCGGCTTGGGACCAGAGCACTGCTGGGCCCGCAATCCAGCATTAGTCTACGGTCGAGTTACTGGCTGGGGGCAAACTGGACCGCTGGCGCAAGCCGCTGGGCACGACATTAACTACATCGCGTTGACTGGGGCACTGGGCGCAATTGGTCGCGCGCACGCACCGCCGACACCACCGCTCAACCTGGTTGGGGATTTTGGCGGCGGGGCATTATATTTGGCGCTTGGCGTGGTTGCGGCGCTGTTCGAAGCGCGCAGTTCCGGTAAGGGGCAGGTTGTGGATGCGGCGATGATTGACGGCGCTGCGTCGCTGATGACCTCGGCGTATGGCATGTTTGGCAGCGGCCTTAGCAATACTGATCGCGGTCACAACATACTCGACAGCGGCGCTCATTTTTATGACGTGTATGAGACCAGCGATGGTCACTACGTGTCACTCGCGCCAATCGAGAGGAAGTTCTATCTGGAATTGCTGGAACGCCTCGGTGAGAGCTTAGATGACTTGCCGCACAGCCGTGAGCGCAGCGATTGGCCTGCGCTGAAAGCCAAGTTGGATCAGATCTTCCGCCAGCGCACACGCGCGCAATGGTGCGAAATCCTTGAAGGAACGGATGTGTGTTTTGCACCGGTCATGGCTATGGACGAGGCTGCAAGCCATCCGCACAACGTCGCCCGCGACACCTTTGTGGACCGTAATGGTGTAGTGCAACCGAACGCGGCGCCGCGCTTCAGCCGCACTCCAGCTGAGATCCGCTGTGATCCGCCAGAAGTGGGCGCCAACACGCGCGAGGCCTTAAGTGCATGGGGTATCGAAGGCGCACAGATCGATGCACTCATGGCGCAAGGTGCTATTCGCTAGCGAACGGCGAGGTGGCTGCCTGATGCAGTGTTAGCGAGCTTAGTTTACAGCGCTATGACCAGCGCTTGTTTGGCCGTAGCGTCGGCGAACTTTTGCCAACCAAGCGACTGGTCTGTGCCGGTCGCTTTGCGCGCGCCTTAAGCGGCCATCAGCCAACCAGCCGTGGCTGCTTACAGTCTCGGCGCCAACTTCGAAGCTTGCGCGCAAGGTGGCGCTAGTTAGGTTCAGCGATCAGCATATCCCACAAGCTATCTGCACCGGCCGCAGCGACATGTAAGCCCAGGCGCTGGCTCCACCATGCTTCGTTACCGAATTCTTCGCGCCAAGTCCATAAGCGTCGCGTGTAACGGTGTAAGCCGTATTCCGCCGTGAAGCCCATCGCGCCGTGTACTTGGTGCGCTATTGCTGCCCCTTGGCTCGCCGCTTGGCCAACAGCGGTCTTGGCAGCGGCCACAGCGAAGAACGCTTGCGGGCTCGTGAGTGCTGCAAATGCGCGCCGTGCGGCGACTGTGGCTGCGGTACTTTGCGCTGCCAGTACGGCGAGTTGTTGTTGGATTGCTTGGAACTTCGCCAATGGCCTGCCGAACTGTTGGCGCTCGCTCACGTATGCGATGCTGAGATCCATGGCCGCCGCGGTGGCGCTCGCCATTTGCACTGCCCGCATTGCTGCGCCAACGAGTTGTAAATCGATCGTGTTCGCCGGCGCAATGTCGCTAGCGGATACCTGCACATCAACTACCAGCGTGTCCCGTGCTTCGCCGTTCAAACCGCGATCAGCGCTAACACTGACGCCCGGCGTGCTCGCTGGTTGGCGCAACACACACAACATGTCGGTATCGCCGAGCTGACACTGCAGCAGCGCTGCATTAGCGTGGCGCGCAAACGGCAAAGCGCGCGCGGAGCCGCTTAACTGGTAGCCGTCGTCGTTCGCGACGAGTGTCAGGCGATCGTGTGCAAACACCGGTCCGAAGGTTAACGGGCCGGTTGGGACGCTCAATCCGGCACCGCCAGCGCACCAAGCCGCGAGCATTGTCTCCGCCGCAGGTAGTGGCACCGATTGTGTTGATAGGGCTTCCAGAGCGCCATGCGCTTCGAGCATTGATGCCTCGGCGCCACCGTGTACCGCGCTGCTCAGAAGCGTTGTGAGGCCCAAGTTCTCGAGCACTTGCCAGAGATCGTGGTCAAAAATAGCGGCATCGTCGCGCGCCTCATGGGCGTGCCAGAAGTCTACTGTTAGCCGTTCGGATAGCGCTTTTTCGAGACCGTCTCGCAGCGCCTCACCAGAGCGTTGCATAGTTGTGTCGCTCATCGTAGTCCAACCCCGCGGGCAATAATTCCACGCATAACCTCACGCGTCCCGCCACGTATTGAAAACGATGGCGTATGCAGCGTGTCGTAGCGTAAAAACTCCTCGAACAGCGCATCACGTGCGCTTGGATCTGCGTGGGTGGCGAGTAGCCGCGCGACTTCGGGCGTGTCTTGCTCGAGCGCCGTACCCAGGTCTTTAACTAAGGCCGCTTCGGTATTGGGCATGGCGCCCTCGGCAAGTAATCCCGCAACTTGTACGGACATGCGTCGAATACTCCAAATACGCGCAACCAATGCACCGAGCGCGCCTGCTTGGGCGGCATCGGGCTTGGGTCCAATGACGCGCACGAGTTCGGTGACTAATCTGAAGGTGCTGAGGAAGCGGTCAGGACCGCTGCGCTCGAATGCAAGTTCGCTCACGACCTGCTGCCAGCCGTCGCCTTGTTTACCAAGTAAGCGCTCGGATTCGACAAATACATCATCAAAAACGACCTCGTTGAAGTGTTCGTCGCCAGCGAGATTGCGAATGGGGCTGATGCTCACGCCTGGTACGCTTAGATCCAACAGCAGTTGCGTCAATCCGGCGTGGCGGTTGTCCGGGTCGCTGTCGGTGCGCACTGTTGCCACCATGTAGTCAGCACGCTGCGCATTGCTTGACCAGATCTTGCGTCCATTCAGCAGCCACCCACCCGTAACCGCGGTGGCGCGAGTGCGAACCGAGGCCAGATCTGAACCGGAATCGGGCTCGCTCATACCGATCGCGAAGCACAGTTCACCACGCGAAATGCGCGGCAAATAGATGGTTTTCTGAGCCTCCGTGCCAACCCGCATCAGCATCGGCGCGATCTGCCGATCAGCCACCCAGTGTGACGATACCGGTGCGCCGTGTGCGAGCAACTCCTCGACCACTACATAACGCTCCAGCACACCTTTCTCGCTGCCGCCGTAACTTTTCGGTACGGCCATGCCGAGATAGCCATTCGCGCCTAGCGCTTCGCTGAAACTGCGGTCGAAGCCCTCCCACGAGCCTACGGTACGGGGCCTGTCACCCAAAATTTCACGAAGAAAGCCGCGTAGCTGCATGCGTAATGGCATCAGCGGCTCAAGATTGACTGGGTCCTCGGTTAGGAATGCAACCATTGGAAGTTGTTCTTAGCCTGTGCGTGAGTGAAAAGACAAAACTACCACAAGGTAGATCGCGGTGGCGCGTTTTGACCCGAGCTGGCGTGCCTTCGCGTTGCTACAATCTCGTCACTTGACTCAGTTGCGCGTCTCTATACATGCGGGCCTTTGCACGTGTGCTGCGCACGCGCGATGATGGCGTGTGCGAAACCAAGTAAAGATTATTTTGCCCGTGAAATTTGACGACGACAACCTACAAGACTTGCGCGTGGCGCTTGAAGCATCGCCTGCCAACACAGCATTGCTGTGCGTGGTTCTGCGCGCCTACTTGGAGCGCGAGGAGGCGGAGGTAGGTGCGCAATTGTTGGCTGAGCGTGGCGTACTAGCGGCTGATCAAGCGCATGAGCGCGAGCTTATGACGCGCGTTTGTATGAGCGCTAGTCAATATGAGCTGGCATTGCAGTTCTGTGCCGGAGATACCCCGCCTATGCAGATCTTGCGCGCGCGTGCGCTGGTGGCGATCGAGCGCTTCGACGCCGCCGCGCAAGCCTACGAAGCGGCGGTTGGCGCCAACGCAACGCTTGAAGATGCCGCGCTGCGCGCCAGCGTGTATGCGACCGTTACCCATGCCACTAACAATGATGGTCGACCGCGCCTGAAAGTGATTGCGAACGACGACACGCGTGAATCCGAGATCGTCCGCTTGCTGGCACCTAGCGGTGAGCCTGCGGTGACCTTCGCGGATGTCGGTGGTCTTGACGATGTCAAAAAGCGCATTCACCGTAAAATCATACTGCCGTTCGCCAAACCGTCACTGTTTCAGCGCTTCAAACGCCGTGTCGGCGGCGGCATTTTGCTGTATGGCCCGCCTGGCTGTGGCAAGACTTTGCTTGCACGCGCTACCGCCGGGGAGTGTAAGGCTGAGTTCTTCAATGTTTCGATCTCCGATGTGCTGGACATGTACATCGGCGAATCCGAGCGACGCTTGCACGAAGTTTTTGAACGTGCGCGCGAGAGTACCCCGTCGGTTTTGTTTTTCGATGAGGTTGAAGCGCTAGGTGGCAAACGTCAGTACAGTCGTGAAGCGACCGCATCAAAGCTGGTCAGTCAATTTCTTGCCGAGATGGATGGCTTTGCGCAAGACATGTCGGGTGTGTTGGTGCTCGCAGCAACGAACGTACCGTGGGCTGTGGACCCCGCCTTCCGGCGTCCCGGGCGCTTTGACCGCGTGCAGTTCATTCCACCGCCAGATCGCGAAGCGCGCACCGTCATCTTGGATTTGTTGCTCGCTGGGCGCCCGCTGGAAGAAGGCATAGACACCGCTACCATTGCGCACAGCGCGAGCGGCTTTTCTGGCGCAGACTTGCGCGAATTGGTAGAGACTGCAGTCGATTTTGCGATTGAGGAGTCACTCGAAAAAGGTGCCGAACAGCCAGTCAACTTCGCGCACCTACGCAGCGCGCTTGATGAGGTAGGCCCAACTACGCTGGAATGGCTGACGACCGCGCGCAATTATGCGCGTTACGCCAACGACTCTGGTCAATACGATGAGGTGCTCGAATTCTTGAAACAACATGGTGAGCGTCGCTGATGCGATCAAATTTCTATCAGGTTAATGAAGAGCAGCGCCACGGCAGCTATGCCGTCGGGCCCCTATGGCCGCTGCTCGCGTTGATGTTTGGTGGCGCTTGGTTGGCGTGGCCATGGTCCATTGTGAATGCATACGCGCTCAACAGCCCTACGCGCAAGGCGGAGATTGCGTGGGCCGCTGCGGGCCTGGCCGGGTCAGTGATGATTGCGGTGGTGATTTTACTGTGGGCCAATAGCGCAGCCGATGACGACGCAGCCGGCGTACGCTTACGCTATGCAATGATCGGCCTGACGGTATGGAAGCTGGTCTGTGCTTACCGGGTCTATTTGTTGCAGAGTCGCACTGTCGAGCTGTTTGAGTTCTACGGTGGTCAACTACGCAACGCTTTGCCTATTGTGCTGATTGCGTTTTTTCTGCGCGATATGGTCCTGGGTGCGGTTCCTGCGGTGTTCTTGCGATTGGCGCTGATGTAGATGGATCAACAAATTCGAATTGCTGAACACCGCTGGTCTATTGGCGACACTGCCGGCGCGATGCGGGAACTGCAGGAGGTTCTCACAGAGGAGCCTGGTCACGCGCTCGCGCATGCCATGTTGGGCGGCTGTCTGTTGGATGCGAGACGCATCCATGCGGCCTTGCATGAGGTCGAAATTGCGCTGTCACTAGAGCCCGAGCTATTCCTGGCGCGGTTGATTCATGCGCAAGTTTTGACCGCGCATCGGCGCTTCGCGCAAGCTGAGCGAGCACTCGCCATGTTGGTGCAGGAGATGCCTGAACACGCTGCCTTGTATCGCGCAATGAGTGACATGTTAGCGTTGCGTGGCGAGGCCGGTAGCGAGGAGCGTCGAACTTGGCTGGCGCGCGCACTTGAGCTCGACCCCGATAGTGCCACGACGCTCGCGGACTGTGCCGATTTTCACTTTCGCCGCGGTGAACTAGATGATGCCGAGCACATGGCTACGCGCGCGCTACAAGCCTCTCCCGAGCACTTACAAGCGGCGTGGATCATGGGCGAGGTAAAGCAGGCTCAAGGCGACGTTGACGGCGCGCGTGAGCATGCTGCGTGGGTGTTGGCACGCAACGCTGAGCACCGCGGTGCGATCGCGTTATTGGCGCGAATCAAGGCGCGTCGATCGCCGGTGCTGGGTCTATGGTGGCGTTTTGTCAGCTGGGTCGGCTTAGGTGGCGAGGCCCGCGCGATTATCATTCTGGTGACGATGTACGTAGCGTTTCGCCTGACCAGCCTAACTTTGCAAATTGAAGGCTATGACACTGCTTATAACGTTGTCACGATCGCGTGGTTGGGTTTTGTGCTGTATTGCCTGTTTGCGCCGGTGGTGTTCCGGCGCGCCTTACAAAAAGAACTCGACAATGTGCGCCTAAAAGAGAACTTCTGAATGTATTTAGGCCCGTATGTCTTTGCCGCGCGCGTTCAATGCCAATGGCTGCCACCCACCCTGGGTCGTTAACGCAGGTCGGGTAGTAAATAACCGCGTTCGGCTAGTGCCGCACGGACCTGCTTTTTGTCCATTTTGCCGGTGGAGGTCAGCGGGATCGCCTGCTCAAATAGCACATCGTCAGGCAGCTGCCACTTGGCGAAGATTTGTGCGCAATGCGCAATTATTGCTTGCGCGCTGATCTCGGCGGCAGGCGCCGTGACGACTACGGCGACCGGCCGTTCGTCCCATTTCGGATGCGGCTGTGCGACAACGGCCGCCATCGCCACTTGCGGTAACGCGGCGATGTGATTCTCCATATCCACCGACGAGATCCATTCGCCGCCGGTCTTGATGAGGTCCTTGGCGCGGTCAGTGATGATGATGTATTGCTGTGCATCAATCTTCGCAACGTCGCCTGTGACTAGCCAACCGTGATGAAATTTGTCGGGCTGCGGGTCGTTGTAATACTCGGCACAGATCCACGGACCGCGTATTAGCAATTGGCCTACCGCGGTGCCGTCGTGTGGCAGTTTGTTAAAATCGTCATCAACGATTTTGACGTCGAGCCCCGGCAGTGGCAATCCGGCTTTATTGATGTTGGCGAATTGCTGGTCTAGTGACAGCTTCAAATCCGCGCGCTTATTGATACGCCGTGCGATGCTGGCAACCGGGTTGGTTTCGGTCATGCCCCAGCCCTGGATCATTTCGATACCGAGCTGATCCCAGTACCAGCGCAACATGTCCATTGGCGGTGCTGAGCCACCACAAGTTAGGCGTTCGAGTAAGGTCAGATCCCAGCGCTGCGGTGACGCCGTTACGGCAGCGCGTACGCCTTGCCAAATGGTTGGAACACCGGCGGAGACTGTCACCTCTTCGGAAGCGATCAAATCGAGCAGTTTTTCCGGTGTCATGAAGCGATGTGGCATCACTTGTTTGCAGCCAATCATGGTTGCGCTAAACGGCATGCCCCAGCCCATTGCATGGAACATCGGCACGATGCCGCAGAGGCTGTCAGTTGCGGATAAGGAAATCATGTCAGTCATGGCGAGCGCCATGGTGTGCAAATAGGTCGAGCGATGGGTGTACATCACGCCTTTGGGCTTGCCGGTTGTGCCGCTGGTGTAACACAGGCCAAGTGGTGAATTTTCGTCGATCAGCGGCCAGTCATAATCCTGCTGCTCAGCCGCGATAAAGTCTTCGTAGTCGATCGCGTTAGCGAGCGATGTCTGCCAAGGTGTATCCTGCTCGGCACACACAATGATTTTTTTCACGCACGCCATGCGCTCGGCAACACGTTCCAAGGCTGGCAGTAGATCCGCGTCAATTATGATGATGCGGTCCTCGGCGTGATTGATAATGTAGTCGAGGTCGTCTGCACCGAGGCGGATATTCAGTGTGTGTAACACCGCACCCATGGATGGCACCGCGTGATAAGCCTCCAGGTGCCGATAGCCATTCCACATGAACGTCGCAACCCGGTCACCAACGCGAATGCCGGCGCGGGACAGTGCGTTGGCGAGTTGGCATGCGCGCGCACGTGTGCGAGCGTAAGTTTGTCGATGAACACCGTTTGCACCCAAGGTAACCACGACTTCGTCGGGGGCGATGAGCGTTGCTCGATCCATCAGTCGATGCATCAGTAGCGGCGTCGTTTGCATTGTCATTAGCTTTTCTCCAGCGCGGCTTGGCTTGCGCCGCGGGTATTTTCCATTCGCGCGCGGCCAGAGTCCACCGTCAATAACAATGGTGGCAAGAACAAGAAGTCGACCACCAGCGCAAACGCGAGCGTAATTGCCATCAGCGCACCGGTAGTAACGGTCGGTTGGAAATGCGAAGCGGTCAGCACCGCGAAGCCTGCGACCAGGATGCACGTTGTGATGGTTAACGCCACGCCGACGGTGTGGAATGTATAGCGCAGCGCGTCTGCGGAATTCTTGCCCGCTTCATAGCGCGCGCGCCGATATTTGCTGAGGAAATGCACCGTGTCGTCGACGACGATGCCGATGCTCATGCAAATGACGACAGAGGCGGACAAGTCAATGCGCCCGCTTATCATCGCCCATGTGCCATAAGCGAGCCCGGCCGGTGCCAAATTAGTGACTAGACTTAGCATGCCTAACTTGAAGGATCGCAACGCGATTACTAAGACAATAGAGATAAGCACTAACGCCAGCACCATGCCGCCGAGCAGCGACACGATATTGCGGTGATTGATGTGCGCGAATATGAGGTCAATGCCGGTGCCGTGCGTTGGTGTGATGTGTTGGGCGTTAGTGCTTAGCCAGGCGGCGGCACGTTGATCGAAGGCGATCAGCTGTTCTGAATCGGTACGCTTGAGCGATACGGTCATGCGCGACGCGCTGCGCCTCATGTCCACGGTGTTTTCCAGTCCCATCCCGAGCGGTAGTGACAGCTCGTAGAGTAGTAGCAGTTGCGCGGCCAATTCGCGGTTGTCTGGCAGCACGCGTGCATTTACGTCGTCGGCGTGCATATTCATATGTAGCCGCGCTAGCAATTGTGTAAGGCGGTCTACGTTGGCCACTTCCGGTTGTTGTTCCAGCCACAATGCAAATGCTTCGACGTCGCGCAAATACTCTGGCGCATGCAAGCCATCCTCTTTGCCGCTGCGCAAATCATAGTGGATGAGGTGCAGACCGCCCATGTACTGCGCGGTCTTGTCGATCGCGCGTTGCACGCTGAAAGTGTCGTCAAAATACTCGTGCCACTGTTCGCCGATGCGATTGTCGGGGATGAATGATGCGATTATCAACACCACCGCAGTCATCGTCACCAGCACACGCAGTCGTTGCCCGATTAGCCACTCGGCCAACGCACTCATCCACAATTCCAGAGCCTTGCCGCGTGTTACATGTTTAACCGGCAACACCACAATCAATGCGGGCAGCAGGCTCATCGACAGCAACCATGCAGCACAGACACCGACCGCTATCATGTTGCCGAGTTCGTTGTACGGCGGTGAATCGCTAAAATTCAGCATCAGTACGCCAATTGCAGTGGTAATAGACGTCAGTGCGATGGGGTTCGCGTTCACACGCAACGATTCACGTACCGCATCACTCTTAGTCTTGCCGCTGCGAAGTTCGTAGTAGAACGTGGATAGCAAGTGCACGCTGTCGGCTACTGCAATGGTCATTACGATACTTGGTACAAATCCTGCGGTCGGCTCAAGCGTTGCCCCCAACCACCCGAAAATGCCCATCGTCATGGCGATCGATGAAGTTATCACCACCAGCGTTGCCACCACGCCGCCAACGTGACGTAGCAACACCAGCAGCCCGAGAACGATAACCAGGTAGCTAAGTCCTACTAGCGTTTCGATATCGCGCTGCACCGCTTGGCCGAGAGCGACGTCGGTAGCGGTGGTGCCGCTAATGATCATTTCGATATCGCTAAAGCGCTCCTGCAGAGGTTTTATTGCGGCCTCCACGTACTGCACTGCGCGCGCATTAGCGCGTGGATTTCCCGCCGGTAGTGATAGCGCAACGGTAACCAGGGTGGCTTGTCCAGCAGCCGACACGAGACGATTGACGATGCCAGGCTCGGCCAAGGCAATTGCCTTAATCCGCGCGATATCTGCGCCTGATAAGCCTGCTGGTTCAGTCACCAAGCTAGTGACCACCAGCTCGTGCTCTTGGGCACGCGTATGTTGGTAATTTGCCAACGATGTTACGCGCCGTGAGTACGGCACCTGCCATCCCATTTTGGTCAGTTCCGCGATGAGTTGCAGCGCGTCGCGGGTAAAAATAGTGGTTTGCGGCGCGAGCACTACGATGACGACATTTTGTTGCCGTTCGTAAGTCTCTTCGAAGTGATTAAGGTCCGCCAGCTCCGGGTTATTCGGGCCGAAGTAGGCGCGGAAGTCATTGGTGACTGATAGTTTGGCGGCGCCAATTGTGACCAGCACGATTATCGCTACGGCTAAGCTAATCACCCGCCACGGATGACAGATCAAGCCTTCCACATACGCCTGCGTGCTGATCTCAAGGCCGACTCGCAAACTACCCAAACTATCTCCTAAACGGTCAGTCATTGCGTGCCTTCGACACGCCGAGATGGAGCAATATGCTAGTGCCTGAATGAACTCGCGTGTAGTAAGTGATTGTGCTTTGCGGGATAAGCCCGCAGTCGTCGCGAGTTTGTCGTCATCGCTGGTGCTATTGCCGCCTAGATTGGGCATAGAGAATTAACTAGCCCATTTTAAGCGCCAATAGCTGGCGCCGCCGGGGCCGGGGGCCTCGGTGTAGTACATTAATGCCCTTATTCGAATCCACAGGCAAGATCACATGAACGCGGAGCAACTCCAATCTACAGCGGCGAACTTGCTCGCAGAACAACGGGCGCGCCGCGTGTATCGAAAGCTTGAGGGCAGTATCGAACAAGCGTACGCAGTGCAGGCATGCTTTCAGCGACTGGCGTGCGCTGCCTATGGCCACGGGCCTTTGGTTGGATATAAGGTCGCGCTGACCTCGCAAGCGATGCAGACCATGGTTGGCGTTGACGAACCCTTGGCCGGCGGTGTGTTTGCCGATCGTGTGCTCGCCGCTGGTGGCGCGATCACGCTAGCTAACCATGTGCACCTCGGCATGGAATTTGAGGTCGCTGTGCGCATGACACACACATTGCATGGCGCTGGTGATGCGCATAGCGCGGCAAGCATAGCCGCGTCGGTTGCCGGTTATGCGCCAGCCTACGAATTGGTCGACGATCGTCATGCCGATTACACGCAAATCAATGCGTTTAGCGTGATCGCGGAGAATTCCTGGAATGCTGGCGTGATACTCGGAGAGTTTGTGCAAATGGAACTACTGGCCAGCGCCAAAACGCAACTTTGGATTGATGGAGAGATCGCGGGCGAAGGCTGCGCAGGGGACGCCTTAGGCCATCCTTTGGAAGCGGTCGCATGGCTGGCGAATCACTTGAATGCGCGTGGCGAGGCTTTGCAAGCGGGTGAATTTGTCATGACCGGCAGCAGTATTCGCACAACCTTCCCAGTTAGTGGCCAGAACTACCGATTTGTCGTTGCTGGGCTTGGCGCGATTGAGGCGCGCTTCGTCTAGGCAGTTGGCGCGCGCTCGCCCCAACAGCGCGGCTTAGGCGGCCTGTACTCAAGCATCGCCGGCGCGCCTGGCTACGCTTAATCCAGGCGCGCGGCGTTTGCGCGCCCGCAAGTGATGGTTGAATGGCTCATCTCTATTTCGATTACGCTATCTAGTTTTGGCTATTTGGGCCTGCCTATTTGGATTTAGCGATCTTGGCTTTCAATTCCAGTAGTTCAGACTGGACTGCTGATAATAGCGCAAGGACCTCGTCACGCTGGCCTGCCAAGGGCACGAGGTTAGCTTCAGCTGTTTGTGTACGCGCTTGCGCTTGCGCCAGCGCCGCTTGCAGCGACTCGGCTTGAGTTGCATTGGCTGCCTGCGTCGCGATACCAGCTTTTGCCGCCACCAGGGCATCATTCAGGGTCTGGACCTGGCCGGTTTTTGCGCTTGTTTGCGCGAGCGCCTGAGCTAACTCGGTTTCCAATGCCGTGGTCCGTGCTCGCTCGGCTGCGAACTTATTACCTAGCGCTCGCATGGCGCGTTCCTGGGCGCTGGAACGCGTAGCCGCGGCGCTAGCTGCAGCTTCGGAAAGCTGCTGCGCTTTCGCCAGCTGTGCGCTCAGTTCAGCGATCTTTTTGTCCAGGCTTGCGGCCTCGCTTTCGGTTGTTTTGGCACGCAATACGCCGGTGTCTAGCTCGGTTTCTGTTTGCTTTAAGAAATTACTCAGCGATGTGGCATGCGCTTGGCCGTCGTCGAGCTCAGCGCGCAAGGTATCGCGCTCGGTGACTAAGGCATCGCGTTGTGCAAGTGCGTCAGCCAAGCTCACGGCAAGTCCGAGCGCCTCTTGTGACTTTGATTGCAGCTGCGCATCGCTTGCTTGCAGTTCTACACCGCGGTCCTGGAACAGCTTGAACAGGTAGGTTTCTGCCTCCCCGAGTCGCCTTGCCTCAGTGGTCGCAATTGCGGTGCGTGAGCTCAATTCAGTTGTTGCGATCTCTAGCGCTTCGCGGGTGATGGTCGCTGCGCGTAACTGCGCTTGAGTTTGTACGAGCTCAGCACCCACCTGTATGGTGTGTTTTTCCGTATGCGTGATTTGGTCTTCCAAATAGACTTTGGATGTCTCTAGCGCTTGAATTTGCGCCAGCGCCTGTTGATAGTCGGCATACAGGGATCGCACAATTTCATCGTTATTCGCGGCGCGCTCGCGTTCGCTATCCCAGCCATCTCGCATGGCGTCGCGCATTTGTGCAAGTGCTTGCAGCTCTGCTGTTGCCGCGGCGCGTGCGTCCTCGGCACGTGCGGATGCTGATGCAAGGGAATCGCCCAAGGCTTCCAACTGTGCATCCAACTCCACGCCTGCGTGGGCTGCTAAGTCAAATCGCGCGAGTTGGGTTGCGGCAGTCTTGGTTGCCGCACTCAAGCGCGCACGCGCTGCGCGTAAGCCGGCGCTGCGGGTGCCAAGCTCGTTGCTTGCCTTTGCCAACTCGTTAGCCAAGGCGCCGCGTTCCTGATCCAGAATTTCTAGCTGTTGCGTGAGCATATTGCTGCGTGCAGTGGAGTCATCCAGACGATTGTTTGTATCTGACAGCTCTCCCAGCAAATCGCGCACGCGCTGCTCTAGCGTCGAGGTACGCGCGTCGTCCGCACAGCCAGCCACTAGTGCAACGAAACCGCCTAGAACGCACATTCGCGTAGCGCGCCGAATACTCATTGTCAGTTTTCCTTTGATGCTGGTGCACCCGCTGTCTATTTGACGTCATGATGGCGTGCCATCATCGTTCGTTACGTCATTATGCCTGCGCGCGACTGTGTATTGGACGTCTGAATGCATGCATTTGACTTATCGGGACTCTAATGCCTATGTTCTATGAGGAATGTGCCACGCCGCTCGGTAACCTGCTAGTTGTGACGCAGCATCTTGGCCATCTGACCCATATTGTATTTGATGCTAGCACTGACCGTCGCGAGCTTGCTCGCGCTGCCCGTGTCCGAGCCAATGCGCACAGCCGCGAAATGACGCGTGCGGTAGTTGAGCAGATACAGCGCTATTTCGCTAGGGACCTCACCCTATTCGAGTTGCAATTAGCGCCGCGCGGAACAGTGTTCCAGCAACGCGTTTGGGCGCAACTTGCCCGGATCCCGTTTGGGCACACGCGTAGCTATGGTCAAATTGCTGCAACCCTCGGCCAGCCGCGTGCGGCACGTGCGGTCGGCGCTGCCAATGGCAAGAACCCGATTTCGATAATCATCCCGTGCCACCGCCTCGTTGGCAGCACTGGCGCCATGACCGGCTATGCCGGCGGCGTGGCTGCAAAACGCTGGCTGCTTGAGTTCGAAGCCGAAGGCTTGGTATAGCACTGAGCGTGTGCCCTGAAGCCAAGAGCCTAGCTGGCGCGCTTCAACGGTGTATTTACCACCGGCGCCAGCGGTGCTGCCTGAAGCGCTGCTTGGTGACGATCACGGTCTACATCGGTATATAGGGTGGCCCGTTGTCGCGCTACCCGCCCGGACGCCGCGATCAATGATTCCATCTCGTGCGGTGCAAATTCCTCACCATGCGCAGCGCCAGCCGCACGCGTGATGCTCTCGTTCATCAAGGTGCCGCCAAGGTCGTTAGCGCCAGCGCGCAAACAGGCTTCGGCACCATCAGGACCCATCTTGACCCATGAAGTCTGGATGTTGGGTATGACGTCACCTAAGGCGATGCGCGCGACCGCATGCATCAGCACGGCTTCGCGGTAGGTCGGGCCCTGGCGGGCACCGCCACGTCGGTAAATTGGCGCTTCCAAGGCGACGAACGGCAACGGTACGAACTCTGTAAACCCGCCGGTGTCTTGTTGCAACGCGCGCACCCGTAGTAGGTGGCGTGCCCAGTGCTGGGAAGTCTCGATGTGCCCGTACATGATCGTAGCGGTTGTGCGCAGCCCCACGCTATGCGCAGCGCGCATAACTTCGAACCATTCGCCAGTGTTGATTTTATCCGGGCACAGAATCGCGCGGACTTCATCATCCAAAATTTCGGCCGCAGTGCCGGGTAGCGAGCGCAAACCGGCTTCACGCAGTTGTGTCAGGAAAGTCTCAAGTGACAGCCCGAGCGTGTGCGCGCCCTGCCACACTTCGAGCGGCGAAAACGCATGAATGTGCATATCCGGCGCAACCGCCAGGATCGCCGCGCAGATGTCGAGATAGGTCTGACCGGTGTAGTTCGGATGAATGCCACCTTGCAGACAGACTTCCGTTGCACCGCGAGCCCAAGCTTCGGCTGCGCGCCGCGCGACTTCATCTAGATCAAGGTCATAGGGCTTGCCGCGCAAATCGTCGTGCGTGCGGCCCTTCGAAAATGCGCAAAACTTGCAGTGGTAATAACACACGTTGGTGTAATTGATATTGCGGTTGACAACATAGCTGACGACCTCACCGGCTTGTTGCGCGCGCAGCTCATCAGCAAAATTCAAGACTTGGGCATAGTCGTTGCCGCGTGCGGCGAATAATTCGACTATCTCGCCTTCGGTGAGAGTCTCAGCAGCTCGTGCTTTGGCAAAAATTGATGCCAATCGGCTGTTCACCGGACCGCTTGAAACTGGCGATTCGGGAACGTGGGTGCTGTGACCGGTAACCCAGGTGTCGTCCCGTCCAAGTCCGCTGGTGTCAGCATGACGGCGCACGTAACGGTGTAATTCTGGCGCCACCCAACGCTCGATGTCAGCTACATATTCCGGGTAGATAGGCATTCGGGGGGCAAGGTTCTTGCCGGCGTTCGCGCAAATCTCGCCTAACACCTGTAGTTCCGGCCAAGGCGCTTCAGGATTTACATGGTCGGGTGTTAGCGGCGATACGCCCCCCCAATCGTTGATGCCAGCGTTGAGCAAGGCGGTCAACTGGCCGGGGCTTAAGTTCGGCGGTGCTTGAATGCTCATCTTGCCGCCAAACACGAGGCGCGCCACGGCAATGGTCCATACGAGTTCGTCCAGGCATGGTTCTGGCGCGTTCGCCATGGCGGTGCGCGGTTTCGCACGGAAATTTTGAATGATGACTTCTTGAATGTGGCCGTATTGCGCGTGCAGCTCGCGGATTGCCAACAGTGCATCGATACGTTCGGCGCGTGTTTCGCCAATTCCAATCAATATTCCGGTAGTAAATGGGAAGTTCAGCTCACCCGCGGCTCGCAGTGTAGCGAGGCGTACGGCTGGGAGCTTATCGGGCGAGCCGTAGTGTGGCCCGCCTTTCTCGCATAAGCGCTCTGATGTGGATTCAAGCATCAGGCCGCCGGATACCGATACTTTGCGCAGGCGCTCAAGCTCGTGCTTATCTAGCACGCCCGGGTTGACATGCGGCAGCATGCCAGTGGTGTCAATTACGTGCTGAGCGGCTTGTATGAGGTAGTCCGTGGTGGTGTCTTGGCCGAGTTTTTCCAGCGCCGTGCGTGCTTTTCGATAGCGCAGCTCGGGCTTGTCGCCAAGCGTAAACAGGGCTTCGTGACATCCCACGCGCGCCCCGCCAGCGGCAATTTCACCTACCTGCTCAAGGCTTAAGTAGGCTGGCCCGTGGCGCGGTGCTTTAGAGAACGTACAGTAGTGACAGACATCCCGGCACAGTTGTGTGAGCGGGATGAAAACTTTGGGGGAGTAGGTCACCAAGTTGCCATGCTGCGCGTCACGTACGCTACACGCGGCTCGCGTGAGCGTCGAGATGTCATCAACATCGACGAGGTCTAGCGCGGCGTCTCGCGACATTGTGCCAGCGGTCTCGATGAGCTCATCTGCAGTGTGTGCATGCGCCATTATTGGTGTGTCCCCAGATTGGATTGCAAAAGCATATGCCCATCATCGCGCAAGTGCGCAGCGTTTGCGCGTTTGACTTGGTGCGGAGCTGAAACTAGCTGCTTAGTTTAGAAGTCTCCCAAGCAATTCGTGATCACGCAAATATTGATATGCATGCGTAGTCGATTCGGTGCTGGCGAAACGTTTTAAGTCTTCCGGTTGGTCGACATCCAATGCGAAGCCGGGCATGCGTAGAATTTGCGCATCTGCGCCCGCGGCACGTGCGCGCTGCAAGTGTGGCCTAAAGCTATCATCACCAAATGCAAACGCGAATAAGTTCGGCGGTGCGACCAGTACGCCATTTGAACCAAATTCGTCCGCGGACGGGGCGATGCTGAGCGCTGGCGCTGCGCGCAGGGATTCGATCAGCTGATCGACCTCCTGGCCAGTGAGTAATGGGATGTCTCCGGGCAAGGCCAACATCGCGTGGCGCTTGTGCGCGAGCAGGTATTCGCCGCCACGTGTGACCGCCGCCGTGTGGCCGTCATTGGCTGGCTCAAGCGCGACTTCCGCACCGAACTCGCCTGCCAAGGCTTGCGCTTGCGCGTCTTGAGTGACCATCACCGTGCCTGCGAGTAGTTTCGCGCTGCGCAATGCGCTTAGTACATCGCGCAGCATCGCGGCAAACAAAGCGCTACGGTGAGACTGCGGCAGTACCTCAGCGAGGCGTTGTTTAGCATTGCCAATGTTCTTGACCGGCAATACCGCCCAGGGTTGGAATGTTGACGCTGACATCGGCTGCTCTTGTGTAGTGTTTGGCATAGATACTGATGGTTAATGATCGATGTTTGCTCGGCGCTTGCAGCTGTCTTCATCATCTCGCGGCGTGGCGTGGGTCAGTTTAACCGGCATTGCGGGTGCGCCGGTGTTTGCACGTTCGATGGTGTTGGTTGAGCGGACGGCGGGTTTTAGCATCACTTAGCGTCCATCGCGTCTTGGTTGTAGGTTGGTACGCCGTAATCGTCGATGCCGAGAGCTTTGCGATCGTTTGCTGTCAGATCGACCTTATAATCCTCTATCGGTATTCCAGTCGCATCGGCAATCTTAACAACTGCATTGAATATCGCGATGGTGGCTGCAGTGTCGACCAACGCGGCGCTGCCAAGGTTGGCCGCTAATCGGGCGCGCGTGGCGGCCAACCTTGCTACGTTGCCTTGCACCAGCGCCTCGGCAAAAGGTAGCAGTAGATCTGCATCAGCCACTGTGGTGGCGCTTGCTAGTGGGTCCACGATCGCCCCTAGCGAGTGTTCTGTTCCAGCATGTTCGCCGCTCGCACGGAGCAAGACAATGTGGCTGGTAGTTCAGTAGAAACAGCTGTTTAACGCCGATACGCGTGCCGCCACCAGTTCAATTTGCGCATGATCAATGGCGCGAAACTCATGCTCAAAGTCGCGCAATTGACTGTCTGGCAGATACATCACGGTGTCGAGGTCAAAAAATCCCCAAACCTCAGCCGGAACTAAGCTCAAGGCGCGGTGGATATTGGCGCCCGAGAGATTCGCGTATAGATCCGCTTCGCCTGGACCTACGTCTTCAGGCGCAACCGTTGGGACCCGCGCCAAGCCAAGTTTGGCACCGGCGGGTAACACCCGCGCAGGCTCGCCAGCGAGCGGCTCCGGCAGCTTATGACGCTCCAAGCCGAGCGCATCGGTAAACGAATCAATCGCAACAATATGCGCCAGAACACCAACAATTTCGACGTACTGCTGCGCAGTCATGCCACGTTCCAGCACGCTTTCGTACCAACTGTCGCTGAGCCGCGCGGCATCATTGCGGATGCGATGAATGACCTCGACCCACAACTGAGGCAGATCACTTGCGCGGGTGTGTTGACCTGCCACTTGTACTGGCGAAAGTGCTGCTGCAATCACGTCGCAATGCGCACATGCTGGTGCCACTCTTGTCTCGTTGGCCACCGCGACGCGTTCGCGCCCGCTTAGCCAAGTGCCGGGCGCGGCGATGTGTCGCCATGCTCTAGCATGCGCGCTGGTGAGATCTGTCCGTACCGGCCAAGACGATTCGGGATACTGGAACGTGGCTTTAGTCATAGCGGCTGTAATCTCTTATTCGCATCTAGCCAGAAGTGGTGGGAGTATAGGCGAAGAACACTCAACGAGCGCACAACCGCCATTGGCTGTGCTGGTCAGATGCGCGAATGCGCGTGGCGTCCGATGACTAAAAACTGCCGAGGTGTGGGGCTGCCGCGTGCGGCTTAAGCTTTGCCCAAGCGCGTCCCAAAAGCTGGCCACGAGGCAGCCTTAGGCTATCGAACCGGGCTATCAAACAGGAGAGCTTCTGATGCCAACTGATTTTTCCATTGTCGACGCTCACCATCACCTTTGGGATCTTGGCGCAGCCCGCCATCCGTGGCTGGGTGAGGCGACCGAGGAGAACTTCTTTCTTGGCGACTACAGTGCGCTAAAGCGCGATTACCTGCCGCTTGACTATCGTCGTGATGCAGCCGGCTTGGGAGTCGTGAAGACAGTTCACTGCGAAGCTGAATGGGACCGCAACGACCAGGTCGGGGAAACCGAGTGGCTCACTGCCGTGAATGCGCGCTACGGCATGCCGCACGCTATCGTCGCGCACGCGTGGTTTCACACGAATAACAGTGCTGCAGTGTTGGAGGCGCAAAGTAAGTTTTCACTTGTACGCGGGATTCGTTCAAAGCCCGTGACCGCTGCGTCGGCGCAGGAAATGCGCACCGGAGTCGCCGGCTCGATGAGCGATCCACGTTGGCGTGCGGGCTTCGCGCGGCTCGCAGATTTTGGCTTGTCCTGGGATCTGCGCGTGCCGTATTGGCACCTATATGAGGCTGCAGAAGTGGTCTCATCACATCCGCAGATCCCGGTGGTATTGAATCACACTGGCTTTCCGTGGGACCGCAGTGCGGCTGGTTTGGAGGCGTGGCGCGAAGCGATGCGCGCAATAGCGAGCTGCCCGAATGTACACGTCAAAATATCGGAATTGGGATTGCGTGACCAGCCGTGGGATTTGTCCAGTAACCAAGTGGTTGTGCGTGACGCAATCGACATATTTGGCGTCGAACGTTGCATGTTTGCGTCCAACTTCCCGGTTTCCGGGCTGCGCGTGAGTTACGCTGATTTGGTCCGCGACATGTTGCAGATGACTTCGCACTTAGCGCGCGACCAGCAACGCGCCCTGTTTCATGACAATGCGGAGGCGTTTTATCGCTTGTAGCGCGTACACCGCTTCCACCACTAATGGCCTGAAGTGCCAACCTGCACATCCACATGGTCTTAGTTGCCAATCTAGTCACAAACACAACAGCCTAAGAGCTTGCCGACAGGTAGTCGGATCATCGACAATGCCGAAATTATGCCGACAGCAATACGAGGAGCCTAGTTCATGGGTCTGTCCAGCTATTTATTTACCAGTGAATCCGTATCGGAAGGTCATCCGGACAAGGTCTCTGATCGAATTTCCGATGAGATCGTTGACCTCTACCTGAGCGAGGACCCGCTGTCTCGTGTCGGCTGCGAGACGCTTTGTACTACCAACCGCATTGTTCTAGCTGGGGAAGTGCGTGGACGCAGTAGTGAAGTAGATCACGACAAGGTCGAAGCGCTGGCACGCGCAGCAGTGCGCGATATCGGCTACGAACAAGAGGGTTTTCACTGGCAAAACGCCGATGTGCAAATTTATTTGCACGCGCAGTCGGTCGATATTGCACAAGGTGTTGACGCCGCAGGCAACAAAGATGAGGGGGCTGGCGATCAGGGCCTGATGTTCGGCTATGCATGTCGTGAGACGGACGTGCTAATGCCCGCGGCGATTCACTACTCGCATGAGATCTTGCGCGGTATGGCTGGTGCGCGTCACGCTGGCAAAGTTAAGGGACTCGGGCCGGATTCGAAGAGCCAGGTTACGCTGCGCTATGTCGACGGCAAGCCGGTTGAAGCAACTTCCGTAGTTGTCTCGACGCAGCACGATGAAGGTATGGACCAAGACGAAATTCGGGAAATTGTGCGGCCTTTCGTGCTAGCGACTCTGCCTGAGGGTTGGATGTGCCCGGAAAAAGAGTTTTATGTGAATCCGACCGGAAGATTTGTAATTGGCGGGCCGGATAGCGATGCGGGGCTGACCGGTCGTAAGATCATCGTTGACACCTACGGCGGTGCTGCACCTCATGGTGGTGGTGCATTTTCCGGTAAAGACCCGAGCAAGGTTGACCGTTCGGCTGCATACGCTGCGCGCTATGTGGCGAAAAACGTGGTTGCAGCAGGATTGGCGGAACGCTGTTGCGTACAGGTTGCTTACGCGATCGGCGTGTCGAAACCCTTGTCGGTGTACGTTGAAACTTATGGCACGGCCGTTGTCGACGAAGCGAAACTATCCGAAGTTTTACAAGAGATGGTGGATTTGTCGCCACGTGGTATTCGCGAACATCTGCAGCTCAGCCGTCCGATCTACGCGCGTACATCGGCGTACGGTCATTTTGGCCGCACGCCAACCGACGATGGCGGGTTCTCGTGGGAACGCACTGACTTGGTGGACGATCTGCGCGCGGCTTTCGACGCTTAGATCAAGCGCTGCGCAACGCAATAGTAGCGGTGGCGATCATGTCATCGCCGCTTGTGTGCGACGCAATCGAAGCTCACTCGGAGCAACACTCGTTGTGCATAGTGCGGGCAACCCGCGCTTGAATCGAGTGGCTTTGACCCAACATAAAGGCCAGTTAGATGCTCAGCCGCGCTTAGTTCTTGCGAGCGCGCTTTAGCAGAGCATGCCAGGCAAATAGATGCATAGGCGCGTTGCGCGGCCTGAATTTTCATACTTTCAATTTGATTCCGGGCACCGACTCGGAGAACCAATGCTTTGGAGAATATTCTGACATGAGTGCGTTCACGGACTATAAAGTCGCCGATATGGGACTGGCCGAATGGGGCCGCAAAGAAATCTTGATCGCCGAGACAGAAATGCCAGGGTTGATGGCATTGCGTGAAGAATTCGGTACAACCAAGCCGCTTGCTGATGCGCGCATTGCAGGTTGCCTGCATATGACCATTCAAACGGCAGTATTGATTGAGACCCTGACTGCGCTTGGCGCAACGATTCGCTGGAGTTCTTGCAATATATTCTCGACACAAGACCAAGCTGCTGCGGCGATAGCTGCGGTAGAAATTCCAGTGTTCGCTTGGAAGGGCGAAAGCGACGAAGAATTTGATTGGTGTATCGACCAGACGATTGTCGGGCCAGATGGCTGGACACCGAATATGATTCTGGATGATGGCGGTGACTTGACTGCCAAGATGCATGAAAGCTATCCAGAACTGATGAAAGATGTCCGTGGGCTATCGGAAGAAACCACAACTGGCGTAATGCGCCTTTATGACATGGCGCGCGCTGGCACCCTGAAAGTGCCTGCAATCAATGTCAACGACTCGGTGACTAAGTCTAAGTTCGACAATCTTTACGGCTGTCGCGAGAGCTTGGTGGACGGCATCAAGCGCGCCACCGATGTGATGATGGCTGGCAAGCTCGCGGTTGTGTGTGGTTACGGCGATGTTGGCAAAGGCTCTGCAGAGAGTCTGCGCAGCCAAGGTGCGCGCGTAATCGTTACCGAAGTAGATCCGATCTGTGCGCTGCAGGCCGCGATGCAAGGTTATGAAGTACGAACGATGGATGAGGTTGCGGGCGCCGCGGACATTTTTGTAACTGCGACTGGCAATGTCGACGTGATCACCATCGAGCATATGCGCGAAATGAAAGACCGCGCAATCGTTTGCAATATTGGTCACTTTGACTCTGAAATTCAGATTTCAGCACTGCGTAACTATCCGTGGGAAAACGTAAAGCCGCAGGTCGATGAAGTGGTGTTCCCCGACGGTAAGCGCCTAATTGTGTTAGCGGAAGGTCGTCTTGTGAACCTGGGTTGTGCGACTGGCCATCCGAGCTTCGTAATGAGTGCATCGTTTACCAATCAGGTTCTGGCGCAAATTGAACTTTGGCAAAATCACGCCACATACTCTGTAGATGTGCACGTGCTGCCGAAGAGACTCGACGAAAAAGTCGCGATGTTGCATCTCAAGAAGCTCAACGTGCAGCTGACCGAACTGCGCAAGGATCAGGCTGATTACCTCAACATTTCTGTGGACGGCCCATTCAAACCGGACCACTACCGCTACTAAGCGCGGCGGTTTAGTTCGCGCCGTGGCGGGTAGCCTGTTTTTGGGCGACCCGCCACAGCGTGGACAAGGCGTTTATGCGGGCAGTCCGTCGCAATTCCCGGGCTGCTTGTAGGAGTGCGGCTTGAATATAGTTCTACCAGCGCTCGCTCATGCAATGTTACTCGCATTCAACAACTCCTCGACACGCTCAAAACGCTCGCCGCCCCAGAACAATTGCCCCGCCAGCCGATAACTCGGCACGCCGAAAACGCCATCGCTCTCCGCTTGCGTCTGTAATGACTGAAGCTGCTGCGCGCCGCTGCCCGCGCAAAATTCGGCGAACTCTCTGACATTAAATCCGGCCATGCTGAGCTCCTTGCCGATTGCGGCAACGTCCTCAATATCCAGCTCTCGGCTCCAGAATTTGCAAAACACCGCCTCATGGTATCGACGTTGCGCGTCGGCGTCGGTGTTTGCAAACAGGAAGCCGATGTGCGCGGTGCGACTATCAAAAATCTTACGCGGCCCACGCACGGTCAAACCGCGTCGATTAGCCTCCCGCCTACAATCCATATAGGAGTAACGCACACGTCGCCATTGATGCTCGTTGCGGCTCGCGTCCATAACCGCGCCAGTGCTGTCCACCTGCGCACTGCCGAGGTAGGCGGGAATATCCAAGGTATACGGTAGTAGTTTTAGCTCGACGCCGAGGCGTCCGGCGAGGCTAAACATGTCTTGTTGCGCCAGATAAGCGTATGGACTCTTGTAGTCGAAGTAATGTTGGACGAGCATGGTTGCCGGGTCGCAAGCTTAGGGATGGATTAACAGATGTTAGCGAGTTGCATTGCATCAGTGAATGCCGGAGGCACGGAATAAATGGACGATGATGTTCTCAGAACGCCACTTTTCGACCTACATGTCGAGCTTGGCGCAAAAATGGTGCCGTTCGCCGGCTATGCGATGCCGGTGCAATATCCGCTCGGAGTCCTCAAAGAGCATTTGCACACGCGCGCGGCGGCTGGCTTGTTTGACGTGTCACATATGGGACAAATTCGTGTCCTTGGCGCGCAAGCTGATGTTGCGCTGGAGTCTTTAGTCAGCGCTGACATAGTGGGTCTGGCGCGCGGTGCACAGCGTTATGCCTTATTCACCAATGCGGCTGGCGGAATTCTCGATGACCTGATGGTGGCGCGCATCGATGAGGGTTTGGCGCTAGTCGTCAATGCCGCCTGCAAGGCAGCTGATCTGGCCCATCTGCGGTCCGCGATAGGTGATCGTTGTGAGGTAATTGCACGCGAAGACCTTGCCCTGCTCGCGTTGCAAGGTCCGCACGCCGCGACAGTATTAGAAAGCCTCGGTGCGCACCTCGCTGAGATGTCGTTCATGCAGGTGCGCGAGGTTCAGATTGGCGGTTTTGCGTGTCTAGTAAGTCGCTCTGGTTACACTGGCGAAGATGGTTTTGAGATTTCGGTGGCGGCTGACGATGCGCAAGCGCTGGCTAGAGCCCTGCTTGCACATGTGGATGTGCAGCCAATTGGTCTTGGCGCGCGCGACTCACTGCGTTTGGAAGCAGGCTTATGTTTGTATGGCCATGACCTGGATGAGCAAGTGACGCCAGTCGAGGCGGCACTGCGGTGGGCCATTGGGCCGGCGCGGCGTAATGCAGGTGTACGTGCGGGTGGTTTTCCGGGTGCAGATGTGGTGTTGGCGCAGCTGCGAGACGGCGTCTCGCGTTGTCGGGTGGGTCTACGCCCGCAGGGACGCGCGCCGGTGCGCGAAGGGGCGCAGTTGCTGTGTGCAGCTGGTGAGATTGTCGGTCATGTGACCAGTGGCGGATTTGGCCCGTCGGTCGGCCACCCGGTTGCTATGGCGTACGTTGATTCGGCGCACGCGCACCTCGGCTGCGAATTGAACGCCGAGGTGCGGGGTCGATTGTTGCCGGTAACTGTGAGCGCATTGCCGTTTGCCGCGCATCAATACAAACGTGCCGCGCGCCCATGACAGTGAGTCCCAAGTGTTTAACCTTGTTGCAGCGCTGGCCCTTGATTACCAGCAACACTCACGCACGGTCGCCACACACCGGCGTAATGGTGCGCCTCGTTTGCGCAAGCGCGCGGGTGTGTTTACTCCTGACTTTGCTTCTCGCCTGCGCGATCCCGGCGATCCCGCCGGTGCATGCCGAGCCAGTGCCGGAATTCTATACACGCCATCGCGTGCGTTTTGGCGAGACCGTGCGCGCGCCGATCGCTGCGGTGATGCCAGCTTGGACCTTCGACGCCCAAGCTGGTGCCACACTGGTGTTGCACACCACTGGGGCTGGCTTAGTGCGCTTGCGCGGGCCGAAGGTCTTGGGCGGTGATTGGAATACTATTTGGGATCACCGGCCACCCGCGTCGGCACGGATTCAATTCAACATTCCACGCAGCGGGCGATATGGCGTATTTATTACGCCAACGCCGGGTGCGCCAGTCACGCTGCGCTTGGAATGCGCGTCGCAAGCATGCGCTCGCAGTGCGTGGCAACGTAGCTTGCCGCCACAAACGCTTGGCATCATTGCGGTCGGCGATACAGGGTTACAGCCGCACAAAGCCAAGAACGATCGTTTTGGCGGGTATAAGTACGACGAGTACCATTTATATACAGAGATGCTCGAGGGTTTTGAGCGCTTCCTGGATGATGGCGATCTGAAGATAGCGAACATTGAAACGGCCGTAACGACGTCACACGCCACTTCTCCTAAGCGCTATAACTTCCGCATGCATCCGCGCGGCTTGTCGACCTTAGCGCAGGCAGGCTTCGATGCTTTTGCGATGGCAAATAACCACGCCGGTGACTATCGAGAACGAGGCCTACTCGATAGTGTCGCGGCACTGACCGCCCTGCGTAAACGTTATCCTCAAGCAGGCTATGCTGGCATTGGGCGCAATTTCGCAGACGCAACTCGGCCACACATTTTTGAGCGCAAAGGCGTGCGTATAGCGCACGCATCGGTTGGATTTGGTTTTAGTTTTCCGCGTTCTGGGCCGTATATGGCTGACTTGTCCGACCTCGGCGCGGTGTTAGCGCAGTTGCGCAAGGCGCGCGCTGATTTGCGTATTTTGTCGGTGCATTTTGGCTCCGAACTAAAGCTAATTCCAAGCGCTGATGCGCGCACCTTGGCGCGCAATGCGATTGACGCTGGGGTGGACATTTTGCACGGACATCACCCTCACGTTGTGCAGGGAATCGAGCGCCGCGGCGGCGGCCTGATCTTGTACAGCTTGGGCAATTTTTTGCTACGTGGTGCGCGCAATATGGGCACACGTGAGGTCGACAAGGATTACGGGGCAGCCGTGCGCATTGCGTATGACTTGCGCGCTAAACGCTTGTCTTCGCTTGAAGTAGTGCCGGTTTATGACATGCATCGTGTGGTTGTGCCGCTTGAGGCTGATGCGGCCAGGCTGCGTATTGCGCGCATTAACCTGCGCAGTCGCGCGCTCGGCGCAGGCGGTGTGGTTTTGCAAACCGATGCGCGCACAGGCTACGGCTACGCCGAGCTTGCGGCGCCGAGAAAATAGCCGCGATAGCCACCGTCGCAGCGTCTACCGAGTGTGCCTAGTGCGCCCGATTGGGGCAGTCCGCTAAGCATCAATCAGGCGGCGAATCTAACCCAATCGCGGATTGGCCGTTGTTCGTGGAGCCGGTTGGGGTAACATCGCTAGCTCTAATTACTGCCACGAGGGGCGCACACATGGGTGAATCTGTGTTACTTGATCCGACTGCCGAATTGCAGCCGGTGATACGCGAGCGGCTGGCGCCGCCAAGCGCAATTGAAGGTCTGACCGTAGCATTGCTTGATATTGGCAAAGCACGCGGTAATGTGTTTTTGGATCGCCTGTCGGAAAACTTGACCCGCCATGGCGTCAAAACAGAGCGTTACGCAAAGCCTACTAACACCAAAGTAGCGCCGACTGATCTATCCCAGACGATCGCTGAGCGCTGCGATCTAGTGGTAGAAGCGTTATCCGATTGAGGCTCTTGTACATCGTGCAGTTTGCATGACATGCGAGATCTTGATGAGCGCGGCGTACCGGGGGTGATGATTGCGACAACGGCATTTATCGAAGCTGCCCAAGCGCAGAGTCGATCACTCGGATTCGAACCCGCGATCGTGTACGTGCAGCATCCCATTCAAGACCGTACGGATGCTGAAATAGCGGCGATCGCGGACGATGCCCTCGACGCTATTTTGCAAACGCTGAGAAGCTAGCACTGAAGTCAGTGCGAGGCTCGGAGTTCGCGCTACTGATGCAGGCGCATGCGGTGGGCAGGCGCCCGCGGTGGGCGTCGTGCGGTGCGTGGCGTCCACCATACCGACTCCGTGCGCCCGCAACCCGACGCGTATTGAAGATGCGCGCCACACCCTATTAGCGAGTTAAGAATTCGAACTATGTCGACCAAAGATCACGGTTTTGCGCGCGGCTTGACCAACTACGGCGATCGCGCGTTTTCACTTTATTTGCGCCGCTCATTTGCGCGCTCAATGGGCTATTCAACACAGATGTTGGAAAAGCCAATTGTTGGTATCGCATACACTGCTAGCGGCTTTAACAATTGTCATCGACATTTCCCTGAATTACTCGATGCGGTCAAGCGTGGCGTGCTGAGCGCTGGTGCGCTGCCGATAGAATTTCCGACGGTGTCGCTCGGCGAAGTGTTCCTCAATCCCACTAGTCTTAAGTTTCGCAATCTGATGTCCATGGACACAGAAGAGATGGTACGGGCGCAGCCGATGGACGCGGTGGTGCTGATGGGAGGCTGCGATAAAACCGTGCCGGCCCAATTGATGGGGGCTGCGTCGGCAGATATACCGGCGATACAACTAGTTGGTGGGCCGATGATGACAGGGCGTCACGACGGTGAACGCCTTGGCGCTTGCACTGATTGTCGCCGATTTTGGGCGCGCTATCGGGCCGGTGATGTTGATGATGCGGAGATCAACACGGTTGAAGGCCGCCTCGCGACCACTGCAGGCACTTGCGCCGTGATGGGTACCGCAAGCACCATGGCTTGCATTGCCGAAGCGCTCGGCATGATGCTCCCTGGCACTGCCGCGATTCCAGCCGTACATGCAGACAGGCTGCGCGCCGCTGAGGCGACTGGCGTGGCTGCAGTGCAGCTTGCGCGTGCGCCTATCCGCCCAAGTGAAGTCATCACCGCCGCTTCTATAGAAAATGCCTTTCGCGTGCTGCTGGCGCTGGGTGGTTCGACCAACGCTGTCATCCACCTGACCGCAGTTGCCGGGCGCGTTGGTGTGGACTTGGATCTGGAGCAGTTTAACCAGTGGTCGGCCGAGACCCCGGTGCTGGTGAATTTGAAGCCGGTTGGCGATAACTACATGGAAGATTTTTTTGCTGCAGGCGGTATGAGCGCAGTACTGCAGGAATTGAAACCCTTATTGAATCTCGACTGCATGACGGTGACAGGCGAAACCCTGGGTGAGCGTTTGGCCGCACTGGAAGATAGTTATGTGGATCGCAGCGTCATCGCCTCGTACGCCGAGCCATTAGAGCCGCAAGGTGGATTGGTTGCGTTGTTTGGCTCGTTAGCGCCGCGCGGCGCGATCTTTAAGCGCTCCGCCGCCACGCCCGAATTGTTTGAGCGTGAAGGTCGTGCGGTGGTGTTTGAGTCCTTGGCTGACTTAGCTGCGCGAGTTGATAGTGACGACCTCGACATTTGTGCCGAAGATTTTATGGTGCTGAAGAACGCCGGGCCGCGCAGCGAGTCCGGTATGCCTGAAGCAGGCTATTTACCAATCCCATCGAAGCTTGCGCGCGCCGGTGTGAAAGACATGGTGCGAATTTCCGATGCACGCATGAGTGGTACGGCGTTTGGCACGATCGTGTTACATGTTACGCCAGAGGCTGCCGTTGGCGGACCCCTGGCGTTGGTACAAAACGGCGATCGGATTCGTTTGAGCGTGGCTGAACAGCGCATTGATTTGCTGGTTGATGAAGCGGAACTGAATGCGCGTCGAGCAGCGCTGCATAGCACCCCCCCGAGACCTGAGCGCGGCTATAGTCGTTTGTATTCAGAGCAAGTACTGCAGGCAGATGCGGGTTGTGACTTCGATATTTTGCGTGCCAGCCCCAGCGTTTCCAGCAATGGAGGTATTAATACATGAATTTCCCCGATGGCCTCATTGTAGTAGTTAAGCGCGATTGCCCAACCTGCGAGATGCTGGATTCGGTTTATTCGACCCTGGCTGGCGCTGGCGCGCGAGTGTATAGCCAAGATGACCCTGACTTTCCTGAGGTGATTGGGGGTGGCGATGATGACCGGTCGTTGGAATGTTCATATCATCTCGATATTGAGACCGTGCCGACCTTGTTGCGTTACGTTGACGGGGTCGAGACGGCGCGCGCTGAGGGCTGGGTTCGTGCAGAATGGGAACAGCTAGCGGGTCTCGGAGATTTAGGCGCGGCCTTGCCTGAATTCCGTCCCGGCTGTGGCTCACTCAGCGTGCAGCCAGGTATGCCCGAGACTCTCGCAGTGCGCTTTGGTGGCGTAAACCTCAGTGCGCGGCAAATACGCGTACCAGAAGTCGAAGATGAAGTTGAGCTTTGTTACGACCGTGGTTGGTCGGACGGCTTACCGGTAGTACCACCGACCCCGGTGCGCGTGTACCGCATGCTGCAAGGTACTCACCGAGACGCAGCCGAAGTGATCGGTGCAATGCCGCCAGATCTGAACCCGTGTACGGTCGAAAAGGTCGCGATCAATGCGGTGATGGCTGGTTGTAAACCGGAGTATTTGCCGGTCGTATTGGCTGCGGTAGAAGCTGCGCTGGACCCGGATTTTTGTATGCATGGGCTGTTATGCACGACTTATTTCTCGGCGCCAGTGGTGATCGTAAACGGCCCTATAACCGGTCGCATTGGCATGAACAGTGGTGGCAATGCGCTGGGTCAAGGTAATCGTGCTAACGCCAGTATTGGCCGAGCCTTGCAACTAATCGTGCGCAATGTTGGCGGCGGGATCCCTGGTGGTATTGATCGCGCAACCCTAGGTACGCCGGGTAAATACAGTTTTTGCTTCGCCGAAGATGAGTCGGACGATGGCTGGCAGCCTTTGCATGTATCGCGCGGATTCGCTGCGGATGAATCCGTAGTCACGCTGTATGCAGGTGATGGGATCTTGGCAAATTTTGACCAGCTGTCACGTACGCCGGAGTCCATAACTGCGTCACTCGCGCAGTCGCTAAGCGCGATTGGACATCCGAAAAAGTACCAGGCCCACGATGCTTTATTGGTGTTGTCACCGGAACACTATCGTATCTATGCGCAGGCAGGATGGGACCGGGCGCGGATAATGGCGGCCTTTGATGCAGCGCTCATGCGTCCGATGGACGAGGTTCTACAAGGCATTGGTGGAGTCGCTGAAGGCATGCCGAGCACCTTAGCAGGCAAACAGTTGACGAAGTTTCGCGCTGGCGGCTTCAATATCGTGCGCGCGGGCGGGCAAGCTGGGCTGATGTCTGGTGCCATCGGTGGCTGGGCCGCGACTGGCGAACGCGGCAGCGAATTAGTAAGCCGGAAAATCGGCGCCTGAGCGCGAATTAGACTGTTGTCGCGCGCCATATCAGCGCGCGACAGCACGCGTTTCTACAAGGTCTCTAGTAGTCGACGCGCTTCACTTGCCATCGAGGTGTTCGCGTCTATTTCAAGCACTCGATCGAATGCTTGCTTCGCCTCTCCGGCGCGTCCGGCACCTTTATGCACGAATCCTAAGGTCAGCCAACTACGCTGATGTTTAGGACTGAGGTTTAGCGCTTTGCGTAGATGTTGCAGCGCATCTTCGGAGCGCCCAGTGTAGTGCAGGACCAAACTGTAATTATTGAGGACCTCAGGGTCGTTTGGATCTATGCCAAGAATGCGCTCGTAGGTTGCCGCCGCAGCGACGAAATCCTGACTCTGGAACTGTTGGCCTGCTAGCTGTTTAAGTTCGGCCGGATTGTTGCTCATCAGCATTGACGCAGGAATTCGCGGCGCCGCCGCTGCAGCAGCCGCGGTGGCGGCACCACGAGACTGCTGGTGACTCGCTGTCATGGTGCTGGGCACTGGCTGCTCGTAATAGGCCTTGGTCAGCACGAACACACACGCGCCAAACAGGATTTGTAGCATGGTGAAGCCAGCGTAACGCCGGAAGCGCTCTAGCCCGGAAACATCAGTTTGCACATGCACTGGGGTGTTCACCGGCGGTGTTTGGGGGCTCGGCGCCGAAGCCGGATTAGCCGGATTAGCCGGCGAGCGCGTGCGTTTTTTTTTGCTCATTGATGTCCGTTGATCAGCTGGAATTGAATAAATGTGTGCATAGGCTGCGCCTGCAATCGCTTAAAACACACACGCAAGCACCTTGCCGGTCACGCTAGCGGCTTACCCAGCCGCCGGCGTTGCTAGCTGCCTAGCGAACGACTTAGTAAGAGCGTGGCATACCAAGCACATGCTGGCCGACGAAGTTCAGCACCATATTTGCTGAAACCGGCGCTGTGCGGAACAAGCGTGTCTCGCGCCATTTGCGCTCGATGTCATACTCGCATGCAAAAGCGAAGCCGCCGAAGGTGTCGAAACATGCTTGCGCAGCTTCCCAACTAGCTTCCGCGGCCAAGTATTTTGCCATGTTCGCTTCGGCGCCACAGGCTTGGCCGGAATCGAACAGCGCGCAGCCCTTGCGTACCATCAAGTCGGCCGCGTCAACCGCCATGTGTGCTTTGGCAATCGGAAATTGGACACCCTGGTTCTTGCTGATCGGATTGCCGAACACGACCCGCTCGTTCGCGTATTGGACCGCACGCTCTACGAAATAACGACCATTGCCAATTGCTTCGGCGCCAATGAGGCAACGTTCTGCATTCATGCCATCGAGAATGTACTTAAAGCCGCGGCCTTCTTCGCCGATCAGCGCTGCGTCTGGGATTTCGAGGTTATCGAAGAATATCTGCGTTGTGTTGTGGTTGATCATGGCCTCGATAGGGTGAATTTCGCAGCCGTTGCCAACCGCTTTGCGCAGATCAATCAGGAATGTGGATATGCCGTCTGTGCGCTTTTTACATTGGTCAGTAGGTGTGGTGCGGGCCAGTAGCATCATCAAATCTGAGTGCTGCGCGCGCGAGGTCCAAACCTTCTGGCCATTGATGCGATAGCCGCCATCAATCTTATCCGCGCGCGTCTTAAGTTGGGTCGTATCCGAGCCGGTGTTGGGCTCGGTTACGCCGAACGCTTGTAGTCGCAATTGCCCGCTCGCAATCTTCGGCAAGTATTGTTGCTTTTGCGCTTCGGAACCGTGGCGCAGGAGCGTGCCCATGGTATACATCTGGGCGTGCGCGGCGGCGGCGGAGCTGGCGGTGGAGTGGATGGTTTCCAAGATGACAGCCGCCGCACGCAGCGGCAGACCAGCGCCACCATAAGCTTCCGGAATAAGTGCACCAAGGTAGCCCGCTTCCGTCAGCGCGTTAATAAAAGCGGTTGGATAGCTGCTCTCGGGCGGCTGATTCTCCAAACCCTGCCAATACGCAATCGGGAAACCGTCACATAGTTTGCGCACCGCATCGCGGATGTCGTCGTAGTCGTTGCCGACTGGCATAGTGGAATTTGCTGCGTCGCTCATAAGGCGCCTCGATCAAGTTTTAAAAACATTAGTGTTGGTGGAAAAATAGGGCCTTAGGCTCGCCTATTTGCCACGAAAGTTTGGTTTGCGTTTCTCGTTGAACGCGCGTACGCCCTCGAGGCGATCTTCGGTTGTGACCATGCGGTTATATGCCTCAATTTCGAACATATAGCCGTTGCGGGCATCAATCTGCGCCGCCATCGTCACGGATTTCTTGGCTTGACGCGTGGCGATAGGCGCGTTGCCAGCAATACGTCGCGCAACGGTCAAAGTGTCATCCATCAATTCGTCATTCTCACAGATGCGATTCGCAAGGCCCCACTGCAAGGCTTCCTCGGCACTAAATGGCGACCCAGTTAAGATGATTTCCTTGGCACGCCGTACGCCAACCGCGCGTGGCAGATTCTGCGTTCCCATCGCGCCTGGCATGATGCCGAGGGTCACTTCGGTCAAAGCGAATCGCGCTCGGCGTGCGACATAAGCAAAATCCACCCCGGCGACCATCTCGCATCCACCGCCAAACGCAGCACCGTTAACCGCCGCAATGGTAGGAATCGGGCAGTCCATCAACGCCATGCTCATTTTCTCGAACAGCGCGTGTTGCGAAAGCCACGTAGCGTCACTCATGCCGTTACGCTCTTTTAAGTCACCGCCGGCGCAAAAAGCCTTGTCACCAGCGCCAGTAAGTATGATGCAGCGTACGTCTTGCTGGTCAATGTAGAAGCTCGACCACAAAGCGTGAAGCTCTTCGCCCATGCGCGTATTCAGCGCATTGCGCGATTCGGGTCGGTTCATACGCACGATCAGTATGTGCTCTTCAATGCGCTGTAGCTCAATTGTGTCGTAAGTCTCGTTCATGGTGCTTCGCTTGCTCACTGGTTTTCCGGAATGCTGAAGGTTTCGCGATCTGCAGTCCTCGGGCGCGACGCATTATTACTCAGGCGTGCACAGCGCGGGTACTGGCGCTTGATCGAGTTGTATGTTTTTAGCTTGCGGGTGCAGATCGCTCTGCCTCGTTAGCGCTTTGCTGCACGCGCGCCGTGGTGTAGGTCGCGTTTGCTCGGGCTAGAGTTGCTGCTCTAGTGGTGTAGCCTGATGCGC
>Ga0055584_100000146_pt1 | contig 65538 bp, 49 predicted proteins | sample OSDHelmetaG_FD_58716 | JGI IMG/M metagenome (GOLD analysis project Ga0055584, IMG submission 58716) | Pelagic marine sediment microbial communities from the LTER site Helgoland, North Sea, for post-phytoplankton bloom and carbon turnover... | ecosystem: Environmental > Aquatic > Marine >... | reverse complement strand
CGACGACGACGCGGCCGACGACGACGACGCGGCCGACGACGACGATGCAGCCGACGACGATGATTCCGCCGGAGACGACGACGACTCGGCCGGCGACGACGACGACGCAGCCGACGACGACGACTCCGCCGGAGACGACGACGACGACGACGACTCGGCCGACGACGACGACGACTCCGGCCCCTGCGGCATGGGCGACTTCGCGCTCAGCCAGGAGGTGTCCAACGGCAGCTCCACGACCGGCCCCTTCGCGACCAGCGACTCGCTGACCATGACGGCCACCATCACCAACACGTGCCCCTTCGACGTGACCTTCACGACGACGTCGACGTGCCTGATGGAGACCAACTCGATCGTGGCCGACAACGGCAACAGCGACGGCGCGGCCTGCGGTGACGCCTTGACCGACTGGACGATCGCCCAGGGCGCGACCCTCTCCGACGTCATGCCCTACGGGCAGTTGGCGGCGGGCACGTGGGCGTGGTCGGTGACCTTCGTCGGCGGCCAGTCCGGCTCCATGAGCTTCGTCGTCCAGTAGACGACGACCCCAAGCACGAAGGCCGGGCCCCGCTTCCGTGGGGTCCGGCCTTCGACGTTCTGGCGCGAAGTCAGTTGGGGTTGGTAACCCGGAACACGTCGTCCTGGCCGGGCACGCCGGCGACGCCCAGCTCATTGGGCACCGACCAGGTCTGGCCCGTCGCCGAGATCACAACGACCTGGTACCGCCCGCTCACGTCCTGAGACGCAGCCAGGGCGTCCAGTGAGCCCAGCGTCAACGGGTCCAGCGACTCGACGACCAGGGGCGGCACCGCGATCGTCAGCGACTCCGTGGCGTAGGGAGTCTGCCCGTCGAACGGGTGGTTGGAGGCGAACGCCGCGGCCACCAGGCTCGTCGCGGGGTTCAAGGGGTCCGTCGCGTCGGCCGTCACGATGACCCCCGGCAGGATCGGCCCCGCTTCGTCCAGCGCCAGACCCCAGGGATCGTTGCTCGCCAGCCGCCGCATCAGCACCCGCGGCCACAGCGCGTCGGGCAGGCCGTCGGCGTTGTTGTCATCGGGGAAGCCATCGCCGTCCAGATCCGGCGCAAACACCACCCCCAGCTCGCCCACAGCGTCGGTGATCCCCGACTCCAGGTCCTCGGCCGCGAGCACGAAGAACGTCGTCGCCGTGCCCTCGCTGAGGTTCAGCTGCATCGTCGGGTCCGAGGGCCCGAACGGATTCACCAGCGTCGTGACCGGGCGCTCGGTGGGCACAGGGCCCAGCGCGTCCAGGTCCAGGACGACCGTCTGCACGACGCCGTCGGACCCCGCGGCCCCGATCGTCCCCACGACCGCGTTCATCACCAGGTCGCCGGCCGTCGCTCCCGCCGCCGTCGGCAGGAGCGGGTCGAAGTCGGCGTCGCGGTCCACGAAGCCCGTCAGCAGCACACAAGACTCAGGGGGCGCGCCGGTCAGGACGAAGGGCGCCATCCCGTCGACGAATGCCTCTTCGGGGACCCGCACGAAGTCCACCGGCGCGCCCGAGCCTTCCGGGGGCGGCGGCGCCGCGCAGTCGTAGCGCAGCAAGTAGGCCGGACCGCCCGGATCGCCCAGGATCTGGGGGACCCGCACCGCACCGGCGATCGTCGCGCTGGGCGGGGGCGAGCCCGCCTCCACGTGGAACATCGCGCCCTGGGTGCCGTCGCCCAGCACGCCGGCCTCGTTGGGCAGCGTCCACACCTGGCCGGTGGGGTTCATGGCCACGATCGCGTAGTCGCCCAGGACGTCGACACCGCTGGCGAGGACGTCTTCGATGGGCGCGGTCGTGCGCGCCGCGAGATCCGTCACCACCAGCGGCGGCACCGCGACCGTCACGCCGTCGAGGGGAATGGTCGACACGCCGTCGAAGCCGTCGCCCAGCCACTGCATCCACGCCAGGTTCGTGTCCGAAAGGGGGGCCGTCGGGTCCAGGGGGAGTGGAATCCCGGGCAGCACCACCGGCGGGTCGGCCGTCGCCAGGCCAGCAGGGTCCGTCGGGTCCAGCTTCACCAGCAGGATCCGCGGCCACAGCGTGTCGGGCAGCCCGTCGCCGTTGTCGTCCTCGGCCCAGGTGTCGGCGTCGGGCCCATCGGGCGCAAACACCAGGTCGAAGCCGCCGGCGTAGGACCCGAACATCGAGTCCACCTGCGCCGCGGTCAGCTGCATCGTCACGACCGGCGTCGTCGCCGTCGCCGGCCCCAGCGTCATGGTCGTCTCACTGGCCACAAACGCCGGGGGGTCCGCGGGGACCTCACCCAGCGCGCCCAGCGCGACCTCTTCGGTCTCCACGAGCCCGTCCACCGCGGCCCCCATCGTGACGGTGGCCGTGTCCAGCTGCAGGTCGCCGGCGCTGGCCCCTTGCGCGAGCCCGTACAGCGCCGAGAAGTCGCCATCGCGGTCCACCAGCCCCGTCAGGATCGAGCACGACTCCGCGGGCACGTTGGGGAAGGAGAACTGCCCCACCCCACCGACGAACAACTCCTCCTTCACCACCGACAGCGCCACGGGCGACCCGGTACCGGCGGGCGGCGGCGGGTTCGCGCAGTCGAACCGCACCACGTAGGCGTCGCCGCCGGGCTCGTCGACCGCCACCACCCCGCCGATGATTCCGACCGGCGCGGGCTCCACTGCCTCGGTGACCGAGAACCGCAGGTCCTGGCCCTCGACCCCCAGGCCCGCGAGCTCGTTGGGCAGGTTCCACACCTGCCCGGTGCTGTTCATCACGAGCACCTGGTAGTCGCCAAACACATCGCCTTCGACGCCTTCGAGCGGCGCGACCGACGACGTCGCCAGATCCGTCACCACCAGCGGCGGCACCGCCACCCGGAGGTCTGCGACCGGCAGGAGGCTCTGCCCATCGAACGGCAGCCCGGCCAGCCGCGACTGCAGCACCAGGTTCGTGGTCAGGTCCATGGGCGCCGCCAAATCCAACGGCAGCACCACGCCGGGCAACAGCACCGGCGGCTCGGCGCGGGTCAGCCCGGCCGGGTCCTCGGGATCGAGTCGGAAGAACAGCACCCGCGGCCACAGCACGTCGGGTGCCCCGTCGGCGTTGTTGTCGTCGGGCCAGCCGTCGCCGTCGGTGTCGGGCGCGAACACCACCGTGAACCGGGGGCTGCTCGCGTCGACCAGATCCGACTCCAGGTCCTGGGTCGTGAGGCGCAGCAACGTGTTGGGCGTGGTCCCCACCGCGGGCCCCAGCGCCATGCCCCCGCCGGGCTCCGAGGCACCCTCCATGCGGAAGGTGAACACCGGGCGCTCCAGGGGCACCACGGTCCGCGCGACCAGGTCGACTCCCAGCGAAGGCGCCGCCAGATCGCCGTCGAGTTCTTCGGTCACGACGGTGACCGGGTCGATGGCAACGTCGCCGGCCGTGGCCTGCCCCGCCGTCGAGAACGCGTAGTGGAAGTCACGATCCCGGTCGATGAACCCGGTCAGGAGCACGCAGGCGCCCGCCGGCACCGACGGGAACACGTACTCGGCGCGGCCGCCGTCGAACGCATCCTCCGCCAGGATCAAGAAGTCCTGCGGCGAGCCGGTGCCGGCCGGCGGAGGCGGGTCGTCGCACGCGTAGCGCACCAGGATCGCGGGACCGAGCGGTTCGCCGGGGTCGGCCTCGACCGTCAGCGTGCCTTCGATGCGGGTGGCCGGCGCGGGGGTCTCGGGCACGCCGCCAATGGGCACCGTGCAACCAGCGAGCAGCAGGGGGAGCAGTCGCTTCATGTCAGAACCGGTAGATGGCGGTGCCGAGCACGCGGGCGCCGACGTTGGTGGCCAGGCAGTGCTCGCGGTGTCCGCCGTCGCCGAACGCCGTCAGGTTGAAGCCGGTCACCGCGAACTCCAGGCGGTCCTTCGGCAGGCGGTAGCCGATGCGCGCGGAGACCATGGGGTAGGCCGATGCATCGCAAGGCTCGATGAGCACGGTGCCGTCGGACGCGAACGTGCGCTCGGGGATGGAGACCGCCGACACCGCGTGGAAGTCGACGTTGGCGTCCAGGCCAAACGGAGCGCGGTACGAAACCCCGAAGTTGCCCATGTGCATGGGGTGGCGGATGTCCTGGGCCGCTTCGCCGGCGTCGCGCTTCGCCTGGTCGATCCAGTACGCCAGCGAGTAGCTCGCCCGCACATCCAGGCCCAACACGGGGAACGCGTGCACGCTGGCCTCGCCGCCGACTCCGTGGAACACGCCGGTCGCGTTCTCGAACGTCGAAGAGCCGGCGATGAAGAACTCGCCCTCCAAGGGCGCGGGGCCGTCGGGCGCGACGATGGCGCCCAGGGCGATGAGGTCGTCGACGCGCTCGTAGTACGCGTTGATGTCGAAGTGGACGTAGTCGCTGTCCTGGAATACGTAGCCCAGCTCGATGGCGACGATGTTCTCGGGCTGCAGGTCCAGGTTGCCGCGGCTGCTGAGGGCGACGCCGGTCACGAGGCCCGTGGGGATGGTGAGGTCCAGGTAGGACTCCAGGAACGTCGGCGTGCGGAAGGCCGTGCCCGCGCTCAACCGGATCGACTGGCGCGGCGTCGGCTTCACCAGCAGGGCGGCCCGGGGCGACGGGGTGAAGCCCACCAGGGGGTGCTGGTCGAACCGGAAGCCCGCGGTCAGCGACAGCTGCGGCAGGAACGTGACCCGGTCTTCGACGAACCCGGCCAGGTGCTGCTCCAGCTGAGGCTCCGCGATGTAGTTCCAGTCGATCGCCTTGAGCCGGTAGCTCGCGCCCACCGACAGATCGTGCTGAATCGGCCCCGTCATGAACTGGCCGACGTAGGCGGCCTCGACGTCCACGGTGTTCGACAGCGGCGTGGTGTCCCCGTTCAGCCCGCCCACGTGAGCCCACGTCGGGCCGGCCTCGCGGACGTTGAGGTGGTTCCACCACGCTCGCACCTTCAGGCCCTTGAAGCCGAAGTCGACCCTCAAGTCGCTGTTGAGGCCCTCCAGGTAGAAGTCGCGGAAGACGCCGATCGCGAAGAAGTTGTCGAACAGGTAGTTCAGCCCGCCGCTGATGCCGATCGTCAGGTCGTCGGCGGGCTTCAACATCACGGCGCCGTTGGCCCGCAAGGCGCGCACGGCCAGGTCCGGGTCCTTGGGCTGGGCCACGTAGTCCGACCGGACGTCGAACTCCTTCTCGTACCGATTGGTCTGCTCGTAGCCGACCGAGCCGCGGAACCCGACGATCCCCTTGCGGCCGCTGAACCGGACGTTGCCGTTGAGCGTCTCCCCGGTGCCGCCGGTGATGGCGACCTGGCCGCCGGGGTCGTCGCCCGGGGCCTTCAGGATGATGTTGACCACCCCGCCGAAGGCGTTGGCGCCGTACAGCGTCGAGCCCGGGCCGTGGATGACCTCGATGCGCTCGATGTCGTTCAGGTCGATGCTGAGCGCCCGCAGGAAGTTGCCGCCCAGGAAGTCGAACCAGACCGACCGGCCGTCCACCAGGACCAGCAGCTTGTTGGAGATGCGCTGGTTGAACCCGCGCATGGCCATGTTCGCGTTGCCCGAACCCATCGTGAGGATCGACATGCCGGGCACGCGGCGCAGCAGGTCCGGGATGTTCGTGACCCCGCTGAGCCGGATCTCGTCGGCCGTGATGATCGTGGTGGCGGCGGGCGCGTCGACGCTGCTGGTGCCGCTGCGCGAGGCGGAGACCACCCGGTCGACGTAGATGTCGTCGCTCGACTTCCGCTCGAGGGCCTCGGGGGCGATGACGTCGTCGGTGATCGCCTGCTCGGGGGCGGCCTCGCCGTCGAGGCGGTCGGACAGCTCGTCGAGGCGCTGCAGGATGGCCTCGAGGTCGGCCGAGGAGGCCGAAGGAGCCGACGGAGCCGACGAGGCGGCGGCGTCGGTGGGCTCCGCCGTCGACGGGGGCACGACCACGGGCGTCGCGGCCTCGACCTTCTGCTTCTGGAGCAGCGTGATCACCTGCTCGACCGCGGCTCCGTCGTCGGGGTTGGAGTCGATGTAGCGGCGGAAGTACCCCAGCGCCGTGTCGATCTCCCCCGCGTCGGCGTAGGCCAGACCGATGTTGTAGAGCACCGACGGGTGGGGCAGCGCCTCGTAGGCGGCCTCCAGGCGGTGGGCGCCCTCCAGGTGAGCGCCGCTGGCCACCAGGTCCATGCCCTGGTGGAACAGGCGCCGGGCATCCTCGCGCGCGTCGGCGTGCGCCAGGGACGGGATCAGCAACAGCAGGAGCAGCAGTCGACGCATCTAGTAGGGGTTGTTCTTGTAGCCCGACGGGAGGTCGGGGGTCGGTTCGGCCGCGGGCTTCGCCGTGGGCTTGGGCTTCGGCCTGGTCTGGACGGGTTTGGGGCTCGCCTTCGGGCGCGCAGACTTCGGGGTCGCGGCGGGGGCGGCCACGGGGGTCGCGACGGTCGCCGCCGCCTCGACCGGCTCGGGTGCGGCCTCCTCGGGCGCCGCCAGCTCCAACCGCACGCCGCCGTCGACGATGGGCAAGGCGTGCTCGGCCCACCCGCCCTCCACGGCGACCCGCAGCCGCACCGTCTCGGTGCCGTCGGCCACCGGGACGAGGCGGTCGATGGCGCCTTCGCCCACGCCGACCCAGGCATCGCCCGACTTCACCTCGACTGCGCCTTCGACACCCCGCACCACCAGCTGGATCTGCACGTCCTCGGACACCGTGATCGACGCCGGCTCGCTGGGCGCGACGGTCGGCCCCGGATCCCGCAGCCACAAGGCCACCCCCGCGAGCACCAACACCAGCGCCCCGACCAGGATCAGCGGCTTGGCCGCCCTCCCCGGCTCCCCCAGCTCGACGGGCGTCGCCAGCTCGATCTGGTCGCGGGAGACCCGCAGGCTCGACGACGTGTCGGGGTCCGGCGCCATCATGTCGGACACGGAGACCCCGTCGACGTCGAGCGTCTCCGTCTCTTCGTCGCCCAGGTACGCCCCGACCTGCCGCAGGGCCCGCAGCAGCGCCATCATGCTGGCGAACCGCTCCGACGGGTCCTTGGCCAGGCAGCGCGCGACCAGGTCCTCGATGGGCTTCGTGGTCTTCGCCGCCGGGTTGGCCTGGTACATGGGCTGCGGCGTCTCGTGCATGTGCGCGTTGAGCACCTGCAGCGGGTCTCCGTCGAAGGGCGGCTGCCCCGTGATCATCGCGTACAGCAGGATGCCCACGGCGTAGATGTCCGCCCGGTGATCGACCTCAGCGTTGCGATCCAATGCCTCGGGCGCGGTGTACCGGGGCGAGCCCAGGAACTTGCCAGCGAGCGTCAGCTCCTCCTCTCCCCGGAACTTCACCAGCCCGAAGTCCAGGACCTTCACGAAGTCGGGATCGTCGTCCCGCTCGATGAGCACGACGTTGGCGGGCTTGAGGTCCCGGTGGACCATGCCCTCGCCGTGCGCTTCGCGGAGGCTCTTGCAGACCTGCTTGGCCACGTGGATGGCGCGTCGGACGGGGAAGACCCCCTGGTGCGCGATCGCTGCCCGCAGGTCGTTGCCCTGCAGGTACTCCATGACGATGTAGAGCTGGCCGTCGTCGGTCTGACCGAAGTCGAACACGGTGATCGTGTTGGGGTGCTGCAGGGATGCCGCGGCCTCCGCCTCGCGCAGGAAGCGCTGGTGGAAGTTCGGGTCGTCGGCCTCGTTGGCCGGGGGCTTCAGGATCTTGACCGCGACGCGCCGGTTCAGGGGCGCCTGGATGGCCACGTAGACCTCGCCCATGCCGCCGCGGCCCGCGAGCCGCTCGATCTCGTAGCGCCCGGCGAAGGTGTCGCCGGGACGAGGCATCGACGGCGGGATCGGGACCGCCCGGAACGGATCGTCCGGCTGCCCGGGCCCCTTCGTCCCCTCCTTCGGCATCAAGCCTCCGTCTGCGCGCTCAGCCCCCATCGCAGGGGAGACGGTGGCAACGCTCGGGCCGGGTCGTCGTTCTGCCGAGATCCCCCAAACGGTCCCGCCGAACCGCGGAAGTCTATCAACCGCGAGGCAGCAAGCGCGCGGGTTCCGGGGCTTCTGGCCCGATCGGGCCACGGCCGGGCAGCAGCCTCACGGCGGCCCGAAGCAAGGGGCGGCGGACCCGATCGACCGCTCCCCGAACTCGATCCACCAGATCGGGATCCGCCGCGGTGCCGACGCTGCGCATCCAGCGAACGGCGGCATCCAACACCGGCTCGGGCAAGGCGCGCTGCCCCACTCCGCGTTCGGCGATGGGCCCCGCTACCACTCGCTCCCAGTCCCGTCGGAACAGCGCCGGGGCGCCAGGATCGACCCGCGTGACGTCGACGCCGTCGGGCTGGACGACCCGCACCAGCTCCATCGTCTGGTCCAGGTCCTCCCTCGTCTCGCCCGGCAACCCGACGAGCACATTGAGGCCGACGCTCACCGCCTCCAGGCCGCGAACGATGTCGACAGCTCGGTAGACGTCAGCGGGCCCGTAGGACCAATCCAGGCTTCGCAGGAGGCGAGACGACCCCGACGCCGCCTCCAGATCGATGCGCACCAGCCCCACATCCCGGAGGCGGCGGGCCGTCTGGGCGTCGAGCCCGGCTGGATGCCCCCGCCCCTCGAACGGGATCCGCGTCGGCTCTTTCGCCAGCAGGGCCGCGAACTCGCGCAGCCAATGGGCGTCGAAGAAGAAGATCTCATCGACGAACACGAGGCGATCGACCTCGAACGTGTCGACCAGCGAACGCATCTCGGCGACGACGTCCGCCGGCGCCCGGCGGCGGTAGGGCCGATTGAAGACCGTGCCGGTGTCGAATCCGCAGCGGACCGGACAGCCGCGCGCGCTCGCGAGGGCCAGCGGCCGGAACTTCCGGTGGTCGCGCCAGCGCTCGAGGTGGATGCGGGTGGCCTCGGTCGGCCGCTGCGGCCAGGGCACTCGGTCCAGGTCCACGGGGCGGTACTTGCCGGCGCTGCGCTTCACCTCGCCGTTGCCGTCGAGGTAGAGCAGGCCCGGCACCCGCGACAGCAGCTCCGGGCTGGGGCGGTAGTGCCCGGCCCGCAGCGCCAGCAACAGCTGCAGCAGGGCGTCTTCACACTCCCCTGGCAACACGGCGTCGGCGCCGCCCTCGAGCCAGGTTCGGGGTCGCAGGCCCGCGTCGGGCCCCCCGACCACCACGGCCAGGCCCGCCCGGCGGGCGATGCGCAAGAGCTTCAGCCCGGCGGGCCGCGTGGTGGGGTGCGCGTAGAGGAACATCAGCTCGGGTCGGCGGCGCGAGGCCTCCACGGCGAAGCAGTCCGCGCCCAGCCGGAACGTGGGGTCCCACAGCTCGACGGTGGCGCCGGCCTCCTGCTCCAGCCACGCCGCCAGCTCCGCCGGATGCAGGGGCGGGAGCGGGTGCATGAAGCCCAGGGGCCGGGGATCGTCTTCGACGAAGTAGGCGTGGGCGAGGAGGACTTCGGCGTGGCTCACGGGGCAGCCGGGGTGGGGGTGTCGGGGACGGACTCGACGTCCCCGGAGCTCGACCACGGGAAGGTCGAAGCGATGCGCACCTCGAAGACCCCGCAGCGGTTGACTCCGTACAAGGTACCCGACCCCGGATCGACCACCACCTGGCGGGGCGGGGCACCCAACTGCTCGGCGTGCTGGTGCCAGCCCACCTCGGCGTCGACCATGCGGACCGTCGCGTCGATGGGCGAGGTCACGTAGACGGCGCGCTGAGCGCCGACCCAGTCCACGCGGCCCGGCCAGACGCCCGCCCGAACGCGCTGCAGCACCGTCCGCAAGGCGGCGTCGCCGGCCTCGGGCGAGTCGGGCGACGGAAACCACTCAGGCCAGCCGGGGATCGTCGGCTTCGGGCCCCGCAGCTCGATCTGCCCCGCCGGCCCGCGCGCCACCACCAACCGACCGGGGCCCACGGCCGCGTCGGCCGACGCCGGGCCCAGCCGGACATCGAACTTCGCGGCGCCGTCGGGGCCATGCACGACCACGCGCGGCAGGGGGCCGGGAACGAAGCGCAGCAGGGCGCCGCGGGCATCGCGCAGCACCGAGTCGCCGGCCCCGGTCTGGAAGACCAACACCTCACCGGTGGGGGCGATCCCGCGCACCTCGCCGTCGTCGCAGAGGACCCAGACGCGGTCCGGCCCCGGCTCGTGGGCGGCGGAGCGGACGTCGCAACCCGGCAGGGATCGGCTCGCGCGGCGGCTCAGCGTCGCGGCTTCCCACCACTCGACGAGCAGACCGTCGGCGGCCACCAGGCGCACCACCGACGGGATGGCGCCTTCGGTCGCGAGCAACCGCCCGCCGGGCGGATCCAGCGGGGCCGTGCCGTTGATCGTCCCCGTGGTGCTGAAGCGGCGCAGCTCGGCGCCGCCATCGCCCAGCGTGACCAGGAACGGCAGATTCCCCGGCAGGATCGCGAGGTCGTCGACGGGCTCCTTCAAGAGGAACTTCGTGACCCGCGAGTCGTGGCCCCGGGAGCAGTTCCAGCGCTCGTGGACCCCCAATCGGATCGCGCCCAGGGAGCACGCGATCGCCAGCGGCAGCACCCAGCTCGTGGGCCGGGGCGACGGTGGCCAGGCGCCCAGCAGCAAGCCGATGGCCGCCGCCGAAACCCACGCCCCTTCCATGCCGAACGTGCCCACCGCGAGGCTCGCGGCCCCGAAGCCGATCGCCGCCCCAACGCGATGCGGGGGCGCCCTCCGGCGAAGGATCGCGGCGATCGCCAGACACAGAGCCACCACGACGACGGCCGTGGCCTCATCGGGAATTCGATCTGCTCCATGCGCGATCGCGTCTTCGAGCCCGACGGGCAAAAGCCCAGAGCCAAATGGGCGCGCGCGCGCGGCGGCAGCCCAGCCCAGAGCCCCCGCCGGCCACCCCCACCGGGCGGCCACACCCCAGACCGAGGGCGCGGCCGCGCGCCCCGCGGCCAGCCCGGCGAGGATCAGGATGGGCAGCCACGAGATCGGTCGAGTGGCGGCCGAAGCGGACGCCAGCAGCGTCAGGAGCCCCACCGCCGCGACCGGCCACGCGGCGGGCGCAAAGGCAGCAAAGCGAAGGGGCAGCAGGCAGATCGTGGCTGCGAGCAGCACCCCGATCAGGCCTCCCGCGGCGGGCAGGGAGGCGAGGGCCGCAGCCGGCGTGGACAGCAGGTCGAGCACGACGTTCGCGGTGCCCAGGGACCAGGAGATCAGAAGCGGCGCGAAGAGAATGAAGACCGCAGCGCGACCGATTCGGGAGGGACGGTCGTTCGCGTGAGGGGTCATTGCCGGCAGGAGCACGCTATCGTCGGGGTTCGAGGGGTGTCAAAAACGGAAGGCATGCCTGCGGTTGCCCGGGTCGAAGCGGGCTCCCTATACTGTTCAACCGGGCTGACCCGGAGGGCAGCGTACGACAGCCTTGGGGCACGAAGCGGCATGGCGACCACGAAGAAGCAGGAGACCCCCACGAAGCCGGAGGGGGCCGATCCGGTCGATGTCGATGACTCGGCGGACGCCGAGGCCACCGTTGGCGACTCCGACGACACCGCCGCACCCGCCGACGACGGCGACGAAGACACCCTAGTGCTCCAGGAGCCCATGAACCCCGACGCAGCCCTCGCGGCCCCCACCGTGGAGGCCCCTGCTCCGTTCCCCGACGACAGCCTCGACGCAATGCCCGGAGGCTCTGGCCTGGGTGCGCCCGGCAAGGGCTTCGGCGTCGGGGGCTTGACCGACGTCGGCCGCGTCCGCGAGCTGAACGAGGACAACTGGCACTGGGAACCCCTCAACGGCGACACCGCGCTGTACGCCGTCGCCGACGGCATGGGCGGCCACGATCGCGGCGAAGTCGCATCGCAGGTCGCGGTGGAGACGCTCTTCGACAGCGCCCGGCTCCGCCTCGAGGCCATCTCCGAGCGGGACGTCCCGACGCTCCGCAAGCTCCTGCGCGAAGCCATGCAGACCGCCAACCGCGCGGTCGTGACGATGGGCGAGCAGCAGGACTCGAACATGGGCACCACGCTGTGCTCGGCGCTGGTCCACAAGGACGCGGACGCCTACATCGCCAACGTCGGCGACTCGCGGGTCTACCTCGTTCGCAAGGGCGAGCTGCAGCAGGTCTCCCAGGACCACAGCCTCGTCGCGTACCTCGTGCAGCTCGGCGAGCTGACCGAGGAAGAGGCCCGCAACCACCCGTCGGGGAACATCCTGGTCCGGTCCATCGGCTCGGTCCCGGAGGTCGAGATCGACCTGTTCCACGTCGCCGTTGAGAAGGGCGATCGCATCCTGCTCTGCAGCGATGGCCTCTGGGGCGAGATCACGGACCACGACATGGAGTCGATCCTGGCGGCGAACCCCAACCCGCAGGATGCCTGTCGGGTCCTGGTGGACACGGCGAACGCCAACGGCGGGCGCGACAACTCGACGCTGGTCCTCATCAACATCTGAGCGGCCGGCTGGAGTTCCTTCGATGACGCGGATCCCTTCCCTTCTGGCCTTCTTCGTTCTCCTCCCGGTCCTGGCCTTGGCCGGGGATTCGGTCGGCTACGGCCAGACTGCGCCGGCCTTTGGTGGAGCCGCCTTCGGGCAGGTCGACGCCAGCGGCGAGCGGGTCGTCGTCCAGCTGGACACGCTCTGCGGCCTTCGGCCCGGCGACACGTCCGCGGTGCTGGTCTTCTTCGTGAACGGCGGCAGCACCGACGAGCTCAACCTCGCCGCGCAGTGGCAGCGCAAGTACGCCGACGGCGGTCTCGATGTCGTGGCCATCTCCATCGACCCCGCGGCCGAAGACATGGCGGAGCAGGTTCGGCGAGCCTCGCTCCCCTACCCCGTGCTGAACGACAAGTTCGGGATCATCGCGTACCGGTACGGCGTGAACGTCGCGCCGAAGCACTTCCTGCTCGACTCGTCCTGCAAGGTGCTGAGCGCCTCGGGCCTGTCCCTCGACGCGGCCGAGAAGGACCTGGTCAAGAAGCTCGACGACCTGGCCGGCTCCGACGAGTTCTAGAAGCTCGCGGCGCCCTCAGTCGGCGCCCCTGAAGCCACCGGGCAGCAACCTGCCCGCCCTGATTTGGCACGGTCCCTGAAGAGGCTTGTCGGTACCCGCCCAGCGCGGAAACCGAACCCGAGGTCTCCATGAACCGTCTCTTGCTCCTGTCCTCCATCGCCGCCTTCGCCACCGCCTGCACGGGCGAGAACCCCAGCGGTCGCTTCGACTTCCAGGACTCCTGGGCCGGCGAGCTGGAGAGCCAGACCTACGCGGTCGGCTCCTCGGTGGACATGGTGGTCTTCGGGCCCGGCAACTTCGACATGAACCTGACCCGCGCCCGCGCCCTCGACGTGGACGGCGACGAAGCGGCCATCAAGATGGGGACCGGCACCGCCTACCCCGAGTTCGGTTGCGTCGTGGCCGAGGGCGAGGCCGAGGTCACGGGCCCCGCCCGCATCGCCATCGCCGACAAGCTGACCGGCGCGCCCCTGGACTGGGTGACCGTCAACACCGACACCGTCGACGTCATCGACCTCGGCCGGGGCATCGAGTGGTGGGGCGGCGGGGTCGACATGCCCCTGGGCGACTCGCTGAACGTGCTGACGGGCGGGTCGACGACCCTGTCCGTGACCGCCCGCAACGCCGAAGGCACCGTGCTGTCCGGCCGACTCGACGTCGACGCCCAGGCCAGCGGGGTCGTGGTCGACATGTGGGAGCCGGGCGTGCTGTGGATTGAGAACGCCACCGCCGGCGAGCTGACCGTGGACGCCGGCGACCACAGTCAGACCGTGGACATCCGCACCGTCGCCGCCGCCGAGATCGTCTCCCTGCAGGTGCGCCAGGTCGAGCTGGGCGTCGGCAACACGATGGACGACGGCTTCGAGGCCCAGCGCGGCCTGCTGGTCGTGGGCCTGACGGAGGCTGGGGCCGAGGTCGCGGGCGTGCCCGCCGAGTGGTCGGTCGACAGCTGGGACTACGGCGTCGGCGACTCCATGACCGTCTGGGAGTCGGGCGAGGTCACGGCTTGCTGGTCGGGCCTCTGCGCAAGCCTGTAGAGCTCCTGAACCCTCTTCGAAGCGGGGTCGCCGGGCATGTCTCGGCGGCCCCGCTTTGCCGTGGGGGATCGCCTTGGCGACAATCGCCTCGATGCGCACCCTGCTCCCCTTGATCGCCCTGGTCCTCGCCGGCTGTTTGCCGAAGGCTCCGGTCCCCCCGCCCCAGTACGAAGACCCCAGCCGGGCCCCCAGCGGCGTGGCCGGGCTCGAAGCCGGAATCGGCTACGCGATCGAGCTGCAGACGGTGACCGACGAGGAGTACGCCGAGCTCACCCGGGCCGCCGGGCAGCGGAGGGTCAAGGAAGACACCTTGCAGCGCTACATCCTGGTGGCGGTGGACCGCGGCGACATCAACGAGGCAGCGCGGGTCCTGCTCTCCCGAGCCTACTTGTCGCCCCGCGACGAGGGCCCCACGTCGGACGCCTTCGGGCTGGTCCTGGGCCACCTGCAATGGGAGACCTGCGCCGACCTGGCCCGCGAGTTCCTGCTCAAGGCGGCGGTGCCCGGGGTGTTCCTGGTGCGCGCGCTGTGTCAGGAGCGAGCCGGCAACCCCGAAGGCGCGACGGAGAACCTGCTGGCTGCTCACAAGCTGATGCCCATCGAGCTGGACGCGCTGGAGCGATTCGCCGACACGATCCGGGAGCGCGGCGCGGCTGGCCAGATCGACCCCGGCCCCCGGGACCTCTACGACCAGATGATGGTCGACGTCAGCAAGCGCGGGATGCTGGACCGCCTGTTCGTGCAGCACCTCATGGGGATCTTCGACACCGCCGTGCCCGTGGGCACGTTGCGCGTTGGCGGGATCTCCGACTCCGATGTGCAGGCGGTCATCCTCAGCCGGGCGAAGTCCTACCGGTACTGCCAGGAGTCGCTGGCCCACGCCAACCGCAAGCTCGACAAGCCCCTCGCCGGCGAGGGACGCGCCCAGTTCACGATCGGGCCCCTGGGCCAGGTGCAGGAGATCAAGTGGACGACAGAGAGCTGGAGCGAACACCCGGCCGGGGCCCAGCTGACGCAGTGCCTGACCACCGAGCTCCAGCGGCTCCAGTTCCCGGCGCCACGCTTCGGCCGGCCGCGGCTCGCGGCCTACACCTTCCGCTACGGCAGCTGATCAGCCGCCCGCCGGCTCACCCGCGGGCGCGGCACCTTCGGCGCCTTCGGGAGCGGCCTCGGAGGCCGACAGCGTCCGCACGTAGGCAAGGATCGTCCAGACCTGGTTGTCGCTGAGCGCGGCGCCGAACGCCTGCATCGCCGTGCCTTCGACGCCGTTCTTCATGACCCAGAACAGCTGCGCATCGGTCAGGGTGGCCATGAACTCCGGGTTCGACAGGTCCGCCGGCGTGATCTTCATCGCGCGGCTGGCCGGGCCGTCGCCCTGGCCGGTCTTGCCGTGGCAGGGGAAGCAGGTCGAGTCCCACTCGTCCTTGCCCGTCGCGATGGCTGCGGCGTCGCCCAGCTTCGGGTTGGTCTTGCCGGCATCGGCCTCGGGCATCTTCGCCAGAGTCGCCTTGAGCGCATCGGAGTGCTCGATCGTCGCCGGGGCGGCTTCGGGCGTGGGCTCGGGCGTCGGCTCGGGCGTCGGCTCGGGCGTGGCCTCGACCACCGCCTCGGGCGTGGCCTCGGGGGTGGGCGCGGGCTCGTCGCTGCCGCAGGCGGCGATGAGGGTGGCAGCGGCAAGCACGGACAGGCGGCGGAAGTGCATCGAATCCTCCTCGAAGTGCGGCGAGGTTATCAAGATCCGAAGGGGCACCCTCCGCCTCGGCCTACAATCGGGCCGATGCGTTGGCTCGTCGCACTCCTGCCCCTGCTCGCCTGCGTGGACCCGGTGTCCCCGGAGCCGCCCGACGGCGACCCGCCGCCGGCCGAAGAGCCGCCGCCGTTGATGCCGCCCATCGAGACCGGCTCCTGCGGATTCGAGGAAGGCGACCTGGGCGGCTTCCGGCACCCCGGCGAGGACTGGGTGGTCTACGACGACGGCGCGCAGATCGGCGTGGTGGAGGAAGGCGCGGAGTTCTCGGCGTTCTACGGCGAGCAGCTGCTCAACTACCCCGGGAACAACGCGCTGCTGATGCGCCCCGGCAACGATTCGCCCGCCGATGCCGTGGCGTTCGTCCGCACGAACCCGTTCCGGCCCAGCGGGCAGTGGTTCGCCATGGACCAGCTCAGCGAGGTCGGCGACCACGGGATCGCGCTGTCCCTGCGGTTCCTGAACCAGTTCGGCGACGAGCTCGAAGTCCGCGAACTCGAGGTCCACACCGGCGGCTTCGTACCCCAGCTCCTGGAGCAGCACGGACCGCTCCCGGGCTTCGAGGAGATCGACTACAAGTCGTACCGGCCGGGCGAGTTCACGCGGACCTGGATCGATCTGGCGCCCTACGACTCCGACGACGAGCCGCTCGTCCTGGAATTCCAGCAGCGCACCCTGGCCGAGGGCCTGGGCTTCTTCACCCTGCTCGACAACCTCTGCCACGGCGATCCCATCGACCCGCCGGACGTGTAGGAAGCCCGCTTTGCACCCTCCCCTCGACGCCTGGCCCCAGTTCGTCGGCCAGCCCTGGGCCCCGTTGACCGGCGGCCTCATCAACACGTCGGTCGTGGTGGGCTCCCCGCCCGTGGCCGCGCTGCAGAAGCTCCACCCGATCTTCCGGCCCGAGGTCAACGAGGACATCGACGCCATCACGCAGTTCCTGGCCTCGCGGGGGCTGGTGACGCCGCGGATCCTGCGAACGGGCACGGGCGGGCTGTTCCACCTCGACGGCGACGACTGCTGGCGCGCGCTGACCTGGGTTCCCGGCCGCACCATCGAGAAGCTCGAAGACCCCGTCGTCGCCGTGGAAGCGGGGCGGCTGCTGGGTCGTTGGCACGCGGCGACGGCGGATCTGGAGCACGAGTTCGCGTTCACCCGGCCCGGCGCCCACGACACCGACGCGCACATGGCGCGGTTGGCCGACGCGGTGGAGGCTCACCCATCGCACCGGCTGCGGGATGCGGTCGCGCCCGTCGCCGACGAGCTGATCGAGCGGTGGCGCACCTGGGAAGGCCGGCTGGATGGCCCCGAGCGCATCGCCCACGGGGACCTGAAGATCAGCAACCTGCGCTTCGACGAGGCCGGGCGCGGCGTCTGCCTGCTGGACCTGGACACGATGGCGATGCTGCCCCTGGACATCGAGCTGGGCGACGCGTGGCGCAGCTGGGGCAACCGGCTCGGCGAGGACGTCGAGGAGACGGCGTTCGACGCGGGGTTGTTCGAGGCCTCGGCCGGCGGCTACCTGGAGACCAACCCCCTGCCCGCCGAGGAGCGCGCGGCCCTGATCCCGGGCGTGGAGCGCATCGCCCTGGAGCTCGCCAGCCGATTCGCCGGCGACGCGCTCAACGAGTCGTACTTCGGCTGGAACCCCGATGTGGCAACGGGCCGGGGCGAGCACAACCTGCTGCGCGCGCGGGGCCAGTTGAGCCTCGCGAGGTCGATTCGGCAGCAGCGGCGGGAGTTGGAGCGGGTGCTGGGGGTGTGAGGCGACGCTGGGCCGGTCCCGAATCGGCGCGATCGCCGGCAAGGCTTTGGAATCACAACCGTAGTTGCCGAGCAGGAGGCACCCATGCTGCCGCTGCTCGGCTCGTTGAATTTCTATCAACTGCTGCGCCAGGACGTCGACCGTCAGAAGGCAGCCATCGCCGAGTCGCGCCGCCGGGCGGCGAAGAGGGGGCGGGAGCATGCGACCGGTGGGATCCACGACGGTCCGCTGGCCTGCGGGGGCTGCCGGCGCACGTTCGAGTTTGGCAATGACTGCCCCTGGTGCGACCGCCCTCTCGCGTCGGCGGCCTTCGCTCACCTCAGCGAGCGCGACGAGGGCCCGACGGTCTCCGATGAGGTCGACCGGCTGCTGGCCGTGGTGCTCGCGCTCGCCGGGGGCATCGCCTGGTACGTGGCGGTCGCGCTGCCGCTGACCCGCATCGTGGGCATGGCCGACATCGGCGCTCGGCTCCTGGGCAGCGGGCCGCGGGTCTCCTCGATCGGGGGGCTGGCCTGCGCGGCTGCGTGGCTGGGGCCGCCGTCGCTGCTGTTCCTGATTCGGGGACGCAAGCCGCCGCGGCGCTACTGAGCCCGCGGCCGGCGAGCGGCCCGGAGTCGTCGACCCGCTCGACCTCGTGGTGCGCGCCGCGCGGCGCCCAGACCCGCGGCGTCCCTACCGCCTGCCGACGGACCCGTAGCCGTAGTACCCGTAGTACCCGTAGATGTAGGGGGGGACGAGGCCCGGGGCCCCGAAGTAGGCCCCCGGCTCCAGCTCGACGGTGCAGCGGCTGAAGCGACCGTTCAGGTCGAACTCACCATCGAGGCGGCCGCCCATGTCCTCAAGTTGGATGTCGCTGGTGGTCAGGCGCGCGGTGTCGCCGTCGACTTCCAGGTCGACCCGGCCGCGATCCAACCTCCAGCTGTCGCTCTTGTCGGCGTAATCGGCCTGGGTCGGAGTCGCGGGCAGGGCCCAGTAGCCCCCGTAGTTGTAGTAGTCGTACTCGCCCGTGCCCGCTGACTCTGCGGCGTACCGGGAGCAATCCACGTCCGGGTTTCGGTACGGGCCGTAGAGGTCCCCGTCGAACAGGGTCAAGGTCAGGCCGAAGGTGCCCTCGGCCCCCTCCTCCTGAGCACGGGAGTAGCTCGCCCGGTACTCCCCCGACGTCAACTCCGCGGCGGGGTCCTCAAACGAGCTGAAGCTGAAGACCCCGTACCGACTGCCCTAGTCGGCGAATCCCGCGACGAGCGAGTTGTAGTCGCCGTAGTACTGCACGACGAGTTCGCAGTACCGCCGGTAGAACTCCTCGGGCCGGTCGTAGGGGGCGCCCTCGACGCTCTGCTGCAGCTCTTCCCAGGACTCCGTGTAGTCCTCCTGCAGCTCCACGTACCGCTCATACATCCGCTGGTACCGACCGCACAGGCCGGTCTCCGACGAGAAGACCAGTCGGTTCGTGGTGTACTCGCCGCCGTCGACGGTCTGGACGACTTCCAGCCAGATCGCGGAGCCCACCGGCCCAAAGCTCCCGGCCTGAAACGACGTGACCGTCGCGGGGCAGGCCACCAACAGCAGCGCTCCGATGATTGCGAGCCCTCGGATCTTCATGTCGATGCCCCCCTCCCACGCGGGTCCAGCGCGACGCCTGCTTGCAACTCTACTCGGCGCGGCGCTCGATCCCCGGGTATTCGGCTGCGCGCTGGTCGGGGCCCTGGGGTGGACCGCGGCGCAAGCCATCCACCTGGGCGCCCACCGGCAAGCTTGGAGTGTCGGCGAGACCGCCCCGTCGCTGGCGCTGGAAGCGGCGCTGGCGACCCTGGCCTGGCCCGGGTTCGTCGCCGCGCGCGCCCTGCTGGGGCCCCGGGCACCGGTGGCGATGATCGCCGTGCTGACGGCGCTCGGGCTCGGGGTCGGGGGAGCCGCTCGCCCGGAGCCCGGGCCCCAGACCCCACGGGGCGTGGCGACCGGCCCGCAGACCCTCGTCCTGTTCACGATCGACACGCTCCGCCGGGACCACGTCTCGGCGTACCCCGACGCGCTCCTGCCCGGGCTCACGCCGACGTGGGAGCGGTTGGCCGAAGAGGGGCTGCTGTTCGAGGAGGCGGTCGCCACGGCCCCGCTGACCCTGCCGAGCCACGCCTCCATGCTGACCGGCCTCCTGCCCGACTCGCACGGGGCCGGCGCCAATGGCCGGCACGTTCGGGATGTCCCCGCGGCGCCCGTCGAGCTCCGCGCCGCCGGCTACCACACCGCTGCGTTCGTGAGCTCCTCGGTGCTGCACGGCGCCCACGGCCTGGGGCGCTGGTTCGACGTCTACCGCGACGCGCTCGGCGATCGGCCGGCGACGTCCGCGCTGTGGTTGGTCCGGCGGCTGCGGCCACGAGCCCGGCTGGTGAAGGAGTCCGGGGACCGCACGGTGGATCGGGCCCTTCGTTGGCTGGGGGAACAGGCCGGGCCGGTGTTCGTCTGGGTCCACCTCTACGCCCCCCACCTCCCCCACGCGGAGCGCCCGGGGGCCCGGGCGGCCGAGCTGCCCGATCCATGCGGGTGGCGCCTGCACCCGTCCGCCCTGCGGCGTCGACCCGGCCACGGCGAGCTCGACGCCGAGGCCCCCTGCGGCGGTGGCGTCCTCCCGGCTCGTGCGCCTCGCCTGGCCAGCTACGCGGGCGAGGTCGGGTTCGCCGACGCCCAACTGGGGCGCTTCCTCGACGGGCTGGAGGCGCTCGGCCGATGGGACGACGCGTTGCTGGTGCTCGCCGCCGATCACGGCGAGTCGCTGACGGAGCACCGATCGTTCGTCGACCACCAGCACTCGCTCTACGACCCCGTTGCCCGGGTTCCGCTTCTCGTGCGGTGGCCCGGCGGGCCCCAGGGCTCCGCGCCCCAGTTGGTGTCCACGGCCCAGATCGCGGACACCTTCCGCGCCGCCGCCGGCCTGCCCGGGGACCGCCCGCTCCCCGAGCCCCTGCCCGTCGCCCTGACCGCCGCGCCCGTGCCCCTCCCCCGGCTCGGCGTCGGCCTCGAGCCCCCGCGGCCGTCGTTGCAAGTGGCCGCCCGCGATGGCGAACGCACGATCCTGGTGGGGGCCGGGCCCCCGGAGCGGTACAGCCGCACCGACGACCCGCAGCAGCGCTTCCCCCGGATGGCCGGCGCCGAGCTGGAGCGGTTCCACCGGTTCCTGTCGGAGCGCTCCCCGCCACCGTCGGCGGTCGTCGGCATCCCCCTGCCCCCGCCGGCACCCCCCCTGTCGGTGCGCCTGCTCCCCGCCGACGCGGATCTCCGCGACCCCGGGTTCGGGGTGGAGGCAAGCGCCGACCGGTTGGAGGCCTGGGCCCCGCTTCAGCAGGCCGCCGAGGAGCTGAGGGAGCGAATGAAGGCCGCCCGGGAATCGCCGGCGCAGCTGCCCGACGACATCGCCGACGCACTGCGGGCGCTGGGGTACGTGGAGTAGGCCCTCGGGGCCGACGAGCCGAGCCACGAACACGGGGTCGATCTACGCTACCGCCATGACCACTCGCCGATCCGTGCTGCTGTCGCTGGCCGGGCTCCCGCTCGCGTCCGGGTGCGTCGTCCCCCCCGGCGACGACGACGACTCCGCTTCGCCGCCCCCCGGCGACGACGACCCCGGCCCGCTGGCCTTCGACGCATCCGCGGAGGTGGACTGGCTGCTCTTCCCCGCCGGCGTCCAGGTCACGGACGTCCACCCCGACTCGGCGTTGATCGCGCTGCTCTGCGACGAACCCGAAGTGGTCCTGCACGTGGGCGAGCACGTCGGGGACGAGGCATGGCTCCGCTTCGTGTCGGAGCCGCTGCCGGTGGTCGAAGGCCGCGTGCAGGCCGAGCTTGTCGACCTGCAGCCCGACGCCGCCTACGAGGTCTTCGCCGCGACCCTGGACGGGACGTTGCGGTGCGCGTCGGCGCGGTTCCGCACGGCGTTGGCCGAGGGGGACTCGCGGCCGCTCCTCATCGCCGCGACGTCGTGTCTGGGCGGCAACGGCTCGCCCTGGCCGTCGATGAACCATGTGGCGGACGAGGCGCCCGACGTCTGCTTGCTGCTCGGCGACACGGTGTACGCCGACGGAGCCGAGACCCTGGAGCAGTACCGCGCCCACTGGGAGGAGGCGTTGACCACCAACGGCCTGCTCGCCATGAGCCAGGCCACCAGCTTCGTCGCCACCTGGGACGACCACGAGGTGGACAACAACTGGTCCTGGGCCGGCCAGGGCGACCGCGTGCCGGCCGCTCTGCAGGCCTTCCGCGAGTCGGTGCCCCAGCGGGAGGGGCCCCAGGCGGACCGGGTGTACCGGTCGCTGCCGTGGGGCGACGCCGTGGAGCTGTTCGCCCTGGACTGCCGCGCCGACCGCATCGACGGGCGCTACCTGGGTCCGGACCAGATGGCCTGGCTGAAGGAGGGGCTGCGGACGAGCCCGGCGCGATTCAAGGTGCTGCTCAACTCGGTGCCCATCATCGACTTCAGCGACTGGATCGGCGCGTTGAGCGCCGACGACCGCTGGCAGGGCTTCCCCAAGGACCGCACGGAGCTGCTGACGTTCCTCGACGACGAGGCCATCGAAGGCGTGCTGTTCGTCTCCGGCGACATGCACTTCGGCTCGATCTGCCGGGTCTCCCCCGACGGCGCCCCGGGCGCCAACCACTGGGAGGTCATGGCAGGCCCCGGCGGCAGCTTCATCAACCCCATGGCCTGGGTCCCGCCCAACACCGGCCAGTTCGACGTCGTGATCGCCCAGTGGAACACGACGCTGCTGGCCTTCGACCCCGAGGCCGGCTCGGTGCGGGTCACGTTCCTCGACGACGACGGCGGGGTGATCGAGGAGCGGTTGCTGGAGATTTGAGGGGAGCCCCGATTCCCCTGCAATTGCTTGCTCTTTCGAGCCACCGGCCCCACAGCTCACGCCCCTGTTGCTATGGATCCCCCCACGGTCCACTGATCGATCGCTCAGGAGCCCCGATGCGCCGATTGCTGCCCCTCCTCCTGTTGCTGGGATGTCCGCCCGCCGAAGAGTCCGCGCCGTCCAACGAGCCCCGCGCCGCCGACGTCGCCCCCGTGCGCGTGGCGACCGCAGCGACCTCGTCCGTCGTCCGCACGCTGGAGCTGGGTGGCGTGGCGTCCGCCTGGCGCTCGGCCCGCCTCGCCCCCACGGCCCAGGGCGTCGTCACCAAGCTCCCCGTCGAGCTGGGCCAGGTGGTCAAGAAGGGCACGATCCTGGCAGAGCTCGACACGTCGACCCTGCGCCTGCAGATCGACCAGGCCCGCAAGACCGCGGACCTCGCCCAGCTCCAGCTCGACGACGCGCAGCGCCAGAGCGCCCGGGCCGACGCCCTGGCCGCCGAGTCGGCGATGACGCAGCAGCAGCTGGATCAAGCGACCCTCGGCCTGCAGCTCGCCCAGGCCCAGCACGCCCAGGCCACCGCGCAGCTCGCCGTCATCACCGACCAGCTCGACAAGGCCCGGCTCAAGGCGCCGTTCGCCGGCACCGTCACGCACATCGGCCTCGAGCAGGGCGAGTTCTTCTCCGCCATGGGCGGCCTCGGCGGCCCCCCTGCCCTCGTCGGCCTGGACGCGCTCGACACGATCAAGCTCGACGTCCGCGTCCCCGATGTCGACCTCGCCCTGGTTCGCGAAGGCATGGACGTCCTCGTCACCACCGACGCGCTGCCCGGCCGCACCTGGCCCGGCACCGTCGCGCTGGTCAACGCCGCCGCGGAGCCCGGCACCCGCTCGTTCCTCCTGCGCATTCGCCTCGACAACGAGGACCACAGCCTGCGGCCGGGCCTCTTCCTGACCGCCCGCCTGATCCTCGAGTCCCGCGAAGACGTGCTCGCGGTCCCGGAGGACGCCGTCACCAACCCCGAATCCGAGCCCTGGGTCATGATCCTCGAGGGCTCCAAGGCGCGCCGCAAGCCCGTCACCCTGGGGCTCAAGGGAGACGGCGGCTGGGAGGTGGAAGGCATCGCCGCGGGGGACCAGGTCGTCGTCGAGGGCCACTTCGGCCTGCCCGACGGCAGCGCCGTCCGCGTGATCGAGTAGCCGCCGATGCGCCTCTCCGACTTCAGCGTCGACCGGCCCGTCACGATCACGATGATCGTGATGATCATCCTCGTCGTCGGGGCCCTGAGCCTGTCCAAGGTCGGGCTCGACATGATGCCGGACGTCGACTTCCCGACCGTGTCCGTCGTCACCCGCTACGAGGGCGCGAGCAGCGAAGACGTCGAGAAGCTCGTCACCCGCACCATCGAAGGCGCCGCCGCCAGCGTGAACGGCGTGGTCGGTGTGACGTCGACGTCCCAGGAAGACAGCTCGTTCGTCCTGGTGAACTTCGAGTGGGGCACAGACCTGGACGCCGCGGCCCAGGACCTGCGCGAGTCCCTGGGCCTCATCGAGCCCCTGCTCCCCGACGGCGCCCAGGACCCCATGGTCCTCAAGTTCAGCCTCAGCGCGCTGCCCGTCCTGAGCTACCTCGTCACCGGGATGGAGGGGAACACGGTCGCGCTGCGCGACTACCTCGAGGACACGCTCACCCAGCGCCTGGAGCGCCTCGACGGCGTCGCCGGCGTCGTGCTCATGGGCGGCCGAGAGCAGGAGGTGCAGATCCAGATGCGCCGGCACGCCCTGGACGCCACGGGCCTGTCCCTGGACTCCGTGGTGCAGGCGCTGGCGATGCAGAACCTGAACTCGCCCGCCGGCCGGGTCGTCGAGGCCCGCAGCGAGTACCTCGTTCGCACCCTCGGCGAGTTCCAGGATCTGGACACGATCCGCGAGGCCGTGGTGGGCGCCGCGCGCGACGGCACGCCCGTGCGGGTGCGCGACGTCGGCGAAGTGAAGCTGGGTCTGGAGGACCTGCGCAACGCGATCCGAAGCGAGGGCACCGAAGGCCTCTACCTGATGGTGAACAAGCGCTCGGGCGCCAACCCCCTGAAGGTCAGCCAGCGGGTGAAGCAGGAGCTCGAAGACATCCAGCGCGAGCTGCCCGAGGACATCGGGTTCCACCTGGTGATCGACACGGGCTCGCAGATCGAGCTGATGGCCAAGAACGTCGGCCAGACCGGCATCCTGGGCGGCTTCCTGGCGATCCTGTTCATGTTCGGGTTCTTGCGGTCGATGCGCCCGACGCTGGCCATCGCGGCGGCCATCCCGCTCTCTCTGCTCGTCACCTTCATCCCGATCTACATCGCCGGCGAGACGCTGAACCTGATGACGATGGGCGGCCTGCTGCTCGGCATCGGGATGCTGGTCGACAACGCCGTGGTGGTGATCGAGAACATCTTCCGCCACCTGGAGGAGGGCACGCCCCGGCGCGAGGCGGCGCGGAAGGGGGCACGAGAGATCGGCATGGCGATCACCGCGTCCACCCTGACGACGATGGCGGTGTTCCTGCCGCTGTTCTTCGGCGGCGGGCTGGCCGGTGAGCTGGTGCGCGGTCTGGCGATGGTCGTGGCGTTCGCGCTGGGGGCGTCGCTGCTGGTGGCGCTGACGATCGTGCCGATGCTTGCGTCGGTGTTCTTCAGCCGGGCCGAAGCGGAGAAGGCGCGCTCGTCGGGGGCGGCCTTCCGCAAGGTGCAGAAGGTCTACGAACGGGTCCTTCGTTGGGCCCTGGGGCGGCCGGTGGTGACGCTGCTGGTGACGGCCGTCGCGCTGGGGTTCTCCGTGGTCGGCATGGGGCTGCTGGGTGCCGAGTTCATGCCCAGCTCCGACCAGCCGGTGGTCATGGGGCTGGTGAAGTTCCCCGTGGGCACGCCGTACTCGGACACCGATCGCGCGGTGAAGCGCATCGAGGAGTTCGCCCAGAGCGTGCCCGGCGTCGCCACCGTCGGTTCGTCCGTGGGCGTCAACGAAGACGACATGGGCGCCGGCCTCTCGGAGATGTCGCCCTCGGGCGTGCACGAGGCCCAGGTGTTCTTGCGGCTGGCCGACAAGCGGGACGACGGGCAGGTCGCGATCCTGGAGGCGCTGCGCGCGGGCGCCCCGAAGACCGAAGGCATGACCGTCGAGTTCTTCGACATGGGCGGGATGATGTTCGGCGGCGACCAGGCCAAGCCGGTGAAGATCCAGATCCGCGGGGCGGAGCTGGCGATGCTGCGGCGCGCCGGCGACTCCATTGCGGGGGCCATCGCGGGCGTCGAAGGCATCAAGGACGTCAGCACGAGCTGGAAGGAAGCCAAGCCCGAGCGGCAACTCACCGTCGACCGCGCCAAGGCCGCCAGCTACGGGCTCACCGTCGCCGAAGTGGCGCGCGCCGTGGAGACTGCAACCCAGGGCCGGGTCGCCGGCCTGTACCGTACCGGCGGCGACGAGCACCCCATCCGCGTTCGCTACGAGGCGAGCGATCGCGCCAGCTTCGACGACCTGGACCGCATCGCCGTCCCCACGCGCGCGGGATTTACGGTCCCCTTGCGCCAGGTGGCGGCGTTCGCCGACGGCACCGGGCCCGTCCGCATCCACCGCGACAACCAGAGCCGCCAGGTCAGCGTCTACGCGAACATCGAAGGCCGGGACCTGGGCTCCGTGTTCGCGGACATCGACGTCGCCCTGGAGCCGGTGCACGAGCAGCTGCCACGGGGCTACAGCGTCGCGTACGGCGGCATGTACGAGGACATGGTGGACGCGTTCATCCAGCTGGTCCTCGCCCTGATGCTGGCGATCCTCCTCGTCTACATGGTCATGGCGAGCCAGTTCGAGGCGTTCGTGCACCCGCTCGTGATCATGGTGACGCTGCCGCTGAGCATCATCGGGGTCGCCATCGCCCTGGGCCTCACGGGGACGCCGGTGAGCGTCGTGACGTTCGTCGGCTTGATCATGTTGGCCGGCATCGTGGTCAACAACGGCATCGTGCTCGTCGACTTCATCAACCAGCTCCGGCGCGAAGGCGTGGAGCGCCGCGAAGCCGTCGTGCGCGGTGGGTCCACCCGGCTGCGGGCGGTCATGATCACCTCGGGAACGACGATCGCTGGGCTTCTGCCCATGGCCCTGTCGCCCGCCCGGGGGGCGGAGATGACCGGCGACATGGCGCTGACGGTCGCCGGCGGACTGGCCGCATCGACCGTCTTGACGCTGATCGTTCTGCCCGTGATCTACGAACTGTTCGACTCGATCGGCCTGCGGATGCGCCGCGTCGCCGTGCGGTTGGTGCATGGTGCCGACGAGGCCGCCGCCATGGACGAGCCCGAAGGGAGCCCTGCATGACCCGCTGGATTCTCAGCTGCCTCCTGCTCGCAGGAACGGCCGCCGCCCAGGAGGCCGCGCCCCGGCTGGAGTTGGCCGTGGCGCTGGAGACGGCGCGCACCAGCAACCTCGACCTGGCGACGGCCGCGGAGTCGGTCCCCCAGGCTCAGGCCCAACGCGATCAGGCCTGGGCGTTGATCCAGCCGTCCATCGACCTGGGCGGGCAGTACCGCGTCAACGACCGCGAGATCGCATTCGACTCGGACGCCTTTGGCGACCCCAACGCGATCCTGGAGCCGTTCGAGACCGTCTTCGGCAACCTCGGGTTCATCTACGGGAAGATGGCGGAGAACGGTGATCTGGACCTCGCCGGCGGCGACTGCGACGAGCTGGCGACCATCAACGGGTTCGACGACTGCGCCGCACTGACCGACGCGTTCCTCAGCGGCGAAGGCTTGTCCACGGACGGCGAAGAGCAGCCGACGCCGGAGCCCACGATCATCCAGCAGAAGGCCCAGCTGTTCCTCAGCGCGGACTTCCAGTGGCCCCTCTCCCCCCGGGTGATCCCCATGGTGGCGGCGGGCAAGCAGCAGGTCGCGGCAGCGCAGGGTCAGCTCCGGCAGGCCGAGGACAACGTGCTGCTGGGCACGGTCCAGGCCTACGCGATGACCTACCAGGCCCAGGAGGGGATCAAGCTGCTGCAAGAGCAAGTGGACCTCGCCGCGGCGCACCGACGGGACACGGAGATCCTGCGGAAGGCGGGGATCGTGACCGACTCCGCGGTGCTGCGGGCGCGGGTCGAAGAGGCGCGCATCCAACTGCAGCTCAAGCAGCTGGAGCAGCAGGGCCGGCAGGCCCGACGAGCCCTGGGGCAGTTGATGGGGACGGGGGCCGGAGGCTACGGCGAGCTCGGCCCGATCCCCGCGGTGAGCTGGGATGGTCCGGGGCCCGGTGAAGAGCTGCGGGAACAAGCGCTCGGCGGGCGGCCCGATGCGCAGATCGCCGAAGCCCAGGCGCTGGCCGCCAAGAACATGGCCCTGGACGCTGCGCTGGCCTTCGCGCCGACCTTCGCGCTCAGCGGCAACGCATCCTGGTCGCCCCAGAACAGCGGCTTCGACGGCAAGAAGTACAACCTCTGGTTCGGGATCGGCCTGGGGATCCCGGTGTGGGACGGCGGCGTGCGCGTCAGCACCGCGCGGGCCGCGGCGTCGCGCCAGCGGCAGGCGCAGCAGCAGATCAAGCGGGTCGAGCTGCAGGTCGCCACCGAAGTCGCCGACGCCCACGACGCCTGGACCACAGCGCAGCAGGCGCTGCCGGTCGCGGAGCTGGAGCGGGACCTCGCCCAGGAGGCCCACCGACTCGCCCAGGTGCGGTACGCGGCCGGGGCCGGGCGTCAGCTCGAGGTGCTCGACGCCCGCGCCAACCTGCAGGCGAGCGAGCTCAGCCTCCTCCAGCGGGTCGTCGACGAGCGGTTCGCCGCAGTGCAGTTCCTGGCGGCGGCGGGGCAGATCCGAACCTGGGCAAGCTCGGTTCAGTAGCCGGAGCGCGACGCCGTCGCCGCAAGGTGGTAGCTCGTCCCCATGAGCCAATCCGCCAAGAACGCCAAAGCCTTCTACCGAGACGTCGCCGCGTCCAACGAACTCTGGACCCTGGGCGACGAAGAGGGCTACCCGGCCCCCGCCGAGCCCGACGGCAAGCACACCCAGCCGTTCTGGTCGTCCCTGTCGCGGGTCACGACGCTGCAGCGCCAGTGCGAGAGCTACAGCGAGTTCACGCCCGAGCGCATCGAGTGGGCCGACTTCGTGGAATCGTGGATCCCCGAGCTGGAAGAGCACGACACCCTCGTCGGCGTGAACTGGAGCGGCCGCACGGCCGTCGGGTTCTCGCTGAAGCCGGCCCAGGTCGTCGCCAACGTCGACACCTTCCGCAAGAAGTAGCCAGGGTTCAGGGCGCCCCGAGCGTCATGAGCCGCCCGCGTCCGAAGTCGGCGATCCAGAGCACCCCGTCGGGCGCCGTGGCGAACGTCGCGGCGTTGAGGTCCCACTTGCCCAGCGAGCGCACGGACTTGGCGTCGACCTTCGCGTCCAGGTCCGACGGCAGCGGCATCGCCCACAGTCGGCCGCTCACGAAGTCGCCGAAGACGTAGTGGTTGGCGAGCTCCTTGACCGAGCCGCGGTAGACGACGCCGCCCGTGATCGAGGTGCCCTGTCCCCGCCCGTAGGCCCACATCGCCCCGCGGGTGCCCTCGAAGCTGCAGTCGGCCTGGAAGCAGGCGTTGCCCTCGGTGCGGTTCCAGCCCAGGTTTGCCCCCGAGCTCGCAAACGCGACCTCTTCCCAGGCGTTCTGCCCCACGTCCGCGACCACCATGCGGCCCTGGGGATCGAACGTCGTGCGCCAGGGGTTGCGCAGCCCGTAGGCCCAGATCTCCGGGAGCACACCGTCCACGCCGACGAACGGGTTGTCCTTCGGCACCGCGTAGGGCTCCGCCGAATCCACGTCGAGCCGCAGGATGTTGCCCAGCAGCGTCTCGCGGTTCTGGCCGTGGCCGTGGATGTCGTCCTTGAAGCCGCCGTCGCCCATGGGCACGTAGAGGTGGCCGTCGGGCCCGAACAGCAGCTGGCCACCGTTGTGGTTGGGGTACGGCTGCTCGACCTCCAGGACCACGTGGTGGGCGGTGGCCCTGGCCGTCGCGACGTCCTCGCCGGCGGGGACGCGCCACTCCTCGATGAGGCTGCGGTCGCCCTTGACGCTGTACTGGACGAAGAAGCGGCCGTTGGTCACGAACTCGGGGTGGAAGGCGAGGCCCAACAGGCCCTGCTCCGAGCGCGTGACGACGTCGAACTCAGCGAGCGTGCCGCGGCGGTCGGCCGCCAGATCGAGCCAGGTCAGCGCCCCGGTGCGCTCCAGCACCAGCAGCCGCTCGGGCTGGCCGGGCACGAACCCCAGCTCCGTGGGCTGCTCGAAGCCCGTGGCCCGGGCGGTGAGCTCGATCTTCACGTCTCCGCCGCTCGGCGCGGCCGGCGCGGCGTGGGCCTGATAGTCGTCGCTGAGCAGCGTCACGGCCAGGGACCGGATGTGGCGCAGGTTCATGCCCAGGAGCATCAGAACGAAGAAGAGCATCATCACGAGGCGGCGCAGGTTCATGGGCGCAGCCTACGGGTCAGCGGTGCCCAAGCGCAGCGCGGTCCACTCGGCCATGGCCAGCGTTGGCGACGGAGAGCCCTTCAACAGGGGAGCGAACAGCGGTGGAACGTGGGGCAGCCGCGCGTAGACCTGCAGCTGCACGTCGACCCCCGCCCACTGGCAGCGGCGCGCGAACCGCTCGATGGCGTCCAGCAGGATCTCCGCTCCGCCGGCCTGGATGAGCACCGGCGGGAAGCCGGTGGGGTCCGCGTGCAAGGGAACCACGTCGTCGCGGTGGCGGTCGGCTGACAGGTAGTGGGGACCCATGCGGAGGATCGAGGCGGAGCTGATGAAGTCGGTGCCGGCGTTGCTCTTCATGGTGGGGCCGCTCGCCTCGAAGCAGACGAACGGCGAGACGAGCATCGCGCCGGCGGGCAGCTCACCCCGCTCCCGCAGCCGCTGCAAGAGGTTGAAGCAGATGCCACCTCCCGCCGAGTCGCCCCCGATCACGATCCGCTCGGGGGGAAAGCGCCGCCGAAGATCGTCCCAGGCGCGCTCCGCGTCGTCGACGGCCGCGGGATGGGGGTGCTCGGGGGCCAGGCGGTAGCGCACCCCGTAGGCCTCGACGTGGGCGCGACGGGCGACCACAGCGAGCATGTGTTTGTAGACGTCGGGCTGGCCCAGGACGTAGGCGCCGCCGTGGAGCCAGAGCAGGGCCGCGTCGCGGCTGCCCTCGCGCACGCGCAGAGCACCCAACGGGCCGACCTCGACCTCGTCCACCCGGACGCCCTTCGGATCCGGGGGCGGCGGGCCCAGCGATTCGACCATCGCGCGCAGCTCTTCGGGGGGCCACTGGGTTGCCGCGTCGCCGCCTCGCCGAACGACTTCCACGAGGATTTCCAGGCGTTTGGGCCAGCCGGGGAGCCGCGGGCCGCGGAACAGCCGACGCAGCAGCACGCGGCCGGTGGCGGCGACGGCGGTGGGGGCCAGGCGGCGGCGATGCACGGCTCCGGTGTACTGGTCCAGGGCCCTGGCGGGAAGCCCGCCGACGCTGCAGGCAGGGGCCGCAACGATCCGTTGCAGGCTTTTCATTGTGATTCCGGGAGGTTGTGATTTCGCCCAATGGGGGGTCGATCCGAGGCCGCCTTTGAGGCACATTGCCGCCCCCTTCGGAGGCCCCGATACGATGAGCACCACCCGCGTCGACCCCGCCATTGGCCGTCCCCAGCTCGACAACCGCGCCCCGGACCTCGAGTCCTACACGGGCACGGTCGTCGATGGACTGCACACCCACGCCCTCGCCCGCGCCCTCAAAGGCCGGCCGTCGGTGAGCCTGAGCCGCAGCTCGGACTCCGTCTGGGGATCCGCCACGGTGCTCCTGGGCGCGCTGATGCTGTTCAGTGGCCTCGGCGCCATCGTCGCCATCGAAGGCGGCGGACTCTGGACCTGGATCGGCCGCGTCGTGGCCACCCTGAGCGCGTTCGGCGGCATCGCCGTCGCCGTGCTGGCGGCCGCCGTGGACCGCGTTGTGCCCCCGGCCCGGCGCCCCGACAGCCAGCTTCCCCACCTGCCCCTGCAGCCCGACGCCAAGCACCCGATGGTCCCGCACTGGGCCAACACCGGCCTCGTCGAGTACGTCCCCGGCGAGCTCTGGGTCGCGCAGCAGCCGCTGGTGTTCTACGGAATGCAGCTGGGCGCGCGCATGACGGTGGTGAAGGCCAACGCCGCCGGCGACCTGCTCGTCTACTCGCCCATCGCGCTCAACGACCGCCTCAAGGCGCAGGTCGAGGCCCTCGGCAACGTCAAGTTCCTCGTGGCCCCCAACATCCTCCACCACCTGTTCGTGGGCGAGTGGCTGCGCGCCTTCCCCGGCGCCCAGGCGTGGGCCGCACCGGGCCTCGCGAAGCGGCGTCCCGACGTCGCGTGGACCGGCACGCTCGAGTCCGACCGCACCGACGTCCCGTGGGACCGCGACTGCGCCGACTTCCTCGTGACGCAGGGGCACCCGCTGGACAACGAAGTCCTGCTCTTCGCCCCGAACGCCAAGACGCTCGTCGTCGCCGACGCCATCCAGAACCTGGGCCACGAGCCCGAGGTCGAGTCGGGCCGCACGCGCCTGTTCCTGGAGCTGTTCGGCATGCGGGGCCGGCCGACTCCGCCCACGGACCACAAGCTGACGCTGGAGGACCCCGCGGCCCTCGGCCGTGTCGCGAACCGCGTCCTGGACTGGGACTTCGAGCGCATCGTCCTGGCCCACGGCCGGCTCGTGGAGCGCGACGCTCGCGACGTCTGGGCGGACGCGTACGCGTTCTGCCGCGGCGAGGGCTGAGCCGCTCGGCCTGAGAGTCGGCTGAGTCAGCCCGGCGCGCGCGGGTCCTGCAGGGACTCCCCTGCCCACACCCGGGACTCCGGGTGGTTCTGCTGCCACGCGAACCAGTAGACGACGTGCCCGGGCTCGCCCCGGAGCGCCTCGTGGGCTCCGTCCACCGGCTTGCCGGACACCGCATCCCAACGCTCGCCGGTCCCCGTGTCCACGACCGTCATCCCGTCGGAGGCGACCGTGAGGTCCCGCAATCGGCTGCCCGCGGCGTCGGTCCGGTGCCAGACGCGGCCGTCCTCACCGCCCGGCAAAGCGTGGGCGAAGACCGGATCCCCGCCGACGCTCATGGCCACTCCCTGGCCGAGGCCTTCAATGCTCAAGGCGTAGGCCGACTCCGGCCGCACGAAGCCGATCACGAGCGCTTTGCCGGGCAGCCGGTCGTCGGACAGGTGGGTGCCGAAGATGCCGAGCTGATCGGTCCGCTCGAGGTAGCTGTCGTAGATCGTGGCGGTGCCCCCGCCCAGGAGGTTGGCCTTCTTCACGAGGACGCGGGCGTCGGGGTGTCGGACCTTCGCGTTGGCCCAGGTGGTGCGGCCCGACGGGTGCATGGGCAGGACGACCCCGGCGTCGGCCGATGGGCCCAGCAGCGCCTTGCCCCCGTGCTGGGTCCAGTGGGACTTCGTCTGCCGGTCGTACATGACCAGCGCGTCGCGCCAGAGCCGGCCGCTGGCCTGCAGACGAAGGGCTCTGCCGTCGACCTCGCGCTCGAACACCACGCCGGCCTGGACCAGGGGGCACCAGGTCACAGCGAGGTGCTTGTCGCCAATGGTGTCGTTCACGACCTCGTGGCCGTCGAGGTACCAGGTCGAGTACACGCGGGTCTGCCCGGCGTGCTCGACGACGATCACGGGCTCCTCGTCCTGCAGGAAGTCCACGTCGGCGGCGTCGACGAAGCGGGGCCGGTCCACGGGGGAGATCCAGCCGCGGGGGATCAAGCGGTACATGGGGCTGCCGTCGACGAGCTCGAACTCCGTCTTCTCGGAGTGGTCGGCGCGGTTCACGTAGGAGCGCGGGATCCAGGCACAGCCGGTTCCGAGGGACGCGACGATCAGCAGGGCAATGAGGCGGGCCATGGGCTCTCCAATCCGGGTCGAGCCCCGGTGCGCTGTTCAAGTCGCTCAGACGGTGGCAGTGTTGCGCCTTATCCGCCGGTTGGATGGGAGTTCAATCTGGGGGGAACCAATCTCGGCGGTGGACGTAGCAGGAAGTGGACCCGGGCCCGGAAAGGCCCGCTCCATCCGATTCCTACGGACACACCTTGATTGCGGTGACTGATCGGTCGGGAGTCGGACCGAGCAACAGGAGGCGGGCGGTGCCGCCGGCGCGGCGTGGCGATTGTCCCAGAGTGGACGACTGCCGAACGCGGAACCGGTAAACTGGCTGCCCTCTGGATTCGTCCTAGGAGTCTTTCGTGTCGAGCATCAATGCATTTTCCCTCCGCCGCACGCCCTTCGCGCTGCTGGCCCTGTTCGCTTCCCTCGTCCTGACCGGTTGTCCGGATCCGAACAAGAAGGGTGCCGACGAAGACGGCGACGGCTTCTTCACGGAAGCCGAAGACGTCGCTCAGCGGGACTGCGACGACACCAACCCGGACATCAACCCCGGGGTGACCGAAGACCTCTGCGACGGCGTCGACAACGACTGCTCGGGGTTGGCTGACGACGGCCTCGACACCGACGGCGACGACAGCTTCGTCTTCGACGCGGTCCTCTGCGAAGACGGGGACGACTGCGACGACACGAACGCCGCCGTGAACCCGAGCGCCGAAGAGGTCTGCGACGGCGTCGACAACGACTGCAACAACGAGATCGACGAGAACGGTGCCGGCATCACGGTCTGGGCCGACGCGGACGGCGACGGCTTCGGCGACGGCACCGACATGGGCAGCTGCGCGGACACGCCGGACCCGGGCTTCGTGGTCGCGGGCGGCGACGTCGACTGCGACGACGACGACGGGGACACGTTCCCGGGCGCCGACGAGCTCTGCGACACGATCGACAACGACTGCGACACCGAGGTCGACGAAGGCCTGGACACCGACGCGGACGGCGACGGCGACAACACGCTCGACTCGTGCACGCCGGGCACCGACTGCGACGACGACGACCCGAACAACTTCACCGGCAACCCCGAAGTGTGCGACGGCGCCGACAACGACTGCTCGGGCCTGCCCGACATGGACGCTGATGGCGAGGTCGACGTCGATGGCGACCTCAGCCGTTCCTGCGAAGACTGCGACGACGACGACGCCACCTCGTTCCCCGGCAACCCGGAGCTGTGCGACGGCCTGGACAACGACTGCGACGGCGCCGCCGGCACGGACGAGGTCGACGGCGACGCCGACGGAAGCCTCGCTTGTGTTGACTGCGACGACGCCGACCCCAACAACTTCCCCGGCAACCCCGAAGCCTGCGACGGCGTGGACAACGACTGCGATGGCAGCCCCGAGCTCGGCACCGAGGACGACGACGCCGACGGCGTCACCGTCTGCGACGGCGACTGCGACGACACGAACCCCGGCATCAACCCCGGCGCGGCTGAGGCCTGCGACGGCGTCGACACGGACTGCAACGGCACCGCCGACTTCCCCGACGAGCTGACCGACGTGGACGTCGACGGTTCGCCCCTGTGCGACGACTGCGACGACGCCGACGGCGACAACTTCCCGGGCAACACCGAGGTGTGCGACGGCGCCGACAACGACTGCATTGGCGGCGCGGACTTCCCCTCCGAGGGTGCCGACGGCGACCTGGACGGGTCCCCCAACTGCGCGGACTGCGACGACGCCGACCCCAACAACTCCCCCGACCTGGTCGAGGTGTGTGACGGGGCGGACAACGACTGCAGTGGCTCCGCGGACTTCCCCGACGAGGACACCGACGGCGACGCCGACGGCTCCTTGCTCTGCGGCGACTGCGACGACGGCAGCGCGGCGGTCTACCCGGGCGCCCCGGAGCTCTGCGACGGGCAGCTCAACGACTGCGACGGCACCCTCGACCCGCTGGAAGGCGACGGAGACGGGGACTTCTACATCTCCTGCGACCCCTACGTGGACATCGGCGTGGGCGGCATCCTGGGCGGCGGCGACTGCGCCGCGGCTGACGGCGCCATCAACCCCGGCGTGACCGAGAGCTGCGACGGCCAGGATCAGGACTGCGACGGCGTGGTCGACGACGGCTTCGACAACGACGGCGACGGCGTCGCCACCTGCGGCCCCAACGGAACGCAGGGCGATGCGGACGACGACTGCAACGACCTCGATCCCGAGAACTTCCCCGGAGCCTCGGAGATCTGCGACGGCGAGGACAACGACTGCGACACGCTGATCGACGGCGGGGACCCCGACTTCGATCCCGCCAACACGGACAACGACGGCGACGGCGACGCGGGCCCGGCCTGCGGCGGCGCCGACTGCAACGACCTCGACCCGGCGGTGAACAGCTTCGACGGCGACGGCGACGGCGTGAGCCCCTGCGGCCCCGACGGCCTCGCGGCCACGGCCGACGACGACTGCAACGACAACGACGCGGCCGTGACCCCCTCCGCCCAGGAGCTCTGCGACGGCGTCGACAACGACTGCGACGGCGATCTCGACGGCGACGACGCCAGCGTGCTCGACGACGCCGACGGCGACGGGTTCGTGGAGGAGACGTTCTGCGGCGGCAACGACTGCGACGACAACGAGGCCCACGTGTTCCCGGGCCTCGAGTACACGTCGGGCTTCGTCCGGCAGTGCCTGCCCGCGGCGTACCCGGGCACGAGCACCGACTGGTACTTCGGCCAGGTGGACGAGCCCTCGTACTTCCTCGACGAGGTCTCGGGCCTGCACTACCTCTACTTCCGAGCCAACTTCACCGGCACCGGTGAGGCCATTGGCGTGCTCGAGAGCACCGACGGGATCACCTGGTCGAACCCGGGCCCGACCCCCGTCTTCGGGTTCGACCCGCTCGGCTGGGAGACGGCGTTCTTCCAGTCGCCGTCGGTCGTCTACGCGCCGAACCTGGCGGGCGTCACGACCGTGGATAACCCCTACCTTCTGTTCTATCAGACCCGCACGAGCACCGGCCCGGCGCGCTGGGAGACGGGCATGGCGACGGCCGCCTCGCCCCTCGGGCCGTTTGAGCGCGTCGCCCCCGACGGCCTGACCGCCCTGACGGCGCCGGTGCTCACCAACGGCGTCGACCCGGCCGAGCTGGACAGCCGCATCGCTGGACACCTCTGGGTCAACTACGACGACGTCACGGGGATGCTGTCGGGTTGGTACAACTCGCGCTCGGTCACGACGGGCGAGAAGCAGATGCTGCACGCGACCTCGGACGATGGCGTCGCGTGGTCCAAGTTCGACACGGCCCTGGCTGGCGCCCCCGACCCGATCCTTCAGGTCGGCGCCCCCGGCGAGTGGGACGAAGTGAACATCCGGTTCCCGGTGGTCACCCCGAACAGCGATCCGCTGGCCGGCCCCGACGAGCCCTTGGAATACTTCTACAACGGCTCGAACTTCGCCATCGGCCGCGCTGTCGGCAGCGCGACGGTCGTCACGAAGAGCCCCGTCAACCCGGTCTTCGAGCTGGCGCCTGACGCGGCTCGTTTCGACGGCGGTCGCATCCGCCGACCCGCGACGTTCCTGGATACGGCGACCAACGCCTACCTCACGTACTACGGCGCCTGGACGGTGGACAACGGCCCGGTCTGGGGCCCCTCCGAAGGCAACTTCACCGGCTTCGCGGCGTTCATTGGCCGGGCCGTGAACTTCGTCCCCGAGCTGACGATCGGTGCGCCCGTCGACACCGCGGTGGTGGCCAACCCGGTCACGATCAACGGCACGGTGCGGGACAGCGCGCCTGAGCTGGTGCTCTTCTCGGTCGTCGCGGTCACCCCGAGCGGCAACGTCAGCCTGGGTGCGCCCACGGTCACTCCGGGCTCTCCCAGCAACTTCGACGACCAGACGGTCACGTGGACCCTCAGCGGCGTCACGCTGCCGACCGACACCACGGCGATTCTCGTCGAGGTCGAAGACGAGGCCGGCTACATCCGGAGCGAAGTCGTCTCGATCACCGTGCTCTGAGCCTCTTCGACCGAGGCCGCCCGGCTCCGGCGGGGAACCGCCGGTGCTCCGGTCACTCCCCGCCCGGCCAGCGGTCCTGGGTCGAAAGCCAGGTCGCGAGCACCCGAGCCGTCAGTTCGTGGGCAGTCGCCGACGGATGCGGGTCGTGAGGCCAGAGCGCAAGCTCAGCCGCCGGCCGGCTCTTGAACTCCGGGAGCAGGTCCAGGGCGGGAATGCCCGCCGCCTCGAACGAAGCAAGAACCTCCAGGTGGAGGTCTGCGTAGGGGTAGTCGGCCCACGAATCGCCCGGCATCGGGAAGACTGCCGCGAACACCGGCAGCCCGCGCTCGCGCGACAGATCGCCCATCGCTTGAATCGTCTGTCCCAGGGCCGCCACGGACTCCGGCTCGCGGTGCAGGTAGCGGAGCATGTCGCCGTCGCCCCAACGGTGAGCGGCCACCTTGCGACGAGCGAGGGACCCCAGCCGCAAGAGGTTCCAGCGTTGCCACCACATCGTCGGCGCAAAGTACGACTGCAGCGGCTGGACGGGTTCGCGCTCAGGGTCGTTCAGGAAGTACCCGGCCACCACCGCGTCGACTTCGGATGGGCCGAGCCTCTGGTCCAGGACCCGCAGCTGGTCGTGGATGCTGTACCCACCAACCCCGTAGTTGTGGACCGTGCTTCGGTAGCCCTGCTCCGACAGGATCCGCTCCAGCCGGTGCGGCCAGGCCTGATCGCCGCGGACCCCAAACCCGAAGGTAAACGAGTCCCCGACTGCCGCGATGGTCGTACCCGCGGGCCCCGGGTCACGGGCGATTCCGTCGATGCGGCGGCCTTCGGCGTCCGTCTTGACGGCTCCGCCCCACAGGGGAATCTCGACTTCGGGGCGAAGCTCGTAGCCAAGCCCGTCGATGGACGACCGCTGGTGCAGGAGCTCGCGGCCCGCGACGCCTCCGCCGGGCACCCGCCAGTGGATCGGGTGCAAGACCGCCAGCCCTACCTCCGCGGCAACCACCGCCAGCAAGACCGAGGAAAGCCCCAGGCCCACGTTCTTCAGCATCGGCCCGACCGTCATGACGTCGACGTCTCCCGCCCGGCGTGCGCCGGAGTTCCGCGAAGCTTGGCCGGAGCGGCCTTCGTCGCCAGGGCCTCAGCACGAGCGACCGACGGCGCCGTCGATTGCCCGCTGTCCGGGAGCTTCGCCACAGGCTACCTGCCCGGCCGCGCCCAGCACTCGGCGCACGATCCGACGGGCGGTGGGGCGCCGGGGGGTCGCCGATGAGGGTCTCGCTCGTCAGCCCGTCCCCGCCCGGCCGGCGCGGACTGGTGAACAAGGACGTCGCCGGCGGCTTCGGGACGGTCAGCGAGTTCGGTCGGACGCTGGTCGGCGATCTGCTCACGCGGTTCAAACAGCGACAGGTCCGAATGCCGATCCTGTCCCTGGGCTACGTCGCGGCCCTCTTCGAGGAGGCCGGCTGGACGGTGCGCTACACGGAAGATCCAGCCACCGCGACCCGCGACGACCTGGCGCTGGTCTACACGTCGCTCGTGGCCCACGACGCCGAGCTCGCGGCCGCCGCCCACCTTCGTCGCGCCGGCACCCGCGTTGGATTCCTCGGGGCCTTCGCCTCTGTTCGCCCCGAGCTCTTCGTCGAGCACGGCGACTTCGTCATAGAGGGAGAGCCCGAGCAAGCGGTGCGCGGCCTCGCCGCGGGTGACGAGCCCACAGGCATCGTGTCGTCGCCGATGGTCCAAGACCTGGACACGTTGCCCTTCCCCTCCTGGAGCGCGTTCGACGGGCGCCGGTTTCGCCACGCCGGCTACTTCCCCGGAGCCGGGCCGACGTTCCCGGTGCTCGCGAGCCGTGGCTGCGCCCTGTCCTGCGCCTACTACTGCCCGTACACCGCGGTGACCGGCCGCACCTGGCGGAAGCGCAGCCCCCAGAACGTGGTCGCCGAGCTCGAGTCGCTGGTCGCTCGCTTCGGGGCCCGGCACATCCTCTTCCGAGACCCCATCTTCACGTTGAAGCGTGAGCGAGTTCGGGAACTCGTGAGACTGCTCCAGGAGGCACGACTGGGCCTCACCTGGGTCTGCGAGACCCACCTCGACTACCTGGACGAAGAGCTGATCGACGAGATGGCCGCGATGGGTTTGCGGGCCTTGAAGGTCGGCATCGAGTCGTCGAGTGAGGGCGCGCTGGATGCCGTCCACCGCCACCAGCCCTCGTCCGACCGGGTTCGTCGGCTGCTCAAGCACTGCGAACGCATCGGCGTCGGCGTGACCGCGTTCTACATGTTGGGCCTTCCCGACGACACGCCCGCGAGCATCCACCAGACGCTCCGCTACGCCATCGAGCTCAACACGCTGGGCGCCCAGTTCACGCTGCCGACTCCGTACCCGGGCACCCCCTGGTTCGACGAAGTGGAAGCGGCCGGCCGGCTGACGACCCGGGATTGGAACCGGTACGACGTGCACACGCCCGTCGTGGAGCACGACCACCTCAGCCCGAGTCAGCTCCGCGACCTGGAGGCCCAGGCGTACCAGGACTACTACCTTCGCCCGCGGTGGGCCGCTCAGTTCCTGGGGCATCACCTGCGGCGACTGGTCCGGCCGGCGGCGCCTCCCGGGGCGTGATCCCCGCCCACCAGCCGGCCTCCCAGGCGGCCAGTCGGCCGAGGAACAACGGGTTCCCCACCAGGTAGCGGCCAGCCAGGCGGCGAGGCTCCTGCGCCGTCCGCCAGGCCCACTCCAGACCGAGTCCGCGCAGCGCTCGCGGGGCTCGCGTCACGCGCTCGGCCACAAAGTCGAACAGCCCGCCCACCCCCATCGCGAGGCGGGCGCCGGTCGCGGGGAACCAGCGGTCCAGCCAGAGCTCCTGCGCCGGGACCCCCAGTGCCACGAGGAGGGTGTCCGCCGACGACTGCCGCACCGCCTCGGCGATCGCGGGGGACTCGGCCTCGTCGAAGTAGCCGTCTCGAGTGCCCGCAACCACCAGGCGGGGGTGCTCTGCGCGCCAGCGGTCGGCAACTTCCTGGGCCACCCCCGGCTCCGCCCCGAGGAGGTAGACGCTCCGGCCGCCCTCGGCGAGGCGCTCGATCAGCTGGGGACACAGATCGGTTCCGTTGATGTTCGCTCGCAGGCGGTGCCCCGCGACGACGGCGGCCAGCGCCATCCCCGCGCCGTCGGCAAACAGGACATCGGCGCGGGTCAGGGCCTGGCGGTACGGCTCCGATGAGGCGGCGGCGTTCACGCAGTAGGCGGCCATGAAGTAGGCACGGGTCGGCTGCGCGGCGGAGCTCGTCAGCAGCGTCTCCAGCGCCTGCTCGGCGGTCCCGTCGAAGAAGCTCCGGCCAAACAGCTCGACCGACGAGGGTCCGGTGCTCGACGATTTCGGGGAGGGGTCCGACACCGCCGGAGCATCCGGCCGCCGCCGGGGGCCCGTCAACCGCGGCGCGCGCAGCCAGCCGCGGTCCCGGTCCGCGGGACGACCGAGACGAAACCTGATCGGGTCCCTAGGCTCGTCCCGGCATGTCGATCACGTCCCGGCTTCGCTCCCCGTCGGGGCCGCCCCGCCTCGACTTCCTGCTCGTCGGCGGGCCGCGCTGTGGGACCACGTTCATCGACGGCTTCCTCCGCCAACACCCGGCGGTGTTCCTGGCGCCCAAGGAGCTGCACTACTTCGGCTCGGATCTGGAGTTCGATTCGCCGCGGCGCACGCTCGCCAACTACGAGCAACACCTGGCCGGGGCAGCGCCGGGACAGCGGGTGGGCGAGGCCTCCGTCTGGTACCTCCACAGCGAGCTCGCGGCCGCCGAAGCGGCCGCCTACCGACCGGATCTGAAGATCGTCGTCAGCCTGAGAAGCCCCGTGCAGTGGCTGCAGAGCGTGCACGGGATGCTGGTGCACTACGGCGACGAACCGCTCCGGGACTTCGCCGATGCGCTCGCCGCAGTCCCTCGACGGCGACGGGGGATCGACCTCCCTCCCCACGCCCGCCCCCCCCGCGCGCTGCTCTACGACGACCTGGTCCGGTACGTCGACGACCTCAATCGCTGGGTCGAAGCATTTGGCCGGGAGCGGGTGCACGTGGTGCTCTTCGACGACCTCCGCGCCAACCCCGCCCCGGAGCTGCGGCAGCTGTGCGCGTTCCTCGATCTGCCGGCGGACTTCCCCGGCTTCGATCGCGCCCTGGGCGGATCGCGCACCACCCGAAACGCCCACCGGAGGCCCCGCAGCTGGGCGCTGCAGCGGCTGGCCACCGGCCCGAGGGCGCTCCGGGTCCTCCGACAACACAAGCGAGGACCGCCGGGCACGCGAGCCCTGCTGCGCGCGATCCTGCGGTGGAACGTGCGCCTGGAACCGCGGCCGGAGCTCCCCCCCGAACAGGCCGCCGAGCTGGCGGTTCGCTTCCGACCGCAGGTCGAGGCCCTGGAGGCCTTCCTGGGCCGCGAGCTGCCGGCGTGGACCGGTCAGTCGATGTAGCCGAGGGCCCGGAGCTGCTCCAGCCGCTCCTCGACATCGACGAGGGGCTGCCGCGCCGTGGGCCGCGCCCGCAACCACGCTGCGCTGTCGTGCGAGCGGACCGACGGCGGCTCGGGCTTCGCGAGCACCGCAGGAGCGAGGATCCCGTCCAGCACCCGGCCGTCCAGGTCACGCCCCTGGGGCACCCCCCAGAGTCGTAGCAACGTGGGGGCGACGTCCAGGATCGACCCGACGGCGGGCAGGTCCCCCACACCGAGGGCCGCCGGCGAGAGCTCCGCGTCCCGGAACATCGGGCCCGCCGCCACGATCGCCGCGGGCTCTCCGTTGGCGTGCTGCCCTTCGTCGAAGCCGTGATCCGACACCAGCAGGAGGTTCTCGTAGCCGGTCGAGGCGAGCAGGTCTCCGATCAAGCCATCCACGTACCGGTAGTAGTCGGGGACCACGGACGCCGGGCTTCCCCCATCCCGCTCCTCGTCCGGGGGTCCAGGAGCCGCCCAGAACCGGTGGGAGACGACGTCCGTCCCACCCACGTAGACAGCCATCAGATCGAAGTCCCGGGGCGCGAGCAGGTCGCGCGCGATGGCCGCGTAGGTGGCGTCGGCCCGGAACGCCCACTCGCACGCCTGGAACCGCTCGACGAGCTCGCCGTCCAGGGGCGGGTCGAATGTTCCGAACACCTCGTCCAGGAGAGCCGGGACTCGGGCGTGGGCGGCCGACACGGCTCCCCACACGTCCGCCTCGAGGACAGGCGGGTACACCTGCCCGCTGGCGCCAGGGATCAACGTCCCCTTCCGGATGCCGTCGCCGCTGCGGACGTGGTCACGCAACGCGGTGTTGGTCTGAGCGACCATGACGCCGTGAATGGGCTCCACCGGGTAGGTGACGAACCAGCCGAGGATTGCGCTGCGGTAGCCCCAGTCGCCCAGGATGTTCCAGAACGCCTTCGTGTTGCGGTCGGTGTTGTCGTAGAGCGCCTTGTCCGGGTCCGGGTGTTCGAACCCAGCGATGCCGTGCTTGGCGGCGAGCTTTCCCGTGGCGATCGACGTCCAGAGCAACGGCGAGTAGGTCGGCTGCAGCGTGGACAGGTGGCCGAAGCTCCCCGCATCCATGGCGCGAAGGAGGTTGGGCATCTGCCCGGCGTGCAGGAGCGGGAGCGCCACCGACCACTCGAATCCATCGACCGCGAGCAGCAGCAGCCGGGAGCCCGGGGGCTCCGGGGTGGCCGTGACGGGCCGACGCTCGGAGGCGCAGTCGTGCCGGTGGAAGGTCACCCCCGCTGGCAGCGTCGGCCCGAACGCATCGAGGGCCTGCGCGAGGGGCGCTCTCGCTTCCTGGTCGGCCGCGTAGAACTGAACGGCGGCACGGGCCGACGTCACCTGCCGAGTCTCCAACGTGGCCATCCGACACCAGCCCGGCGGCACGGCCTCCCCCAGGCCCTCGGAGTAGGCCATGACGTAGCGAACGCCGCGCGTGGAGGTCAGGGCGTCCACCTGCGCCGCGGTGCGGCCGCCTCGGCGATGCAGACGAGATTCCTCCGACGCGACTCCGGCCAGGTCGAGCACGAGCTGTTCGTTGCGGTACGCCACCCGACCGAGGTCGTTGACGGCCACGGGCTCGGGGAAGAACTCGGTCGCAAACCGGTGCATCTGGACGTGCTGTTCGAAGATGTTGCGCGAGGCCGCGGGGGTCCGGACCGTCGCGTCGAGGTAGGGCACCGCCAGGACCAGGGCCACCACCGCCAGCGCCGCCCGGGCCGCGGGACCCCGTCGGACCCAGGCCGCCAGGGTCGGCCCCCACAGCGTGATCCCCCCCGTCACCGTCGCCGCCACGGCGTAGACCTCGTACCGGTGGAACCAATCGAAGCGCCCAGCGACGAGGTGGGCCCCGACCAGCACGGCCAGGACGGCGGCGAGCACCTTCCGCTCTCGGTCCTGGCTGCGGACGGCCTCGACCCCGGTCGCGACCAGGGCGACGAGAAACGCCGGCCCCCACGGCGACCCCGCAACCGAGCGCCCCGACGCAGCGACGCCCCGGACGGCGCCCACGATCCCGTCGTCGAAGAGCCCCGACGCGATCGGCGACTTGAGCAGGACCGACGTCGGCACCAACGGCAGCCCATTGAGGTGCTGGACGCCGACCGCGGCCCCCAGCCCCAGAACCAGGACCAGGCCGAGGCGAACCGCCAGCTCGGGCCGACCCAGGACGGCGATCGCGGCCAACCACGCGCCGGTGAGCGCCAACCCCTCGGGGCGCACGAACGGAAGCAGCAGAGCGGCCACCGCCGCGGCGCGGATCCCTGGGGACGTGGGGGTCAACGAGCGCACCACGACCACGGAGAGCAGCACGTGAAGACTGTGCTCCATGCCGACGAGGGGCAGCCCGAGCGCATTGAGAGACACGACCAGGAGCGGAGCCAGAACAACGGTCAGCCGCCCGGCGCCGAAGGTCGCCTGGGCGTGCCCCAGGAGCAGGTAGACGGCGGCTCCCATCGCCAGGGCATTCCAGGCGAGCGCTCCCCAGGCACCCAGGCCGAGGGCCTCGGTGACCACCAGCAGCCAGGGCCAGAGCAGCGAAGAGGACGGGGACGTCCACTCGCCGGGGTTGACCCCGTGCGCCCCTTGCAGGATCCCCTCGGCCAGCGCGAGGTGGATGTAGGGGTCGTCCAGGGTGAAGACCAGCTGCCCGCCGGTCGCCACGCAGACTGCCGCCACCAGACCGGCCAGCGCAAGGAGCCACAGCGCCGTGCCTGCGACCGCAACTCGGGTTCCCTGATCGGTCACCGTTCCCTCCGCACCCTTCCTCCTGGGCCGAGGAACCCTACGTCACCCCCATCGGGGGGGACAGGCCTCGCGAGGGAGACCCTCGACCTCAATGCTAGGGTGCCGCCATGACCTGGGCACGAGCGTTGGTTCAACGCGCTGGAGTCCGCGGACTGGTCGCCGCCACCATCCTCCAGACTCTTCTTGCGAGCACCGAGCAGGTCACCGCGGGCGTGATGCCCGGCGTGGCCCACGGCTTGCTGGCCGCCGTCCTGGGCGTGACCGCGGCCCTGCTGCTCGGGCTGGGGGCCGGCGACCACCCCCTGCGCATCCGGCTGGCGTGGGCGATCTGGTTTGTGGCCCAGGCCCCCGTCGCGTCCCGGACGGCCCTGCTCGGCGCGGCCGTCGTCGCGCTGTGGCCAGCGCGAAGCCAGCGCGAGCCGTCGCCGTTGGCGGCAGCCGCCGGGGCAGCGCTGGCCGGATCGGCGGCGCTCGCGGCCCTTGTCGCAGAGGCAGGGGCCCTGAGCCGTCCTCTCTTGCTCCTGGCCGGTGCCGGGGTGACCGCGCTCGTCCTGGGAGGTTGCCGGGGAGCCAACACGAGAACCCACGCGCTGGCCGCGGCGGTCCTCCTCGCAGGGTTTGCGGCCCTCGGCGACTTCGGCGACCGGACTCCCGCCCCGCCCGCGCGCGCCGCCGTCGCGGACCGGCCCGATGTCTTCCTCATCGTCCTGGACACCGTGTCGGCACAGGAGCTGGGGCTCTACGGCTACGAGCGCAAGACGACCCCCCGGCTGGCCGCCTGGCTGCAGAGCCGCGCGGCCCGGCCGTGGCTGCATCCACGGGCGTACTCCGGCGGGCCCTGGACCATTCCGAGCCACGGGACGCTCTTCACCGGGCTCAAGCCCCGCGAGCACGGTCTGCACTTCGGCTCGATGCTCGCCGACGGCCAACCCCGTGCCATGGAGATGTCGGCGCCCGAGACCGTCGCCGAGCGGGCGGTCGCCCAGGGCTACTGCACGGTCGGCACCTACGCGAACCGCATCCTCCAACTGTCGGACGGGTTCCAGCGGGGGTTTGATGTCTGGCATCGCCCCCTGGAGCGACGGCCCGCGGCGGGTCCCGGCGGCGCCGCCGTCCACGTCGCCATGCGCCTGGGCATCGGCCGACGCCTCCGGCCCTACCCCGCCGCCGGACGGGTCGCGAGCGCGTTTGTGGAGGCTGCGACCGACTGTGGAGATGCCCCGGCTTTCGGGTTCGTGAACCTGATGGAAGCGCACATGCCCTACTTCCCCCGGGCACCGCACCGCGGGGAGTTCTCGCCGGGCCCCGATCCGGCGGGCTACCGCAAGACCATCGCCACCAGCGACCCGCCCGCGCTGCGCGCCAACAAACGCGGCCGGCACGACGAAGAGCTGCTGGGGCTCGACGAGGAGCTCGTCTGGTTCCTGGACGACCTGGACGCGGCGCGAGGCCTCGACGACTCCTGGGTCGTCATCACGGCCGACCACGGCGAGTGTTTCGAGCCCGGCCAGCCCAGCGCCCACGGCACGTCGCTGTTCGATCCCCAGGTCCGGGTGCCCCTGATCATCCTGCCCCCGGTGGGAGTCGAGTTGCCCCCCCCCGCCGGGGCGGTTGGGGCCGCGGACGTCGCCGCGACGCTCGCGGCGCTGGTGTCGGGAGAGCCGATGGGCCCCGGGCTCGACCTGCGCCAGCCGGTGCCCGCCGATCACGCCGCGGTGGTGGAGTTCTTCGGCGACTCACGCCCCAACAGCCTGCGGACCAGCGGCCCCCAGGCCGCGCTCCCCGGCCACGCGGCGGTCAACGGAAGCTGGAAGCTGGTCGACCAGGGCGGCCGACGCACGGCCTTCGACCTCGCCGCCGATCCGGGGGAGGCGGCGGACGCCCTGGACCGTCTGCCCCCGGACGTGGCCGCGGCCCTCGAGGCGGCCTTGAAGGACGGTCCGCCGGAGTTCGATCGAAGCAGCGGAGGCCGGGAGCTGCCCGCCGATACCCTCGAAGCGCTGCGCGCGCTGGGCTACATCGAGTAGCCCAGCGCGCCTCAGCCCGCCGAAGAAGCCCGCTCGGCCGCGTCAGCCCACCACCGGCCCCACCACGCCCCAGACCCGCAGCTGAGTTGCGGTCGAGTAGGCCGCCAGAAACCCCAGCGGTCCGAGCCACGACCAGCGCGAGGCGCCTTCGGCCCGTCGCGCGGAGGCAACCGCCAAGGTCACCAGAATCGCCGGCTCGGCGTAGCGCTGCCACGCAAACGGCTGCAACGACGCCCCCGCAAGGCAGCCCAGGAGGAGCAGTGCTTCGGGCGCGAGCTCCTGGTCGGGCCCCGCCCGGCCGACCACCCAGAACGCCACCAGGCCCAGCCAGGCGAGCAGCAGCGTGCTCAGCGTTCGAGAGCCTGCGCCGGGGCTCGCTTCGGCGAGCGTCCAGACCAACGAGGCCCAGCGTCCCGCGGCGGGATCGGGCACCGAGGGCACAGCCAGCCACAGGCCCAGGGCCAGCAGCGCGGACCAGGCCAGGACGGCGCGAGGGGGCAGCGGGCCGCCCCGGGCGAAGCCAGCGAACGGGACCGTCAGCAGCCCGAGCAAGGCGAAGCCGTGGAGAAGCCCGATGGGGTACAGCCCCAGTGTGTTCGTCGCCTGCCCCGTGGGCGGCGTCGCGCCACCCCACGTCCAGGCCAGCAGGCCGAGGAGGATGGCCGCCGGAAGTCCGGTCGCGGCGGCGGCGCGGTGCGCGTGGGGGGAGCCCCGCCGAGCCGCCAGCCACGACGCCGCCAGGGCCGCGGGCGCATACATCTGACGCCACAGAACGAGCCCGCCCAGCGCCAGGCCGGTGGAGACCGGACGGCGCGGCGAGGCGACGGCGCAACTCAGCGCGACGACATAGAGGAGCAGCGCCGCGGCGTCGGTGTTGATCCAGATCGACGACGTGACGACGTAGTGGGAGCCCGCGACCGTTGCCGCCAACAACGCAGTTCGCCAGGTCCGCCCGGTCCACCGGCCCAGGAGCCACCAGAGCGCAAGGGCGAGCGCGGGAGCTGCCGCCGCATTCAGCAGCCGGACGGGCAGGTCATCGGGGGCCACCGCCGACCGGCCTCTCAGCCAGGCCGCCGCCGCCAACACCGCGTGGTGTCCCGGGGCCGTGGCGGCGACCGCGCTCGGGGCCGCCCAGCTACTCGGGTCCTGCAGGAGCTCGTTGATGCGCGGCAGGTGGAACCGGACCATGTCCCGGTGCTGCTGGGTGGCGTCTGCGCCCCCCAGAACCGCCGGCACGACCAACGCGCACACGAAGGCGAGCAGCGCCGCCAGAGGAAGTCGACGTCCCCTCCACGGGCTCGCCGATTCGGGCCCCGCCGTCGCCTCGCTGGGGTCAGCCATCGGGAGCCTCCGACGGCGTGACCGCCGCCCGCCGCCACCACCGCTCACCGGGGGGGCGCAAGCCAACCCCGTGGGCCCAAGGCATCACGGCGGCCGGAAGGAACAGCATGACGAAGCCGGTGAACGGGTCTTCCACAAGGCCGACGACGAGCCACGCGGCGAAGACGCCGGCTGCCGGCCACCCCGCCCGCGGCACCTTGAGGAGCATCTGCAGCGCGACCACAAGACCCAGGGCGAGGCCCGGCAACCCCAGCCCGGACGCGAGCTCCGCCCAGTAGCTGTGAGCGGTGTAGCCAACGGCCATCTTCCTCCGGCCCGCCGCGATCCCCGCGGTCCGACGCAGCCCGTACTCGGTCCGGAAGCCCTGCATCCCGACCCCTGTGACGGGGTTGTCCTCCAGCATGTCCCGCGAGTAGGCCCACAGGGTCTCCCGGCCGTTCAGCACGGTGCCGGGCGTGTCGGGGCGGTGAAGCTCGATGCGACGCCGCACATCCCGCGCCCCGGAAACCGCCGATACGCCAAGGGAAGCGGCGAAGGCGCAAGCCATGCCGATCAGGACCGCCTTGCGCCGGGCCTTCAGACTCCCCGCGTCGAAGACCCACCACACCGCGCCCGCGCAAGCCCAGGCGAGGAAGACGCCGCGACTGCTGACCATCCCCAGCAGCAGGCTCACGGCCACGACGGTCGGGGCTCGCAACCTCGCCGGAATGCCCGGCAAAGCGAGCAGCGCTGCGGCAAGCAGTCGAAAAGCGAGTCCGTTCTGCGAGGTCGGCAGCGCATCGGAGAGGCGGCCGTAGCCGTTGAACCCGGACACCGACAGCAGCAAGGCCAGGGCGAGCGCGACCAGAGCCCCCGCCGCTCCGCGCTGAATGGCGCGGCCGTGCGCGGCCGACTCGGGGTGAGAGAGCAGCACCGCGGCCAGCGTCGTCGCCAGGAGGAGACGAGCGGCCGCGGACGCGGTCATCAGGGGGTCGACCGACCACAGCAGACTCGCGCCGGCCCAGACAGTCAACAAGACCAGGGGCACCCAGCGTCGCGAGGGTCGGGGGCGGCAGTCGGGCAGGGCTACGGCAAGCCACGCGACCGCGAGGGCCGCTGCCGGCCACCAGTGCGGGCGAACAATGTCGGCGGCCCCGAGCACCTCGAACGTGAGGAGCCCCAACAACAAGCTCGACCAGCGCTGTCGGCGCGAACGGACCGTCAAGACGGCAGCCCGTGGGAGGGCATCGGCCGCACCCCGGTGGCCAGGCGCCACCAGTCCGGCCCCTCGGTCAGGCTCCGCGCCGTGATCGGGTTCTTCGTGGCCGAGCGGGCGAAGTCCGCATGCACGAACCGGTAGGGCAGCTTCGCGTCGCGGTCGGCCGGGATCCCGATGCGGCGGGCCTGGACGACCGGGGCACCGGGGGACGACTCGAAGAAGAAGGAGTGGGCGTCGAACCGGCGGCCGTTCCAGTCGGCGATGCGCAGATCCAGGGCGCGACACAGCAGCCCCTGGCCGGAGCAGAGGCGGTGATCGGGCCGGCGACCGCCGTCGCGCCGGGGGTTCAGCGCGTGCATGGCCTCGAGCGATTCGGGCCCCGACACAGCATCCACCACCGGAACCGCGGCCTTGATGAGCACGGCGTCCCCGGGCTCGCCGACGCTTACGTTCAGGGAGTCTCCGCCCTGGGACCAGTAGAGGTAGAGCGTGCCCGCCGGCGCGAACATCGGCTCGCGGCTCGGGGTGCGCCCCAACCAGCTGTGGCTGCCCTTCTCATCGCGGTAGTAGGCCTCCGCCTCCACGATCCGCGCGCTCAACCACAGGTCGCCCACCCGCCGACGCACAACGGCGCCGACCAGCTCCCGCGCGACCGCGCACGCGTCGCGGGCGAAGAACGCGTCTGTGATCACGAAGGCCTCTCGTCCCAGGTCCAGTCGGCAACCTGGGTCTCCGCCCCCGCCCCCGACCACCCATTCAACGCCGTGCCGACCTCCACGGCCTCGATCGCGTCGTCGGGCGGCGGGGTCAGCAAGCCGAGGATCCCGTCGTCGTCGAGGTCCGGCTGAAGCCACGCGGCCCACCGGTCGGGGCCCAGCAGCGCCGGCATCCGGTTGTGCACCGGGCGGACCCGCTCGTTGGGCTCCACCGTGAGGAAGGCCATGCACGGCCAGTCGGTCTTCTCGTGCCAGTCGAAGCCGGCCCAGATCCCCGCGTAGGCGGCGACTCCGGCGGTGGGGCGGAAGAGCAGCGGGAACTTGTCCTTGCCGCGCTTCTGCCACTCGTAGAAGCCGGTCGTCGGCACCAGGCAGCGGCGCTCGCGCAGGGACCGCGCCCAGGTTCGCTTCGTCAGCGCGTCCTCGGCGCGGGCGTTGATGAGCGGCGGCACGTCGAAGGGGTGCTTGCCCTTCTTCCACGCCCACTGGGGAGGGAACCCCCACCGCATCGTGAGGCCCTCACGGCCGTCCTCCCCGAGCCGCACGACGGCGACCGACTGGCGAGGCGCGCAGTTCCAGCGGGGGCCCCTCCATCGACCGGGGGGCTCGGCGGGCGCTCCGTCGCGCAGCAACCCGAAGGTGTGCGCCAGATCGTCCCATTCCAAGCTCAGCTGATAGCGGCCGCCCATTGCCGCGCGACCGTAGCAAAACCCTGCCTTCGCGGCGTTCTCGACCCGCGCCCGCAGCTCAGCCGCGCACGCCTCGAGCGAGCGCCCGCGCCAGCGCCGGAGGGTTGCTCAGCAGCGACGGCACTCCGTCGCACGACGTCCAACACTGGGGGCACCGACCTGCCGTGACCTCGGCCGATGCAGCCTCGACCTCTTGCCGCGCCCAGAGCGCGCGGAAGTCCATGTCGTGGTCCCGCAGCGACCCCAGCGGGCGGTCCCAGGTGATGCAGGGGAACAGCCCCCCGTGGGGATCGAGGAACGCCGACGACCACAAGGCCCGACACGCAACCGGGGTCCGTCCATCGGCCACGAAGCGGCGGGCGTGGACGCGCCACGCCTGGTCCAGCCACCCAACCGGATCCGCCAGCTGCCGCAGTCCGGGCGTGGCTGGCGCGATCCGCTCCAAGACGGGCAACAGGTCCGCCGGCGGCAGGTCGTCCACGGCGTCGACGTTGTCGTAGTAGTGCTCGCTGGCCTGGGCCAGGTTCCAGTGGAGGTCGCTGCGCTCGAACTCCGGCTGCTCCGCCTGCACCGCCGCGAGGACCGCCCCGGCCACGTCGGCGTTGTGCTCCGAGAGCGTCACCCCCAGGTACACCGCGAAGCGGTCGGACCGAAGCGCGCGCAGGCGCCGCAGCGTGTCCATCGCCCCCGACCAGGCTTCGGGGTGCCCCCTCAGGGCGACATTGCGCTCGGGCGGCCCATCGGCCGAAACGGTCAGCACCAGGCGCCGCAGGGGGAGCCTCAGCAGGTCCCTGACCCCCGCCTCGACGCGGTCCGGGTCCAGGCCGTTGGTCGGCAGGTGCAGCAGCGCCAGATCGCGGCACTCCTCCACTGCGGCGGCCGCCAGCTCGGGCAGGTCGTCGCGCAAGAAGGGCTCGCCCCCGGTCAGGTCGATCCAGCCGAAGCCCGGGGCCTTCCGAAACATGGAGCGGGCCTCGGCCGGAGTCAGCTCGCCCCCCGGCTTCCGCTTCCAGATGCTGCACAGCTGGCAGCCCGACTGGCAGTCCCAGGTCACCGCCCAGGTCAGCTTCCAGGGCTGGTCGGGTCGGCGCCGCCACGCCCGCAGTGCACGCCCCAACAGCGCGACCTCGGGGCGGCCGAGGCGCGGGGCCAGGCTCACGGGCGCTGCTCCACGGTGCCGAAGCGGGCGGCGCGCGCCTTGCCCGGGGGAAGGCCCGGCCCCGCGAGGTAGCGCAGCACGCACCACACGTAGCGCGGCGCCACCCGGCCGACGCGGATCTTCGACTCCCCCACCCGGCGCCGGTCCTCGTGGGTCGGAATCTCCACGATCCGGTGCCCGCGCCACAGCGCCTTGCAGATCATCTCCTGCTCGATCGTCGTGATGTCTTCGGTCAGATCCAGGTCCCTCGCCGCCGCCGTCGTCATGGCGCGGAAGCCGTTCTGGGAGTCGCTGAGGCGCACGTCGAACCGGTAGTTGATGGCCAGGGTGATCAGGTCGCTGCCGATCATGCGAGCGAACTTCGGCAGGTCCCCGTGCAGCTCGTCGCTGCCGCCGCGGGTGCGGGACCCGACGACGACGTCGGCCTCCCCGGTCCGCAGGGGCTCCAGCAGCCGCGGGATGTCCGACGCCCGGTGCGAGCCGTCGGCGTCGATGAAGACCACGAGCTCCGTGGTGGCCGCGTCGATGCCGCACCGCAGCGCGTCGCCCTTGCCCCGGCCTCGATCCTCGATCACCTGGGCGCCGGCTCCCCGCGCCAGCTCCGCGGTCCCGTCGCGGCTGTGGCCATCGACCACCAGCACCTCGTCGACGTGAGGCCGGACCTCAGCCACGATCGCCTCGATGGTCTCGGCCTCGTCGAGGGTCGCGATGATGGCGGTGGCGCGCACGACGTTCTTCTACCCCGTCTCGCGCATGGAGCTACCAGCCGTCCGGCAGCGCAGCGTCCCGGAGGCTTCGGACCTCGTCGAAGCCAGCCAGGCACGAGGCCTCCGGCAGACCCTCCTCGCCCCAGGCGCGGCACAGGTCCTCAGCCGATTCCCGCGGGTCGTAGGCGTGCGCGATCCACGCGCCCAGTCCGTGAGCCACATGATCCGCCAGCTCGGGGCGACCGCCCACGGGCTGGAACAGGGCGTCGGCCTTGCCGGGCCAACCGGCGTAGTGGTCGCCGATCCAGAAGCCCAACCCCTCCTCGCACCACGCCGCCTCGGCCGGGTCCTCGAAGGCCCCGCACCGGCGCACCAGACCGACCGAAGTCGGCTCGTGGGAGCTGGACGATGCGGACCAGTTCAGGGCCCAGCCGGCGTGCCGGAAGCACCCGCGCTGCAACGCGTCGGTCGGCAGCCGCCGGCACGCCGACGCAGCGGTGGCAAACGAATCGCGCGCGTTCGGCCGGTTCAAGGGAATCCAACCGCCCTCGAGGTGGCGCATGCCCACGCCCCAGCCCCGACCCAACCAGCACTCGGCCGAGCGTTCCTCGAAGCCCGCGCACAGCTCCGGGCGAGGCCAGGGTTCGTCGTCGCCGGCGGCCTGATCCCCTTCGTCGATGTGCCGGCTCGCGTAGAGCCCCAGGACGTCGTAGCAGCGCCCGGCGTAGGGAATCCCTGGGCTGAGAGACCCCCACGACACCACCGCGAGCTGCCCCAGCAGCCCGACGACCACCAAGGACGCGACGATGGGCACCCGCACCCGCTCGCGGAGCCCCTGGGCCACAGCGAGCAGGCCGAACGCGATCAAGGGCGGCAGGAATCGGTTGTCGCGGAACTGTCCGGTGGCGAGGTCGCCGTCCACGATCTGCATGGGCAGCACCGCGTACGCGCCGAAGAGCACGAGGGCGCAGAGGACCGGGATGAGGCGAAGGGCGTGAGACTCTCGGCGACGCAAGGCGGGCAGGTGCCGCAACGACGACAGCAGGGCGAGCACGAGCACCGCGGTGACCACGACGTCGATGACGTGGCCCAGGCCGGCGGCTCCCCAACCGTAGGCGGCGTCGCCGAAGCCCAGGTTGTCGGCGAGGCGGTCGGGGAACACCGCCAGCTTGTGGAGGCGGTCGAGCGCCGCCTGGCTGCTGGCGGCGTAGGGGAGGCTGTAGGCGTCGTCGGCCGCGACCACGCCGAAGGGGTGGTGGGCGAGGATCTTGGCGACCAGGGGGAAGACGGCCGCGGCCGCGGTCGGCAAGGCCCACAGCGCCGCCCGCTCCCGGAGCACCCCGGGGCGCAGCCACAGGAGCCCCACCCCGGCCAGCACCGCGTAGGGCGCCGACGCGAAGCTGTTGAGCACCGTCAGCCCCGACAGCAGCCCGAACAGCGCGAACCAACCACGGCCCACCCGACCCTTGACGACCAGTTCCGCGAGCACCGCGAACATCCCCAACTCCCAGGCCAGCTCGGAGTGGTGGTAGTCGCCGGCGTTGGTGGCGTGGAACCAGAGTTGGGGGGGGCAGAAGAGCAGCAGGGCCGCCGCCGCGAGGCCCGCGCGCTTCCCGGCGACGCGGCGGGACAGCGCCCAACCGGCGATGGCCGCCCCCGAGGACGTCGCCAGCGCCACGAGCTTCAGGGCGTAGATCGGCGGCAACACCCACATCAGCGGCGCCGCCAGCAGGGCGGTGAGCAGGTAGCCGGTCGTCCACTTGTCGTAGTAGTCGGGCAGGAGCCAGTCGGGGTTCAGCCCGTGGCCCAGGTCCCAGGCGAGGGCGCCGACCCCGCACTCGAAGCTCCAGCTCCCGTGGGGCGAGCCCGACAGCCAGAGCAGGCCGGCGACGGCAGCGTGAACCGCCAGCAGGATCCAGAGAGTTCGGGGCATGGCCTACAGGGCGTCCCGGTGAACGAGCAGACGCCGATCGACGGCGACCCCGGGCACGAACGTCGTCGCGCCGTCGGGCCAGACAACCTCCAGGTCGACGGAGTCGGCGGCGCCGAGCCCGAAGTGGGCGACGGGTTCTCTGGCCGAGTGCACGCCGGTGCCCCCCGTGTTCAGCCAGCGGCTCTGGGACCCCAGGTCGTCGGTCAGCACGATGCGCGCTCCCAGGCCGTCGCGGTTGCCGGGCCCGCCGACGAGCCCCACCTGGAGCCAGTGCCCCGCCGGGCAGGCGCCGATCTGGACCGACGGGACGCCGACGTGCGAGGAGCCCACGAGGTCGAGGCCCCCGTCGCCGTCGAGGTCCACGGGCTGGAGAACGCGGGCGGTCCACTGATCGCTGGGGTCGTCGAGGAGTTCGCTGGCATCGCGGTATCCATCGTCGTATTCGAAGAGGAAGTTCCGTTGCGGTCCGTCGAAGGTGAATTCCTTCCAGCCGAAGGCCGCCAGCAGGTCCAGATCGCGGTCGTGGTCGACGTCGGCCAGCTCCACCCCCCAGCCGGCCACCGCGAAGTCGACGTCCGTTTGCACGCCCCAGGGGACCGTTCGATCGACGCCGTCGGCGGTGAGGATCCACAGGCGCCCGGTGTCCGAGAGCACGGTCTCATCGACCCCATCGCCGTCGATGTCTCCCCAGGCCGCGCCCATGGAGTTGATGCCGATCTCCAGCGGCGAGTCGACCTCGCTGAACCCGTCGCCCTGCAGCAACACGCGGTTGGGCCAGAACGTCGCGCCAAAGTCGTTGCCCACGTAGAGATCGAGGTCGGCGTCGCCGTCCAGGTCGCGCCAGGAGCTGACGAAGGCGTACCCCCCGCGCGCCTCGTCGGAGAGCAGAGCCGAGCGGTCCACGAAGCCTCCCGCCGAACCGAAGAACAGACGGTCCAGCGGAGCGAACTGGCCGTCGGCCGGGATCTCCGTGCCCGAGTGCACCGTCAGGTGGGCGTCCACGAAGCCGTCGCCGTCGGCGTCCGCCCACGACAGACCCGCCGGGCGCGCCGCCGCGTCGTCAAACTCGACGAGGGGGGGCTGCTCGGCAAACGCGCAGTCGCCGTCGTTGCGGAAGTGGCGGACGACGCCCGCTTCGAGCAGGAACACATCGCGTAGGCCGTCGCCACGCAGGTCGACGGCGCTGGCGGCGTAGGTGGTCCCGCCGGTGAGCTGGTCGGGGCAGAGGACGAAGGCGCCGCCTTGCTGTTGGTAGAGGGCGTTGGGGCCGAAGGGCGATGTGAACAGCAGGTCCGGGGCCGCGTCGCCGGTCAGGTCGAGGGCGAGCTGACCGCCGCCGACCAGGAGGTCGAGGGGGTGGGCCGGATTCGCCGTGGGCAGAGGGGAGGCGAAGGCGACGCCCAGTTCGAGGGTGCGGTTGTCCCAGCCCGTTGCGGGGCCCGTGCAGTCGGCGACGGGGAGCTCCGTCAGGTGCTGGGGCGCCGGCGTGGGGGTCGGGGTCGGCGTCGGGGTCGGGGTCGGGGCTGGAGTGGGCGTAGCCCCGGGCTCCACCGCCGGGGGGCAGGCGGTGAGCAAGAGCAGCAGCGGCAGGGATTGCAGGCGGATCCAGGACCTCCGGCGGCGGAGTGTAGCCGCCTGCCCGGCGCGCGCCTCGGGCCCCGGCGACTGGCCCGGAGCCCGCGTGGATTCAGTCTCTCCGCTGGGCGTACAACGCCGCTCGAAACACCTTCAGCGCCGCCAGCCGCACGGGGATCGGCAAACCGGACGCCGCAAGCCGGCCCGCCGCGGCTTCGATCCCCGCGGTGCCCGGGATGACGGAGAGCAGACGCGCCGCCCGAGCCAGCGGAAGCGAGCGCGCCGCCCGGGGGTGCAGGTCCCGCAGGCGGCCGAAGTTGGCCACCGACTCCCGGTACTTCCCGAGCAGCGCGCGATCGTCGTCCAGGCCCGCATGGCCCGCGGGGTTGTCGATGTGTCGGATGGGAAACCGCTCCGCGACTCGCAGCCCCCACTCGACGTCCTCCCAGCCCCATCCGACGAACCCCTCGTCGAACGGCAGCTCCTTCAAGACGTCCCGGTGTGCAAGAACGTTGGCGGAGAAGAGGTACCGCCCGGGCTCCCGCGCGCGCACCGAAGCAGGCACGCACTCCGAGGCCCGAGCCTGAGCCGCATGGAGTCGATGGTGCGGCGGAGGCAGCTCACCGGTGAGGCTGAACCCGCCGCAGACCACCGAGGCCGCCGCACCCTGGATCTCGCCCAGGTAGCGGCCCAGAAAGTCCTCGCGCCCAACGCGCATGTCCGAGTCGAGCAAGAGGATCCACGGCGTCGTCGATGCCTGCGCGAGGCGGTTGCGACTCCCGGCCCGGCCCCGGTGGGAGTCGGCTCGCAGCAGGGTGGATGGCCCGGGCCAACTGGCGATGCCCTGCTCGATGGCGACGGGGTCCCCGGGGCCGGCATCGAGATGGACGATGAGCCGGACATGCTCGGCCTCAGGGCAGCGTGCGAGCGAGGCCACCGTCGGGCTGATGTCGCCGACGTAGGCCGGGACGCCAATCGACAGCAACGTCCCCGCGTCGGTGGCCATCAGAAGCTCAGGCTCCAGGTCGGGTCGATGCAAGGGGCCCGGTCGGCATCTCGGAGCGAGACGCCGGGGCCGCATCGACCAGGGCAACTATAGGTTCGCGAACGCGCCGCGCGCACGGCGTCCTGCCCCCATGATTCACACGCGCCCCCCCCTCCTCCCAAGCCCAAAGCGACCGCCGAACCCCGGAGCGAATGGGGTTCGACGGCCGCTTTGCGACGCGGCGGGGGAAACGCCGCGCGGGGGCCCGAAGGCCCGACTCTCAGGGCTATTCGGTGACCTCGGCGGGCTCGCCGCGGGGCCGCATGGGCTCGCCCGAGGAGATCCGGGCGCTGATGGCCTCGAAGAGCGCGTCGTGCTCGACCTGGCTCAGCTCGCCGTCGCCGTCGACGTCCCACGCGGTGGTGAGGTGCGTCAGCACCCGCTCGGTGACGTCCACGCCTTCGCCGCCCATGGGGCGACCGACGGGCCGGGCGCCTTCGAACTCGGCGGGGCGCTCGCCCTCACCCATGCCCGGGCGCATGCCCTCGCGGTCGCCGCCTTCACAGCGGCCGTCCAGGTCCTCGGGGCGCTCGCCATCGGCGGCCTGGCACTCGTTGCAGCCCTCGCGGCGCGCCTCGCGCTCGGCCTCGATGGCCTCCCGCGCCGCCGCCTGCTCGTCCTCGCTCAGCTCGCCGTCGCCGTCGGCGTCGAACTCGGCCAGGAGCCGCTCGTGCAGGACCTCGCAGCGGGCGTCGAAGTCCGCGTGCAGCTGCCCGTGCTCGCTCTTGCCCAGTTCGCCGTCCATGTTCGTGTCGTAGACGTAGTTCAGGACGGCCCAGCGGGCGGCCCGGGCGCGCCAGCGGCGGGAGTCGCGCTCGCCGCGGTCCTCGAAGACGGCCTGCTGCTCCTCGTCGCTCAGCTCGCCGTCGCCATCGACGTCGTACTGGGACTGGAGGCCGCGGAAGGAGCCGTCGGCGTCGCAGGCCCGGAAGAGGTCGGGGCGGCCGGGGGCGTCGTCGCTGGAGAAGTCGGTCGGCGCGCCGGCGAAGTCCTCTTCCTGCCCGGAAACGGCGGTCAGCGCGAGCTCGTCGCTGGCCGAGATGTCGGGGGAGGTGTCGCCACAGCCGGCAGCCAGCAGGGCGAGGGGGACGAGGGTGAGGGCGAAGCGGGTCATGGAGCCTCCGGGTTCTCGAGGGTGCTCAGCGCGCCCTCACTCTCTCCTGTGAGGAGTCGCCGAAGCGGATCACTCGGAGTCGATCTTTTTGGGATGATGGGGGGAGCACTGGGGGGAGCCGGCGTGCATCGAGTCCTGAGTCTGTTGACCCGGCTGGGTTTGTTCGCGACCCCGGCCTTGGCTGAACCGCCGGACCACGCGGTGCGGATCCGCGTGGCGGGCGTCGGGCTGGCGCGGGGGACGCTCGTCGATGCGACCGGGCTGGTGATCACCGCCGCCCACTTGATCCCGTGCGACGCGCGGATTCGCGTGCAGGTGCCGGGCTCCGCGCGGTGGAGGCCGGCGGAGGTCGTGGCGCTGAATGATGCGGCGGATCTGGCGGTGGTGAAGTTCGGGGTGACGGGGAGGGACGAGTTGGCTGTCGCGGGGATCTCGGTCGGGCTTCCAGAGACCGGGGCGGCCGTGCATGCCTGGGGCGGCCAGGGCCGCGTCGACGGGGTCGTCGGAAACGCCTGGGCGGGAGCGGTAGACGGGACCCTCGCCCTTGACTGGGGCGACCGCGGCGCCGGAGTCCTCGACGAGCACGACTCCCTGGTCGCGGTCGCCGGGTTCCAGCCCTGGAAGGACCAGACCGGAGACTTCTCGGGGATGGGGCCGGCAGTTCTGAGGCGTCTGCTGGAGCGCGCGAGGCACGATGAGTTGGGACGTAGCTGCGAACGTGCCGTCGAGGCAGGGCTCCGCGCCGATGCGTTCCTGGTGCTCCTGGCCGAGGACCGCAACCGACGGCACGACTTCGAGGGGGCCGACCTACTGGCCCGCGAGTGGAGCCTTCACAGCCGGGCACGGAGACAGGAGTGGAACAACGCCCTGGCCCGCTCTCTTCTCGGCCAGGGGCGGGGGGGGGCTGCTATGGATCTGCTCTCTTCGGGACCCAAGGGGAGCGACGCGGCTGTCGGCAATGCCCTCTTTCTGGAGGCCCACGCCCTGAGTCTGGTGGGCCTGGACGGCCAGGCCCTCCAGGCCGCCGAGGCCGCGCTGCGGATGCTTCCGTCCTGGAAAGATGCGCAGGACCTCCACCGACTCCTGCGCTCCGGCCAGGTCATCCTGTCGATCGTGGATGGCGAGATCGAGTTCGGGTACCGCGGGCCGTGAGCCGCCCGCCTCAGTTCCCCAACCGCGCCCGAACCCCCTCGACCTCTGCGCGCCGCGGCGTCACCGGCCGCGCCAGGTAGTCGTCGCAGGCCGCCCGCGCAGCGTCCGTCCGGCCCAACTCGACCAACGCCTCGATGCGGGCGTGGCGGAGCTCTGCGGCGACGGGACCGTCGGCCGTGGTCAGGCCGCGTTCGGCGGCGTCCAGGGCGACCGACGGGGCGGCGGCGCCGCGAGCCCGGGCGAGCAGCGCGGCCGGCTCAGCAGACCAGCACTCGGCGGACGCGCCGCCGGGCACGAGCTGAGGCTCTTCGCCGGCGCAGCGCACCTCGACCTTCCCGCGCTGGACGGTGACGGTCGTGCCCAGGAAGCCGCGGTCCACGTCGAAGACCGTGCCCACGACGCGGACGAGGGCATCGGGGGTCTCGATCTGCAGATCGACGCCTTGATCCGGCTCCACCTGGACCGCCAACTGGCCCGCCGACCAGTCGATTCGGGGGGCGTCGTCGGTGCCGCCCACCCGGCCTTCGCCCTGGGAGCGCAGGACGACGTGGGGGCCGATGCGGACCTCGGTTTCGGGGAGCAGGGGCGTCGTGTCGGCGACCGCGAGGGCTTCGGGGGGTGCCTCGACGAGGCCCTCGACCAGGGGCGCATCCACTGAGTTCCCGGGCTCCGACCACGGGCCGAGCAGCATCAAGGCGGCCGCCGCCGCACCGATGGGCGCAAGAACCCACAGCCGCCGCGGCGCACGCTGGGGTTGAGCCAGGCGGTTTCGGATCCGCAGCTCCGCGCCGTCCGCCGGGCCCGGCAGCAAGGCCAGCAAGGCGGGGTCGTAGCCCGGCGCTTCGGCGTGGGCTTCCAACCGGCGCTTCGCCCGGCTCACGTCCGAACCCGTGGGGTCGGTGGCGTCGAGCCAGGCCTGGACGGCGTCGTCGAGGTCTTCGGTGCTCACGAGGCCAGCTCCGCAGGAGAGAGGGTGGCTTGCAGCCCGGCGAGGCGGGCTTCGCGCACGAACCGCTGCCGCGCGAGCCGGAGCCGGCTCTTGATCGTGCCCTGGGCGACGTCGAGCAGCGCCGCCGCTTCGGAGCTGGACCGCTCCTCCAGGTCGCACAACACGAGGACTTCACGCTGGGCCGGGGGCAGGCGCTCCAGCACCTCGGCGACGGCGCGGGCCCGGCGGTCGGCGGCGACGCGGGCCATGGCCGTGGGCGAGGGGTCGGCGGGGTCCAGGTCCAGGCCCGGCACCCACTTGCGCAGCCAGGCCTTGCGGCGGGCGTTGCGCAGGACGTTGCGGGTCACGCCGAACACCCAGGAGCCCAGGTCCTCGGGGTCGTCGACGGAGTCGGCCTTGCGCAAGACGATGATCATCACGTCGTGGGCCGCGTCCTCGGGGTCGATGCCGGGGGGAGCGAGGCGGGCGCACCAGCGCAGAACCTGGGGAAGCCAGCGTTCGACGAGGGCAGCGGCGGGGTCTTGGGGGCGGTCCATCTACTCCTTCCTGTCATCGAGCCGGCGAGCGGATCACCGTTTCTTGCGAAGAACGAACGGACGGGGCGAGACCGGCAACAGAGTGCCCTGGATCCCGAGCAGGAGCTTGGTCGCGGGGCGGCGCGCCAGGCCGGACTCGACGGCGGCCGGCGGCAGCAGCATCAGGCTGGCGAAGGGGTCCAGCCGCAGCGGACCCGCGAGCTGGAAGCTGGCGCCCAGGTCCAGCGCGAGCAGGGGCCGGTTGATGCGCGTGAGCTGCCCGCCGATCGGCAAGACGTCGAAGCCGACGCCGCCGCGCAGCCCGATCAACGGAGCGATGCGGTCGTCGCTGGACCAGCCCAGGCCCAGGGTCACGTCGCCGCCCACCAGGTTGACCGCCGGCCCGACGCGGCGGATGGGCGGCAGGGTCAGCCGTCCACCGAGCAGCGCGCGCAAGCCGGGACCGAAGGCGAGCCCCCCCGAGAAGCCCAGCGCCGCCGACGCGTTGGGGCGGTTGAGCAACAGGATGGACGCGCCACCGCCGACCGAAAGCATCGGCCGCAGCGGGCGCTGCCAGGGGCCCGTCCGCGGGCGGCGCAGGACGATGGCGTCGGCGTCGGGGAATGGGTCGGCTTCGGAGTCGTCCACGACGACGGGCTCCGGCGCAGCCTCGTCCGGCAACTCGCGCTCGGGGGCCGCCGGATGGGGTCTCTCCGGCTCCACGGCGGGTGCCGCCTCGGCCGGGTCATCGCCCCCACCGTCCTCCTGGACGTCCGGCGCCTCGGCCACCCCGGGCTCCACCGCCGGCGCCACCGCAATCGCAGCCGGCGCGGCCGCCGTCACGGGCGCCGGCTGCACCTCCGCCGGCACCGCCTCCCCTCCCCCTTGCAGCAGCGACACCGCCAGCACCGCGATCTTCCGCCGGTCCTCATCGGCCGCGGGCGCCGCCACGTCGACCGTCAGCGAGTCGCCGCCCCGCCGCGTCACCACCAGCCGCCAGCCCCCGGGCGCCGGCCGCAGCTCGACGTCCCCGTCCACCTGCCCCATCCAGCCCGCCGCCTCGCCCAGCAGGGCCTTCCACTCGAACGCCGATTCCCCCATCGGCACGGCCACATCGACCGCCGCCTCTGCGGGCGCAGCCCACAGCAGCACGATCAGCAGCCACTTCATCGAATCAACCGACGTTCAGGCGGATTCAGGCGAGGCCAGCAGGCCCCACGGCCGCACGCCCTGCCCCGGCATCCGCGCGGCCCGCTCGGCCAACGCGCCCACCGACTCGCCCAGCGTCGGCACGACCAACTCCGGCGCCACCAGCGACCACGGCTCCAGCACCGACCGCCGCGACGCGATGCCGGGGTGCGGCAACACCAGCCCCGGCTCGTCCAGGACGCGCTCGCCGAAGACCAGCACGTCCACGTCGATGACCCGCGGCCCGTTGCGCTCGCCGCGCACCCGCCCCAGGCGGTGCTCCGTCTCCAGGCAGAGCCGCAGCAGGTCCCGGGAGCTCCCCGTCCACCGCAGTCGGGCCACGCCGTTCAAGAACCACGGCTGGTCCGCGATGCCCCACGGCTCGGTCTCCAGCCAGGGCGAGGTCAGCACGATGTCCGCCCGCTCCCCCAGGCAGCGCAGGGCGTCGCCCAGGTTCGACTCGCGGTCGCCCAGGTTGCTGCCCAGCCCCAGCCACGCCTCGTCGGCCCGCACGGTCACGAGTCCTCCGACACGTCGAGCTTGCGGTAGATGGTCCGGGCCGCGATCCCCAGCAGCCGCGCCGCGAGCTTCTTGTCGCCGCCGGTGTGCTTGAGCGTCTCTTCGATGGCGACGCGTTCCATCTCCCGCAGGGGGGTGCCCAGGGGGAACGACAGCTTCTTGTTGCCTCCGTGGCCCTCGGGCTTGAGGTGCGTCGGGAGGTTCTCGACCCCCACGCGGTCCGCCCGGCACAGCACGACGGCGCGTTCCATGGCGTTTTCCAGCTCGCGGATGTTGCCCGGCCACCGCCACGACGCCAGCGCGTCCAGGGCCTCGTCGGTGATCCCCTTGATGTCTTTGCGGTTCTTGATCGCGTAGGCCGTCACGAAGTGCGCCGCCAGCAGGGGCACGTCGCCGCTGCGCTCGCGCAGGGCCGGCAGGTGGATCGGGATGACGTTCAGGCGATAGAACAGGTCCTCGCGGAAGGTCCGCTGGGCGACCTCGCGCGCAAGGTCCTTGTTCGTCGCCGCGACCAGCCGCACGTCGACGGAGATGGTCTTCGTGCCTCCGACCCGCTCGAACTCCCCCTCTTGCAGCACACGCAGCAGCTTCACCTGCGACGACGGGGTCATCTCGGCGACCTCGTCCAGGAACAGCGTGCCGCCGTCGGCCAGCTCGAAGCGCCCCGGCTTGCGGTTGGCGGCGCCGGTGAACGCGCCCTTCTCGTAGCCGAAGAGCTCCGACTCGAAGAGGTTCTCGGGGATGGCGGCGCAGTTGACCCGGATCAGCGGGCCCTTCTTGCGGTCCGACAGCTCGTGGATGGCCGTCGCGAGCAGCTCCTTGCCCGTGCCCGACTCGCCGGTGACGAGCACCGTGGCCTCGGACGGAGCAACCTGGGCGACGGTCTCCAGCACGGTGCGCAGGGCGTCGCTGCGGCCGACGATCTTCCCGAAGGGGCCGGCCCCGCCTTCCTGGCGAGCGACCTGCTCGCGCAAGCGGCGGTTCTCGGCCAACAGCTGGGCCTTCTCCAGGGCCTTGCCCACGGAGCGCAGCACGTCGTGCCGCTTGAGCGGCTTGGTGACGAAGTCATAGGCGCCTTCGCGCATGGCCTCGACGGCGATCTCGACGGTGCCGAACGCAGTCATGACGATGACTTCGGTCGTGGGCGAGACGGTGCGGGCCGCGCGCAGCAGCTCCAGGCCGTCCATGCCGGGCATCTTCAGGTCGGTCAGCAGGAGCTCGGGCTGCTCGGTGCGCAGCAGGTCCAGGCCCTCAGGCCCCGACGGCGCCGTCCAGACCGCGTAGCCCGCCTTCTCCAGCAAGCGCCGCAAGACGGTGAGATTGCTGGCCTCGTCATCGACGACGAGGATGCGGCCGGCTTCGCTCAAGGTCCGCTCCCAGGGGCCGCCCGGGGTGCCGAGGGGCGAGTCCCTTGTACACAGAAACAGGCCCTTCTGTTCCGTCGGCCGAACGGCGAGCCTTGCGTTTGTTCGGCCACGCCCCACGTTGCAGGCCATGGCGGCGTACGAACAAGACTGGCTCTTGCGGCAGATCAACCACTTCGCGCTGGCGCTCGCCGAGCAGCTCTCGGGGCGCGTGGTGCACGAGGACGAGGAGGAGCAGGAGGTCGAGAACCTGCTCGGCACCCCCATCCACACCTTCGTCGCCATGGCCGATCGCAGCCTGGTCAACATGTTCCGCGGCCCCGAGGGCTTCGAAGGGAAGCGAGCCCTGGCCGTGGTCGTCGGCTTCTCGCACAAGGCTTTGGAGCTGGACGCCGAGTCCCCGGACGAGGCCGCGAGGCTGCGCAGCCGGGCGTGGCGGTTGCTGCGGACGGCCTTGGACGAGCGGCCCGAGTTGCTGACCGAAGAGGTCGCCGCGCTCCGGCAGGCGCTGGCGCACGATCGGCCGCACTGAGCGGTCAGTCGGCGGTGAGCTCGAGGAGCGCCAGGTACCCGTAGCTGCCGGCGGCGACCTCGAGATCGAGGTGCAGGCGCCCCCACGGGTCCGGCTGCAGCCCGGAGAGCTCGGCGACCTGCTCCTCGTTGCCGTCGTACTGGCCGTCGAAGCCGATGCCGTCGCCGCTGACCGCCAGCGAGTCCGTCGCGACGCCGTGGCCTCCGCTGACCGCGTAGGTCGTGATTCGGGTCTCCGTGGAGTCGCGGCTGGCGAAGAGCCGAAGCGTGTAGGCGGCCGCGGGGTCCAGGCCCTCCAGGGTCCAGGCGCCGAGCGCGCCGGCGTCGATGTAGACGTAGTCCTGGGTCGCGGTGCCGACGGCGAGGTCGCCGAGGAGCGCCAGGTCCGGGGCGATCAGGCCGCCGTTGAGCAGGCCGTTGGACGAGAAGCCCGTCGACGCCACGAGGCGGACGGAGGTTGCGTTTCCGGCGGTGTCGACGAGGAGCCGGTGCTCGCCGGAGGTCAGGAGCCCCGAGCCCCCGTCCATGGGGTGCCAGTTGTTCCAGTGCAGGCCGGCCGCGTCGGGGCTGGGGGTGTGGCCGCCGTCGTCGGCGTTGCTGGGGCCCAGATCGATGAGGAGGCGGGTGGGTGGGTTCGCCGGAGTTGTCTGGGGGGCCGTCGGCGCGAAGGACGCCAGCTCGGGTTCGATGAGCGCGTTCCACAAGGCGTAGCCGGCGGCGTTGAGGTGCAGCCCGTCGGCCTGGAAGAGGGAGTCCGTGGGGGGCTGGCCGGTGGCGAGGAACGCGGGGGACGTGTCGATGTAGCGCAGGTCATCCCACTGGGCGGCGAGGTCCGCGACGAGTTGGTTCAGCGCGTCGGCGTCGGGCCAGCTGGACCACCGCGCGGGGGTGGGCGTGACGGAGATGAAGGCGATGGGGACGTCGCCCAGGTCGGCGGCGATGCGCTGCACGAGGCAGCGGTAGCCGTCGAAGACGTCGGCGGGGGCGTAGCCGCTGGCGATGTCGTTGGTGCCGGCGAAGACGACGACGGCGCGGGGGTCGTGGCGGGTGATCAGGTCGGTGGCGTGGTCGGCGGCGTCCCACAGCAGCGAGCCGCCGAAGCCGCGCTGGATGGGGTGCCAGGCGGACAGGTCCTCGCTGAGGCGCTCCCAGAGGCGGATGGAGGAGCTGCCGACGAACACGACGCGGTCGGAGTCGTGGGGGGCGATGTCGTCCTGGTCGGTCCAGCGGGCGACGAGGTCGTCGAAGGCGCCGCTGGAGAGGCTCGCGACGGCGGAGCAGGGGGCGTCGGCGAAGGTCGGGAGGCCCGGCGGTGCGACGTCGTCGTCGTCGTTCGCTGCGTCGTCGTCGTTCGCTGCGTCGTCGTCGTTCGCTGCGTCGTC
>Ga0055584_100000145_pt1 | contig 65900 bp, 42 predicted proteins | sample OSDHelmetaG_FD_58716 | JGI IMG/M metagenome (GOLD analysis project Ga0055584, IMG submission 58716) | Pelagic marine sediment microbial communities from the LTER site Helgoland, North Sea, for post-phytoplankton bloom and carbon turnover... | ecosystem: Environmental > Aquatic > Marine >... | reverse complement strand
CGACGCGGCCAACGACGACGACGCGGCCAACGACGACGACGCGGCCAACGACGACGACGCAGCCAACGACGACGACGCGGCCAACGACGACGACGCAGCCGACGACGACGACTCCACCCCCGGTGTGTGCGCCGCCCTCGTCATCGACTGCACGAGCGGGTCCGCCCACTCCGGGAACAACGGCGGGCCGGGCTCCACGGACGCCCTGGACTACAACTCCTGCTACGGAGGCGAGATCTCGGGCCCCGAGGTCAGCTACTCGTTCACGGCGCCCTACGACGGCGCCTTCCACTTCCAGTTGAGCGGCCTCAGCGAAGACATCGACCTGTATGCGCTCAGCGGCACAGAGTGCGACTCGGCCAACTGCGAGGAGGGCTCGTTCGCCGGGGGCGTCGACGACGAGGAGGTCTGGCTCGAGGCGTCCGCTGGCGACGAGTACGTGATCGTGGTGGACGGCTTCGACGGCGGCGTCAGCGACTACGTCCTGGAGCTGGATTGCGAGGCGGGAGGCGACGACGACGACGCGGTCGGCGACGACGACGACGTGATCGGCGACGACGACGACGTTGGCGTGGACTGCACGACGGCCACCTACGACGCTCACACCTACGCATTCTGCGACTTCGTGGACCTGTCGTGGGCGGCGGCCGAGGGCGACTGCTTCACCCGGGGGCTCGCCCTGGTGACCATCGACGACGAGGACGAGAACGACTTCATCGCGGCCACCGCGGCCTCCGATGGCTGGTGGATCGGCTTCCACCAGCCCCAGCCCTGGAACGAAGGCGACTTCGAGTGGACCGGCACCCCGTCGACGACGGGCTACACGAACTGGGCCTCGGGCGAACCCAACGACTGGGGCTCCTGGCCGGGCGAGGACTGCGCGCTCGTCGCGGACTCCGTCAGCTGGCAATGGAACGACCTCGACTGCGACGCCGCCCGGTCCTGGATCTGCGAGTCCAACTGAGGTGCTGAGCGCGGCGTGCCCCGGCCTGCCGCCAGAGCGTAGCGGGCGGGCGTCCAGGTCCCGTCTGTCTGCTCGCCGCCAGCCTCGCGGGGCGCGACCGGCCCACCCCTCGCGCAGACACGCGTGCTTGTTCGAGTAGCCCCGGAACGGACTCTCCCCCGCCTCCGCGGGGTTCTCCGGTCGTGCTCACTCCCTGGTCCACCGTCCACGCCGTGCTCCGCGGGGCGCGGCACCTTCGTCGCGAGCTCTACCGGCTTCGGTGGTGGTTGCCGTGGGTCTGCCCGCTGCTAGGGACCCTCGTTCTGGAGGTGGCCTCCGTGGGGATGACCTGCGGTTTTCCGGGCAAGCGGACTGAAACCCAGCTCCTGACGCTGGTGAGCCGCCTCGACGCCTTCCGGCTCGAGTACGGCCGCTACCCCACCACCGACGAGGGCCTCGACGCCTTTCTGGCCCCCCCGCCGCGCCCCGACGGACGCATTCCAAGCCCCTTCATCGACGACGACTGGGCGCTCCTGGACGAGTGGGACAACCCCTTCCTCTACCGCAACGACATTCGCGGCTGCGACGACGGCTACATGCTCTGGTCGCGGGGGCCCGAGGACTTCTCGCCGGCGACCGCCCGCGGGTTGGTGGAGACCCGCTGCCGCGCCCCATCCCCCTGAGCCGCCCGGACCCCCTTCCCCAGGCATACTCGCCGCCCCCCCGTCCCCCGAGCAGCCCATGCCCTTTGAGAACGAGAAGCGCGAAGCCCGAGCCCTGCTCGCCGCCATCGAGGACTTCGGGTCCAGCCCCGCCCAGACGTTCCGCCTGATCGAGGACGCCGACCCAACCCTGGTCCACTTCGTCTTCTCCTGGCTGCGCGCCCACTATCCGTCCAGCCACCCCTCGTCCGACGGCGTCCTGGGCCGGCTGGGCGCTCTGTGCACCGAGCACCCGGCCGCCGCCCGGAAGGCCCGCAAGGGCGCCGAGGACCCCCTGGTGTCCTGGTTCGACGGCGCCCACAGCTACCGGGCGTTGGACGCCGACGCGTTCGTCGATCTGGTGGTCGAGAAGCTGGAAGGCTGACCTGATCGAGCAAGCCCGCGACGACCTCCCAGGCCGCCGCGAGCTTGTCCCAGGGGTAGTCGCGCCCAACTCCGTGCCCAGCGCCCAGACGGGGTTCGCCGCGTCCTGACCGGCCGCCCCGGGGCCCGTCGGTACAGCACGCCCAGACCCTCTCCGGTCGCACCCGAGGCGATGACGAGGTCGAGCGGCTCCTCGAGGCCCCCGGCGGTTGCGGGCCCGTGGCAGAGGTTGACCACACGCCACCCCAGCGTCACCTGGATGCCATTTTTGCCACTTAGGGTCGCGACACGATGAACACGCAACGCTTCCCTTTGCCCGTCCTCTGCTCCTCCCTGCTTCTGGTTGCGAGCCTGCTCGCATCGGCCGCGCCCGCCCTCGCCGACGACGAGCCCGCGCCCGATGCCCCCGCCGAGTCCGAGGCCCCGCCGGAGCCCACGCCGGAGCCCACGCCGGTGCCCGCCCCAACGCTCAGCGACGAGGAGCAGCGCGAACTGCTCAAGGCGGAGCTCATGCAGGAAATCCTGGCGGAGCTCGAGGCAGCGCGCGCGCCGGCCGCGGCCGAAGAGCCGGCCGAAGCACCGGCCGAGGAACCGGCCCCGGCGCCCGAGCCCGTCAGCGACAAGCCAGCCAACCCGCTGCTGCCCAAGGAGCTGCTGATCCGCCTGGGCAAGCACCCCGTCCACAACGGCAAGAGCACCTACAAGCCGGGCACCGGCCTGACCCTCGAGTCGGCCGACGGCGCCTTCTCCCTCGCCACCCGGCTGCGGGCCCAGCTCCGCTACCAGGTCGACGCCGAGGGCGGCCCGGCCGAGCACGTGTTCCAGATCCGCCGCGCGCGCCTGCAGTTCAAGGGCCACGCCTTCAACAAGCACAACAAGTTCAAGGTCGAGCTGGCGTTCTCGCCCCGGGACCTGAGCGTCAAGGACGGGGTGCCCCACCGGACGCCGCTGCTCACCTGGTACTTCGAGTTCGACTACCTCCGGGACTTCACGGTGCGCGCCGGTCAGTACAAGATCCCGTACTCCCGCCAGCGCGTCGTCTCGTCGGGCGATCTGCAGCTGGTCGACCGCTCGCTCGCCAACGGCGAGTTCAACCACGACCGCGACATCGGCTTCGACATCCGCTCCAAGGACCTGGGCGGGCTCGGCGGCCTTCTGCGGTACTACGTCGGCGTCTACATGGGCGAAGGTCGCGACTTCGGCGACAAGAATGCCACCCCCGACTTCAAGCTCCACTACCTGGGCCGCTTCGAGATCCAGCCCATGGGCAAGTTCAAGGACTACAAGGAGGCGGACATGAACCGCAACCTGACCCCGAAGCTGTCCATCGGCGCCGCCTACGCGTTCCACCACGGCAGCCAGGGCCTCAAAGGCGTGCTGGGCACGACGCCCGAGGACGAAGGCACCACCGACTACCACTCCTTCACCGTCGACTACGCCTTCAAGGTCGCCGGCTTCTCCAGCACGGCGGAGTTCCACCTGCGCCAGGGCGAGCGCAACGCCGGCGACGCGGGCCCGGTCACGGCGGCCCGCAACGGGATGGGCTGGGCGGTGCAGGCCGGCTTCCTGATCCCGCGCCTGCCCCTGGAATTCGCGGGTCGCTACAGCGGCGTGATGGGCCGCGGCACGGAGACCTCGCTGTCCGAGAAGCACAGCGCGGGCGGCGGAATCAGCTACTACGTCGCCGGCCACCCCTGGAAGATCCAGGCGGACTTCTTCCACCAGTGGGACGGCGACGACGCGACCCCCAACGCCAACGGGTTCCGCACGCAGCTGCAGCTGGCGTTCTAGAAGGCTCCAGGAGCACCAGCTCCGCGGCTACTCCCGATTCCACCCGACGAGGATGCGGTTCATGGGGGTCACGGCGCGGGGGATGTGTGCCCAGTCCACCTGGTAGCCCGCGTCGGCGAGCCGGTAGCTCCGCGAGATGTCGACGCTGGCGACGCGGCCGAAGGCGGCGTTGAGGGCGGGCACCCGGGGGTGCCGAGCCGTGCCGTAGCAGCAGGGCATGGCCGCCACCGGGCTCCCCGCGGCGATGGCGCGGCCGAGCCCCTGGTCGGTCAGGCCCCCGCAGGCGTGCACCAGCAGAACGCCGGCCCCCGGGGGCACCGCCCCGGAGTCGTCGATGGGGGCCTCGCGGTAGGTGACCTTGTCGGCCACCCAGGGGGCGACGCCGGTGACCGCCGCCCAGATGCGATCGAAGGTCTCAGGCTTGCTGGAATCGACGAGGTCGACCCGGGTCACGCCCGGCTCGCACGCAGCGAAGATCATCCCCACCAGGCCGTGTCCCGCGCAGAGGTCCACCAGGGTGGGGCGCCTGACCCGGCGCCGCACGCGGCCGAAGAACTCGAAGGCCTCGAGCAGCTCCTTGATGTGCACGACGCGCTCTTCGGCCAGCGCGCGGGCGAGCCGATCGGGGAAGCCGTCGCTGGGGAACAGGTCCGTCGGCAACGCGTGGATCCGGTGCTTCATCCCCGCGAACCGCGCCTTCGAGGCGTCGTTGAACTGGGGGTAGATGGCGAAGCGGGCGTCGGACACAGGCGTCCTGGAGGAGGGGCGGGAGGCGAAGACGGTCTGGAGTCTGCCCCAGCGCCGCCGCCGCGGCCGGGGCTCATCGATTCGGGAGCCCTCACGGGGTCAACCCTCCCCACGCGCCCAGCTCCCCCGCCCTGCTAGCTTCCGACCCCATGGGACGAGTCGGGATCATCGGAGGAGGCCCAGGCGGAAGCACCGCCGCCGCCGCGCTCGCCGAAGCCGGGCACGAGGTCGTCCTGTTCGAGGCCAGCGCGCACCCCCGCCACCACGTTGGCGAGTCGCTGCAGCCCGCCAGCCTCAACCTCCTGGACAAGCGCTTCGGCGTCGGGCCCGCCCTCCGCGACGCGGGCTTCGGCCGCAAGTACGGCGCCGTCTACGTGTGGGGGGAGTCGCCGGAACCCTGGAACGTGCTGTTCGATCAGCGCCTCGACGACGCCCTCCCGTCCTTGAGCGAAGACGCCCTGCTCGCCGGCGACTACGAGCACGCCTACAACGTCGACCGCGCCGTCTTCGACTCCATCCTCTTCGACATGGCGAGGGCCGAAGGCGCCGACGTCCGCGAGCACCACCGCGTCACCGGGGTCGCGACTGGACCCGCCCGCTGGCGCGAGACCCCGACCGTCACCTCCTTGACCGTCCAGGGACCCGACGGCCCCACCGAAGAGGTCTTCGACTTTGTGATCGACGCCTCCGGCCAGAGCTGCCTGCTGGGCCGCACGTTCGGCCTGTCCGAGCCTGTGCCCGACCTGCGCTGCACCGCGACCTACGGCTACTGGTCCGGCGCGGGCGGCCTGCCGGGCCCGCTCTCGCGCCACGTCCAGTACGTGCACAGCTTCGACGGGGGCTGGGTCTGGTTCATCCCCAACGGCGGCGACCGCACCAGCATCGGCGTCGTCGCCGACCGCAGCAAAGCCTTCTCCGAGGCCGAGTACCGCCAGATCCTCGCCGACGTGGGCCTCCCCTTCGCCGACGACGCCGAGCTCCTCCCGCTCAGCGACGTCCCGGGCCTGCAGGGGCGCGGCTCCCTCGTCTTCGCCCGCGACTGGTCCTTCAGCCACTCGGCCTTCGCCGGCGACGGCTGGCTGCTCCTGGGCGACGCCGCCTGCTTCGTGGACCCCATCCTGTCCGGGGGCGTCGACTTCGCCATCCGCAACGGCCTGCGCGCGGCCATCGCCGTGGACGCCATCCTGGCGAAGGACTCGGCCCTGCCCACGACCGCCGCGCGCCTGGGCGCCTACGAGAGCCAGCTGCGGCGCGAATACGAGGCCTACTTGTCCATGGCTCGCTACTGGTACGGCAACAACCGCAGCGTCGACGGCCTGTTCTGGATCGCGAAGCAGGCCGTGCCCCGGGAGTCGGCCGAGACGCCCCTGCGCGCCTTCGTCTACTTGACCACCGGGCGCTACGCCGCCGACCGCTACTTCAAGGTGTTCGACCGCCGCCAGGAGGAGCGCATGTTCGAAGCCATGGGCGTCGACAAGAAGGCCTTGCGATGATCCTGCGCGCCGCCCTGATCATCGAAGCGGTCGCCTTGTCGCTCTTCCTGCTGACCGGCTCGACCCCCACCGACGCCCGGCCCGAAGCGCCGTCCGATGCCGACTGGTCGCTGCCGGCCCTCGCCGCGCCCGCCGACCCGGCGCTCGGCCTGACCCCCTACGAAGTCCCCCTCCCGGCCTGGATGACGGAGCTCCCCGTCCCCGCCGACAACCCGCTCACGCACGCGGGCGTCGACCTGGGACGCCGGCTCTTCTACGACCCGCTCCTCAGCGGCAACAACACCCAGTCCTGCGGCAGCTGCCACTTGCAGAGCCTCGCGTTCACCGACGGCCGCGCCCACTCCATCGGCAGCGAAGGCCAGACGGTTCCCCGCAACGCCATGTCGCTGGTGAACCTCGCGTGGTCTCCGCCGTACTTCTGGGACGGCCGCGCGGCGACGCTCGAGATCCTCGCGACCATGCCCATCGAAGAGAAGCTGGAGATGAACCAGCCCGTGCCCGGTCTGCTGCGTGAGCTCCAGGCTCACGCCGACTACCCCTCGCGCTTCGAAGCGGCGTTCCCCGGCGAAGGCATCACGAAGGACACGCTCAGCAAGGCGCTCGCCCAGTTCCTGCGAACGCTCGTCAGCTTCCGCTCCCGCGCCGACGAGCTGAAGACCGCAGCCGCCACCCCGTTGGAGATGCAGGGCATGCAGCTGATGTCCTCGGCGCTGCCGAAGGGCTCGCCCCACGCCGTGGTCGACATCTGCAATGCGTGCCACGACCACGCCGCCGGGGGGCGATTCTCCAACCGCGGCATGGGCACGTTCACGACGGGGGAGCTGAAGACCAACGGCCTCACCCCGACCATCGACCTGGGCCTGGGTTCGCTGACCGCCAAGGAGACCGACTCCATGCGCTTCAAGGTCCCGACCATCCGCAACCTCACGGTGACTGGCCCCTACATGCACGACGGCCGCTTCGCGACGCTGACCGAGGTCGTGACCCACTACAATGAGCAGATCCAGGCGCTGCCGGGGTTGGAGCACCCCTTGAAGCTGGCCGACGCCCCGGCCCGACTGAACCTCACGCCCGAAGAAGTCGAGGCGGTGGCCGCGACCATGGCGCTGTTCACCGACGAGTCGTTCCTGACGAACCCCGCCTTCAGCAACCCGTTCGCGCCATGAGCTCCCGACGCTCGTTCCTGGGCGGCCTCGTTGCCGCTGCCTTCGCCCCGGCCCGGGCCTTCGGCGCCGCGCGCCCCGCCGTTCGCCCGACTCCGCACCAGACCGAAGGCCCCTTCTATCCGTCGCCGGCGATGCGACGGAACCGGGTCGGGGCGCCGCCGGGCAACGACCTCACGCGGGTGGGCGAGCACGCCGCCCAGGGCCTGCGCATCGCGTTCCACGGCCAGGTGACGACGCTCGACGGCGAGCCGCTGGCCGGAGCCACCATCGAGATCTGGCAGACCTGCCACCGCGGCCGCTACCTGCACCCCAGTGACGACTTCGGCAGCGAGATCCCCCAGGACCCCGGCTTCACCTACTGGGGAACCACGACCACCGATGAGCAAGGCGGCTACGGCTTCCTCACGGTCATGCCGCGCCGCTACCCGTCCGGCGGCCAGCGGGAGTGGTGGCGGCCGCCGCACGTGCACTTCCAGGTCACCGACGCCGACGGCGATCAGCGCCTGACGACCCAGCTCTACTTCGACGACCCGGCGGATCCCGAGAACGATTGGAAGCACCGGGCGATCCAGACCATGGACCGGTTGATCCGGGACATCCCGCGCGTGCGACGGGGCGAGCTGGTGGTGCCGTTGACGCCGCTGCCTGACTCCACGTTCGCCGCGGTCGGGGTCAGTCGGCCGGTCGCAGCCGACGACTCGCTCGTCGGCCCTCCGCGCGTCGGCCGTTTCGACGCGGTGGTCAAGTAGCGGCGACCCGTCCGTCCAGCGGGTGGCCCCCGTGACGGGTCAATAGACCGTGGGGCGATCCGAGCGGGGCTCCAGCGGACGGCGAGCCGGATAGCGGTCGATGCCCGGACGGACCCACACGCTCGTCGGCGTCTCGAACGCCCCCCGGACCGGGGTCCAACCGTGCCCCGCCTCAGCCCCTCCTTCGGGCACCGCCGCCAGCGCCCAGCAGCCATCGCCCCGCTCGACGCGTCCAAGCCACCGGCCTCCCCCCGAGTGCAGCGGGGCGTCGGACGCCGAGCCCTCCGAACGCAGCGCCAGCACCCGTTCGCCGCCACCTTCGAGCCGGGCGCGGGCGGCCTGGGCGCCTCGAAAGCCCCGCTCGGAGTCCAGGCGGCAATGCAGGCCCAACTCCACCGCGTCGAGCCCCGACGCCCCCTCCACCGCTGGGTCGAACACCCGGTCGACGAAGCGTGCTTGCGCGACTTCGACGTCAGAGACCACCGAACAGGGAACCTCGGCCTCCAGCAGGGCGGCGGTCACGGCCTCGGGGTCGGAGACGAGCAGGTCGAAGCTGTGCTCCGCGGTCCGGCGCCCCCGCAGGACGAGGCGGTCCGGCGCGGTCCGCAGCAGGCTCATCGGCAACATCGAAGCGCTCCCCTCGCCGGCCAGACCCTCCAGGACCTGCCACGCCCAGGGCCCCGCGACGCTCACGGGCGGCGCGACCTCGACCCCCAGCGACGCCAGTTCCTCGCACTCGCCCTCGGCCAGGAGCCACCACCCGCCGTCCTCTCGGTAGCACGCCAGGTCCGCGAGCGGCCGACCCGATTCGTCGAGCAGCAGCCCCTGCGCTCCCTCTCCGTCGAGCAGATCAGTCCCCACGCTGAGCAGCTGCTCGACCCCCCGCAGCCCGCGGGGCGTGTCGACCCGGAAGGCGCGAACCGCCGGGCGCCACACGCCGGCGCCAGTCCGAATCACGCCGCCGGTAGCCTCCGGAGGCATCGCCTCACCGTCGATCCGGGCCGCGAGCGAACCCACGGTGTCGAGCGCCGCGACCGTTGCCGGATCCCAAGGGCCAATGGCCACGCCGAACTCCCGCTCGAGCAGCGAACCCAACTCGATCAAATCGATGGACTCGAGCCGGAGGCCGCCCTCGAACAGCGGCGTCCGGTCCACGATCCAGGCCGGGTCCACCGGGAGCATCAGCTCATCGATGATCAGCCCCCGCAGCCGCCCAAGGGTGTCGTCGGGGGTCATCAGAAGCCCCTGACCGCGCCGACGATCAGTGTGATGGCGGACGCAACCAGGATGACCCCCGCGACTGTGCCCATCAGCGCCCCGATCAGCGAAAACGTCGCGACGCCGAGGATGAGGCCGGCGGCCCCGAGCGCGAACTGGATGCCGAGCAGCACCAGGCCCACTTGCTGCGTCTTGTTGGGCTTCGACGGGCGCTTGCGGTCGGGGTCGTCGGACGGGGGCGGCCCAGAAGTCGACGGCACCCAGAGCCCTCCTGGCGATTCGGTGCGCCAGTCCACGCCGAGGTGGTGCCCGACCCGGTCGACGCCGCGCAGCGTCCGCTGGCGCATCAACTCGGGGTTCTGCTTCGTCATGCGCCAGACGGTCCGATCGACCACGCGGCCGAACCTCCGCTGGACGGGAGCCGGGAGGCCGACGGACTCCGCCTGGGCCAGGACGTCGTCGCGGATCCGCGCGGCGAGGCGAGGGTCCGAATCCAGCTGCCGCGACACCGACTGGAGGGTCGCCGCGGGCATCGTGTCGAGCAGAGCGCAGCCATCGAGGACCGTCCGGTCCATCCTGGGCGCACGCTGGCGCAAGGCCGCCTGGACCTCCGGCTCGCGCTGGTCGGCCGGGTGGAGATCTCGAAACTCGCTGGACCAGGCCAGCGCGTGGAGCGCGTCGCGGGTGAAGTCCAGCGCGACGGGCTTGGGGACGTCGATGCCGCGGCTGAGGACCGGCGCGGCGCCGAGGATGGCGGACTCCCGCCGCGCCATGGCGGCCAACTGCTCCGACACGAAGGCGACACCAGCGCGGCGGAGGCCCCTCCCACCACGGTGCCGCCGCCGCGCTGGCGGCGCCGGTCAGGAATCGACGGCGATCGAAGGACGGGGGGAGGCTCATGGGAAGACCTTCCGGTCGGTGGTCCCGGCCAACTCGACGTCGCGAGCGGCCGGGACCAGGGTGAGGTTGTGGCGCTCCACGCCAGAGGGGCCCGGGATCCAGCGGGGACGATGGGCCCGGAGTTGGCCGACGAAGGCCTCGACCATGCCGAGGGCCACCCGCGCGCCGAGGCAGCGGCGGCTCCCCATGCCCCAGGTCAGCAGGTCACGCGGTGGACGCGACGACCGCCAGCGCTCGGGCTGGAATCGATCGGGGTCGGCGTAGCTGCGGGGGTCCCGGTGCAGAAGGGCCGTCGCCAACGCGATCTGGGTGCCCGGCGGGAGGCGGTGCGGACCCACCAACAGCTCTTCGCCGGTGACCCGGCGAAGCAAGGGTCCGGGCGGATGCAACCGCAGGGCCTCCAGCACGATCTCTCGGTCGGAGGCTCCCCAGGCGCCTGCCCGGCAGGCCGCCACCACGGACCACGCGCAGGCCGCGGCGACCGGCTCTCGGGTGGCTCCGAGCAGGGTCAGAGCCAGGTCGTCCGCCCCGGCACCGCCAGCCGCCAGCGCCGCTTCCCATCCCTCGCCGGCGCCGGTCCCCACCCGGGCGCGCAGCTGCTGCAAGGCACCCCGCCGCTCCACTCCGTCGCCGCCGAACAAGTGGCCCGGCGCAGGGCCGCCGAACACTCCATCGAGCACCGCGCCCCAAGCTGGGTCGTCCACGCCGAGGCCCAACCCGAGGGCGTCGGTGACCGCGTCCAACGCCAGTTCGTAGAGATCCACCCGATCGCGGCCCGCCAGGCGGACGTCGGTGCGCTCCACGAACCCCTCGACCCAAGGCCCCGCCGACCCCATGGCCGACCCCAGGCGGCGGCGGGCCGCGTGGGGGGCCGATCCCCGCAGGGCGAGCACGGACGCGGGGCCCACGACCGCGGCCAGTGGCTCGCGGATGCCGAGCAGGGTTGGTGGGCGCAAAGCCGCGAGCGCCCGGGCTTCGCCGACACCGGCGACAACGACGGTCGGCCCAAAGGCAGGGAAGTCCCAACGAAACACAGGGCCGAATCGCCGCTGGGCCAACCGCAGGGTTCGAAGCGGCGCCGCCATCCAACGCCGATGCTGCACGGCCGGCGCGAGGTCCGGGCCCGGCACCGGCGGCGACGCCGGGCGGGCGAGCCCCGACCTCATGGGACCGGAATTCGCAGGCGCCCGGCCATCGCCGACCCCGGCAGCTCCTCGAGCACGATGGGACGCCAGGCTTCCAGGATGAGGCCGAGCACCTCGTCCCGGGACAGCTCACGGGTCTCCAGCCAGTCGAGGGACAGAAACTCGCTGAACCCGATCCACCCCATGAGCCGGGCCCGCAGACGCGGCGCCGGGTCCCCCGCCACGCCCAGCGCCGAGAGCATGCGGCTCAGGATGCCCCCGTGGATGCCCTCGATGATCCGCCGGCACTCGGGGTCGGAGCCGATCCCGCTGCGCATCACGGCCAGGTAGATGCTCCGGTTCTGCTCGATCCAGTCCAGGAAGGCCGTGTGCGAGGCCGCCAGGCCCGCGAGGGGGTCCAGCTCAGGATCGAGCTGGAGCACCGCGTTGAGCTCCGCGGCCGCCGCGGCGATGGTCCCGACGTAGAAGCCGCGCTTGTTGTCGAAGTAGTGGTACAGCAGCCCCTTGGAGATCCCCGCGATGCGCGCCAGCTCGTCGGTGCTGATCTCGTCGAACGCGTGCTCGCTGAAGATCTGCCGCCCCAGCTGAAGCAGCTGCGCCCTTCGCTCCTCCACCTTCATCCGCCGCGTGTTGCTCTTGGCCATGTTCACGACGATGGTGGCTTATTGAACAACGGTCAATGAGAATTTCCCAATAGCGGAAGCGAGACAGGTCCCCCGGACCGAACGGCCACCTCAACACGCCGATCAAGGAGCAGCTCGACCCCTCAGGTCGCCCAGCCTGGCCAGTTCAGAGACAAGTCCCGACGCCGCCGCGCGGCTTCCTGCCAGGCGGGGTCTGCCCGATCGAAGCGCTCGGAGCCGGCGAACAGGGCATCCAACCGGTCGTCCAGCCGACCGGTGAACCCGGCGTCTTCGACCACGAGCAGGGCTTCGCTGTCCCAGTAGGACGCCGCCGTGTCGACGTTGGCGCTGCCGACGGTGCAGACCTGTCCATCGACAGACAGCAGCTTCGCGTGCACGTGGGGCAGCAGCCGATCGATGGCCGGGTCCCAGCGGTCGCGGCCCCGAAGCACCAAGGCGCGCACGTCGGCCCCGGCTTCGATGAGCGGATCCAGCCGGCCGAGAACCACCTCATTTGCCAAACCCCGCGCTGCCTCCCCCGGGAACGGCGTCCCCGCTCCGAAGGCCGGACGCACTGTGCCGACGAGGAAGCGCACTTCGACGCCGCGGGCCAGCAGGCGGTGCAGCACGCGCTGCAGCTCGAACTGCAAGGGGAAGGAGTTCACCAGGGTCACGCGCTCCCGGGCCGACTCCAACAACACCCGGTACGCCTCCAAGGTGTGCACGTCCTCCAGGGTCTCGTGCAGGACGAGGTGGCAGCGAATGCCGTCGACGGGTTCGGCGGCCACGACGGCCGCCTCGACCTCCCCTCCAGCGTCGGCCCAGGCGTCGGCGAACGCAGCCTCGACGAGCCCGACCACGGCGCCCGTCGCCTCGACCCCCGCATCGAGCCAGGGCACCCCCCTCACGGGCGTGCGGGGCGTGAGTTCGACCTCATCGAAGCCGGTGAAGTAGGGCTCGCCGATGTTTCGACCGCTCACCCGGGCGTGGCGACCGTCGATCACGAGCAGCTTGCGGTGGTCCCGACGCCGCAGGTCCGCGAACTCGGCGACGGGCCGGGCGGCTCGCACGACCTCCGCCAGCGGCTTCAGCAACGGATTGCTCCGGCCCAACGCGCCGTGCCCCGCGAAGACCGAGTCCACGAGCACCCGCACATCGATCCCCCGGTCCAGCGCGCGCCGAAGCGCGGCGGCCACCGCTTCGCCCACGGGGTCCCCTTCGAACATGAACGTCTGCAGCCAGACCGAGCGTCGGGCGCCGTCGATGCGGTCGATGAGCGAGGTTCGGGCGGCCCCGTTGTCCAAGAGCAGGTCCAGCGTGCGCGCCGTCGTCGCCTGGGCTCCGGCCAGCACCCGCAGCCGCTCGCCCAGGCTGTCGTCCACGGGCGGCGCCGGGCCGTCGAGCACCGGCAGGCCCCACGCCACCAGCCGCCGCCGCACGCGGTCCAACCGCGCCGGGTCCACCGCGTCGGGCAGGTCCTGGGATCGGCCGTCGTCGAGCACCGCCTCGCCGTCGACCACCGCGTCCACGCCGGGGCCTCGCAAGGCATCGGGCGCGTCGCCGTCGAATCGCACGACCCAGCAACGCTCGCCTTCGACCGCTTCGCCAGCCAGCACCAGCCGCACCGGAGGCCCGCTCCCGTCCAGCACCCGGCCGGCCGCGCGCAGGCCCCGCAGGTCGCCCGCGGCCGGCTCCGCGACGCCCACCACCGCGCTTCCGAGCTCCGGCAGCGTCAGTTCCCCCTCCCGCACGTCGACGACCCGGACTACCGCACCGCCGACCACCAGGCCCACCGACTCGCCGTCGACGGCCTTCGCCCGCCCCAGTGCGTCGACCCTCACCACACCGCCCCGGGGACCCGTGGGCGTGGGCACGAAGTCGGTGCACTGCAGCTGGGGCCGCAAGGACAGCACGGGCTCCGACGTGGGCACCATCACGACCGGCCCCGCGGACTCCAGCTCCCGAAGCAGGAGCAACTCCGCCCACAACGCCGGGCCCGGCGACGTGGGCAGCGCAACCAGATCCGGATTGCCCGCGAGCAGCTCCCGCAGGCTCGCCAGTGGCATCCTCGGCGGCCCCGGCGGGGCCTCAAACCGCAGTGGGAATCCCAGCAGCGCCTGGGCCTGGGCCGGCGTGGCGGGCGGGTCCGAGCCGTCCAGCGGCACCGCGACGACGTCCAGGTTCCGCTCCCGCAGCCAGGTCAGGGGCGCCAGCAACCGATGGGGCGGGCCGCGGTAGGGGAGGCGCGCACCGACGAAGGCCCCCGAAGACCCTGGCCACGCCACCGCGATGCCGCCGCGCAGGGTCCGCTCGAGCACCACGCGCCGCACGAGGCGGTCGACCACCAGCAGCGAGACCGCCGGCGCCGCCGCGGGAGGCCCGCCCACCTCGACAGTCCAGCCTTGGGCGTCCGCCGTGCCGTGGGGCTGCGCGCGGCCCAACAGCTCGCGGCCCCAGACCTCGGCCGAATCCACGACGGCTTGCAGCCGTGCCCAACGTCGCGGTCCCCAGCCCCACTCCGGCTGAGCCACGACCCGCAGCACCCGCGGCTCCCCCGGGGGGGCCAGTCGCCCCAACAACTCGACGGCCGCGAGGGCGTCGGGCGAGTCGCGGTGGACGAGGACGAGGGCGGTCACGCCCCGATTGTGGCGGGGAGGCCCTTCCCGAGCGAGCCCCGACTGCTTCGCGATGGGCGCGGCGAAGGTCCCAGCCAGCCTGCCTCCGCGCGGCCTGGCCCCTGCCCCACCGCCCCAGTGCGGCAGACTGGCTCCATGAGGGGACTCTCGAAGGCCTGGGGGGCCGTCTGGTTGATGGGGTTGGCGGCGACGCTGGCGCAGTGGGCGATCACCGCAGGCGCAACTGAGTTTCCGATGGACAGCTTCATCTTGCCCGTCGGCCTCGCCGTCGCCTGGGTGGCCGCGCGCATCGCCAAGGGCGAGGGCCTGCTCACCAGCCACGGCGGCGCGCTCGAGGCGTTCGGGGAGGGCACCCGGAGCCTGATGCACGCCCGCGTTCGGGCTCAGTCCCACGGCGTGAGTGGGCTGCTGGAGAGCCGTTGGGCGGGCACCGGGATCCGCATCACGCTCACCCCCGACCCCCCTCTGGACAAGAGCATTCGGGTCGTCGCCGGGGGCGCCGACGGCCCGGGCGTGGGCCGCGCGCCGGTCTTCCCGGCGGAGAGCCAGATCCTGCTGAGGGGCACTGTGCGCGGCACCCCCGAGGCCCTCGCGTTCTGTCTGGACCAGGCCTTCCGGACGGAGCTCGACGAGGACTTGCGGGCCTACCAGCTGGAGATCCGCGACGGCTCGGTGCACGCGACCGTGCCGCTGAGCTGGAAGGCCGACCGCATCGAGTTCGCCGTCGAGCGGATTTTCGAGGTGGCGGCCCACCTGATGACGCCCGCCTCCGACCGTCCCCCTCGCCTGCTCGCGATCGCCCGAAGCGACGGCGAACCGGAGATGCGCCTGGCCGCCGCCGGGGTGCTGCTCCGGTCCTTCGCCAACGCCCCCGAGGCCTCCGCCCTCCGCACCGGGTTCCTCGCCTCGTCCAACGCCGACGAAGTCCTGCTGGCCGCCCGCGACGGCGCACCGGAGTCGACCGATGCTCTGGCGCGGCTCGTCCGCGACGCATCCCCCGACGCCGCGGACGCCGCCCACGCCTTGCTCGCCAACGCGCCCGACCGAGCCCGCGAGGCCTGGACTGCCCGCCTCACTCGGCCGGACGTCGCCCCCTCGGTCGCCGGACTCCGCTGGCTCGGCCAGCACGGAGATGCAGCCTCCCTGACCGCCCTCCGGCAGGCCGAGCAAGACGAAGCCTGGGCGGGCTCCATGCGGCGACGGGCCGGACAGGCCGCCGACTCGTTGCGAGCGCGCCTCGAGCACGAGGGGGCCGGCGGCGGGCTCGCCGTCGCAGCCGACGCGGGGGGACTCGCGGTCGCTGACGACGGAGGGCTGGCCGTCGTCGACGAGGCAGCCTCACCCGCTCGCCGACCTCGCAGCAAGGCCTGACGCCCCCTGGATCAACCCCAGCGAACCCACCCCCATCTGGCCCTGAATCACAGGCTTCCAGGGGTAGATCGGGCCGTAGCGACAGCCCCGTGGTCGTCCGATAGTGGCCCCGGTGTTTGGAATCAGACGAGTCTCTCTGGTGGCCGCGATGGCCGCGATCTTCCTGGGGTGTCAGCCCCCGGGGACGACCGATCCCGTTCTATCGGGGGTCAGCGGCCCCCTCGCGCCCATCCCCGCGGACCCCGCCTTGGCCTGCGCCCTGCCCGTCGGCGACACGATCCCCGAGGTCCCGCCCGTCGACCTGGACGCCGGCCCCGACGCGCTCTTCGCCGACGACGCGCTCCCGTTGTTCGAGGTCCTCCTGGACGACGACGGCTGGGGCGAGGTCTGCCGGAACGCCTCGGACTACGCCGACTACCTGTGGGCGATCGGCGAGGACCTCGCCCCCGAACGCAGCCCTCACGCGTACACGCAGGCCGACCTGATCTTCCAGGGCAAGCTGTACGAGGATGTCGGGGTGCGCTTCCGCGGCCGCACGACCGTCTACGCGCTGTTCTATTCGCTCCACGACAACCGCCGGCCCAACGGCCTGTCGCGGTGCCGGGATCACCTGGCGGGCCGCAAGCCGAGCTGGAAGATCAAGCTCGACAAGTTCGGCCAGGACTACGAGATCGCCGGACAGCAGACCTTCAACCTGGCGGCTCGCGAAGGGTCCGACGGCGCCTACCTGCGCGAGGTCCTGGCCATGAAGGTCGCCAACGAGTTCGGGGTGGTCGCGCCCTGGGGGGGCCACGCGCGGCTCTGCGTGGACGGGCAGTACGAAGGCCTGTTCTCCCTGGTGCAGGAGGCCGACACGAAGCGCTTCCTGAACCAGCGGTTCCCCGAAGCGCCCAAGGGCGACTACTGGAAGATCGAGAACGACGGGAACCAGATCTGGGACCCCCTCTGGAACGCCGACGGCCTCTGGGTCAACGACTACGGGCCGGTGGGTCGAACGTCCGAGGACGACCCCGGCGCGCTGCGGGATCTGCTCGACGTGGGCACCACGATCGAGGCCGGCGAGTTGCCGTGGGACTACCCCATCGATGCGGTCATCGACGTCGACCAGTGGCTGCGCGAGATCGCCATCGACCTCGCGATCCCCGATTACGACGGGATGTTCGGCAACCACAAGAACCACCTGCTCTACGACCACCCGGACCACGGAATCCAGGTCGTCCCCTACGACAAGGACCTCGCCTTCGTGGACCAGCAGAGCTACCTCGGCGGCGTCTGCCCGGGAGACATCCTGGGCGGGCACCCGTGCTGGTCTCGGGTCGAGGAACCCCCGGCCGTCGCCGGCTGGCTGATGGAGCGGCACGGCGATCGCTACCTGGAGCTGTTGCAGGAGCTGATCGACACGGTCCTGATCCCCGAGACCCTGGCGCCTTGGCTCGTCGCCCGGGCCGAGGCCATTCGCCCCTGGATCACCGCCGACCGCTACTACGGCCCCGACTCACCGGCCTGCATCGACGCGCCGATTACGTGCCACTACTACAGCGCCGGGGCCTGGGAGTTCGAGGTCGACCCGCTGCTCACCGGCGCCATCCAGAGCCGGGTGGCCGAGATCCAGCGCCAGCTCGACGGCGGCTTGGCCTGCAAGAACAGCTGCGTGGACGTCAGCGGCCCCCAGATCGGCGGGCTGCCGCCGGTGCGGTTGGACCTGTAGAGCGCTCCTAGCCTGGCGCCATCTCCTCTTCGAGCACCAAGGTCAGCGACTCGCTGATCACATGGCACTCGTCGGAGTCGACCGTGACCGTGTCCGACGCCGGCAGCAGGAACGGCGCCTCGGCGTGCACCGTGATCTCGCCGTCCACCTCGTAGCCGCAAGCCCAGGTGCCAGCGGAGCCTTCGTCGCAGGGCAGGCCGGTGCCGTCGTCGCTGTCGTAGGTGACCGTGGCGCCGTCGACGATGTTGCCGGCCTGGTCGGTGATGGTGACCTGGACGGAGACGCGCGCCTCCGTGGTGCACGTGACGACCGGGCAGCCGGACAAGAGCAGGCAAGGCAGCAGGGCAATGAGCAGGCGCATGGCGGACTCCCGCGGACTCCCCCTGGCCCCTCGGCCGGTTCGGATCCGCGCCCGCGAGACTACCCTCGTCGGGCGAAACCCCGGAGGCCACATGCTGCTGCACCGCTTGTCCCCCCGCGCAGCCCAGGTCGGCGGTGCGCCCATTCGTCGACTCCTGCCTCAGAAGGCCTGCCGCAAGGTCGGGCCCTGGGTGTTCCTGGATCACTTCGGGCCCGCGCAGCGCACGATCCAGGCCGAGCACGACGTCGGGCCGCACCCCCACTGCGGCCTGTCCACGGTCAGCTACCTGTTCGACGGCGTGGTCGAACACCGCGACTCCAGCGGCGGACACGCGATCGTGAACCCCGGCGAGATCCACTGGATGCGGGGCGGCCACGGCATCGTGCACAGCGAGCGCGCCCCGACCGACCGCATCGGCGAGAGCATCCGAGCCCACGGCCTGCAGCTGTGGTGCGCCCACCCCGACGGCGAGGAGGAGCAGGAGCCCCGGTTCGACAGCTGGACCGACCTGCCCGAGCTCGACGTGCGCGGCGTTCGGGTGCGATTGCTGGCCGGCGATGGCTGGGGTGAGCGCTCACCCGTCGACGTGACGTCGGAGCTCGTCTACGCCGTGGCGCACCTGCGCGCGGGCCAGTGCCTGGACCTGCCGGACCACGAGGAGCGCTGCGTCTACGCGCTGGGGGGGGCGGTGGCGGTCGACGGGGACCTGGCCGACTGGGACCTGCTGGTGATCGACCGCGACGCCCGGCAGCTCGTGGCCGCCACCGACGCCACCGTGATCCTGCTCGGCGGTCGCGCCATCGGCCCCCGCTTCATGTGGTGGAACCTGGTCCACTCGGACAAGGACCGCCTCAAGGAGCAGGCCGAACGCTGGCGACAAGGGCGATTCCCCGGCATCCCCGGCGACGACGGCCCCGGCATCGTGGCTCCCGACTTCGGGCCCTGACGGCGCGCGGACCCAGAGGGTTACAGTGACCCCGATGCCCGACCCCATCGACCGCGGCTGGTTCTACGTCGTCGAGCCCCGCCCGGACGCGGTGCCTGCGCACGTCCGCGTCGAAGGCCGCGACGGGCGCACGCTGAGCAAGCGACCCAACGGGTTCCCGGGGTGGGTCCTGGTGGAGGGGGGCAGCCGGGCTGAACAACTGCGCGCGGCGGCGGCGGCGGGCGCGGCGATGGAGTCGCTGGGCGACCCGCGAGCGGTGCGCCTGCTGCTGGGCGACGGAGGCACCGATCTGGGCATCGAGACCCACCGGGTCGAACCGTGTGGCGACCACCACGCCGCCGAAGAGACGCTGCGCGAGGCGCTGCGAGAGGGTGACGCGACTCCCCTTCCGACCCCTCCATTGGGCGCCCCGACCGCCCGCGTCCTGTTCTTCGAGTCCCTGATGAACACGGACATGCCGCACAACGACCGGGAGCTGTCGCAGGGCGTGCTGCACATGGCGTCGGGGTTGGCTGACCTCCCGACGGAGGTGGTGCTGGCCAACGTGAAGATGGCGATCACCGGCGACGAGCGGCCGGCCGAGGGCCTCGAAACGCTCCGCACGGCGCTGGCCGGCGGACCCATCGGGCTCGTCTGCATCTCCCTGTTGGAGGGCTACTTCGTCGGCGTCGAAGCGTTGATCGCGACCCTCCGCGAGCTGGGCTGCCGCGCGCGCATCGCCGTGGGCGGCGTGATGCCGACCCTGAACCCCGAGCACGTGGCAGCGCACCTGGGCGACGTGAGCTTCGTGTGCCGGGGCGCGGGCGAAGGCTTCGTGCCGCAGCTCGTGCGCATCGTGGGCGACACCGACGTCGACACGCCGCTCAGCGACGCGCAGGTGGCGCAGCTGATGGCGCTGGACGGGCTCATCGCGCTGGATCACGGCCGGCTTATCGCCGCGAACACCGCGCAGATCGTGCAGGTCGATGATCTGGACGCAACGGCGCTGGATCTCACGCTCCTGGAGAAGCGACACGTCGAAGCCGGCATCGAGATCGCGACGTCCCGCGGCTGCATCCACCGCTGCAGCTTCTGCTCGATCATTGGCCGCGAGACGTACCAGGCCCGCTCGTCCGAGGGGATCATCGAGCTCCTGAATCGGTACGAGCATCGGATCCGCGAGCTCACGCACGAAAACCCCGGTCCCGATGCCTTCCGCGTCCACATCTCCGACGACGACTTCGCGTGCGACCTGCCCCGCGCCATCGCCTTCCTGCAGGCGCTGCCGTCCACCCCCTTCCGGCTCGCGAGCTTCCAGGTGTCCATCGCCGACCTCTGCGTGCACGAGGGCAACCGCCTCCTGCCCCAGCTCGATCAAGCGTTCCTCGACGCCCTCGACCCCGCGCTGTTCGCCGACCACGGCCGCCCCATCCCCGCGTCGGACTTCGTGCACGACCACAAGTCCCGGGACTGGTCGAGCTACCTCCAGATCGGCGTCGAGACCTTCTCCAACAAGGAGCTCGTCCGCCTCGCCAAGGGCTACCGCGTCGAACACATCCGCGCCGCCGTGGCCGCGCTCTCCGCCCGCGGCATCCACATGGACGCCTACTTCATCGTCGCCAACACGGACACCACCGCCGACGAGCTGGTGGACTCCGTGGCCGAGCTGTCGCGCCTGAAGCTGCGCCACCCGCTGCACTTCCACCTGCGCTTCCCCATCGTGCCCCGCCTGGTCAGCTACTTCCCGTCGGTCACCCACCGCCGCAAGCTCCGGGCCGGCCGCGCCGACTCCATGGCCCTGCGCGACACCCGGTCGCTCCCCGGCTTCCCCGAGTTCGACTACCCCTTCGTCGACTACGACGTGCCCGACGACCCGTGGGTCGCCGACCTCGACGGCTCGTTCCTCACCGACGAAGGCCGCTACACCGAGTCGCTGAACAACCTGCATGCCGCCTGGAGCCAACGCTGGGAGTCCACATCCGGCGACGAGCGCCTGCACGGCGAGCGTCTGCTCCGACGCGTCGACGACCTCCCCCGTCGCCTGGCCTTCGACCACCTCTCCGAGGCCCGCCGCACCGACCGCGAGCCGGCCGCCCTGAGCGACGTCACCGAGCTCCTGGGCCCCGCCGACTCCTGGGTCCGGGCCTTCGCCCGCCACGACTCCCCGGCCCCGCCGCGCCTCGTCGTCATCCCTACCTGGCAGTGCGAGCTGCGCTGCACCTACTGCTACATCCCCAAGCAGGACGGCCGCGTGATGAGCGCGGACACGATGCAGCGGTCCCTGGACTTCCTGCTGAGCTCCGAGCGCGACGACCTGACCCTGCAGTTCTTCGGGGGCGAAGCGCTGATGGAATGGGAGCTCGTCAGCGAGGCCATCCGCTACGGGACCGAGCGCGCGGCGGAGTTGAAGAAGCAGCTCACCTTCATCGTGAGCAGCAACGGATTCAGCCTCACACCCGAGCGGCTGGAGTGGCTCCGCGACAAGCCCGTGAAGCTGGAGCTCAGCCTGGACGGCACGCCCGAGCACCAGAATCGCTTCCGCCGTGCCTGGAACGACGAGGCCGACAGCTACGTCAACGGGATCGCGCACCGACACCGGGCAATCGTCGATTCAGGCCTGGACCACGAAGTGATCATGGTGGTGCCGCCGGCGGCCGCCGGGGAGCTGGCCGCCAACTTCTTCCACATCGCGGACCTGGGCTTCCGGTCCATCCAGATCAACTTCGCGTTGGGCTTGTTGTGGCACCCCAAGACGCAGAAGCAGTTCGCCGACTCCCTGCTGACCATCGGGCGGGAGCTGCGTGGGCGCTGGGCACGCGGCGACGATCTGATGCTGGTGAACGTCGAGAGCCCGCCCATGCCGATCCGCCTGAACGGCGAGATCACGGTCGACTTCGACGGCACGATCTACGGCGGCAACGGCTTCCTGCAGGAGACCGACAGCAAGGACCTGTTCCGCATCGGCCACCTGGACGAGCACGGACACTTCGACCGCTACTGGATGGACGCCCCGACCAACGAGTTCCTGCTGGAGCACACCTACAAGGCGAAGATCACGGCCAACAACCTGAAGGTCGGGCGGGTGCTCACGAGCTTCATCGAGTGGATGCAGCGGGAGCCCATTGGCGTGGACCGGAGGGTGATCGACCCCCGCATCGACTCGACGGGGGCGCCGCGGGTGGGCTGAGCGCCCTCATTCGCAGGGGTCGTCCAGCTGCCTGTGGTCCTCCCCCACCTCGATGCGCTCGGTGCCGCCGGGCTCGCAGCTCAAGCCATGGATCTCGTAGCGCGCCGCCTCGTTCCAGAGGTGCAGCGCCCACTCGCCAGGCGGCGCGTAGAGCTCGAACGTCGCGCCGGCGTCGACCTGGTGGGGCCACGGGAGCAGGCGCAGGCCGTCGCCCTCGCAGTCGCCGTCGGACACGCTGGGCGAGAACGCGTCGAGGCCCGTGAAGTTGTCGACGGTCCAGCGACAGGGCTCGCCGGCGGACACGAAGTCCAGCTGGTCCGGGGGCCGCGCGAAGAAGCAGGTGCCGCTGCTCGCGACCACCCTGAACGAGCGCCAACTCACGTTGCCGCCGGCGTCGACCGCCCGGACGTACCCAACGCCGTCGGGCGGATCGAAGTGGGCGAGGCCGCCCGGCGGGATGGCCGAGGTCAGCAAGTTGTCCGACCAGTCCAGGTTCGACGCCGTCGCGGTCCGCACGTCCACGAGCGCGCCGGCTCGGTCGTTGAGCACGGTCAGCACGCCGTCGAACAGCGTGTCGTTGTCGATGACAACCTCGATGTCCTCGCCGTCCTCGCAGACGAAGTCCATGCCCCCCCAGCCGAGGCTGATGAAGTCGTCGCTGGTCTGGCCCGCGCTGACTGAGTAGGGACCGGCGACGACCTGCTGGGTGATCGTCGCGCCGTCGAGCAGCTCCCCGCCGGTGATGACGGGGTAGACGGGGCTGGCCGGGTACCCGTCGAAGTCCACGCCGTCGTACGCACAGCCGCGCCGCAGGCCGATGGACTCGATGGTCACGCCAGTCGCGTTGCGGAGGGTCACCGTGCAGACGGCGCCGTCGATCTGCTCCGCCTCGCAGGCCACCGGCTCCGGTCGGCCGACGCACGCGAAGGGGTCGACGAAGCCGCTGGGGGGCAAGGACGTGACCGTGGGCTCGGTCCCCGGCTCCACGGCCGCGGGGCAGCCGAGCAGGAGCGGCAGGAGGAGCAGGAGGTGGCGGGGCATCGGCGGCCTCCGGGAAGGAAGGGCTGCAAGTCTGCCTCAGGGTAGGGCGGCCGGCGCTGTGCCACGATTGCTCCGCTGCCTCGGCGGCTCCCACCTTCCTTCGAATGGCGCGTCGGCCGATGACCTCATCTCCCCTTCTTTCGGTTTGCCTGCTCTCCGGCGTGCTCGCACTCGGTGCCTGCGCGACCACCCGGTCCGCGCCGAAGCAGGCCCACGGCCCCGGCGAGCTGATGGTCCCCGTCGTCGAGCGCGTCGGCGAGGGAGGCGACTTCGCGGTCTCGCTGGCCGGCGAGCCGGGCTTCAGCACGGCGGGGTACGGCAACGCGGCCGAGTGCGAAGCGGGTTGGGCGGCGTTCTTGACCGGCGCGCGCGGCCAGGCCGATCTCGGGTCGATCGAGGGGAATGACTGGAATCCATGCACCGCGTCCGAGCTGCCGGGCGAGCCGACCGCCGCGGACGAAGAGGAGCCGCACCTCATCGCCGGCGGCTACATGGATCAGGACCCGACCATTGTGGAGCTGGCGCCCGCCGCCGCCGCGGCCCTCGAGCAGCTCCGCGTCGCGGCCGGCGACCCCAGCCTCCAGCTGGTTGCCATCCGCGCCGCCCAGACCCAGGTGGTGGCCGGCACGAACTACCGGTTCACGCTGGACGTCCAGGGCGCCGCGGGCCCCCAGGCCTTCGACGTCGTGGTCTACGAGCCGCTCGGAGGCGAACCCTTCGAGCTTTCTCGGTGGGCCCCGATCGAGGCGGCGCCAGCCTCCGAAGGGATCCTCAAGTCACTGCAGGCCGGCGACGTCGCCTGCTACCTCGAGCTCGAGGCCGCGAGCGGACCGGTGACCCACTACGGCGAGTTCGACGTCTGCGACGCGGCCGACCTGATCGGCCAGGCCGTCGTCCTGGAGTTCGTCTCGGGCAGCGTGATCGCCCCGTCGTGCCAGGGCGATCCCGAGTGCCCCGACAGGATCGAAGTGCAGTTGGTGAGCGCGATCTCGCCCAAGTGACCCCGCGCCCGGCACCTTCGCCGGCGCACCGGCGGAGTGGGTACCCTGCCCGCGTGCGCGCCCTCGTCCCCCTGCTGTTGCTGCTCGGGTGCCCGACGAGCCCGGTCCCCGAGCCACCGCCAGCCGACGACGACGACTCCGCCGGGCCCGACGAGCCCCCCCCCTCCCCGACCGGCTCCCTCGTCGAGTTGTTCGACCCGGCGCCCGAACCCACGCCCACTCCGCCGCCCTGCCCCGCCGGGCCCCTGCCGACCACCGCGTTCGCCGACGTGACGGCCTGCGCAGGCATCGACGCCCCCCACTCGGTCCCCGACCCCGACTGGTTCCCTTTCGGCGCAGCCTGGGCCGACTTCGACGGCGACGGCGCGCTCGACCTCTTCGTCACCGACTCGGGCGGGCCCGACCACTGGTTCGCGTCCGACGGCCAGGGGCGCTTCGTGGAGCAGCCGCTGGTCCCCGCCGGCGAGCCCTTCAGCCCCACATCCGGGGTGGCCGCTGGAGACCTGGATGGCGACGGCGACATCGACCTGGCGGTGGAGGGCCTCGGAGCCTTGACCGTCGTGCGCAACGACGACGGAGCCCTCGTCCCCCAGGAGCCGGCGATCTGGCACGGCGCCCGGGGCTCCAGCGTCGCGTTGGCCGACTACGACGGCGACGGCGCCCTGGATGCCTACGCGACCCGCTACTCGTGCCCGAAGTGCGAGGGCGGTGGCCCGGGGGCCGACGACGCCCTCTACCAGGGCGGTTGGGTCGACACCACGGCCCAACTCCCCGGCGCCATCGACGGCTTCGGGTTCGTGGCGCGGTGGTTGGACATCGACGCCGACGGCGACCAGGACCTGTACGTCGTCAACGACCGCGGCACATACGACGAGGAGGCCGAGTACACCAACCGCAACGTGCTCTTCCGCAACGACGGGCCCGGCTGCGGCGGGTGGTGCTGGTCCGAGGTGGGTCGGGATCTGGGCGTCGACCTGCGCCTCAACGGCATGGGCATCGCGGTCGGCGACGTCGATGCGGACGGCACCGTGGACCTGGTCGTGTCCGACAGCCAGGTCCCCTCGCTCCTGCTGCAGTCGCAGTTTGGCTTCGTCGAGTCGGCGGCGGCGCGGGGGTTGACGACCCTGCGCGAGGGATGGGGTCTGGCGCTCTTCGACGCCGACAACGACGGGGATCTGGACCTCTTCCTGCCGTCCGGCTCCATGGGCGAAGGCGGGGGGCAGCCCGACGTCCTGTGGCGCAACGACGGCGAAGTCTTCGTCGACGTGAGCGAGGGCTCCGGCCTGGACCACGGCGGAAACACGATCGGGGCGGCAGTGGCGGACTACGACGGCGACGGCTGGCTCGATCTGCTGGTCGGGGGCGCCGACGAAGGACACCGGCTGCTGCGCAACCTGGGCGGGCAGCACCCGGCCACCGCCGACAACCACTGGATCGCGTTCGAGCTCGAAGGGGGCGAGGGCCTCCCGTCGCCGCCGGTCGGTGCGCACGTGGTCGTCGTCGACACCTCCGGCCGCACGCAGCGACGGGATCTGGCGGCGGGCAGCGGCCTGGGCGTCACCCACAGCCCCCGGCTGCACGTGGGCCTGGGGTCGGCGACGGTGGTCCAGGCCACCATCACGTGGCCCGACGGGCGCCAGCTCGTGCTTCCCGAACCCGCACACGATCGGCTGCATGTGTTGACGCCGCTGTAGTCCTCGGGCTCTACGCCGTTCCGGCGAACCACGCCCAATTGTGAGTCTATGCAAGCGGACTTGCGCGGGCCGGGAGCCGCGGCGATAGTCCCGCCCTAGTTGTGGGAGGCTGCCCCTATGTCGTCCTTCGCCCGGCCCCTGGCCGTCGCTTCGCTTCCGTTCGCCCTGCTGCTCGCCGTCCCCGCGTCGGCCCAGGTGCAGACGCTGCCCTTCACCGAAGACTTCGAGGGCGAGATCCAGTGCCCCACGGGCTGCGGGCCGACCTGCAACCTGCTCGGGGTCATGACCAACGACGCCGGGCACCAGCTCAACTGGACCTCGGATCGGGGCGGCACCCCGACGTGGGTGACCGGCCCCTCGGTCGACAACACCCTCGGCGACAACACGGGCACCTACGTCTACACGGAGAGCTCGTGCAACGGCACGGGCTACCCCAACCGGACCTCGAACCTGCTCAGCCCGGTGCTCGACCTGAGCGTGGCCGCCGCGAGCCTGTCGTTCGCCTACCACCTGTACGGCGTTGAGCAGGGCGTGATGTCGGTGGACGTGCAGCTGCCCACCACGGCCTCTGCCGACCTCGACGCGCTCGCCGGCACCATCACGGCGGCGGCCGGTGACTTCGACGACGTGACCGTCGGCGGCCACGTCGAGATCACCGGGTCGGCCAACGGCAACGACGGCCTCTACGAAGTCGTCAGCGTCGACTCCACGACCCAGATCACCGTGCTCGAGGCGCTCGTCGACGAGTTCGGAGCCACCGTGTCCTACTTCGACGCTGACGGCGCCTGGACCCTGGACCTCTGGGGCCCGACCACCGACGACTTGGACGCGTGGCAGACGGCCAGCGTCGTCGCGGTCCTGCCCCAGGGCGCCGACGCGCGCTTCCGCATCCGCAACGTGACCGGCACCGGCTACATCAGCGACGCGGCGATCGACGACATCAGCGTCGTCCCGGCCCCCCACAACAACCTGGCCGTGACGGACATCGACACGCCGATCGGAGGCTGCGCCGACGTGGGCCTCTCCGATGTCGTCGCCACGATCTCGAACACCGGCAGCCTCGACCAGGGCCCGTTCGACATCAGCTACTCCCTCGACGGTGGCCCCCCGGTCGTCGAGACGATCGCGCTGCTGCTCAGCGGCGACTCTGTCGTGCACACCTTCGCGACCCAGGTCGATATCTCGGCCGCGGGCGACTACGACCTCGTCGTCACCGCCCTCCTGGCCGCCGACGAAGACACGTCGGACGACGCACTGATCGAGTCGGGCACCGTGCTCGCCTACCTCGACGCCACCAACTACTTCGAAGACTTCGAGTTGGGCGACGGGGACTGGTCCGCGGTCAACGAGACGAACTCGAACTGGGCCCTGGGGACCCCCGCGCAGGGCGTCATCAGCGGCGCGTTCAGTGGCGACAGCGCCTGGGCCACGGGCCTGACGGGCAACTACGCGGCCAACATGCTGGGCCACGTGCTCGGGCCGTGCCTCGACTTCTCGGCCGTGACCGACCCCGAGGTTGAGATCCAGGTTTGGTACAACTCCGAGTTCTCGTGGGACGGCGCGCACCTGCAGTACACGATCGACGGCGGGGCCAACTGGGAGCTCATCGGCGCCCTGAACGATTCGCTCAACTGGTACACGGACAACACGATCACCGGCCTGACGCCGGGCAGCGGCTGGAGCGGCCGGAACTCGACCAACAACGGCTCGGGCGGCTACCTGCGGGCCAGCCACTCGGTGCCGGCCCTCGCCGGCCTCCAGGCCCGGCTCCGGGTTCAGTTCGGCAGCGACGGCCTGTTCCAGGACCAGGGCTTCGCGTTCGACGACGTGGCGGCCTTTGACGCCCCGGTCGGCGTCCGCGTCAAGGACGCCTCCCCGGGCCTGACCCTGGACGTGGTCCTGGCGGGCGACCTCGACGTGGTCGTCGCCTCCTACACGATGGATGCGTACCTGGCTGCGCAGTCGGTGGACGGCCTCGTCTTCGACCTGACGGGCACGGCGGCCGACGCAGACATCGCTTCGGTCTGGGCCTGGCTCGACGACGGCGACGGGGCCTTCGACTCGGCGCTCGACATTCCCCTTGGTCAAGACGTGTTCGTGGGCGGCGCGGTGGCGTTCGACACGACCGGGCTGGTGGCCCTCGCCGAGTACGACCGCGCTCAGATCTGGCTCACCTACGACATCGGCCCCGCTGCCCTGCCGGGCACGACCTTCGGCGCGTCGCTCGACGTGACGTTGCAGACGGCCACGCCCGACGGCATCTACGGCCCCGAAACCGTGATCGACTCGGAGCTGAGGGCCGTCTTCGGCGCAGCCGACTTCCTGCCCCTTGATGACTTCGTGGACGACGCGGGCTTCAACCGCGCGGCCATCGGCGCGGCGCAGCTCGACTTCCCGGCCGCGGCCACCGCCGGCCCCGTGGCGTCGGTGGTGACGTCCATCAACGACGCGGTCGTCGAGCTGGTCGAAGTCGCGGAAGTCGACGACGGCATCGGCGGCTTCATCACCGTCGACCCCAACTCGCCCCCGCGCATGGCCGCCATCCACTTCCCCAACGGCGACGCCGTCGGCGCGATGGACTGGTACTTCGACTTCTCCGGGCTGGACGCCAACGCAGACCGGGTCCGCATGGACCTCACCTGGAACAACTCCAACGAAGAGGACGACGACGCCGACGGCGTGTTCGTGTCCGTCGACGGGGGTTCGACCTGGGTCGCCAAGGCCTACGACTACGACTTCACGACGCTCGTCGCGCCGGGTTGGACGACCACCACCATCGACCTGTCGCAGGCGCTGCTCGACACCGGCTCCAACTTCACGTCGGACGTGGTGGTGCGGGTGCAGGCCGCGGGCCTGTCCGCCCTCGGCGACGACGGGCTGCTCATCGACGACACGCTGTTCGGCTTCTTCCAGGACGCCGACGTGGAGCGCGTGACCGGCGTGCCGATCGCCGACGGCGGCACGGACGACCTGGGCTCGCTGGAGGCCACGTTGCCCAACTCCTACAGCTGGACGGTGAGCAACGGCGGCGACTTCGACCTGGACCTGGACCTGGGTTCCTTCGTGACGGCCAACGCGGTCAACGTAAGCAGCGTGGTGGTGACCGCGCCGACGGACGGCGACCTCGCCCCCGCCGAGTCCGACACCACGACCGTCGACTTCGAGGTGGACGCCGGGGGCGCCTTCTCGTTCGACCTGGTCTTCGAGAGCGACGACCCCCGTCTGGTGGCCGGCGAGTACACGGTGCAGGTCGCGGGCGTCGGCTTCGTGGAGCCGGACCTCCTGGTCCAGGACAGCCTCGCCGCGGACATCAACGACGGCGACACCCTGACCGTCACCGGCACGTCGACCGGGGTGTCCAACGCCGCGACGTTCACCCTGCTCAACCTGGGCACCGGGGCGCTCTCCTTGACGGGGCTCGCGCCCGACTACGTGGTCCTCGCAAACCTGAACAACGTCACGGCCTCGGTCACCACGCCGCCGACGGCTTCCATCGCGGTCGGCGGGTCGGCGGCCGTCGCGTTGGACCTCGTCCCGCAGGCGGACGGCCCCTGGTCCCTCGACGTGCTGGTGCTCAGCGATGACCCCGACACCGCCCTGTACGAGTTCACGATCGCCGGCGACGCGACGTCGTCGGCCCTCGCGGTCGCGCGCAGCGGCAACCCGGTGGCCAACGGCGGCACGGACCTGGCCGGCGACAGCCGCGTCGGCCTGACGGCCAGCTGGACCTACGACCTCACGAACAACGGCACCGCCGACCTCGACCTGGACGGGTTGCCCGACCGCGTCGCGGTGGCCAACGCCAGCAACGTCGTCGCGACGGTGGCCCCCGGGCCGTCGACGCCGGTGGCTCCGGCCGCCGCCACCAGCTTCGGGGTCGACTACACCCCGTCCGCGGTTGGCGCGTTCTCGTTCGACCTGGTCATCGCCAGCAACGACCCCGTGAACGACCCCTACGTCGTGACGGTGTCCGGTGACGGCGTCGAGCCCGACATCGAGCTGACGGTGGCTGCTTCGGCACTCGCCAACGGTGGGTCCACCGACCTGGGCGACCTCCCGGTGGCCGTGGGCTCCGCGGTGGCCCTCACCATCGAGAACCTGGGCTCCGACGACTTGCAGCTGACCGCAGTGGACTTCGTGGCCATCGGGGCGACGTCGAACGCGGCGGCCACCGTGTCCAGCCAGCCCACCTCCCCGGTGGCGCCCGGCGGCTCCGAGGCCAGCAGCGTGACCGTCACGCCCGCCGCCGACGGCGCCTTCATCGTCCTTCTCATCGTCGAGAGCGACGACCCCGACGAGAACCCCTACTCGGTCATCGTGACCGGCACGGGCGTCTCGGCGGACGTGCAGCTCAGCCGCGACAGCCTGGGGATCGCCGACGGCGGCGCGGACAGCGTGGGCGACGTGCGGCCCGGCACCTGGACGCTCGACTACTCCATCGACAACAACGGCACCGGCTCGTTGGCGCTGACGGACCCGAGCCCCCACGTCGCGATCAGCGGCGAGTCCAACGTGGCCGCCACGATCACCCTGGCCCCGGCCGCCAGCGTGGGTGCGGCCTCCTCGGAGCCCTTCACCGTCGAGTACACCCCGGCCGCGCTGGGCGCCTTTTCGTTCGACGTCACGGTCGCCAACGACTCGCTGACCGCGGCGGGCTACACGTTCACCGTCAGCGGCGTCGCCGTGGAGCCCGAGATCGACGTCCTTCGCGACGCGGCCTCCATCGCCAACGGCGCCCTCGACGACGCCGGCGACATCCGCGTCGGCCTCGCCACCACCTGGACGTACACGATCGCCAACATCGGCACCGGGGACCTCGGCCTGACGGGCGACCCGGACCTGGTCGCGGTCGCCAACGCCAGCAACGCGGCGGTCGCCGTGACCGTCGCTCCGACCACCCCGGTGGCGGGCGCCGGCTCCACCACCTTCGACGTCGAATACACCGCCGTCGCGGCGGGCGCCTTCTCGTTCGACCTGGTCGTCGAGTCCGACGCCAGCACCAACGCCGTGTACACGGTCACGGTGTCGGGTGCCGGCGTGGAGCCGGACATCGACGTGACCGTCGACGGTGTGGCGCAGGCCAACGGCGCCACGGTGTCGATGGGCGACGTTCCGGTCGGCCTGTCGGTCGGCGCGGCCTTCGTCGTCACCAACCTCGGCACCTCGGACCTCAGCCTCACCGGCCTGCCCGACCCGGTCGCGCTGTCGGGTGAGACGAACGTCGCCGGCTCCGTCTCGCTGCAGCCGGCGAGCCCGGTGGCCGCGGGGCTCTCCGAGTCCTTCGACGTCCTCCTGGTCGTGACCGCCGATGGCGCCTTCGCCGTCGACGTGACGGTGGACAGCGACGACCCCGACGAGGCGCCCTACGTGCTGTCCCTGACGGGCACGGGCGTGTCGCCGGACTTCGTGGTCAGCCGCGACGCGACGACCATCCCGAACGGCGGGACCGACGCTCTGGGCGACCAGCCGCTGGCTTCGGCCATGCTGACGTTCTCCATCGACAACGCGGGCACCGGCCCGCTGGCGCTGACCGGCCTGGACCTCGTTGCCGTGAGCAACGAGTCCAACGCGACGGCGACGGTGACCACGGCACCGGCCAGCACGGTCGCGGCGGCGTCCTCGGAGACGTTTGAAGTCGAGTTCACGCCGACGGCGCTGGGCGCCTTCGCGTTCGACCTGTCCATCGACACCGACTCGCTCTCCGATCCGACGTGGTCGTGGACGGTGAGCGGCACGGCGGTCGAGGCGGACATCGAGCTGTCGCGGGATGCCACGGTGCTGGCCTCGGGCGACTCCGACGACCTCGGCGAGGTCGCCACGGGCGAGCTCTTCGCCGTGACGTGGACCCTGACGAACGTCGGCACGGCGCCGCTGAACCTCACCGGTGCGGACACCGTGGCCATCGCCGCGTTGACGAACGCAACGGCGGCGGTCAGCGAGTCCGCGGACGCCCTGCTGGGCGTGGGGGTCGGCGACGACTTCACGGTGGACATCACCCCCGAAGCGGACGGCGCCTTCTCCTTCGACCTGGTCATCGAGTCCGACGACCTCGACGAGGGCACGACGACGGTCACCGTGACCGGCACCGCCGTGTCGCCCCAGGTGGAGGTCCTTCGCGACGACGCGGTCATCGCGCACGAGGGCTCCGACGATCTGGGCGCCCTGGCCGTCGGCGAAGCCACGACCGTCACCTGGGAAGTCCGCAACCCGGGCACCGCCGAGCTGACCCTGGCCGAGCCGCCGGTGACGTTCAGCGGCGAGACCAACACCACCGTGACGATGGCGGCGGCTCCGGCGCTGTCGATTGCGGCCGGCGGTTCGACGACCTTCGACCTGGAGGTCACGGTCGACGCCGAAGGCGAGGCTCAGTTCGACCTGGCGCTCGACACCAACGCGGGCGCGTTCACCTGGACGGTGCTGGCGCGCGGTGAAGCGGCCGGCGACGACGACGACTCGGTTTCGGACGACGACGACTCGTTCACCGGCGACGACGACGACAGCACCGACGGCTGCGACTGCACGAGCTCGGTGACGGGCCGGGGCGACGTCCCCGGGCTGCTCGCCGGGTTGCTGCTGGGGCTCGCCGCCCTCCGTCGCCGGCGCGCCTGACCCACCGGCAGCGCGCCTGGCCCAGCGGAGGGCGCGCTGCCGTCGGGCTTGGGGCGGGAGACCGTCGGCTCGACGCCGACGCATGAGTCGACGTTCCCCAGCGATGGGACGCTTCGGGGCCACCCGGCGCCTGCGGTAGCCTCGGGCCCGGGAGGACCGAACCATGTTCAAGAAGATCCTGATTGGCCTGCTGGGCCTGGTCGTCGCGCTGTTGATCCTGGCCATCGCCACCATGCAGGTGATGGAGAGCAAGGCCGAGACACGCCTGGCGCGGACGTGGACCGTCGACGCCCCCGACGTCCCGATCCCCTGGCCCCTGACCGGCGGCGACAAGGCCGAGCTGATCCGGGCGAAGGTCAAGGCGGCGCCCGAGGGCACCTACCGCACCGAAGGCGGCGTCCACATCCCGGACCCGCTCGAAGGCGAGGACCTCGACGCCATCGCCCTGGAGCGCGCCGTGGCCCGCGGGGAGCAGTACCTCGCCACCCGCGCCCCCTGCGCCGAGTGCCACGGAGCCGACTTCGGCGGCAAGGTCATCATGGACAACCCGGCCATGGGCCGGTGGGTCGGGCCGAACGTCACGACCGGCGGCCTGACGGCGAACTACACGGGCGCCGACTGGGTCCGCATCATCCGCCACGGGGTCAAGCCCGACGGCAGCACCGCGACGATGCCCTCCATCGACTTCCAGTCGTTCTCGGACCAGGAGATCTCGGACATCGCGGCGGCGATCCATGCGCAGCCCGCGGTCTCGAAGGAAGTGCCCCCCACGGACTTCGGGCCGGTGTTCACGATGCTCGTCGGGATGGAGAAGATCCCGCTCTCCGCCGAGGTCATCGACCACAGCAAGAAGCGAGCGACGGTGCCCCCGCCCGTGACCGTGTCCCTGGAGCTGGGCGAACACCTGGGCCACACCTGCTCGGGCTGCCACGGCGCCACCTTCGTCGGCGGCCCCATGACCGGCGGCGACCCCTCCTGGCCGCCGGCCAGCGACATCAGCGGGGCGGCGCTGAAGGGCTGGACGCTCGATGAGTTCCGGGCCGCCATGACCAAGGGCACCGGCAAGGACGGCCGCACCCTGGCGGTCCCCATGGCCGACGTGATCCCGTACACGGCGAAGATGCAGCCCGAAGAGCTCGAGTCGCTCTTCCAGTTCCTGAAGACCCAGGGCCCGACGGGCGCCGAAGAGCCGAAGACCGAGCCCCAGTAGGGCGCCGCGGCTCTGCAGTTCCCGCAGATGGTGAGTGCGGATTTCGCACTCACCCGACTTTGCTTTGCACCGCCTCGGACGCGGATCCGCTTGATTGCTGGATCCGACGTTCTGGCACGCGCTGTGCTCTTGTCCTCCGTGCGACACCACCACGGAGAGACACTCGATGACCCCTGACCGCTCCTGGCTCCAGACCCTGACCCCGGCCTTCGCCGCGCTCGCGCTGCTGCTCGCCGGGTGTCCGCCCACCACCTCGACGTCCGGCGACGACGACGACGCAGCCGACGACGACGACGCCACCGACGACGACGACGCGGCGGACGACGACGACGCGGCGGACGACGACGACGCGGCCGGCGACTGCTGGCAGGCCGAGGCGATGCTGGACGTGAGCCAGGGCCCCGGCCCCGACGAGAACGGGCTGATGCCGGAGCTGTCGTCGGCTTGCAACGGCGACGCGTTCGTCGTGACGTCGAACTCCATTCCGCACTACACGTTCCTGCAGCTGACCCCCAACGCGCTGCAAGAGGCCAACTCGACCTGGTCCATCCCGGCGACCCCGACCCTGGCCGCGGCGCCGTCGGACATCCCCTTGCTGGGCTTCGCGGGCTTCACCGTCAGCGGTCTGCCCTGGTTCGGGCCCAACGAGGCCGGCCAGCCGGCGAACACGGCCTGGGGAGACCCGGTCTACAACGGGATCGTCGACCCCTGCCTGGGCCACACCGCCCAGCAGTACCACCTGCATGCCTTGTCCCAGAAGTGCTTGAGCAGCGACTCCCTCGTCGCCGAGCCGTGGACGCTCTCCGACCCCGATCCGAACGAGCCGTCGCCGATTCTGGGCTTCGCCGCCGACGGGTTCCCCATCTACGGCCCCTACGGCTGCGTCGACACCGCCTGCACGGACGTGCGTGAGTTCACGTCGGGCTGGGTCCAGATCAACGAGCCCATCCAGGACGCCTGGGACAACCACGAGTACGTCGCCGCCAGCGGCGAGACCGTGCTGGACCAGTGCAACGGCCGCGTCGGCCCTGACGGCACCTACCGCTACCACGCGACCGCGACCTTCCCGTACATCCTGGGCTGCTTCGCCGGCGAGGTGGACGGCCAGACCAACCCCGGCGACGACGACGACGACGACGATCAGCCGCCGGGCCCGACGCAGTGCGAAGACCCGACCGACTGCGTCGGCGAGTGCCCCGACTCCAACCACGGCTGCACCTGCGCCGACGGCCCGCAGCCCAACGTCATGATCTGCGTCCCCACCTGCGACACGGACCTGGACTGCCCCGCCGGTGGCCCCACCGGCACGCTGGTCTGCGAAGAGGACCTGGGGATCTGCATCCCCGGCTAGCAGCCGACTTGCAGACCCTCGCAACCTCGGACCCGGAGCCCCCCATGAGCCCACGAACGCTGCGTCTCTCCGTCGTTTCCGCGGCGTTCGTGGCCCTCGCATCGGTCTCGGCCTGCGGCACCCCCGCAGGACCCGAGGCCGATGCGGCCGGGGCCTGGTCCCTGTCCGAGGTGTCCTACGCCCTGGGCTGGGACCTGAGTGGAGTTTCAGTCGGCGATGGCTGGACCGTGGAAAGCGACGAGGGCTTCGCGGTCACCCTGGACACGGGCTGGGCCGTGACGCTGCAGGCGACGCTGGCGCCCTGCGAGGACGAGGGCGACGCCGTGGCAGGGCTGACGGCGGTCTCGCCGGCGATGGCGACCTTGCTCGCGCCTCGGCCGGCGCGGGCCGACCACCCGGACTTCTTTGACGCGTCGTTGGTCGAGACCAGCGTCGCCGAAGACCTGGCGCAGCCCCGGCGAATCGAGCTCGGCCGCCGGAGCTTCACGTCGGGGTCGTACTGCGGCGTGTTCTGGGTCGTGGGCCGCAGCGAAAGCGGTACCTGGTCCCCGGAGCGGACGGCCATCGAGCGCCAAAGCCTCGCGTTGAGCGGCCGCTGGAGCCGGGGCGACGCTTCGGGCGTGTTCGACTTCGCGACCAACTGGCCCAACGGCATGCGCTGGGAGCTGGATGAGCTCCTGGGCGACCAGACCGGCTGCCGGGCCGAGGTCACCTTCGTGCGCTCGGCCGGGCGCCTCTTCGACGAGATCGACTTCGAAGCCGACAGCGACCAGGCCATCGCCTGGCAGGTCCTTCAGAACCTGGTCGAGGGCGCCGCCCCGACCGTGACCTTGACCGAGTGCACCGAATCCGAGGAGACGCCATGAAGCGCTTGATCCTGTTGAGCCTGCTGCTGTCCGCCACCGCGTTTGCCCGGCCCGGCGGCCACCCACCCCTGAGCCAGGCCGTCCTGCACAACGCCGACGAGCTGGGGCTGGACGAGGCCGCGTTGGAGGCGGTCCAGGCCATCGCCGCCGACGAGCGGGCCGCCCGGGAAGCCGACCGAGGCTCCATGAAGGAGGCCCACGAAGCCATGCGCGCGTTGATGGAAGCCGAAGACCTCGACGCCGACGCCGTCCGCGCCCAGCACGCGCGGCTCGAGGCGCTGCGGGCCGAAGCCGGCGCCGACCGCCTGGAGGTCGCCATCGAGCTGCGGGAGCTGCTGGGCGCCGACGCCTGGAAGCGGCTGCACGAGCTGAAGCCCGAGCGCGGCGAGCGACGTAGACGCCGCGGGCCCCCGAAGGGCCGGTAGCCTCCCCCCGTGACCGACGCCCCCCGCACCGGCCGGGCCGCCCGACGCGGCCTGCTGATCACCGCCCTGCTGGCGGGGGCGGTCCTGGTCGCCGGCGCCGCCGTCTCCTGGCAGGGCGCCCGCGACGTCGCCGACGCGCTGGACCGCGGGCAGGGCGAGCTGTTCGTGCAGGCGCTTAACCAGCACGCGTCGGGTCCCCCCGACGACGCGGCGCTGCAGGCGGTCATCGAAGAGCAGCGGGAGGCCGGCCTGACCTTTGCGGCGCTGGTGCGCAACGGGGAGGTCCTTCGATCCGCCGGCGAACCGGTGGGGCCCCTCTCCGATCTGAAGCCGGGCCTGACCCGCGTCGCCGGCCGGGTGCAGATGGTGCCCCGCCTCCCGGGTCCGCCGCCCCGCCGCGGCGAGCTCCGCCAAGCCGGCGCCCCCGACGGGCCACCCTCCGCTGACGGGCCCCCCCGGGCCGATCGCCCACCCCGCGCCCGTCCGCCGCGCGGCCGCCCCCCGGTGCTGGTCCTCGAATTCGAACCGCGCCTCAGCGCTGCCTTGCAGACCCGCGCGACCGCGCTGCTCGCCCTCGCCGTCCTCGCCGCCCTCCTCCTCGCCGGCGCCGCCGCCATCTTCTGGCGTCAGTCGCTGCGGGCCGACGAGGCCGAAGCCGCCTTGCTCGAACGGGAGCGCCTCGCCGCCCTGGGCGAGATGTCCGCCGTCCTCGCCCACGAGATCCGCAACCCGCTGGCCGCGCTGAAAGGCCACGCCCAGCTCGTCGCCGAGCAGCTCGCCGACCACCGCGCGCTGCGGTCCGCCAACCGCGTCGTGCAAGGCGCCGAGCGCCTCGAATCCCTGGCCAACGACCTGCTCGATTTCGTGCGCAGCGGCGCCGTGGACCTCGCCCCCCACGACCCCGTCGCCCTGCTGCGCTCCGTCGCCGAGAACCACCCCGGCGTCGCCGTCCTCGCCGACGCCACGCCCGACACCTGGGTCTTCGACCGCGCCCGCATGCGCCAGGTCCTGGACAACCTGCTGAGCAACGCGCGCCAGGCATCCGAAGAGGTCGAAGCGGCTGTCGCCCTCGAAGGCCAGCTGCTGGTCTTCCGCATCCGCGACCGGGGCCCGGGCCTGCCCGAAGGCGGCCCCGCGCGCCTGTTCGAGCCCTTCCACACCACCAAGACCCGCGGCGTCGGCCTGGGGCTCGCGGTGTGCAAGCGCATCGCCGTCGCTCACGGCGGCCGCATCGGCGCCGCGAACCGCGAGGGCGGGGGCGCCGAATTCCGTGTGGCCCTGCCCGCACGAGAGGACGCCCCGACGACTACCCTGACGGCGTGAGCTTCCAGGCCGCCCAACTCGCTGAGATCGGCACCGCCACCACCCACGGGGGCGGCGATCAGATCGAGATCCAGCTCGGGCACCTCTGCAACAACCGCTGCGTCTTCTGCGTCAGCGGCCAGATGACCGCCCTGAAGATGGCGAAGCTCATCCCGCTGGACCCCATCCGGGCCGCACTCCAGGACGGCGCGTCGCGGGGCGTCACCAAGGTCACCTTCCTGGGCGGCGAACCGACCATCCAGAAGAGCTTCCTGCCCGCCCTGCAGGCCGCGAAGGACCTGGGCTACACCGACGTCACCATCTTCACCAACGGCGTGCGCCTCACCCAGCACGCGTTCGTGGACGAGGTGCTCGCGCTGGGCGACTACACCTGGCGCATCTCCATCCAGGGCGGCAACGAAGCCGCCCACGTCGACGTCACGAAGCGCCCGGCGAGCTTCCGCCGCATCGTCGAGGGCCTGCGCTACCTGCGCTCCCACGACCAGGATCTGACGGCGAACCTCTGCCTCAACTCGGCCAACGCCGACTCGCTGCCCGACTTCGTCCCCCTCACCGCCGAGCACGGCATCCGCCAGCTCCACATCGACCTCATGCGCCCCCAGGACGCGGGGTCGCGGTCGACTGAAGAGCTCATCGGCACCATGGGCGTCTACGGGGAGATGAAGGGGGGCATCGAGGCGATGCTCGAGGGCTTCGACGCCGCCGATCCCGACTTCGACGTGAACATCGGCAACCTGCCGTTCTGCGTCCTGCCCCGCTGGGCCGACCGCATCCACCACGGCGGGCAGTCCACGCGCACCTTCAGCGCCGACGGCCGGGGCAACATCGAGGAGCCCTGGAACAAGTACGAGCACCAGTCCAGCGACAAGGTGCACCGGGACGAGTGCGACGGCTGCGCGTTCCGGGGGCGCTGCAAGGGCGTGTTCTCGCTCTACGTCGACGCCCACGGCTGGGACGACTTCGACCCGGTCCCGCTGGACCGACTGGCCGAGATCGACGACCGGCTCGGCGCCTTCGACCTGACCGTGGTGCCCGCCATCGAACCCCTGCAGGCCGACCCGCCGGGCTGGACCTTTCGCGAGCGCCGCCACGACCACCGCGAGCGCCGCGTCGACCTGGCCTACAGCCGGGGCGACGAGGTCCTGATCCTGGAGATCCACCCGCCTCCGTCGCGGCGGCGATCCCGCCTGGTGCACCCGGCTCTGTGGACGGCCGACTTGCGCGTGGGCATCAGCGGCACCGTCGATCCCGCCGTCCTCGACTGGGCCGCCGACCGCCTGCCGGGGGAGGTCTTCCGACCCGTCGAAGCCGAACCCCGCGTGCTCGCGCGGGTGGTGAAGCTGGTCCAGGCCCTGAAGCGCTCCCCGGCCCAGTCCGGCTGGACCCTCACGAACGTCCAGCGCCTGCCCGACGGGGCCGCCCTGACCTGGAGCGGCCCCGGCCGCCTGGAGGTGCGCCTGCGCGCCCCCGCCGGGTCCACCAAACCCACGCTGGAGCTCCCGCTCATGGAAGCCGAGCGCGCCGACGTCGAGCCCTTGCTGCGCCGCCTGCAAACCCTTGCCCGGGGCAACCCGTGAGCCGCGTCCTGGTGGTCGACGACGACGACGACGTCCGCAGCTTCCTGGTGGATGCGCTGGACCTCGCGGGGCACACGGTCGCCGAAGCCGCCGACGGCAAGGCCGCCTTGGTCGCGCTCAAGAAGACCGGATTCGCCGTGGTCCTCACGGACCTGACGATGCCCGGCATGGATGGCCTGGAGCTGCTTCGCACCATCAAGGCGGACCAGCCCGAGGTCGAGGTCGTGATGCTGACGGGCAACGGCACCATCGGCACCGCCGTCGAGGCCATGCGGGCCGGGGCGTTCGACTACCTGACGAAGCCCCTGAGCTCCCCGACGGAGCTGCGCCTCGTCATCGACCGCGCCCTGGAGCACCGGGCCTTGAGCGCCCGCGCCGAGGCCGCCGCCCCCTCGGGCCCGCAGCTCACGTGGGGCGCGCCGGCCATGCAGCCGGTCAAGCTTGCCCTCAGCAAGGTCGCCCCCACCGACGCAACCGTGCTCTTGCTCGGCGAGAGCGGCGTCGGCAAGGAGGTCGCGGCCCGCGCGCTGCACGAGGGCAGCCGTCGGTCCAAGGGCCCGTTCATCGCCGTGAACTGCGCCGCCCTGTCCGAGTCGCTCATCGCCAGCGAGCTGTTCGGCCACGAGCGGGGCGCGTTCACCGGCGCCACGGAGCGCAAGCGGGGAAAGCTCGAGCTGGCCGAAGGCGGCACGTTCTTCCTCGACGAGATCGGCGAGCTGAAGCCCGACATCCAGGCGAAGCTCCTGCGCGTCCTGCAGGAGCGCACCTTCGAACGCGTCGGCGGCACCCGCACCCTGCCCTGCGATGTCCGCTGGATCGCGGCGACGAACCGTGACCTGTCGGCCCGCATCGCCGAGGGCGCCTTCCGCGAGGACCTGTACCACCGACTCGCGGTCTTCCCCGTTCGCTTGCCGCCCCTGCGCGAGCGCCGCGAGGACATCCCGCCCCTGGCCCGCCAGCTGCTGGCCCGCGCCGCCGCACACGTGGGGCGCCCGGGCCTCACGCTCACCGACAACGCCGTCGACGCCCTGGTCGCCGCCGACTGGACGGGCAACGTGCGGGAGCTCGCCAACACGCTGGAGCGCGCCGCCATCCTCGCCGACGGCACGGCCATCGGCCCCGAGCACATCCTGGTGTTCCCGGGCTCGACGCCCGCCGCGCCGGCAGCCCCGACGATGGAGGAGGCGGAGATCGCCGCCATCACCGCCGCCCTGTCCCTGCACTCAGGCAACCGCAAGGACGCCGCCGCGCACCTGGGCATCGGCCTGCGGACCCTCTAAGACAAGCTCAAGAAGTACGGGCTGGGCTGAGCGGCCGCCCCTACTGCTCGAAGCACATCACGCTGTAGTCGTTGCCGCAGGCGTTGATGAAGCTGTAGTCGGTCCAGTCGTCGTTGGTGTAGCCGGGCCGCGCCACCGCGGAGCCGTTGGGCGTCGCGTTGCTCGCCGTCGTCCACTCGTCGCAGTGGCAGTCGTCGCCGTAGCAGTTGGAGCTGAAGCTGAAGAACAGCCCCGGAGAGCCGTCGGTCTGGGTGAACGAGAAGTAGAACTGCGAGTGCCCGACCACCCCGAACTCGTTGACGGTGATGGGCGCGTCGATGGTCCCGTCCGTCAGGTCCGCCCAGTCGGCGGCCACCTGCACGCCGTCCACCCGCACGTAGGGGATGGAGCTGCGCGCGAACCGCGACGCCGGCGACGACGAGAAGGCGCTGCCGGAGATCCAGGCCTTGAACGTGCCGGCCAGCCCCCCCGCCGCCGCCCGGTCCATGCAGAACTGGTCGGCGCCGGTGACGCCCCCGAAGTTGCCGGTGTGGCCGATCGACGTAACGAAGACCTGCTTGCCGATCGGCGCCAGCGACACGGTCGCCGAGTCCGCGCCCGCGGGGCTCGTCTGCGCGTTGACGGCAGCAACCGAGCAGGCCCACGTGCCCGCCACCGTCGACGCAGCCGGGATCGTGTCGCCGGGGAACGCCGTGGTGGTCGTCGCCCCGAACCAGGGCTGCCCATTGAACGTCCAGTCGAACGTGTAGGTGAAGGAGTCCCCGTCGATGTCCACCGACGCCGCGGTGACCTCACACCACAGGTCGCTGGCCCCCTCGTTGGACGAGGCCGGCGTCACGTCGACGGCCGGCTGCGTGGGGGCGGAGTCAGCCACCACCACCGTCGCCGTCGCGTCGGCACCGGGCCCGTACGCGTCCGATGGGGTGACGATGCACCGCACGGTCTCGCCGCCGGAGAACTCGGCGGCGGCCAGGGTCGGGCTGTCCCCGCCCGCGGGCAGTCCGCCCACGGTCCAGGAGTAGCTCACGGTCACGGCGTCGCCCTCGGGGTCCGCGGTGTTGGGTGTGCAGGTGGCCTGCGTCGACCCGTACAGGGGCGTCGGGCTGATGACCGGGGCGGCCGTCGGCGGGTCGTTGGGCGCCGCCACGTACTGCTCGAAGCAGAAGACGTGGGCCGGGCTGCCGCAACTGTTGCCGAAGCTGTAGTCGGTCCACTGCCCGTTCGTGAAGCCGTTGCGGGCGACGGCCGAGCCGTTGGGGGCCGCGACGGAGTTGTCGGACCAGTGGTTGCAGTGGCAGTCGGCGCCGTAGCAGTCCTCGTTGGCGTCGCCGAAGAGGCCGGCCGTGCCGTCGGTCTGGGTGAAGCTGTAGAGCACGGACGGTGAGGGCACCCCGCCTTCCTCGTCGAGCGTGATCGCGGCGTCGATGTCGCCGTCCGTGAGGTCCGCCCAGTTGTCGGCGACGACCGTGCCATCGACCATCGCGTAGGCGTTGTTGGGGCCGGGCGTGAACCGCGTGGCCGGCGAGCCCGTGGGGTCCGACAGCCAAGCGAGGAACAGGCCGCGGTGGCCGGCCGAGTGGGCCAGGCCCGCGCACCACTGGTCCACCCCGGACAGGCCACCGAAGTCGCCGTCGTGGGGGGTCGAGCTGACGAACACCAGCAACGAATCACCGGGCGCGGGGCCCACCGCGACCGAGGCGTTGCCGACCGGTCCGTCCACCGCATCCGCCGTTGGAATCACGGAGCAGGCCCAGGTGCCGTCGGTGACGTTGGCGGCCTCGATCGTGTCGCCGGGCCAGGTCGTCGTGCTGGTGGCTCCGAGCCAGGGGCTGGCGTCCACGGTCCAGGCGAACGAGTAGGTGATGGCGTCGCCGTCAGCGTCCACCGACGGAGTCGTGACCTGGCAGTGCAGGTCGTCGACGGACGCGCTGGGCGCGGCCGGGGCGATGTCCACGCCGGGCCCGCCGGGCGGGGTGTCCCCCACGGTGAGGCTTGCGCTGGCGGGCGTCCCGGAGCCGGCCGCGTCCGAGGGCGTGACCTCGCACTCCACCAACTCCCCCTTGCTGAACGCGGCCATCGAAAGCGTGTCGCTGTTGCCGCCGGCCGGGGCGCCGCCGACGGTCCAGGCGTAGGCGAGCGTGACCGCGTCGCCTTCGGGGTCCGTGGGGGTCGCCGACGTGCAGAGGGCGTCGTTGCCCGTGAGCAGCGGGGTGGGCGTGATCGTCGGCGCGCCGACGCTCGGGGGCTGGTTGGCGGGGGCGACGACGACCGAGTCGCTGCCGGCGGGTCCCAGCACGGAGTCGGCGGTCGGCGTGACCACGCAGATCCAGGTGCCGGCGGCCACGTCGGCGGCGGCGATCGTGTCGCCCGCCCACGTCGTCATGCTGGTGGCCCCCACCCAGGGGTTGCCGTCCAAGGACCAGGCGAACGCGTAGGTGATGGCGTCCCCGTCGGCGTCCAGCGACGGCGTGTCGACGGAGCAGACCAGGGCGTTGAGGCCCTCGGTGGGCGAAGCGGGCGCGATGGCCGCTCCGGGCGCCGTCGGCGGCGTGTCGCTGACCACGACGTCGGCCGAGTCCGACGGCGCGCCGCTGACCAGCGGGTCCGAGGGAGTCGCCGTGCAGCGGACCGCCTCACCCTTGTCGAAGAAGGTTCCGCTCAACGTGGCGCCGGTCTCCCCCGTGTCCAGGCCCCCCACGAACCACTGCAGCGCCACCGTCACCGAGTCGCCGTCGGGGTCCACCGCGGTCGGCACCGCGCAGCTCGCGGTGTCGTTGGTGAACAGCGGGTCGGGGCTCACGGTCGGCGCGGCCACGCTCGGCGCGGTGTTCGCGGCGAGGACCTCAATGGTGATGAACTCGGAGCAGTTGAGGCCGTCGGGGTCGGACACGTCGAGGGTGAGCACGTGGAACCCGGGGGTCAGCTCGTCCACCTGCAGCAGGATCGCGCCGCTGGTCGACGGGGACACGCTGCCCAGCGCGCCGTCCTCGGACGAGGCCCAGGTCGCCACGAGGTCCGCCGCCTCGGTCTCCAGATCGCTGGCCGTGCCCTCCAGGAAGAGGGTGTCCAGCTCTTCGTGCTCGCTGTCGTCGGCGGGCGCCGTGATGGCGCAGTCGGGCCGCGTGTTCTCGGCCTCGGGCTCTTCGATGATCACGCCCACGGCGTCGGCGGCGCTGAGCCCGTCGGGGTCCTCGGCGCGCAGGGTCACCGTGTGCTCGCCGGCGGTCAGCGCGTCGGTCGTGAAGCCCACAACCCCGCTGTCGTCGGGGTTCTCGGAGTGGACCAGGCCGTCCGACGACGAGGTCCAGGTGACGTCCAGGTCCCCCGCCGGGCTGCCGGTGTCGCTGACGGATCCGACGAACGTGACGTCCTCCCCCAGCTCGCGCACCAGGCCGTCGTTGGGGCCGACGATCGCGACCGTGGGGGCCGTGTTGCCGTCGCTGATGGTGACGTCGGTGCAACCGAGGGGCAGCAGGAGCAGGAGCGGAAGCAGTCTTCGCATGAGCCCGTCTAGCCGCTCCGATCCACGCAAGGCAGGACTCCGAGCGGTGGTCTACACTCCGCGCGGGAGGCGATGAGCCGATGGGGACGGCCAAGGAGGCGGGGCCGCGGGCGCCGATCAGCTGGGGGTTGTTGATCGTCGGGCTCTTGCTCACGGCGACCCTCACCGTCGTGGTCGTTCGGCAGGACCGCCAGAGCGCGCAGCACGCGTTTGGCGTGCAGGCCGAACGCCATGCGGCCAGCCTGCGGCGCAGCGTGTCCCTGGTGGACCACTCGATCTCCGCCCTGGACGGGCTCTTCGCCGCCAGCCAGCAGGTCTCTCGGGAGGAGTTCCAGCGATTCGCCTCGCGCCTCATCGAGAACGCGCCGGAACTGCGGGCCCTGGAGTGGCTGCCCCGCGTCGAAGGACACGAACTCGACGCGTGGGCCGCGGCGATCCGGGCCGGCGGCGAGCCCGACTTCTACCTGCGCGGCTGGCCGCCTGGAGCAGCCCGCAGAGACGACGACGGGCCGGCGTTCCCGGTGCGGTACCTGACGCCCACGACCGGCAACATCGGCGTTCTGGGCTTCGATCTGCGCAGCGAACCCAACCGCCGGGCGGCCATCGACGAGGCGTGCCACACCGGCCAGAGGCTGGCCAGCGAGCCGGTCTCCTTGCTGCAGAACCAGGGCGAGACGTTGGACGGGGTGCTGGTGTTCAGCCCCCGCATCGATCCCGACGATGGCCGCTGCGAGGGCGTCCTGCTGGCGGTCCTCGACCTCCCGCGCCTGCTGTCCGCGTCGCCCGGCTACAACACGCCCGCGGTGCACGCGGTCCTGGTTCGGGGCGCGGGCGCCGGGCGGCTTCAGCTCCCCGCCTCGCGGGCCGGCGAGTCCGAGCAGCCGTCGGCGAGTCGGTTGGCGACGTCGGCGGTGCTGAGCCTCCCGGGCCTGAGCTTCGAGCTGCAGGCTCGGCCCACCGCCTTCTTCCGAGCCCAGCACCGCCCGACCCTGGCAATCGTCGTGGCGCTCGCGGGCTTCCTCATCACCGTGCTGCTGGTCCTGGGCCGCCGGTTGTCGGTGAGCCTGGAGTACGAGCTGCGGGGACGCAGCCGAGAGCTCGAGGACCGGGTCGCCGCACGAACGGTCGAACTGGAGAAGACGCGCGCGACGGCCCGGGAGCTTGAGCGGCAGCGGCTCGAGGGGTTGGGCCTGCTCGCCGGCGGGGTGGCCCACGACTTCAACAACCTGCTGACCGCGATCCTGGGTCACGTCAGCCGCGCCGAGGGCCTGGTGGACGCGACGAGTCCGGCGGCAGCGAGCCTCGTCGAGGCGACGGCGGCGTCGGAGCGCGCGGCCGAGCTGGTGGACCAGCTGCTGGCCTACGCCGGCGGCGGCGCGGCGGACAAGGAGCCCATCGACCTGGCGGATCTTGGCGAACGCATGATGCGGCTGCTGTCCGCGTCGACGAACAAGAAGGTGCTGTTGGACTGGAACCTGCGCCTGGTCCCGCCCGTTCTGGGCCAACCGACGCAGCTGCGCCAGGTCCTCCTGAACCTGGTCACCAACGCCGCCGAGGCCCTGGGAGACGACGGCGGGCGAGTCGAAATCCTGGTCCGCCTGGTCGCCCATCGACCCTCCAACGAACCCGAGCCCAGCTGGGTCGAAGGCCGGCCGACCCCCGGCGCCGAGTACGTCGAGCTGAGCGTGCGCGACGACGGCCCCGGCATGCCCGCCGGCGTGCGCGCTCGGGTCTTCGAGCCCTTCTTCACGACGAAGGCCACGGGGCGAGGGCTCGGAATGGCGGCCATGGCCGGCATCGCCCGCAGCCACGGCGCGTTCCTGGGCCTGGACTCCGTCGAGGGCGAGGGAACCGAGGTGTCGCTCTGGTTCCCCGTCGCGAAGGGCGTGACGGCGGAGCCGGAGACAGACCGCCAGTCGTATGTGGTGGACGAACCAACGACCGGCCGCGTCCTGATCGTCGACGACGAGCCGGCGGTGCGGAAGCTGGTGGCGGCCGTTCTGGAAACCGCGGGCTGCACGGTTCAGGTCGCCGAAGACGGCTTGAAGGGCCTCGAAGCCGTCCGCGCCAACCCCGACGGGTTCGACCTGCTGCTCGTCGACATGATGATGCCCGGCCTCAACGGCATCGAAGTCATTCGCGCCGTCCGGGAGCTCCGGCCGAACCTGCCGATCCTGCTGTCGACGGGGTACGCCGGGGACCTGCAGTACGAGCTGGCGGACCTCCCCGGCCCGACGGACCTGCTGCCGAAGCCCTACCGGGCGGCGACCCTGACGCTGGCCGTGCGGTCGGCGCTTTCGGGGACCGGCCGGAACTGACGCTTCGCTGACGGCCTCCACCCCGGGTGTAGGGTCGGTTTGAGGAGCTGGGGAGCGTTGTCGGAGTTGATCGATCTCAAGCCGGTCCACCGGGGCCGGCTGCATGTAGTCGAGCGTGGCCGCCGCGACGGCGCCGACGTGATCGTGAAGCGGCCGAGCAACGACCGCCCGGTCCCGCGGGCCCTGTTCACCCTGCTGCACGAAGCCGATCTGCTCGCCGGGCACCGGATCCCGGGGCTGGTTCGGTCCCTGGGCCTGACGACGCACGAGGGGCTGCCCGCCCTCCTGCTGGAGCCGGCCGGCGACTGGACCCTGAATCAACGGCTCGAACACCAGCCCCTGCCGCTGGACGAGTTCTTGTCCCGAGCCCGTTCCCTCTGCGCCACGGTCGCGGGACTGCACGAAGCCGAGGTGATCCACCGAGACATCAACCCCAACAACGTGGTCCTGGATGGGGAGACGACCACCCTCATCGACCTGTCGCTGGCGACCCGGTTCTCGCGCGTGCCGGCGGCCAAGGTCGACTCCATGACCGGCACGGCGGCGTACACCTCGCCCGAGCAGACGGGCCGGACCGGTCTGCTCGTCGACGAGCGCTCGGACCTCTACTCCCTCGGCGCGACCTTCTACGCAATGTTGGCCGGGCATCCCCCCTTCGCGGGCGGGCCCAACGCGCTCCTGCACGCCCACGTGGCCCGCCGAGCTCCCCCTCTGAAGGAGCTGGCGCCGGCGGTCCCCGACATCGTCTGCGACGTGATCCACCGGCTGCTCAGCAAGCGGCCCGAGGAGCGCTACCAGAGCGCCGGCGGCGTGCAGGCAGACCTGGACGAGATCCACCGGCGGCGCCGGCGCGGGGAGTCGCTGGGCTCGGTGATGCTGGGGGAATCCGATCGGCCGGCCGGCCTCCGGCTCCCTCAGGGTCTGTACGGCCGGGACGCGACGCTGGACCGGCTCAAGGCGCGCCTCTCCGACGCGGAGCGGGCACCGAGGCTGGCCCTGCTCTCAGGGGAGCCCGGGATGGGCCGCACGGCCCTGCTGTCCCGGCTGCACCTGCACGCGCTGCGCATCGAACGCCGAGCCGGGCTTGCGGCGGCCGTCCCGGACGCCCCCGACGCCGTATTGCTGGTGGCGCTGGAGCGGGCCTTGGAGGGGCTCGCCACGGCCAGCGGCCCCGAACGGTCGGCGGTGGCGCAGGCCCTGCTCGAAGAGTGCGGGCCCACCACGGCCGCGCTCATTCCCCTGCTGCCTCCGCTGGTGAGCCTCCTCGGACCGCTGGAGTCCGCCCCGGAGCTCGCCCCGGAGCCTCACCGGCAGCGTCGTCGGAACGGCCTCGTCGGGCTGGTCCGAGCCCTCGGACGGCCGGCGGGCGGTCTGCTTCTGGCCTTCGACGACCTGGACCAGGCGGACGAGTCGACCCTGGCCGTGCTGCGGGAGGCTCTGTCGGACGGAGCCCCGGGCGTCCTGGTCGTCGGGACGGTGTCCCCCGCCTCCCTGGAGCCCGGCGGCCGGTTGGCGACGACCCTGGAACAGCTCCAGGCCACCGGCGCCACGGTGGCGGTCGAAGAGCTCCACCCGCTGGAACTGCCGGCCATGGAGGAGTTCGCCGCCGAGGCGCTGGGCACGACGACCGCCGCGGTGGCCAGCCTGGCGGCCCGGCTGCAGTCCGAGGCCGACGGCAACCCGCGCACGGCCTGGACCGCGCTGCGCCGGCTGCGCTCCGAGGGGACCCTCGCCCATGGGCCCGACGGGCGCTGGCGGTGGCCGGACGAGCTCGACACCGGAACCCTCCAGGCCCTCGGCGACGGAACCACGGTCCTCCCCGGCGCCACCCAGCGCGCGCTGGCCGTGGGCGCGCTCCTGGGGGGGGCCTTTGAGCTCCAGGGGGTCGCGGAGCTGCTCAGTGTGCCCGTGCGCGTCGCCGCGCTGACGTTGCAGCCCGCCATCGACGCCGGGCTCCTGGTTCCCCTGGCCGACTCTCTGCTGCTGTCGCGGGAGTTGCCCGATGACGCCCTGCTCGCGGGGCTGGAGTTGCGGTTCCGGTTCGCCTACCCCGCCTTCCAGGAAGAGGCGCTCGAAGCGCTCGAGGACGACGAGCGTCGTTGTCTTCACCTCGCCGCCGCCGACGCTTGCCCCGACACCCCAGCGGGGCGGGATGCTCGGCTCAACCACTGGGTGCAGGCCGGCGACGGGCTGCCGGCGGCGGCCCACCCCCTTGCCGTCGCGACCGCCCACCGGGTCGCGCAAGAGGCCTTGCCGACCTCCGCGAGCCGCTCCGCCGAGGCCGCCGCCGCCGGTCTGCGGTGGCTGGACGCGGGGACAGACAGCGCCACCGCCGACGACGCGTTCGAGCTGCTGTGCCTGGCCTCTCGGGCCGAGGCGGGGCGCGGCAACGGCGAGGCCGCGGGCGCGCTGCTGGAGCGCGCCGACGGGTCTGCAGACATGCTCCGGCGGGCCCGGGTCGCGGCGCTCCGAACTCAGCACGCGGTGGTCACCGGAGAGCACGCGGCAGCGCTGACCGCGCTGCGGGCGGGCCTCACCCTCGTGGGGGCCCCGGTGCCCACGGACCCCGGGGCCTCGGCCAACGCAGGCCTTGCCGAGGCGGCGATCGAGCTGGGCCGGGCCGGAGTAGCCAGCCTCGCCGACACGGAGCAGGACGACGAGCGGGTCCTGGCGGAGATGGACCTGCTCGATGCGGCCATCCCGTCGGCCTTCTTCACCGACCAGCCGCTCTTCCGATTCATCATCGCCCGGATGCTGCGGCTGACGTTGGACCACGGGGTCGGGCCGCGGTCGGCCTACCCGCTGGTGTTCTGCGCGCTGGAGTTCCGAGGCATCGATCAACCGGAGCTCGCGCGGGACCTCGGGCAGTTCAGCCTCCAGCTCGCCCGGGACCGGAGCGACCCCGCCTACCTGTGCCGGGTGCTCTTCACCTGGGCCCACCACCTGCAGCACTGGTCGGGGCCCCTGCGAGACAACTTGTCGCTGTTCGTCGAAGCCGAGCGCAGCGGGCTCGCGGCGGGCGACCGTCAGTGGGCGGGCTATGCGCTGACCGGCGCCCTTCTGGGCTTTCTGCCGGCGCAGGAGCCCCTCGATCAGGTCGAGGAGGCCCTGGCTCGCGGCTTGCCCTTCCTGCACCGGACCGCCAACCACCCCATGATCGCCATGGCGGTCCCGATCCGGCAGACCGTCCGGTTCCTGCGCGGCGACACGCTCGACGCGCTCGACGACGCCGAGTTCTCCGAAGACCGATTCCTGGCCGACATGGGCGAGGTGCCGGCGATCCGCAGCCTCTACGGCGTGAGCCGCCTGATGGTCGCCGTGCTGGATCAGGACTGGCCCCGGGCGCGGGCCGAGGACGCGCTGGTCGAGGAGCTTCGGCCGTTCATCAACGGCATGGCCATGAACAGCGACCACGCCTTGTACGGCGGGCTGGCCGCTGTGGCCCCCGATCAGCCGCCGGACCTGGCGCGGGCGAAGGTGCACCTGGCGCGATTGGAGCTCGCGGCCGAGGGGATGCCGGAAAACTTCGCGCACCGGGTCCAGCTTCTGAAGGCTGCCATCGCGGACACCCGCGGGGACCGGCTCGGGGCCCTGGACGGGTTCGACGACGCGGCGGAAGCGGCGGAGGCCGGGGACTGGCACGCCGACTGCGCCCTGGCCAACCAGCTGGCGGGCGAGTCCCTGCTGCGGGCCCGACGCACGACGCCGGCCCAGGCGTACCTCGCCCGCGCCGCCCGCGGCTGGCAGGAGTGGGGAGCCGACGGGTTGAGCGCGCAGCTCATGGCCCGCTACCCCGACGCGGCCAGCCTCCGCACGACCGGCGTCTGGTCGGTGCCAATCCGAACGTCGGACCACAGCTCGGAGTCCGACGACGGCGCCCAGGTGGGGCGGCTGGACCTGGAAGCGCTGCTGGGCGCCGCCGAAGCCATCGCGTCGGAGTTGGATCCCGGCGCGCTGGCGCAACGGTTGCTTCAGACGCTGGTCGAGATGTCGGGTGCCCAGCGCGGGGTGTTGCTGCGGGCCCGGCCCGACGGCCTCGCTCTCGTCGCCCAGCTCGACGCTGACGGGGAGTACACGCTTCGGCAGGGCCTGGCTCACCACTGCGACGACCTGCCCGGCTCCGTCGTCCAGTGGGTCGAGCGCAACGGGCGCCCCCTCGTGCTCGAGTCGGCCGCCGGCGACGCCCGCTTCGCCCAGGACCCCGTGGTCCGTGCGCGCGGCACCCAGGCGGTCCTCTGCCTTCCCGCCGCCCGGCAACAGCGGCTGGTGTCCATCGTCTACCTGGAGAACGACCTGACGCCCGGGGCCTTTGCGCCCGCCCGGGCCCAGTTGCTGGGACTGCTCGCGGCCCAGGTCGCCTCGGCGCTGGAGAACGCCGAGCTCTTCGGCCAGCTTCGGCAGGAGACCGCCGACCGACTCCAGGCCGAACAGCGCCTTCAGCGAGTTCAGCGCCTGGAGAGCGTCGGCCGGCTCGCCAGCGGCGTGGCCCACGACTTCAACAACCTGCTGGGCGTCATCCTGGGCTGGGCCCGGATGATCCTCGACAGCGACGACGACTCCCTCGACGCGCACGACGCCATGGACCAGATCGCCCGCGCCGCAGAGCGAGGGGCGACCCTGACCCGCCAACTCCTCGCGTTCTCGCGGGCGTCGGTCGCCCACCCCCAGGACGTCGATCTGCCGTCGATGCTGGCGGACCTGACGCGGATGCTGGACCGCCTCGTCGGCGACCGGATCCGGCTGGTGCGGGATGAGCCGCCCGAGGGCCTCCCCACCGCGCACGTGGACTCCGCCCTGCTGGAACAGGTGCTGATCAACCTGATCGTCAACGCCCGCGACGCCATGCCCGACGGAGGCATCATCCGCCTCGGACTCCGGGCCGAAGACCTGCACGAAGTGCGACCCAGCGCGTACGGCGCCGAGCCCTTGCCGCCGGGGCACTACGCGGTCCTGTCGGTGGTCGACGACGGCGACGGCATCCCAGAGGACCTGCTCAATCGCATCTTCGAGCCCTTCTTCACGACGAAGACCGTGGATCGGGGATCGGGGCTGGGCCTGGCGACCTGCCTGGGCATCACCGAGCAGAGCGGCGGGACGATCACGGTCCGGTCCGAACCCGGCGAAGGGACGACGTTCGACGTGTGGCTGCCGGCGGGCGAGTCCATCGGGCGACCCGAAGCCGTCTCCCCCGCCCGACCCGCCAAGCGGGCACACGGACAACGCCTGCTCATCGTCGAAGACGATCAGACGCTGCGCGACCTGCTGGTGGTCATCTGTCGGAGCCGGGGCTTCGAACCGGCCGCCGCCGTGGACGGCGAGCACGCCTTGAAGCTGCTGCAAGAGCAGCCCTTCGACCTGCTGCTGACCGACTACACGATGCCCGGCATGGACGGGCTCCAGCTGGCCGAGGCCGCGCGGAGCCTGCGGCCGGGACTCCCCATCGCCATGCTGTCGGGCGTCGCCGAGATCCTGGACGCCGACCCCGAAGCCGGCGCCGAAGGCGTTCTGCTGCTGCAGAAGCCAATCCAGCCCAACGACCTCGTCGCCGCCCTGCTGCGGTTGCTCCGCGCAACGGCCGGCGAGGACGCGGCCGACGACCCCGACGCTTCGTCGTAGAGTCCCGCCCGGAGGAACCCATGGCCGACCCCATCATTCGCGTCGAGGGACTGATCAAGGACTACGGCAGGGTCCGCGCGCTCGCGGGAGTCGACCTGGACGTCCAGCCGGGCGAGATCTTCGGTTTCCTCGGCCCCAACGGCGCCGGCAAGTCGACGACGATCCGGGTCCTGCTCAATCTGCTCGCGCCGACCGAAGGCCGCGCCGAGGTGTTCGGCATCGACCCCGCATCAGACGACGGCCCGTCGCTCCGCGCCCGCATCGGCTACCTGCCCGGCGAGCTCGGGCTGGCGGGCCGCAAGACCGCAGGCCAGCTCCTTGGCTACTACGCGCGGCTTCGGGGGCGCGGGCAGGACCGCATCGAGCCCCTGGCGAAGCGCTTCGGCCTGGATCTGAATCGGCCGGTGCGGGGGCTGTCGAAGGGCAACAAGCAGAAGATCGGTGTGGTGCAGGCGTTCATGCACAGCCCCGAACTGTTGATCCTGGACGAGCCCACCAGCGGCCTGGACCCGCTGCTGCAGCGCGAGTTCCTGGAACTGACCCTGGAGGCCCGCGAGGCCGGCGCGACGGCGTTCCTGTCGTCTCACGTGCTCAGCGAGGTGGAGGCGGTGGCGGACCGGGTGGCGATCATCCGCCGAGGCCTCATCGTCGACCTCAGCGACGTCCACACCCTTCGCCGCAACGCCGGCCAGGAGGTGGAGCTGCGCTTCGATGCACCCGTCTCGGCCGCTGAGTTCGAGGCTCTGCCCGGGGTGGATTCGGTGCAGGTGCAGGGGAACACGCTGACCTGCCTCCTTCGCGGCGAACCCCACGCCCTGTTGCAGGCCGCGGCTCGGCACCGGGTCTTGCGCTGGTCCGCCCACGACCGGGACCTGGACGACTTGTTCATCGACTTCTATCGGGACCCGTCGACCGAGGTGGCGTCGTGACCGGCCTGCCGATCTTCTCCGAGAGCCTGCGCGACAGCCGCCTGGGCATCGCCTTGTGGACCCTGGGCGTCTGCTCCATCTCCGGCATGTACATCGCGTTCTGGCCCCTGATGAAGGGCGACGAGATGCAGACGATGATCGAGTCGCTACCCGAAGGACTGGTGGTGGCCATGGGCTACGACCGCATCCTCACCGGCGGCGGGTACGTGACGTCGACCACCTACGGGCTGATGGGGCTGATCGTCCTGCTGATCTTCTCGGTGAGCCTCGGGGCGCGGCTGGTCGCCGGCCAGGAGGAAGACGGAATCCTGGAACTGGAGCTCACCGGGCCCGTCCCCCGAAGCCGGATCTACCTCGAACGGTTGTTGGCGCTGTGGGCATCCATCACCGCGCCGGTGCTGGGCCTGGGGGTCGTGACCGTCGGCCTGGGAGCCGCCTTCGACATGGGGATGCCGTTGGTGAACGTCATCGCCATGAGCCTGGGCTTCGGGCTGTTCCACGCCGGGATCGGGACGGCCGCGTACGCCGCGGGGGCCGCCTCGGGTCGGCGGGCTGTCGCGTTGGGCGTCGGGGCTGTGCTGGGCATCGTCGCCTTCTTGTTCAACGCCATCGGGCCGGTCGTGGACCTCGGTTGGATGACCGCCGCCTCCCCCGTCTATTGGTATCTGGGCAACGAACCCCTCGACAACGGGTTTGCGTGGGCGGGCATCGCGAAGCTGGCCCTGATCCCGCCCCTCGCGGCGGCGGCGGGCTGGCTCCGCTTCCGCAGTCGGGATCTGTTGGTCTGATCCCGGGCGGGTTTCCCGGCGGATCAGTCGCCCCCGAACTCGCGCCGACCCCCTGGTTCCCGCCACGCTGTGACCATGAGGCCTCGCGACCTTCCTTGCGTGCGCACCGCGCGCTACGCCATCGCCCGCTCCACCCGCTGGACCGACGGCGACGACTGCTTGATCGGCGACACCCCGACCTGCCGGTCCACCTCCTTCGGGCACCGCTTCGTCCTGGACTCCCCGCCCTGGGACGACTGGGCGGGCTGGTTCCAACGCTGGCGCGAGGTCCACGCCGGCAAGGGAGTTGCGACGGCGTACCTCTGCTTCGAGGCGAAGGGCACGCCCGAGACCCCGGCGAGCCCGCCCGGGGTGGTCGCCTACACCCTCAGTTCGATGCTGCTGGACCCCGACGCCTTCGCCTCGTTCGAGCCCCGCCCCCTGCCCGACGGCCTGACGATGCGGCCGGTCGTGGGGGAGGACTGGCTCGCGCTGCGTGACCTGGCCGTCGCCGTCAACGGGTGGGAGGAGGACCCCAGCGGGCGCGCCTACCTGGATTGGGCGCTGGAAGAACGTCGGGCCCAGGTCGAAGGGGGTCGCGCCGCGCAGCGGGCCGTGTTCAATGGCGAGAAGGCCGTCGCGGCCGCCGCCGTGGTCGAGGGCCCCGCCGACGCCCGGTACCAGGACGTGCAGACGCACCCCGACCACCGCGGCCGGGGCCTCGCCACCGCGCTGGTCGCGGAGCTGGCGCGGGGACGCCAGGGGGCGCTGTGGATCGTGGCCGAGCGAGGCTCCCAGCCCGAGCGGATCTACGACCGGGTGGGCTTTCGCACGGAGACCACGGCGTTTGAGTTTGGCCACCCGTCGCCGCGGACTGACGCGGAGATCGAGGCGATCGCGCGGGCCCTCGAGGACGGCACGCTGGCGCTGGCCGACTGGCACCACCGGGAGCACCTGCTGGTCGCGGCGTGGCTGCTGCGTACGGAGTCCACGTTCGACGCCGCCCTGGACCGACTGCGCGCGGCGCTGAAGACGTTCCTGGCGGCTCAAGGCATCGAGACGACGCAGACCGCCGGCTACCACGAGACGATCACCAGAGCCTGGCTGACGTTGGTGCAGCGGGAGTTCGACCCGGCGCTCAGCCTTCAAGACGCGGCCCTCAAGGCCTCCCTGGCCCTCGGCGACAAGCTGCTGCTGCAGCACTGGAAGCGTGAGACGCTGATGTCCTGGGACTCCCGGCGGGCTTGGGTAGAGCCCGATCTGACGCCGCTCGGCTGAGATCGGACGGGGGTCGACGCGCTCTCTGTTCCCCAAGTCGCCCGTCTCCGGTTCCAGCAAGCAACCGCAACACATCCGTGAACGTTCCCAACGGAGGCATTTCCATGCCGTCTGCCCGCTTGCCCCTTGTCTGCGCCCTGATTCTGCTTGCTGGCTGCGATGGCGGGACCCTGTCCCGAGTCGTAGGCGCCGCACCGCCCGTTATCGCAGAACCCATCATCGATGTGGACTCGGGCGACGCGACGGACCCGCATCGAGTCGTGTTCGGAGAGGTCTTCGCCGGGGAGCAGGCGTTCGCGTACATCACGGTTACGAATCGGGGGTCGGACCCCCTTCAAGTGCGCGCTTTGGAGCTCGATGCAGCGGGCTTCGAAGTCGAGTCCGCCGGCGACGCCGTCCTCGCCCCTGACTCCTCGACGGTCGTCCAGTTGAGCTACTCCCCCAGCCGAGACGAGTCGGTCGCCCGCACCCTGCGCGTGCACAGCAACGACCGCGTGGACCCCATCGTCCCGGTCACCCTGCACGCCGAAGGCCTCGCCCCCGCCGTCCAGATCGAGCCGCCGAGCTACGACTTCGGTCGGCCGTCGATCGGCTGCGTCTCCCACCTCGACGTCACGGTCGCCAACGTCGGCCGTGCACCGTTGACGCTCCACGAGCTCGTCTTCGACGACCTTGTGGGCACGGCCGAGCTCACGGCGGTTCACTCCGTCGCCCCCGGCACCGCCCTGGAGCCGGGCGAGTCGGTCGACGTGCGCATCACCCACACCCCCACCGACACCGCACCCGACGCCGGCCGGCTCACCGTGTTCACCGACGCGCCCAACGCCCCGGCCGTCGCCTCGGAGGTGACCGGCGCCGCCGACCCCGGCGAGTTCGTCCGGGACGGCTACCTCCAGGATGGCGACAACGCCACGGACATCCTGTTCGCCATCGACGGCTCCTGCTCCATGGGCGAGGAGCACGCCTTCCTGGCCCAGAACATCGCCTCGTTCCTCGCGACCCTGGACGCGCTGGAGATCAACTACCACCTGGGCTTCGTCAACTCGGACGTCGGCACCGGAGGCGGGCTCCTGGGCAACCCGAACTACATCACCCCGAACACCCCCGACCCCGTGGGCGCGGCGCTCGCGAACCCCGCGTTGACGCTCGACAGCAGCGGCGTCGAGCAGCCGTTCCACAACGCCTGGCTCGCGCTGTCCTCCCCCAACACGGACCCCGGCGGTCCCAACGACGGGTTCCTGCGGCACGAAGCGGGGCTCCGCGTCATCCATGTCTCCGACGAGCCCGAGCAGTCCGCGACCGCGCCGGGGAGCCTGGGAACGGGCGCGGACTACGTGGCGGCGTTCCAGTCCCTCAAGCCCAACCCGGACCACGTGGTCATCTCGTCGATCTCCGGCGAGCTGACCGGCTGCTCAGGCGTCGGCGGCAACGCGACGCCGGGAGTCGACTTCGTGGAAGCCGCCGTGCTCACGGGGGGCACGACGGCCAGCGTCTGCGACCCCAACTGGGCGGCCACCCTGTCGGTCCTGGCCCAGGAGTCGGTGTCCGTCGCCGACACGTTCGAACTCAGCCAGATTCCGCTGCAGGGAGCCGTCGACGTGTTCCGCAACGGCGTCCCCATCTACGTGGGCTGGCACTACGACTCGGCGCTGAACGCGGTGGTCTTCGACGAGGACCACGTGCCGGAGAACGGCGACCTGGTGGAGTTCGAGTACGCCATCGCCGGGGCGTGCGGGGACTGATCAGACGCCGAAGAGGCTGAAGACGAAGTACAGCCAAAGGGGAATCGTGCACGGCAGCGCCATGGGGGCGAGCGCCCAGACGTTGTGGGCGGCGCTCAGGGAAGAGCCCTCCTCCACGACGGCGCGGGACTCGGCCAGGCCGATGTACGAGCCGAGCAGAATGGCGATGGAGCCGCTCCACCCGAGCACGTGGGCCGCCGCGCGGGGGCCGCCAACGACCCCGGCCAACGCGGTCGCGGCGACGAGGCCGGCGAGGCCGAGCCGAACGGTTCGAAGCCGAGCCGCGGAGCGGGCGCGCAGGTACTCGTCCACGAACTCCGTGTCTTCGGCCGCGGCGCGCCGCCGCTCGCGGGGGGCGTGGCGGGGGGGCTCAGCGAGGGCGGGGTGGAGGGGCTCGGCGGGGGCCGCCGGGGGAGCCTCGGGGGCTGCACTCGCCCTGGCGAGCGGGGCGGGTTCGGCCGCCTCGAACCAGCCGTCGAAGTCCTCGGCGGCGGCGGCGGGTCGCTCGGTGTCGGGTTCGACCCCCGCTGGGACCCGGACGTAGCCCGGCAGGGTCATCTGGGGCAGGTACTCGGCGCCGTCCGCGTCGAAGGCGCGGGCGCCCAGGTCTTCGGCCAGTTGCACGACGCGGGCGCGGGCCTCGTCGTCGGCCACGCCACAGATCAGGGCGTCGTCCTGGAGCCAGAAATCCCACGCGAAGCGCCCCGGGGGCTCCCACCGGATGTGCGTGGGCGGTCGGCCGACGGTTCGCAGGTCGTGCTGCTCGCCGACGACGACGCCGAGGTTCAGGCCGTCGATGGGTCGGCGGACACCGCCCCAGGCACCGTCGATGACGTACAGGGTGAGGGGCCGCGTCACGAGGCGAAGCTCGCGAGGGCTCGCAGGAACCAGAACAGGAAGACCGCGGCCATGAAGCAGCCGCCCAGGCCCAGCCCCGACGCCCCCGACTGCAGGCCCTCATCGGACACCCGGTCTACGTCCGCCTGCTGGTAGCAGGACCGCAGCAAGGACCCCAGCCCCGGGGCCCGCTGCTCCGTCAGGTCCAGGGTCTGCATGGCGCGGCTGTGCGAGCGGCGGAGGAAGTCCGCCACAGCTGGCAGCAGCAGCGTGTTGTCGGCGCGCCAGACGGCCGAAACCAGGGCCCGCGCGAGGGCCGGCGGCAGCAGCCCGACGGCGACCCGCAGGTCCCCGAGAAGCAGCCACAGCAATTGGTCCTTGCGATTCAGGGCCTTGAGCACGCCCCCCCGGTCCTCGAGCCAGGGCTCCAGGGCCGCGACCGCCTGGCTCCCGTTCACGAACTGGCCCGACTGGTAGAGCGTCAGGCAGATCGCCAGGGGGGAGGAGGCGGCGATGTCGGGGCCCGCGGCGCGGAGGCCGGCGATGAGCAGACGCTGACTGTCCAGCCCGAAGCCGGTCCGGGCGGCGCTCATGGATTGCTCGAGCAGCTCCCCGGCGGCGGGGGCAGCGGGCGCTTCGGGGACGGGAACCCGCGGCGTCGGTCGCTCCCCCCGCTCGAACCCCTCCTGCAGCAACTCCCACGCAGCGCGGACGCGCTGAAACCCCTCGGGGTCCTGCTCGGGCTTGTGCGCCTTGATCCCCCGCAGGTAGGCACGCCGCGCGGTCTTGCGGTCGCAGCCCGGCTGCACGCCCAGGAGCTCCAGCGCCTCAGTCCTCGTCACCCATCCCCCGCGCTACTCCTCGTCGAACAAGAACACCGGCACCGCGTGCCCGCGGAACGCGCCGGACAACCCGTCGCACTCGCCGTCGGGGTCGATGCGGCTGTCGACGACCAGGGGCAGCAGCGCCTCCAGGATGTCGCGCACGCCGTCGTCGCCGTCGCCGCCGAGCCCGCCCACGACGTCCATGACGGCGGGCATGGGGACCAGGCCGCCCATGAGCAGATCGAGGCCCCCGTCGCCGTCGTCGGCGAGCTCTGCCTGCCCCCCGACCACCTGGAGTTCGACCTGCGTGTCGATGTACTCGAGCTTCAGCACCACATCGAGATCATCGGCGCGGAAGCCGTCCGTCGTGCGGTCCAGCGACCCCGCGGAGCCGAGCAGGTTGGAGCCCTCGATCAAGTCGATGGTCTGGTTGGGCAGCGGCCGAGCGCCGGTCCCCGTCAGCGGTCGCCCGGTTCCTTCGCGGAACACGAGCTCGGTGGGCTCGTCGTCGGCGCCGGGCACCAACTCCAACACCACCATCATCGCGCCCGACTCCAACGAGGTGTCGATGGCGACGGGGATGACGGCTACGGCGCTGTCGGGCAGCACATCCCAGATGGCGCCGAGCTGGTTGTCGATGCCACCGGCCCCGTCCGCGTTGGTCCCGTCCTCGGCCCCGCAGTCCTCCGTGAGCCCGTCCAGGTCGAACCCGCCCAACCCCGAGTCGTCTTCGAGCACGAACGCCAGTTGGTCGATGAGGAAGAACGGCCCGTCGCCGCAAGTCCGGCCGCAGTCGTCCAGCGAGAACGGCGTCGCCGTGCAGCCCGCGAGCAGCGCGAGGGTCGGGAGGAGCGAGCGGGCAAGAGACGGGGTCATGCGGCGTTGCGACGTTCCCACCGCGCGGCCGCGATCTCCAGGGCCGCGTTCAAGTCGCCATCCAATTCCAGGGTGCACCGCTCGTCCGCCGTCCGGTCCTCGTCGGGGGTCGCGCAGAACGTGGACGTCAGCAGATGCCCCAGGCGCAACAGCCACAAGGCATCGCCGTGGTCGTCCGCATCGCGCAGCGGATGCGTGTACCAACCCTCGGAGGGGTGCATGCGGTGAGGCTCCACCAGCCCGCGCAGCACCAGGGCGGCCCCCAGCTCCTGGGGCAGGGGCAGGTCCACGTGACCCGACGGGTGGATGTGCCCGATCTGGCGTCCCTGAACGTAGAAGCCGACCGCGTCGGCGCGGGCCATGTGCAGCTCCACGTCGGCGAAGGACTCCATGGCCTCGATGAGCTCGCGCATGCGGCTCTGCAAGGCGCTCCCGGTGCCGTCGAGCAGGAATCGCTCGGCCTCGCCCTGCAAGTCCTTCGGCGCGTCCGCGCGGGTGGTGCCGTCGGCCAGGAACCTGCGCATCCAGCCCAGCCCCACGGCCGCCGCGACCAGCGACCCGATGGTCAGCCCCGCGAAGGTGCCGGCGAGCCCGAACAGCTTTGAGCCAACCCACGCGACCGGCACCGCGATCACCAGGGACCGCAGCACCGACAGCATCGTGCTGCGCACCGCGTGGTCCATGGCATTGAACGCCGAGCTCGTCATCGTCATCACGCCGTAGCCCGCGTAGCCCAGGGGGACGACGCGCAGGTACAGGGCGATGTCCCCGGCCACGACGGGGTCGTCGCTGAACAGCCGGCCGATCCAGCCCGCGGTCGGCAGCAGGATCACGAAGCCCGCGAACCCCCACAGCGCCGAGAACTTCACCGACATCCGGAACCCCTCGGCCACACGCTCCTGCAGGTGGGCGCCCCAGTTCTGGCCGATGAAGGGCGACAGCCCTGAGCTCAGCGCCATGGGCGCGATCAGCACGAGCGACTCCACCCGCGCGCCGATCCCATACGCCGCCACGGCCTCGGGCCCGTGCAGCGCCACGATCGCCGTCAACAGCGCCGTCGCCACCGGTCCCAGCACGTTGGTCACCGTCGCCGGGATGCCCACGTGGAGCACGGTCTTCCACGACCCCCACAGCTCCGCCCAGGACGGCAGGTGCAGGTCCAGCACCTTCAGCCGCGTCGCGATGAAGCCGGCGTAGACGAAGGTCACCAGCCGAGCCCCCGCGGTCGCCAGCGCAGCGCCCTCCAGGCCGTAGCCGGGGATGGGGCCCCACCCGAAGATCAGGATGGGGTCCAGCACCGCGTTGAGCAGCGCCGACAGGATCATCATGTTGCGCGGCGTGATCGCGTCGCCCCGGGCCCGCAGCACGCCGTTGAGCATCATCGGCACCACCAGCACCGCGACGCTGGCGTACCAGATCGTCATGTAGCGCCGGATGATCGGGACCAGCTCCGGGGGCGCGCCCAGGGCCGAGAACACCAGGTCCTGCGTGGCGATGCCGAGCCCCGCGACCACGGCGACGATCAAGAGCCCCAACAGCAAGGCGTGGGTGGCGAGCCGGCGCGCCTTGTCGTCGTCTCCTTCGCCGACGGTCCGAGCAACGGCAACGCTCGTCCCGATCATCAGGCCCAGCGAGACGTTGATGACGACGCCGATGATGGGGAACGCGAAGCTCATGGCGGCGAGCTCTTCGGTGCCCAACCGGCTGGCCCAGTACGTGTCGATGAGGCCGACGAGGACCATGAAGATCACGCCCACGCCCATGGGCACGGACAGCTTGCGCAGCGTGGGACCGATGGGTCCTTCGAGCAGGTTCGCGGTGGCGGCCATGGGGCTCCGGGGCGCGCCGGGGCATGGCGGCGGCGGTTAGCATGCGCGGACGTCGGGGCGGCAACAACACGCCGGGCGGGGAGGCCGGGGATGCGTCGACTGCTTCTGGCTTTGCTGCTCCCGGTCTCGGCCGTGGCCCAGGCCCCCGAACCCGCGATCCACCTCGTCTACAGCGGAGGCCTGCGCGGCCTCGGACGCGGCTCGTCCCTGTTTGAGTTGCAGGAGCGCCTCGCCCCCACGCTGGAGGGCGCCGGGCGCACCGTCGAACGGGTGGACGTCACCCACGCGATCCTCGCCCAGGGCGAGCACGAGATCTGGCCCCTGGACGGGCGCATCGACTCCGCCCTCGCCTACGCCGCGGCCCCCCCCACCTGCGACGACGGCCAGGTCGTCACCACCGCCGTCACCCCGACGGAGCGGTTCGTCGCCGTGCCTGGCTCCCTCGTCCTCCCCGTCGCCGACGCGCGACTCGAACCCCGCCGCTGGCAGCTGTGCGAGGCGGGCGGCGTGCGGGCCATCGCCTTGGGGCCCCCGGACGCCAGCGCCGCCGACTTGACCTTGACCCACCCGTCGCTGCGCACCGGGTTTCGCTGGGTCGCGGGCGCCGAGTCCTGGCTGCAGATCGGCCGACCCCGCCGGGAACCGGGCCGCCGGCTCGGCCTCATTCGGCAGGCCCTGAGCGCCGGCCCCAACGCCCGCTTTGCCGACGCCGGGGACTTCGTGGACCCGGGCCACGACGCCACCGACACCGACTGGCTCGCGGCCCGCCAGCTGAGCTTCGACACCCTGGAGTCGCTGTCCCCCGTCGCCCTCGCCATCGGCGCGTCGGAGCTCGCGCTCGGCCCCGCCGCCCTCGCCGCCGAAGCCGCCGCCCGCAACCTCCCCTACGTCGCCACCAACTGGTCCGCCGAGTCCCTCCCCTTCCCGACCCACCTCGTCAAGACGGTCCCTTTCGTCGATCGCCCGCGCACCGTGGTGTTCGTCGGCATCACGGACCCCGAGGTCGTGCCCCGGGTGCCGGAGCTCGCGGCCGAGGGCGTGACCCTCCTCGACCCCGTCGCCAGCGTGCACGCGGTCGTCGATCCCTTGCGCGCGTCGACGCACCCGCCGGATCTGGTGGTGCTGCTGGGCAACCTGAGCCCCGAGCTCCAGGCGGACCTGCGGCGCCGCCTCCACGGCGTCGATCTGCTCGTGGGCGACCCGTCGGCGGCAACGTTCCGCGTCCGGCAGGCCAAGACCGCCTTCCACCCCACCGCCCGGGCCTTCAAGGCAGCCCCTCTGACGCTGCCCCTGGACGGCGTCGCGGCCGCCCGCATCGTCCTGGGCGACGACGGCGCCCACACCGTCTCCGTGTCGCCCCTCCAGGTCACGGCGGAATCAGCCGAGGACCCCACCCTCACCGCCGCCGTCAGCTCGGTCCGGGCACGGACGGACCGGTCCCTCGATTCGCCCTTGATCCCCCCGACTTCCCCGCTGGAGGGCGTCCCGTTCGATCGCTGGAGCAAGCTCGTGTGCGAGTCCCTGCTCGACCGGACCGGGGCCGAGATCGCGTTCCTCGCCGGCCTGAGGTTCTCCCGGCCGACCCCGGGGCCCCTGACCGAACTGCAGGTCGCCGAACGGTTGAGCGGCGGACACGTGGTCGAGGTGCACAACGTCGACGGCGACCGACTCAACAACTTCCTGGACGCCGCCCACGGGCTCGCCGACGTCCAGTGCGGGGCGCCCACCGGCCGCGTCATGGCGATGGTGCAGGGGCGCTTCGTCAACCCGAACCGCACCTACCGGGTGGTCACCACGGACATCTCCCGGCGCCAGACGCGCCTCGCGGAGCTGCTCGAGCACGCGTCCTCCGACCTGGTCGGGCACCTGCCGAAGTACCGGGCGTTGCGCAACGGGGAGCGCCCGCTGACGCTGAGCGACGCCGTCCGGGGCGCCCTGAAGGCCAAGCAAGGCGCCGGCGAGGGGTGGGTCGAAGAGCTGCTCGCCCGCAACCCGAGCCGGGTTCAGCCCCAGCTCCTGCTTGATGTCTCACGGATCTCGTTCCGGCTGGTTCGGTTCGAGGGCGCGCGGACCGACGCCTACGGCTCCGTCCCCGAGACGCTGCTCAACAGCCCGTCGAGCTTCACGCTGGGCGGCGACCTGAACGTGGCGCTGCAGTACAGCGGACCCAAGGCGGTCTGGGAACTGCGCACCACCGCCGCCTACACCCGCTTCGCCATCGACGGCCTGCCGCCCCAGGAGACCGCCGACGACTGGACGGTCGCGACCTCGCTGGACCTGCCGGTGGCGGCGTTCCCGCCGAACTTGCCGTTCCACCTCCGCCCCTTCGTGGAGCTCAAGTTCGACTCGGAGTTCACCCCGGCCGACCACGACGGCACGGCGCTTCCCCTCCAGAGCGACCTGTCCGTGTACGGCGGGCTCGCCGGGTCACCGCGGCCCTGGCTTCGACGGTTGCGGCTGGGCCCCTTCATCAACCGGGATCTGGCGCGGCTGGACGACAAGGCCACTGAGTTCGGCGGGCGATTCGTGGGCTCGACCTTCCACAGCCCCTTGCCGCGGTTCGCTCTCTTCATCACGACGAACTGGGACGTCCAGGTCTTCGCGCCCACCACCCGGGACGACGCCGCCGACCTGCGTCTGCGGATGTTCGGCGAGGCGCGATTGGGGGTCCGGATCATCCGGCACCTGCGCCTGGCGGCGTTCGTGAACGGCCTCCTGGTCCAGGGTCGGGTGCCCGAAACGAGCGAGGTCGCGGGCGCGGTGACCGTCGGCGTAAGCCTGGATCTCGCGGCATCGCTGCGGCTCGACTCGCGGCGTCCCCTGGGTCTGTAAGGGCCACGGCCGAACGGCCGCCCTGGCGGCTCCAAATCGCCCTCTCACGGCCGCCTTGGTGTGGCATCGTTGGCGCCGCGGAGGGACCCATCGAAGCCAACGAACCATTGATCTTTGTCGTCGAGGACGACGACGCGGACAAGATGCTCTTCGAGGAGGCCTGCGCGGCCGGCGACCTGGGGCTTCGGCTCGAGTTCTTCGACGGCGCCGAGGCCCTCCAGGCTCGATTGGACCAGGACCCGGTCGCGGGGACGGCGCGCCCCGCCCTCATCCTGTTGGACCTGAACATGCCGGGCACGAGCGGCCTGGAGGTCCTGCAGTGGCTCCGAGCCCGGCGCGCGAGCGCCATCCTGCCGGTGGTCGTGTTCTCGACCTCCTGGTTCGAAGAGGACGTCCGAGCCTGCTACGCGGCGGGCGCCAACGCCTTCCTGGTGAAGCCCCTGCGATTCGAGGAGCTGGTCACCACGCTCAAGGCCTTCCGGTCCTTCTGGGTCGACACCGCCCGACTCCCAAGCAGCGGCCGCGCGTAGATGCCCCCGGTTGCCGATCCGCAGAGCCTCCGGCTGGTCGTGGGCCTTTGGGCGGGTGACGCCACCGGCCTGCTCCAGTTCGACGGCAGCGGGGAACCCTGCCGACTCGAGCGGGGGCGCCCGCTGACCGAGCGGGACGAGCAGGTCCTCGCCGTCGGCCTCGCGGCGGCCGCCGACTTCACGGAGCGGGAGCCCGGGAGCAGCCGCGCCCGCGGGGATGCTGGCCCCATCCTGCTGGCCGCCGCGCGGGAGCGGGCGGAGCCCCGCAAGGTCGCTCGTCGCTTGGGCGCGTTGCTGGTCGGGGGCCGCTGGCTTCGGGCCGCGTTGGGCCGGCTGGACCTGGACCCGGGGGTCGACGACCTGGTCCGGCTCTGCCTCGCCGAGCCGGCGCCCCTGCGGCTGCATCTGGCGTCTTTGGATCTGGATGCGCGCGTCGTCGCCCGCGACCTCGCGGCGCTGCGGGAGCTCAAGCTCATCGGCTTCCGTCCCTACCCCACTCAGGCGGCCGAAGCGGCGCCTCCCTCGACCGTCGGCATGCGGGCCATCGACAGCCGCGCGCTGGAGCGGCGCCTCCACCTGGACTGGGTCCGACTGGAGTCCGCGTCGGACGCCGTCGTCCTGGGCGCAGGCCCGTCCATGGACCCCGAGCTGGTCCGGCGGATGGGGGACCGGCAGTTGAGTCGCTACCGCTCGCTGGAGATCGACACCGGCTTGTCGGCCGAGGGACGCGCCCTGGCCGCAAAGCTCGCGCGGCGGGTCCAGAAGGCATTGGAGGCGGTCTCCGGACGGGCCAACGCCCGGGCCGGCGACCTCGACCTGCTCCTGACCACCGGGCGGGAGCTGATCGACGGAGGCAAGCTGGCCGACGCGCGCCGGGCGTTCGAGTCGGCCCGCTCCCTGGACCCGGGCTCGGACGAAGTCGCCGGTTGGCTCGCGCTGACCGTCGCCCTCGACCCCGCGCTCAACGCCCGGCGCCGGGAGTCCCAGGGATTGAAGGAGGTCCTGCGCGCCCTCGCCCGCTCTCCGCATTCGCCGGCTCTGCACGAGGTTGCCGCCTGGGCGAACGTCGCCCTGCAAAAGGCCGGACCGGCACGCCGGTTCGCCCAGCGGGCCCAGGAGCTCGCCCCGGGCGATCCCGCCATCGCCCGTCTGGTTTCGGAGCTGCCCCGATGACCGCCCCCGCCACGATCGCGCTGCTCGTTGGCCCCTGGCCGGCCGCCCAGGGATTCATCGACCTCGTCGGTGTGCCCTTGTTCGTCGTCGACGTCGGGGACGATGGAGCGTTTCGCTTCGACGGCGTCAACGCGGCCCACGAGCAGACGACCGGCCTGACGACGGCCGCGGTCCGCGGCAAGGGCCCCGACGCGATCCTGCCGATCGTGGAGGCGGCAGCCGTGAACGCTCGGTACCGCAGCTGCGTGGAGGCGCGAGCCCCCATCACCTACGACGAGGAGCTGGAGCTGCCCAAGGGACATACCCACTGGCGGACGACGCTGACGCCGGTCATCGACGAGCGAAGCGGCCGGATCGTGAAGCTGCTGGGGTCCGCGCTGGAGGTGTCCGAGCAGCGCGAGACGCTGGAGCGCCTGGAGCGC
>Ga0055584_100000144_pt1 | contig 66111 bp, 54 predicted proteins | sample OSDHelmetaG_FD_58716 | JGI IMG/M metagenome (GOLD analysis project Ga0055584, IMG submission 58716) | Pelagic marine sediment microbial communities from the LTER site Helgoland, North Sea, for post-phytoplankton bloom and carbon turnover... | ecosystem: Environmental > Aquatic > Marine >... | reverse complement strand
CGGCGGCGGCGGCGGCGGCGGGGCGGCGAAGGTGGCGAGCGGGCTGAAGGCTCGGGCGGTGAGTCCGGGTCCGAGGGCCGCGAGTCCAGCGGCGGCGCTTCCGCGAGCGCGCCTGCGCCGGCCGGGGACGCACCCGCATCGTGACCGCGGCCTGGGCGGTTCGCGGCGGAGCCGTGGCCGCCGTCTGGGGACTCGGGGTCGCGGCGCTGGTGCCGCGGCTGGGGGGCGTGGCCGCCGAGGCCGCGCTCGACTTCCAGGCGTTGGGTTGGCTCGGCGCGGCCGTCGCCTACATCGCGTCGTGCCGCGCGGCCCCGTGCCCTCGACGCCAGGGGGCCCTGGTGCTGTTCGCCTTGCTGGCCCTGCTGCCGTGGGCCGCGGCGGCGCTGACCTCGGGGCCGGTGGACGGTGCGCCGCGGCAATCCGGCCTCTTCGCCGGGGTGATGACGCTGGTGGCCTGGCTCGGGGCGCCCTGGGCGGCGGCGAAGTTCCGCCGGTAGGCCGCTCTTGCTGAGGGCTGCCTACTCGCCCAGCACGGCGACCAACGCGGGCTGGCCCGGCTCGTGGGCCCCCGGCAACAGCTGCACCCAGAGCGCCAGGGCGCCCGGCCCGCTGGCGCCGCCGACGACGACCGCCCAGTCACCGGGCTCCCCCGGGGGCGCCGTGGGGGGCCAGACCGCGGGGACGGCCGGCAGCCGGCTCGGCAGGGTGGCGTCTCGTTCGGGGGCCGCTTCACCCGTGCGCTCAGCCGGCGTGAGCTCTTCGGGGCGCACCCAGGCAACCCCATCCCGCACCGTGGTGGGGCCCAGCCGCACGAGCCGGACGGCGGTGGGCAGCCGCGTCGGCCAGCGGAGCAGGTCGGCGGCCAGATCCGCCTCGGTGTCCCCCACGCCCAGCAACACGGAGCCCGCCGCGCCGGGGTCGGCGACGAGTCGCGTCGGCGTGAGGCCGGCGATGGACGCCGGGGCCGCCAGCAGCAGCTCGCCGGACAACGTGGTCGGCCCGGCCGGCGCCCACAGGGCGAGGCCCGCGTCGAGCACCCGAAGGTCCCCGGAGTAGGCGCCCGGGCGCAGGCACAGCCTCGGGGCCGGGCCCAGTCGGGCGGTCGCATCGGCCACGGCGGGGGCCAGCTCGCCGGGGGTCAACCAGGCGTCGCAGCGGGGCGCGGGGGACTCCACCGTCTGGGCCTGGGCCGCGTCGAGGTCCGATGCCCAGGCCGCCGCGCTGAGGCCCGGCTCCAAGGCGGCCCGCAAGTCGGCGGCCCGGGTCGGGTTCGTGCGCAGCAGGTAGCCGGCGGCGCGCACGCGGGCCTGGGTCTCCCGCTCGCCGGCAGGGGACGCGAGCAGGCCGGCCAGGAGCGGCTCCGTCGCTTCGGGTTCCGCGATGAGCTGCAGGGTGTGGGCCGCTGCGATCCGCAGCTCGCGGTGGGGCGATGCCAGCGCCGCTCGGGCCGGGGCCTCGTCGCCCCAGCGCCGGCTGGAGCGCACGACGCAGCCGCCGACCGCGGGATCGGCGCCCAGCGCGACGAGGGCGGCGGGGGCGACGCGGCGGCGACGCAGCGCCCGGCAGGCGGCGGCGCGGGTGCCCGGGCGGCGCTCGGCGTCCAGCGCGAGGTCGGTGAGGTGCTTAGCCCAGGTGGGGTTTTCGGGGGCGCCGGAGTCCAGCAGGGCCACGAGGCGCTCGCCACCGGGCGGGTCCGGGGCGAGGGCGGCCAACGCAAGGCGGCTGCGGGCCCCCGGGCCCAGCGCCTCGGTGCGGGCGAGCACCTCGACGAGCTCGAGGCTGAGCGCCGCGCAGCGGGTCGCGCCCCCGTCCGCCCACCGGGGCAGGGCCGCAGCCGCCAAGGCTTCGGCGACGCGACCGCTGGGGCGCTTGGCGGCCACCCGCGACAGCAAGCCCTCGGCGACCCGCTCGTCGCAGTCCGCGGCCAGCGCGGCGCCCAGGGCGACGACGATCGCCTCTCCGGTTCCCAGTTCGGCCTCGCCGGCGCGCCAGGCAACCACCGCGGAGGAGGAGGCGGGGTCGGGGGCCAGCTGCGCGGGTGCCGTCGGCAACTCGCCCACGGCACCGGAGTCCGTGCCCTCGCCGGGTTCGTCGCTCTCAACGGCCGCCGCTCGCTCGTCGGCCCGCAGCGCGTACAGCGCGCCGGCCAGCCCCACCGCCACCAGCAGCACGACCGCCGAGTTCCGCAGCCCTTGTCCCAGACCCTCCACCGGCCTCCTCCGTGCCCGGAGGATAGCGGCGTGGCCGCGACGAGTGCGCCAGCCCCGGTGCGCACGCCGGCCGGCGACCCCATACTCGGGTCGTGCGCCCCCCGGTCCCCCTGCTGCTGCTCTCGCTGGTGCTCGCGGGCCCGGCATCGGCCGAGGGGCTCAGCGGCGAGCCCGAGCCCACCGTGACCCTACAGCTCATCCCCGAACGCGCGGCGGTCGCCCCGGGCGAGCGAGCCCGCGTCGCGCTGGTGTTCGACGTCGAGCCGGGCTGGCACATCTACTGGAAGAACCCCGGCGAGACGGGGCTCGCCACCGACGCCACGCTGTCCTCCATCGATTCCCGGATCCGGGGTCCCGAGTACCCGGCGCCGAGGCTTCACCTGGACGACGGCCCCATCACGAGCTTCGTCTACGAAGGCCGAACCGCCCTGTTCTGGCACGTCACCGCGGAGCATCGGGGGCCCCTGCCCCTCTCCGCCGAAGCCCGGTGGTTGGTCTGCCGGGAGCGCTGCGTCTATCAGACCGGCGTGGCCCAGGCGTCCGTGCTCGTAGGCCGACGGACTCCTCCCACGTGGTCCCCCGACGTCGCCGCGCTGCGAGCCCAGGTCCCCCGCTGGTCGTCGGGCGTCGAAGTGCGCGCCGCCGTCGTCGCCGACGGGTCGGCGCTGGAAGTCACCCTGCGGGCGCCCGCCGGCAGCGACCTGTTCCCGTCGGTGGAGCTGGAGCAGTGGGCCACGGCCTCGACGCAGCGCCCATTCGGCCCCGACACCCTCTTCACACTGCGGGGCCCAGCACCCGCCGGCCGAGGCCAGGCGCTCCTCGGCTGGCCCGGCTCCTGGGCCGAAGCGGTGCTCCGTCTCCCCGACGGCGTCGCCACCGTCGACGTCCCCCTCGACTCCGCGGCCGCCGCCGCCGTCCCTCCCCTCCCCGACCTCCCCCCGGTCCCCGACCCGCCTGGAGCCCGCCCATGATCCGCCTGATGTCCATCCTCTTCGCGCTCGCCGCCCCGGCCCTCACGGCCCCCGCCCTGGCCGCCCCCGCCCCCGCCTTCGAGCTCGTCGACACCGATGGGACGACCCACAAGCTGTCGGACTACGCGGGCAAGACGGTCGTGCTGGAGTGGTTCAACCCCGACTGCCCGTTCGTCGTGTACGCCCACGGCAAGAAGGGCCCCCTCAGGGCGCAGCCGGCCCGCGTGATCAGCGACTCCACCGTCTGGCTCGCCATCAACTCCGGCGCGCCGGGCAAGCAGGGCCACGGCCTGGACCGCAACGCGCGAGCCCGCACCGACTACGGGATGACCTACCCCGTCCTGCTCGACGAGGACGGCGCCGTCGGCCGCGCCTACGGAGCCCGCACCACACCCCAGATGTTCGTCATCGACCCCCAGGGCCAACTGGTCTACGACGGCGGCCTCGACGACTCCCCCATGGGCCGGGGCCCGGGCACCAACTACGTCGACGCCGCCCTGGCGGACCTCGCCGCGGCCCGCCCCGTCGCGACGGCGGGCGCCAAGCCGTACGGCTGCAGCGTCAAGTACGGCAAGTAGGGCCGGGGCCCACGGCGCCGGCGACTCGGCGGACGCCGGTCACTCGGGGTCCGCCCACGCCCCCACGGCGCGGTCCCGCAGCCAGCCGAACGCCCAGAACACGGCGATGCCCAGCAGCGCCGACAGGATGACGCTGCCGTACATCTGCTCGTAGGCCAGCGACGCCCGGTAGCGGTCGATGAGCTGGCCGATGCCCGGCTGACCCTGGCGGAAGAAGAAGTCCCCCACGACCGCCCCGATGACCGACAACCCCGCCGAGATGCGCAACCCCGCAAAGATGGCGGGCAGCGCCGCGGGCAGCCGCAGCTTCCACAGCACTGTCCACCGGCTCGCACCCGCCAGGGCGAACAGTTCCAGCTGGCTGGCCTGCACCGACTGCAGGCCGAACAGGGTGTTCGAGATGATCGGGAAGATCGAGATGATCACGCACACCAGCACCCTGCTCGAGAAGTCGAACCCGAACAGCACGCCGATGAGCGGGACAAACGCGAGGATCGGCATCGCCTGCACCGCGACGGCGTAGGGGAACAAGGCGTCCTCGACCCACTTCGCCGTGCTCATCACCACCGCCAGGCCCATGCCCAGCGCGATGGACAACACCAGGCCCAGCCCCGCCACCCGGCTGCTCAGCCACAGCGCGGTCAGCTGGTCGGCGAGCCCTCCCCCGGCCAGCGCCGCCAGCCCGGTCCCGCCCCCCACCTTCCAGGTCAGGAACGCCTGATCGACGACGGCGTGGGGAGGGGGCAGCAGGAACGCGCGGGCGTCGCTCAGCACCACGTAGTGGAGCAGGTACCAGGCCCCCACAAACGCGGCGAAGACGACCCCCGGCCCGAGCCAGCGCCTCACGACCCGCCCTCCAGCGCGGCCCGCACCTCGCCCGCGAGCCGAGCGAACTCGGGCTCGAAGCGCAGCCCGGCCGGCCGGTCCTCGCCAAAGGGCACCTCGAAGCTGGCCGCGATGCGCCCGGGCCGGGCCGTCAGCACCACCACCTTGGTCGACAAGAACACCGCCTCGGGGATCGAGTGCGTCACGAACAGCCCGGCGAAGCCCTGCCGAACGAACAGATCCCGGGTCTCCCCCTGCAGGCGCTCGCGACCGATCTCGTCGAGGGCGGCGAACGGCTCATCGAACAAGAACAGGCGCGGCTGCTGCACCAGGGCCCGCGCCAGCGACACCCGCATCTTCATGCCCCCCGACAGCTGCCGCGGGAAGTGCCCCTCGAACCCGGTCAGCCCCACGAGCTGCAGCGCTTCGGTCGCGCGGCGGCGCCGCTCGTCGGGGCCCAGGCCCGACAGCTCGGCGAGCAGCTCGACGTTGCCCTGGACCCGCCGCCAGGGCAGCAGGGTCGCCTCCTGGAAGATGAACGCCATCGCCGCCCGGTCCACGGACACCAAGCCCGCCGTCGGCGTCTCCAGGCCCGCGGCCAACCGCAGCATCGTGCTCTTGCCGCACCCCGACGGCCCCACCAACGCGACCAGCTCGCCGGGGCGGACGGACAGGTCGATGCCGTCCAGGGCCCGGGTGCCGTCGGGGAAGGTCATGGACGCGCCGGCAAACGCGACGGCGGGCTCGGCGGTCGGGCTCATGGGCCCGGTGAGGATGGCACGACGCGACGCCGTCCGCGGGGCCCTACAGACCGATGGACGGGTCGATGAACTCGTTGGTCACGAGGTCGGCCGCGGTCAGGGCCGCGGGCACCTTGTCGCCGAACACGGCGCGCGCCTTCGGCAGCAGGCCCTCGACCCGCGCCAGCTCGAAGTCGCCCAGGGTGTCGTTGGCGCCGTTGCCCACGAGGCCCAGGGCCTTCTGCTGCCGCACGCTGAACTGGCCCAGGGCTTCGCTGTACAGCCAGAAGTCCTTGTACTCGGCCACGGCGCGCACGATGAGGCCGATCGTCTCGTCGGGGGAGCCGGCGAAGTCGACGGCCGCCTGCTGGACGATGGGGACCAGCCGCTTCAGGCACGCGCGGTTCGCCTCGAGCCGGTCGGCGCGGATGGCCAGTGGCTGGGCGTAGATCTCCCAGCCGGTGTCGTGGATCAGCTGAAAGCTCAGGGGCTTGCCCCACTGGGGCAGCTGCTTCTCGTAGGTGTAGGGCTCGGCGCTGGCGAAGCCCTGCTGGGCGACCTTCCCGCCTTCGGCCACAAACACCGCGGGGCTTCCGTCGTAGCTTCCGTCCAGCTGGGACTCGGCCAGGATCCCGGCCCCCGCCAGGTACGTCATGTACGGCGAGTTCTGGAAGTAACGCACCGTGGCCCCGGCGCCCTTGAGGTCCCCGATGGTCTTCACGTCGGGGTAGGTGGCGGGGTCCCAGTAGATGACCTGGGGGTTGATCTCGAGGGGGGCGACGACGGCCACCGTGGGGATGGCGGCGGCGTTCTCGATGGCCTCGTCGGTGGTCACGTAGCCCAGCAGGATCGACTCGTCCTGCCGCATCGTGGACACGACCTTCTGGTTGCCGATGGCCGGACCGCCCGTGCGCACCTCGATCTGCACGCCGGTGTCCTTGCCGCCCGCCACCAGCGGGCCGCGCACGACCTTGCGCGACGCATCGACGACGGCCGGTTCGCCCACCAGCTCGTAGGTGGCGCCGTACTCGGCCTCGGGGAACCAGTCCGTCTGGACGACCACCAGGTCGGGGCAGACGCCGCGGAGGTCCACGCCGGGGTCGACGACGGCGGCCGTCGCAGCAGGGGGCGCTTCGGGCGCGGAGGGAGCGTCGGGGGCTTGAGAGGCACAGCCAGCAGCGAGCAATGCGAGGGGCAGCAGGCGCTTCATGGCGGCTCCAGTCGTCTCAGCGTTCGGCGGGCACGCACCGCAGCAGGGTGTGCGACGGCCCCAAGGGGTCGTGGATCTGGTCGACGCGGAGGCCGGCGGCCTCGATGACCGGCTCGAGCTCGGACAGCGGGTACACCCGGGACTTGCCCGACGCGATCGCCACGAAGTACGGCGACAGGCCGTGCAGGCAGAAAGTCGACGGCTCGCTCGTCTGGCGGTCCCAGAACGTGTCGAGGATCCAGACCGAGCCGCCAGGGGCCAGCGCCGCCTTCGCGCGCTGCAGCAAGTGCAGGACGTCGTCCAGGCCGAAGCAGACCAGGAATTGACTCATCCAGACCGCGTCCTGGCCGGGGGGGAACGCGACGTCGGCGTCGAGCAGATCGGCGCCGGCGAACGACACCCGGTCGGCCACCCCGGCCTCTTGCAGTGCCACCTGGGCGAGGCCGATCTGCCCCGGCAGGTCCAGGATCGTCACCTGCAGGTCGGCGTCGTCGCGGGCCGCAAAGGTCGCGAAGCGCCCCGTGTTGCCGCCCACATCCAGCAGCCGCCGGGGGCGCGTCGCCTTCACCAGGGGCCAGGCCCGCGGGAACGCGTGGTCCGAGTAGAAGTGGTCGAAGGCCAGCCAGGAGCTGCGGGCCGGCTCCGCCAGCTGAGAGAGTCCTTCGTAGACCGTCGGCCAGTCGCCCAGGGCGGCGAGCCCGTGGGGCGCGTCCTCGGCCAGCGACCGGGGCAGCTCGCCCATGCCGGGCCAGCACACGTCCTGGGTGAAGTCGAAGTTGACCCGCGTGCGCTCGTCGCGCTGCAGGAACACGGCGGTGTCCGTGATGAACCAGCCGTCGCCGCCGCCGGTCACGAAGCCAAAGCTCAGGCCGGCTTCCAGCAACGTCAGCAACGAGTTGCGACTCAGACCGGTCGATGCGAGCAGTTCCGCAGTCGTGAGGGGCTTGGGCCGAGCCGCCACCAGATCGGCCAGCACGCCGAGGTCGCGCAAGCCGCGGGCGACCTGGAAGACCACCGGGGCGAAGGCGACTCGTTGGGCTTCGTGCCAGGCGTCGGCGCCCTGCTTGGGGGCGAAGAGCGCCGGAGCGGCGGGGGATTGGTCGTTCATTGCGGCCTGGGGGCGAGCGGACGGTCAGTCGACGGGCACGCCCATGGCGATGAACAGCTCGCGGCGGCGAGCCATGAAGTCGGCTTCTTCGACCTCGCCGGCGGCGTGCTTGCGGTTGAGCGCGGCGAACTCGGCCATCAGCTCCTCGTGGCTCGGGCCCTCTTCAACGGGGCCTGCGGCCTCGTCGCGCTTTTCGTTGCGCTTGCTCCGCTTGAGCTCCTTGCGCTCACGCTTCGCCTTCTCTCGCTGCCGCTTTTCCCAGGTGTTGCCGGCCATACGCCGCTCCTCTTCCGCTCGCGCCAACCGACCGCATGGGCGGTCAGGCGCACTGCATCCACTGTGTGTGGACCGCTTCGTAGCAGGTTTGGGCAGGCTGGGCTCGATTTCGACCGCCCGCCGGGTAGATCAGCGGACGCGGTCAGGCGAGTCCGAACAACGCCCGCGTCTGCGCGATCGTCGCCACCGTCCGGCCGGCGTCGCGGATGACCTGCGCGGCCGCCTCGATGAGGGGGCCATTGCTCGTCGCCCGGCTGCCGTCGGGCAGATAGAACGTGTCCTCCAGGCCCGTGCGCACGTGCCCGCCTTGCTCGGCGCAAGCCCGGTGCAGGTCCCACACCTCCTGCCGCCCGATGGCGATGACCTGCCAGTGCACGTCGTCCTGCAGCTCGGCCCGCAGCAGCGGGAGCCACTCGGGCTTCGCGGGCATGCCGCTGGCGACCCCCATCACCAACGAGGCGTGGACCGGGTCGGCGATGATCCCCGTCGACCGCATCATCGCGATGCTGCGCACGATCCCGGTGTCGAAGCACTCGCACTCGGCGACCGCGCCAACGGCCTTCATGGCGCGGGCCATGCGCTCGATCTTGCTGACCGGGTTGCCGAACAGCATCGGCGGCCACGCCCAGGTGCCGTCGCGCCGGGTCTTGAGGTAGTTCAGGGAGCCGCAGTTCAAGGCCGCGATCTCGGGGCGCACGGCCTCCAGGCAGGCCTCGGGGCCCGAGGTGTCGTCGTCCATGACCCCGGTGGACATGTTGATGAGGATGTCGGGGACCTCGGCGCGGATGGCGTCCACGAGGCCCCTGACCACCGACGGCTCCCAGGTCGGGAACCGCCCCCGGCCGGGCTCCTGCATGCGGAAGTGGCAGTGCACGACGGTCGCGCCGGCGTCCCACGCCTCCCGCGCCGCGGCCGCCATCTCCGCCCCCGTCACGGGCAGCGGGAACCGGTCGGGGTCGGTCAGGACGCCGTTCATGGCGCAAGTCAGGATCGCGGCGTCAGACATGGCGCGGAGGGTAGCGATCCGTTGATTGACGGGTCAATCAATCGAGCCCGGGGGCCCCTTGACACCTCGGCTGCAGCGGCAATTCTGGGGGTCGGAGTCGCCCATGTCCCCTGCCCCGATCCCGGCGGTCGTCGCCGCCCTGCGAGCCCGGTTCTCCACCGGCGACAGCCGCTCCCTGAGCGAACGCAAGCGCCGGCTCCGCCGCTTGAAGGCTCTGCTGACGGAGAACGAAGACCGCTTCGCTGACGCCTTGTTCGCGGACCTCGGCAAGTCCCCGTTCGAAGCCTGGACATCGGAGATCCACTTCGTGGCGGCCGAGATCGATCACGCGCTGGCGCACCTGGACTCCTGGGCGGCTCCGACGGCGGTGGCCACGCCCATCCTCTACCAGCCGGCCCGCAGCGAGGTGCGCTGCGAGCCCCTGGGCGTCTGCCTGATCATCGCGCCGTGGAACTACCCGGTGCACCTGACGCTCTCCCCGCTCATCGCTGCGCTGTCCGCGGGGAACGCCGCGGCGCTGAAGCCGTCGGAGCTCGCGCCCGCCACCGCCTCAGCCCTGGTCGAGTTGATGCCCCGCTACCTCGACCCCGACGTCGTCGCCGTGGTGCCGGGGGCCGTGCCCGAGACCACGGAGCTGCTGGCCCAGCGGTGGGACCACATCTTCTTCACGGGCAGCGAGCGGGTCGGCCGCATCGTGATGCGAGCGGCGGCCGAGCACCTCACGCCGGTCGTGCTCGAGCTGGGCGGCAAGAGCCCCACCATCGTCGACGAGACCGCGCCCCTGGGCGTCGCGGCGCGGCGCATCGCCTGGGGCCGGTACTGGAACGCCGGTCAGACCTGCGTGGCGCCCGACTACGTGCTTGTCCACCGCAGCCGGGAGCAGGCCTTGCTCGAGGCCCTGGGGACCCGCATCGCCACCGCCTACGGCCCCGACCCCGCCGCCAGCCCCGACTACTCCCGCATCGTCCACGACGCCCACTTCGACCGGCTCGTGGCGTTGCTGGACGGCGCGACGGTGGCCCACGGGGGACAGCACGACCGCGCGACCCGCTACTTCGCCCCGACGGTGGTCACCGACGTGGACCCCGAGGGCGCCCTCATGGGCGAGGAGATCTTCGGGCCCATCCTGCCCGTGCTCCCCTACGACTCCCTCGACGAAGCCATCGCGTTTGTGAACGCCCGCCCCAAGCCGCTGGCGCTCTACGTGTTCACGACGTCCGGCGCGACCCGCGAGGCGGTGCTCACCCGCACGTCGTCGGGCAGCGTGGGCGTCAACCAGGCGATGATGCAGCTGGGCAACCCCGACCTGCCGTTCGGGGGCGTGGGGGCCAGCGGGATGGGGCGCTACCACGCGTCCGCCGGCTTCGAGTCCTTCAGCAACCGCAAGGCGATCATGGCCCGCTCCGGGGTGATCGACCCCGCGCCCATGTACCCGCCCTACGCGCCCTGGAAGGTGCGGGTCAGCAAGATCCTGCTGTAGGCGCCCGAGCGGCCGCCCGCACCGCCGCCTCCACGGCGAACACGTGCTCGTCGACCGCCCTCTGCCCCCGCAGCGCCTGCGCGAGCCGAAACACGTACTCGTCGTTGGGCCCGCTGGGCCCGGCGCAGCGGTTGATGCGCCGGGCCAGATCGTCCAGGGGCGCCTCCCCCACGAAGTTGGGGTTGTCGCGGCCCGCGGCGTACAGCAACGCGGAGACGACCTCTCCCCCGGGCAGATGCGCCTCCACCACAGCCCGCACGTACCCCGCTCGCTCGCGGTGGTCGAGGGCCGCGAGGATCGCGTCGGGGGCCTCGGGGAGCTGAAAGGCGCGGCCGTCGAGCCACCCCTCGCCGGGCAGGACGGTGACGACGCGGCCGGGGTCGTCGGGGGTGCCGCGGTGGTCGGGGGAGGCCTGCCAGAACCGGCGGGTCCACCCGAACACGCGGGCCGGGGCGCTGCGGCGGTGGTCGAACGCCGGCCGCCACACCAGCGAGCCGTAGCCGAACACCCACGGCGCGCTCACCGCAGGCGGCCGCGCAGCAGCAAGTAGGTCAGCAGCCCGGCGGGGCCGAACAGGAGCGTGCCCACCAGGATGGGCGACAGCGCGTAGCCCGGGTCGGTCGCGTCGTTGCGGATCCAGCGGGCCACGAACAGGTCGAACGCGAGGTAGTGCACCCAGCCCGTCACCGCGCCCCAGGGCGACGCGAAGATGGCCTGGACGCCGGCGAGGGTGGTGTACCCCGCGCCCTCGGCTCCCCCGCTGGTGAACCCCACGACCAGGAGTCCCGCGTAGACGGCGCACAGCACGGCGAACGGCCACAGCGCCTGGTCCAGCCAGGCCGCTGCGCGGCTCCGCGGCGCGAGAATCCAGGTCGCCCACAGGGGCAGCCCGGCCACGTTCGCGATGCCGAAGACGAGCTCGGGGGAGATGACCGCCTCCCTAGGGGGTCACGGGCCGGCGCCCCACGGAGTAGTAGGTGAAGCCGGCTTCGGCGACGGCCTCGGGGCGGTAGCAGTTGCGGCCGTCGAAGATGACCTTGCCGCTGAGGCGCCGCTCCATCTCCTCGAAGTCGGGGTGCCGGAACTCGCTCCACTCCGTCGAGATGATCAGGCCGTCGGCGCCGTCGAGCGCCTCCATCTCCGACTCGGCGTAGGCGATCGTGTCGCCCAACTCGATGCGGGCAGTGCCCATGGCGACGGGATCGTAGGCGACCACGCGCGCGCCGCGCTCCGTGAGCCAGCGGGCGATCGTCAAGGCCGGCGCCTCGCGCACGTCGTCGGTGCGCGGCTTGAACGACAGGCCCCACACGGCCAGCGTCTTGCCTTCCAGGCGGCCCTCGAAGTGGCGGTCGATCTTCCGCACGAACAGCTCGCGCTGCTGCTGGTTGACCGCGTGCACCGCGGCCAGGAGCTGCGTGGGGAAGTCGGCGTCTTCGCCCATGGAGATGCAGGCCAGGACGTCCTTCGGGAAGCAGCTTCCGCCGTAGCCCAGCCCCGGGTACAGGAACTGGTTGCCGATGCGCTTGTCGCTGCACATCCCGCGGCGGACCTCTTCGATCTCAGCCCCGTAGATCTCGCACAAGTTCGCGATTTCGTTGATGAACGAGATCTTGGTCGCGAGCATCGCGTTGGACGCGTACTTCACCATCTCGGCCGACGGGATGTCCATGATGAAGATGGGGTTGCCCTGGCGGACGTAGGGCTCGTACAGCTCCCGCAGCGTCGTGCCCACGGCCTTGTCGTCGACCCCCAGCACGACCCGATCGGGCTTGTAGAAGTCCCGGATGGCGTCGCCCTCTTTGAGGAACTCGGGGTTGCTGGCCATGGCGAACGGCTTGCTGGTCCGGGCCTCGATGGCCGCGCGCACCTTCAGGTTCGTGCCGACCGGGACCGTCGACTTCACCACGACGATGGGCGGCACCTTGCCAGCCTGCGTCGCGGGCCGGGATTCGATGGCCACGCCGACGTCGTCGGCGGCCTGCAGGATGTACTTCAGGTCGGCGCGACCAGCGTCGTCCGACGGCGTGCCCACGCAGATGAAGATCACGTCCCCGGACTCGTACGCCTCGGCCTTGTTCGTGGTGAACGTCAGGCGGCCGGCGGCGATGTTTCGGGTCAGCAGTTCGTCGAGGCCAGGCTCGTAGATGGGCGAGATGCCCTTCCAGAGCTTGGCGATCTTCGCTTCGTCCACGTCCAGGCAGACCACGTCGTTGCCGGTGTTTGCGAAGCAGGTGCCAGAGACGAGGCCGACGTAGCCGCTGCCGACGACGGTGATGCGCATGAGGACTCCAGGATTCTGTGCGTCGAGGGGCCGGGAGTGTAACCAACGGTCGCCGCCTTGGCGACGGCCGACGCCGGCTCAGCGGCTGGGCATCGGGAAGCGGTCGGCCTCGCCGCTCGTGAGCAGCTCGTCGAAGTAGGCCAGCGTGCGCTCCAGGCCTTCGCGGAGTTGAATCGTGGGTTCCCAGTCCAGCAGCGCCCGGGCCCGGGTGATGTCGGGCTGACGGCGGGTCGGGTCGTCGGGTGGCAGGGGTCGCCGGATCAGCGTGCTGGCGCTCCCCGACAGCTCGATGACGAGTTCCGCGAGCTGCGCGATCGTGAACTCGTTGGGGTTGCCCAGGTTCACGGGGCCGATGGACTCGTCCTGGCCCATCATCGCGACGAGGCCCCGGATCAGGTCGTCCACGAAGCAGAACGAGCGGGTCTGCTGCCCGTCGCCGTACAACTCGAGGGGCTCGCCCCGCAGCGCCTTGACGCAGAAGTTGGACACGACGCGCCCGTCGTCGGGGAGCATGCGGGGGCCGTACGTGTTGAAGATGCGCACCACGCGGATGTCGACGCCGCTCTGGCGGTGGTAGTCGAAGCACAGGGTCTCGGCGACCCGCTTGCCTTCGTCGTAGCAGGACCGGACCCCGATGGGGTTGACGTTGCCCCAGTAGTCCTCGGTCTGGGGGTGCACCTCGGGATCGCCGTAGACCTCCGACGTGGACGCGTGCAGCAACCGAGCCCGCACGCGCTTCGTCAGGCCGAGCATGTTGATCGTGCCCATCACGTTGGTCTTGACCGTCTTGACGGGGTTGTTCTGGTAGTGGACCGGCGACGCGGGGCACGCGAGGTGGAACACGCGGTCCACCTCCAGGAGGATCGGCTCGATGACGTCGTGCCGGACCACCTCGAAGTCCGGGTGATCAAGCAAGGCCGCGAGGTTGCGGCGCCGGCCCGTGTAGAAGTTGTCCAGGCACAGCACTTCCTGGCCATCAGCCAGCAGGCGCTCGCACAGGTGCGATCCGATGAATCCGGCTCCGCCGGTGACGAGGACTCTCACGGGCGGGAGGATAGACGATGAGCGAGCGAGACCTGGTGCGGCTGGTCGTGACCCTGGTGGCGACGCTGGGGCTTGGCGTCTCCGTGCTCTACGGACGGCTGCTTCTTCGCTCCGCTGTGCCCCAGTTGGGCATGCTCCTGGGGGGGCTCCTGGGCTGGACCCTGGGCGCGGCGCTGGGCGGCGGATTCGGGGGCTCCATGGTCGCAGCCATCGTGCTCGGTGGCGTCGTGTCGTGGCTCGCGGTCGGCATGCAGACTCCCCTGCTCGCGGTGCTGGGCGCGCTGGGCGGGGCCGGCGCAATGGGGGCGCTGGGCAGCGCGGCGGGGCTCTCGGGCCAGACCCTGTCCCTGGCGATGCTCGGAGCCGGGCTGGTCGGCGCGTTTGCGTCGACGCTGCTGGCCGACGTGGTCGCCGCTGGCGGCGCGGCGGCGCTGGGCACCGGCCTGCTCAAGGTCGTCGCCGAGGCCGAGCGCGGCGCCTCCGGTCGCCCGGTCCTGGACTGGCGGAACCCCGAACAGTGGCTCGGCTGGCAGTTCCCGGGGGGGCTACAAGACCCGTTGGCCCGGGTGTTGTGCGTGGGCGGAGCGGTGCTGCTCGCGCTGTGGCTCGTTCGGATTCAGGGGCTGCAGTTCGGGGGCGCCGAGCGGCTGCGTGGCTTGCCGCGGTCGGTGCGGCGCAGCGGCTGGGCCGTGCTGACGATGGGGGCCGTGGCGCAGCTCGCGTGGGTCGCGCCGAAGGTCGGCCTGGGGCGCTTTGGGCTGTGGCTGGGGGCGCCCGAGCACTACCTGGGCATCACGCTGGAGCGCTGGGCGTTCGTGGTGATCATCTACCAGCTGGGTTCGGCCTGGGCGTGGAACCGGGGGCCCTGGATGCGGGCCGCGGGGGCCCTGGCGGGCGCGCTGGCCGTGACCGGCGTGGCCGGCGCGCTCCGGGTGGTCGAGCGCGGAGCGGCCTGGAGCACGCTGGCCACGGACCTCATGCCGACCTCGGTCGTGGACCCCGACCTGTACGTGCCGGTGGCGTTCGCCGCCCTGATGCTGCTGGCCACGGCCGGGCGCCGCTGAGCCGGCTCAGATCGAGGGGCGCCGCCAGATGGGCTTGGCCACCAGCACCTGCACCGCCACCAGCGCGGACAGGCCGAGCAGCAGCCCTGCCCAGACGGGCATCCCCATCGTCACCGGCAGGTAGCCCAGCACCACCGCCGCAGCCATGACCGTCAGGGCGTAGGGCGCCTGGGTTCGCACGTGATCCATGTGGTCGCTGCCGGCGGCCGTCGAGCTGAGGATGGTGGTGTCGGACAGCGGCGAGCAGTGATCGCCGAAGATCGATCCGTCCAGCACCGAGGCGATGGCGAGCACGACCATGGCGTGGGGGCCGATGGCCGCGTCTTCGCCCACCTGCGCCGCCAGGGCGACGACGTTGGGCAGCAGGATCCCCATCGTGGCCCAGGACGATCCGGTGGAGAAGCTGACCACGCAGGCCAGCAGGAACAGCCCCGCCGGCAGCGCCAGTGGCGGGATGTGCGGAGCCATGGCCGCGAGGTAGGCCCGGGTGCCCAGGGCGTCGCACACCCCCGACATGGCCCACGCCATCAACAGGATGGACACCGCCATCCCCATCACCCGCCAGCCGGACACCGCCGCCCGCACCGTCTCGCCAACGGACAGCAGCCGCTCGCCCACGGCCAGCAACGCCGCACTGGTCAGCCCCACCAGCGCGGCGTACAGCAGGAGGGTCGTGTTGTTGTCCACGCCCCCCAGGGCCACGCGGGCGCGGGCGAGGAAGCCGCCTTCGACGCCGACCGACGCCTGCAGGCCTCCGTGCAGGAACAGCCCCACAACGGTCAGCAGCGTCAGCGTGACCGGCACCAACGCCAGGTGGGCGCGGTGCGGGATGCCGGGAGCGGCTTCGGACTCGATGGACCCGACGCCGGACATCGGTCGCGCCCCCGGATTGAACACTGCCCCGGTGCGGTCGGCCCGCCGCTCGGCCGCGAGCATGGGCCCGAAGTCCCGACCCGACCACGCCGCGATGCCCACGTAGGCCAGCGTCAGCAAGCAGTAGAAGCGGTAGGGCACCGACTCCAGGAAGACGACGTAGCCGGCGTCCGGGGACAGGCCGACGGCCCCGAGCTGGGGCGCGAAGTTGCTGACTTCGAAGGCCACCCAGGTCGACAGGATGGAGATGCCGGCGACCGGCGCCGCCGTGCTGTCGACGATCCACGCCAGCTTCTCGCGGCTGATCTTCATGCGATCTGCCAAGGGGCGCATCGTCCCGCCGACGATGACGGTGTTGGCGTAGTCGTCGAAGAAGATGGAGAGGCCCAGCGCCCAGGTCGTCAGGCGCGTCGCCCGCGGCGACTGGGCGAGGGTCGCGAACCGCTCGGCCACGCCCGCCATGCCGCCGGCCCTCACGGCCACCGCCACCATGCCGACGAGCACGAACACGAAGCCCACGACGCTGAGGCTGAACTCCTGCCAGCCCGACTCCAGGTCGTAGACCGAAGCCTGGAACACCCAGACCCACAACACGTCGAGCACGGCGCGCAGGGGCGCCAGCAGCCCCGCCCCGTCGTGCCACGCGAGCATGACCGCGCCGGCCCAGACTCCGCCGACGAGCGGCAGCAAGGTCCGGCCCGTGGCGAACGCCAACGAGATCGCAAACACCGGCGGCAGCAGGGAGATCGCCGAGCCGGCGTAGGCGCCCTCGGTCGCTCCGCTGGCCGGCAACAACAACAACAGCAGCAGCGGCAGCCCGCCCGCCGCGATCAGGCGAACGAATCGCCAGCGCCGAGGCGACTCGCTCAGCGGAACTGCGCCTTGCGCATGCCCTTGGGCTGCAGGCCCCCGCCGGCCATCTTCTGGATGACCTTCCCCGAGGGCTTCTCGAGGTGGAAATTCCACCAGGTCTCACCGAACAGATACATCTGCAGGTCCTGGCCGTTCTGCAGCCGGACCAGGTTGGTCTGGATCGCGTCGTTGCCCTTGGTGGCTTCCTGCCCGGCGACGAGCGTCGCGCGCGCCGCGTCGCGGTCCTTGAGCTTCACCTTCATCCACGCCTTGATGCCGTAGAGCATCGGCTCCTTGGCCGAGCTGGAGATGGCCTTGTCCAACACCGCAAACGCGTCGTCGGACTTGTGCTTGCGCCAGTGGTGCGCCGCCAACATCGACTTGGCGACCCAGTGGCGGCTCCAAGCGGCCTCGAGCAGCGGCAGCGCGGCGTCGAAGTCCTTCTTGATGTAGTGCAGCGTGCCGACCTGGCCTTTGAGCTGGCTGGTCATGAACGGAACCCACTTGCCGTGGGCGTACCCGTCCTCGACGACGCGCACGGCGTTGTCGATCCGCTGCTGCTGCAGCTCGCGGCCCATGCGCTCCATCAAGCCCTCAATGGCTTTGCTGTGGTGGCGCACGATGAGGAAGTAGAGGCCACCGAAGACGAACAACGCCGGCACGACCGCGTAGCTGACCTTGGTCGGCAGGGCGATGGCGGTGAAGGTCGCGGCGGCGGCCGCGAAGGCGACGAAGAAGCTGTACATGGCCGCGGGATGATACTCACGGGGCGGGCCGATACAATCGCGCAATGCCCCTGGACCTTGCACGCATCGAGAAGAAGGCGATCTCCGAGTCGGTCGCCGAGCAGCTTCGGCTGGCCATCCTCCGCGGAGAGGTCGCAATCGGCGAACGCCTTCCCCCGGAGCGCCAGCTGGCGCCCCTGTTCGGCACCAACCGCAACACGCTGCGCGAGGCGATCCGATCGCTCGAGGCGCAGGGGCTGGTGGTCGCTCGGCAGGGCGACGGCGTGCGCGTGGCCGACTTCCGGCAGTCCGGCGAGCTCAGCCTGCTCACCGACATGCTCCGGGTGGCCCAGGCCGACGAGCGCAAGCGGATGATCGCCGAGGTCCTGTGGATGCGGAAGCTCATGGCGACGGAGGCTGTGCGCGGGGCGGCGGAGCGCGCGACCGACCCCGACGTCCTGGCCCTGCGCCGGCTCGTCGAGCTGCAGCGCGCCCACGACGGCGACGTCCTGCTGACCCTGCAGACCGATCTGGAGATGTACGGCGTGCTGGTGCGCGCGGCGTTCTCCATGGTCGGGCAGCTGATGTTCGCGACGATGTCGCGACTGAGCACTGCCTGCGTCGAGCAGGTGCCTGCGTTCCTGTACGTGCCGCCGGACTACGTCGCCAACATGGCCGCAGTGGTCGACCTCATCGCCGCCGGGGATCCCGACGCCGCCGCCGAGCGCATGGAAGCGCACCTGACGAAGACCGATGGGATCCTGCTGGCTCGGCTGGCGGAGCTGACCTGACCTGGAGCCACCGCCGGCTCGCGTGGGCTGTGCCGCCTCGCGGTCGCCTCGGCTCGCGGCCCGAGGGCTGCTCCCCCCGGGTGGGCTGATCCGTCGTCGGCGGCGGCGGTGGCCGCGCACCACCGATCAATCAGCCCGGTCGCTCCCGGCCGCGAGGCGGCCTCCAGCAATCAGGCGATAGACTCGGTGAGCGTCGGCGGGGACGCCACACCGGGGGGCTCCGAGGCCATGACCACAGTGCGGCAAACAGGACTCGGGGCGGTCAGCGCCTCATTGGTGGTCGCCACGATCGGGTTGGTCCTCTTCGTCGCGGCGCGCTGCATCGTCGCCCTCTCAGCCGGCGATCTGCTTCACCCCCTGGAACCCAGCGAGTCGAAGCACTGCCAGATCGCGTGGGACCTGGCCACGGGCCGGCTTGGAAGCGAGGACTTCGGCCTCCGCGACTACGTGACGAACAGCGGCTCGGTCCATCACGGCTCCTACTCTTCTGCCGCTGCGGCCTGCCTCATCGGCACCTCGATGTTCGGGAAGTCGCTGCTCACGGTCCGCGCAGTGGCCCTCGCCTTCTCTGCCGCCGCGTTCGGGCTCTGGGTGTATGCGGTCGGACAGCGATTCGGCCGGGTCGCAGCGGCGCTTGTGGCGGCATCGCTCATCGCCTGCCCGAATTGGCTGGCGGGGTTGCAACTGACGCTTCTGGCCAGCCATCCGGAGGCCGTTCTGCCCCTCTCCCTGGCCCTGCTGTTCTGGACCCGCTGGCTCGACAGCCCCCGGGCGCCGCGCTCGGCGGCGCTGGTTGGCGCCGCTGTGGGCTACGCCATCGGCTTTTCGTACCTGCTGGTGCCGATCGTCGCGCTGCTGGGGCTCTTGAGCGTCCCCGAGCTGGTGCGCATGCGCGGCCGGGCGCTCCTGGCCGGAGCGGGCGGGACGCTCGTCGGTCTTTGGCCGCTGTGGCTGATCCTCGGTCTGGGTGGCATCGGAGTCCTGTTGGACCAGTCGATAACCGAAGACCCAACCTCGACGCTGACAAACGCGGCCGTGGGATGGCGGGTAGACGCCGAGACCTGGCGCGAAGCAGCGCGAGTGAACCTGAGCACTCTTCCCTACCACCGGTGGGGCAGCCCCGTGGCGCTCTCGCCGGGCCTGGAACTCACCCCAGACCCGGCCGCCCGCGGCCTCATGTTGTTTGGGCCGTTGCTTCTCCTTGTTGGAGCCGCGACCTGCCGGGACCGCGTGGCCCGCCGACTCGCGGTGTTCGTCGCCATCGTTCCCGCGCTCTATTTCGCCTGGATTCTCAAAGCGAATCCCTTTCCCCCACAAGTCCCCGCTCGGTACCTGGTTCCGGCGGCCTGGCTGGGACTCTCGGCGCCGGGAATTGCGCTGGGCCTGGCGCTGCGCGCCGAACGAGGGCGAACCGCGGCGATGGCAGCTGCCGCTCCCCTGCTGCTCGCAGCGCTCATCACAATCCCCGTCCGAGTCGTCGAACAGGCGGAGACGTTCGACCTGAGTCGCGGTCCCACGCTGCTCGGTCACCGCCTCCTGCACTACTACAACGCAGGGATCGGCGGTGTCCGCGCGGGGGACGTCCGCGCGGTCAACGACTTGCTGGACGTCCGTGCCGCCCAGGCAACGTCCCTCGACGGGCGGGAAGCCCTCCACGGGCTTCAGACGGGACTCGCTGGCGACCTGCGGCAGCTGGGGTTGGCGATGCTCCACCGGCCGACGGAGGAGCCGCGCTGGGAGACGATCCGCGCTGGTCTCGACGAGTGGTCCGAGCGCCAGGAGTTCGCCCATACTGGACAGGCTGAGGACCCGGCGTGGGCCGCGCGCAACTTCGGCTGGGGGCTGGGCATTCGGGTCGGCTTTGATCCGCTCCGCGTAGTGCAGCTTCTGAGCGATGCCCCCGGCTTGCCGAGCGGCTTCACCCCCGAACTGATCTGGAGAGGCTTCGGCTGTGGCTGGGCCCGTCAGTTGGAGCGCATGCCGCGCGAGGACGAACTGCCCCCGGGCCTGTCGGGTTCAGCCCAAGAGGCTTTGCTGGACGGCGCCCGCGACGGACTAGGCCTGGGGGCCTTCCCTCCCGCCCGCCCTGCCGAGATCGGCTCGATTCGAGGCACCGCCACCTGACCCGGACCGGGGGGCGGGCCTTGCGGGATCCCGAGCCGCCGCCCGAGGGGCGCGAGGTGTCCCGGACTCCTGCGCCAGCTCAAGGGCATGTCGGCTGGCACACCTCGGCGCTGCTGTCTTCGCGACTGAGCTCGGTTGGCCGGCCTTCGCTGAATTCATGGCGACCTGCGCCGGTGGGCGGCCGTAGAGGTGACGGCACGCCGGAGCCGGCGAGAACCCAATAGACAGCTATGTTCCCGGGGTCACAGCAGACACACTTCCTGGCAGGTGCTCGATGATTTCGAAGAGCTCGCTGCACAGCTTGTGGTCGCGGCCGGCGGCGGCGGCCAGCTCCGTGACGAAGTGCTCGGTAGGGCCGTTGAGCACCACCACGTCGAAGGTGCCGGCCTCGAACCGCCCGGTCGCCTCGCCGAAGGCGCAGAGCTGCACGTCGAGGCCTTCGGCGCGGCACGCATCCACCTGGCTGGAGGAGATGGTGATGCCGGTGCCGGCGCAGCCGCGCTCCTGAGCCCGCGCCAGCAGCCGGCCGTTGCCATAGCCCAGGTCGAGCAACCGCGTGCCGGCGCCGCAAGCCGCCTGGTCCAGGCTCCTCTGGGGAGAGCATGGCCGAGTTCAAGAGGCTTGAGGTCGAGTTGTCTCGGAGCCGTCGCTGCTCAAACCCGGAGGACGGTCGCCAGGTAGCGCTCCACTGCTGGGCGCTGGCGCAGTCCTCGGGCAATCCGAGAGGCCGTTCCAAGGCCCTCAAGCGCGCCTGGTTCTTCGCTGAGTTCTGGTTCAAGGCTGGCGAGAAGGACCCAGCGGCGCGGCGCTCAATCTCGGAGATTGCAGAGGCCGCGGCGCCCTTTTGCGCTGACCCCAGCCGAGTACCGTCTTTTGGCAGCGCAGGCCTCGGCGCGCGCCGGCGGGGACAGGAGCAAGCGCCTGCTGGAAGCCCGAGGATTGGTCACGGTGGACGCCGCCAGGCTGACGATTGGGGAGCGCGGTTTGGTGACTGCAGGGCCGCTGTTCTTGAGCGACGCGCCCCCTCCTCTCACGCCGGGGCTCCGGCTTGATCTGAAGACGGGCTACGACGGCCGCTTCCGCTGCGAGCTTCGGCTTCCTGGTGGCGCCTCGGCCCTCCTGGATGAGGCGCAGCTGGCGAGAATGGGCAGAGCATCAGCCAGCCATGTGGTCTTCAGCTGAGCGCTGCTGAACCGTCGAGCATCCAAGCCGACCTGCCCGTGGGTGTCGGCGACCGGGAGGCCGCCCCGGACGGGCGGCCGTGAACAAGTACAAGTCTGGGCCGGCGTTGCGTCCAACACGCGCACCCTCGCCACCTGGCTGCAGATGCGCCCGCAAAGCGAGCTACGTTTGTCGCCGGCTAGGCGCCGGCAGCACACCAGGAAGCCAAATCCCCGAGCCAACCAGGCCCGACAAACGCAGCTCGCAAAGCGAGCTGCGTTTGTCGTCGGCTCGGCGCCGTCGCACCGCGATGGCGCCGGCCGTCAGACATACGCCGTCGCTGCGCGATGGCGTATGTCCGGTCTAGGGCGCGAAGCTCAAGCCGCCCTCAGCGGTGATGTAGTACACCGGCGCGACCTCACGCTCGACGCCGGGCGCGTCCAGCCCAAAGCCGGCCAGCTCCGGGATCGGGATGCCGCCGATGCCGTCCAGCGCGCCGGTGATCTGCGGGATGATCAGGTCCACGACCGAGTCCATGAGGTTCTCGGCCACTTCGCCGTTGAGGTCCGGGAACTCCGAGGTCACGAACTCCATGACGACGCTGGGCGTACCCAGTCCGAACTGGATCTCGTTGTTGGCGTCGATCTCCAGCTCGGCGTCCGCCGTCAGCGTCACCGCCAGCTGCATCATCAGGCCGTAGGTCCCACCGGGGTCGCCCCACACCTCGACGAGCATGTCGCCCAGACCCAGTTCCAGCAGCCCGCCCGAGCTCGCCGACGGCCCGACGACGGGCGGCAGCAGGGGCAGGGTGTTGAACTCGATGGTGGAGATGGGCAGGAACTGCTCGAAGTCCGTCAGGTCGAGGCCCAGCGAAGCGCTGTCCAGCTCGAAGTCCATGACCCCCGCCTGCCAGACCGCGTGCAGCAGCTGGTTGACGAAGTTGTCGGCGAACGAGATGGAGAAGGCCGGCGTCGCGCCGTAGGTGGGGATCTCGTAGTCCTCGCGGCGCCAGCTGCCGATGGTCGGCGGGGCCCCGGCCACGGCGGGCGTGGTCGCGTAGGAGTCCAGGGCAAGCGTCATGCCGTCGTCGTCGATGGTGATGAAGCCGGGCAGGGCGCCGATCTCCAGCGGCGTGCCGAGCAGATCCATGACCGTCGCAATCTCGAGGTCCGCCAGCGCGTCCTCGATGAGGCCGGGCAGCTGGGAGTCGATGATCGGCCCCAGGAGGCCGTTGATCAGCGGCTGGAACGTCGACACCAGGAAGTTGGGCAGGAACGTCAGGATGTCGCCGAAGATGCCCAGGTCCGGGAAGTCGAACTGGATGGGCGCCGCGTCGATGGTCGTGTTCGCGAGCGAGACGACGATGTCGTTGCTGGCGTTGACCTCGAGCCCGACGTTCGTGTCGACGTTGATGTAGTCCGACGTGATGTCCAGGTCGATGCCGAGGCTCTCACTCCAGGTGTAGAGCCCGCCCAGCACGGAGCCCGAGAAGACGCCGGTGACCGTCACGGTGACCAGGAGGTCGTCGATGGTCGCCGCGAAGTCCAGGTAGCCGTTGGGGAACTGGCCGTTGGGGTCGTTGGGATCCATGTCGAAGGTCAACCCGGCCATGTCGACCTGGGTGACGTCCACCAGGACCTGGCCGCAGACCTCCGCCAGCCAGCTGACGCCGATGCACCACTGGGGGCTGGTCCACAGGTTCGCGGTCAAGCCGCTGAACAGCGACGATGTGTCGAGCCCGGTCGCCACGAAGTCCTCGAGGACCTCGATGGCTTCTTCGTTCATGCGGGCGATGAGGCCGTCTTCGTTGTAGTCACCGACCGGCAGAAACTCGCCCCACAAGAACGTCTGGTAGTGGTCCGAGACGTTGCCATCGACGTCCGTCGCGACGATGTCGATGCCGTTGAGGCCCTGCTCGGGCGTCATCTGGAAGTCGAAGAGGCCGCCGGGCAGCAGCGAGGCCGGGTCTCCGTTGATCGTGACGCTCGCGACGCCCGACCAGGGGTCCGTGACGGAGCCGCTGACCTGGACCGTGGGGCCGGCCGCCGACGGGATCTCCGCGCCGCGCTGGGGCGTCGTGACGCGAATGCCGGGGCCGCTGGAGTCGACCAGCACCGGGCCGTCCTCGTCGTGCAGACCGAACTCGGGCACATCGCCCATCACCATGAAGATGCCTTCTTCTTCAAAGCGGACGAAGTTGGCCCACGGCTCGGCGTTGCCGGGGTCCGTGGAGAGCGTGACGGGGAAGTCGACCTCGTTGCCGTACTGGTCGAGCAGCAGGGTGGTGACCACCACGCCCTGGCCGCGCTCGACGTCGTAGGAGTTGAGCGAGATGTCGAGGCTGATGGGGTCGCCGGCCTGCACCGTGAAGTTGTCGGTGTCGGTGGCGGTGGAGTCGACCAGCTGGCCCGTGACGACGTAGGCGCCCGAAGCCGTCGCGGTGATCTGGTCGCCGCTGACGGTCGCCGACGGGTCGACGCTGTACGTGACGTCGCCGGTGGTGGCGTTGCCCCAGGCGTCGGTGACCGTCGCGATGGCGGTGACCGGCATGCCGGCGTCCACGACCGGGAGGTCGACGTCGACGCGCAGGTCGGCGGCGGGGCCGGCGGAGACGGCCACCGGGGCCGCGTCGACCAGGGTCACGCCCTGGACGTCCACGCTGGCGAAGTAGGAGTAGGTGTCGACCTTGGTGAAGCGGTAGACGCCTTCGCCGTCGGCGATGACGCCCACGGACGGGGAGATCTCCGTGCGGAATTCGTAGTCCAGCGACACGTCCACGCCGTCGGCGTCGAGCAGCGTGGCGGTGAAGGTCACGGGCGTGCCCGCGGCCACGGCGTCGGCCGAGGCCGTCACCGTCAGCGTCCAGTCAGCGATCGTCGAGACCGGATCGAGGTCGACGAGCACCGGCTCAGCGTCGTCCTTGCAGCCAACTGCGGCGAGGACGAACAGCGGCAGAACAAGGCGGGCGGCGCGATTCATGGACGACTCCAGGGTGCTCGGCAGGCCGAAGCATGCCTCCTATATCACGCGCGGCGCGCACGGGAGGAAGTGTTCTGGTCGGCCCGATCGGTCTCACGCCGCGTATGCCGGAGCCAGAACGCAAACACCCGGCCGGAAGGGCCGGGTGCTGCAAGACTTGTTGCCGGGCAGATGCCCGGCCGACAACTCAGAGAGCCGAGTCGTCGTCGTCCGAGGCCGAGTCGTCGTCGTCGGTCGCGGTGCAGCCCACGACGAGAACCGTGGTGGAGGCGAACATGAGACCGAGGAGGAGGGCGAGGAACTTCTTCATGGGGGAACTCCTGTGCGTTCGGGGTCCGCCGTTTCATCCTGTTCACATCGGCCGCAATACGCGGTCGCGACGCACTTGAGCATGGCTGCCCGGACCCCGTGGCGGCGCGCTCAAGGTCCGTCCTAGAGGGTTCTGAGCATGATGTCAAAGCGCTGGACGTGGTTGTTTGTGGCCTTCGGGGCTCTCTGGGCGGCCTCGGCGGCGGCCCAGCCCGAGGTCGAAGAGCTGCTCGACGAGCTCCGGGGAATGCTGCCCGGAGCCGCCCAAACGCTCGATCCGGCAGCCGCGGTGGCCGCCGAGTTGCCGCGGGTGGAGGCGGCGTCGGGCCTCAAGGCGATCCGCCCCGTCGGGGCACGACTCATCGATCGCGATGGAGCCGCCGCCCACGTCGCCGCGCTCATCGACGAGCAGGTGCCGCCTGCCCGGCTGGCCGCCATGGAGGCGGCGTGGCGCACCCTCGGCCTGCTGCCCGCCGACGGCTCCCTGCGGGCGGCCATCGAGCAGCTCTACTCGTCGCAGGCCGGCGGCTTCTACGACCCCAAGGCCGGCGAGATGGTCCTCCTCGAGGATCTGCCCGCCATGTTCGCGCCGTCCGTCCTGCGACACGAGCTCGTACACGCGCTCCAGGACCAGACCTGGGGGCTGGGGGCCTGGCTCGGCGACGCGGCCCTCGACGAGGATCGGGCGGCCGCGCGGCAAGCCGTCCTGGAGGGACACGCCGTCTCCATGGCCAATCGGGTGCACCTGACCGAGTCGGGGCTGGGCGCCGTGCTCGCAGACGGCGGCGCCGAGAGCCTGGCCGAGCTGCTCGGGGTCGAGCCGTCGGAGGTGCGGGAGCTCGCCGAGCTGGGCGACAGCGCGACCCTGGGCGCCGACTCCGGCTCCCTGCTTCCGGCGGGTACACCGCCGGCCCTGGCCGCGCAGCTGCTGTTCCCCTACTCCACCGGCGCGGCGTTCGTCGGGGGCTACCTGCGCGCCCACCCGGCCGACGTGGCGGGGCGCGCGCTGTTCGACCGGCCCCCGGAGACGACCGCCGAGGTGCTCGACCCAGCCCGGTGGTCCGCCGGCTTCCAGGCGACCCTGGCCCAACCGGGCACGTTCCTGCCCGACTATTCCGCAGTCTACGACTCCGCGCTGGGTCGCCTGCTTTGCTGGGTTCTCCTTACAGGACAGGCAGATCCATCGGCTGGGGACCCCTTCGGAGGACGGTGGGGGGTGCCAGACCGCGACAGGAGTGTCGTGCTCGGCAGCGGGTGGCGCGGCGATCGCGTCGTGGTCTACGAAGATCCGGCCCCAACACCGGGCACGAGCGTGCCCGACTCCCAGATCCTGGTGTGGGTATCCGACTGGCGGGACGACGACGAAGCCCGTCGCGTCGCCGCCGCGGCCAGCCGCCGGATCCGCCAAGGCCACTGGAATCGCAGGGGTTCACGGCTCATCTACGTCTCCGGCGTACCCCCGGACGAGCGTGCGGCGGCCCTCGCCGCGGTCCTCGGGTGGTGATCGTCGCGGCCCGAAAGCAACAGTTGGCACGCCCGTTGCTTTCCTTCCCCATCGAGTTTCAATTGACTCGCGCAACTGGAGGTTCCCGATGAAGAAGCTGCTTGCTCTGATGCTTGGTCTGATGTTCGTTTCCACTACCGTCATGCTTGGCGCCTGCGACACGGGCGACGACGACGACTCGGCGATGGACGACGACGACTCGGCGCTCTGAGCCGTCTCGCGGGCACTGCCCGCGAAGCTCTTGTAGGAACGCCCGGTCGCTGGTCCGACCGGGCGTTTCTCGTTCTGGTCGTTCCGTGCGCGCTCCGGCCTCGCCGGCCGGCCCCCGATGCGGCGGCCCCCAAGCAGAAACGCCCGGCAGAACCGGGCGCTCCAAAATCCGGGCCCGCGGGCCCCGGGATGCGCGGGCGTCAGCCCTCAGCGGCCACCTTGGGCGCCGTGCGCGCCACGAGGGCCTCCAGGGCCGGGACGTCCCGGGCCACGCCCCCCACCTGCGACACCGTCAGCGAAGCCACCTCGGCGGCCAGTCGACCGCAAGCCTGCATCGGCCACCCGTGGGTGAGGCCGTACAGGAAGCCGCCCGCGTAGGCGTCACCCGCACCGGTGGAGTCCACCGCCACCACCGGCGTCGCTTCGATGGGGATGAGCTCGCCCTCGTGGAGGATGAGGCTGCCCCGCCGGCCCAGCTTCAGCACGACCGTCTGGACAGTCCGCCCCAGCTCGTACAGGGCACGAACCGCATCGCCGTGCCCGATGGCGCGGCCTTCCTCAGCGTTCATGAACACGAGGTTCGCGTAGTTCTTGAACACCGTCTCGACCCGGTCGCGGGCGTGGTCGATGACGAACGTGTCGCCGACGTCGATGGAGATCCGCGTGCCCGCCTGCAGCGCCTTGTCGAGCGCGGCCATCGCCGCGTCGCCCATGCGCCCGCCAGTGAACAGGTAGCCGGTGATGTGCAGCCAGTTGGCCGACTCGACCGCGTCGAGGGGGACCTCGTCGGGCTCGAGGTGCATCGAGACACCGAGGTCCGTCAGCATCGTGCGCTCGGCGTCGGCGTCGGAGATGAGGCTCAGGCACTTGCCGGTCGGCGCGGCGTCACGCCAGACCAAGTGGTGGCCACCCAGGATCTCCGTCATGCGGTCGCCGTAGGTAGCGCCCAGCTCGTCTCGGCCGACGAGGCCGCAGAACGTCGAGGAGCCGCCCAGGTGCGCGATGGTCGACACCGTGTTGGCGCAAGAGCCACCGGGGTGCAGCTGCACCGCGGTCGCGTCGACCTCCTGGTAGACGCCCTGCCAGCGCGTGTCGTTGACGAGGTGCATGGTGCCGCGCGCCAGATCGTGGCGCTCCACCAGCGGATGATCGTCCAGCACCACCAGTGCATCGACCAACGCGTTGCCGAGTCCAAAGACGTCCCAAGCCATCTGCAGTTCTCCAGGCGACGCCCGGAGGGGCGGCAGAGGGCGCGGAATGTAGCAGGGCGATGCGGGCGCGACAGGCGCATGTTGGACGCGGTCGGATCCGTGGGGCACCGGCAGCCCTTGACCGGGAGCCCGCGGCCCCTGATGGTTGCCCGCCGCCGCCCGCGGCCGCCCCCGAAGGACCCGTTGATGCGCCGCTGCCTCGCCGCCCTCTTTCTGCTGTCCGCGTGCGCGGGCGAGCCTGCCCCGGACCCCTCGCCCGAGCCGTCGCCGCCGGCCGTCGTGACGCCGCCCGCGGGGGCGTATCCGGCCCTGGACCCCACCACCGGGCTGCCCCAGGAGCCCCTGCCCGCGAGCGAACAACCGACCCGGCCCCCGCCCGCCGAGCGGCCCGCCACCGCGGCCGCGACGCCGACGTCCGCCGCCCCCGCCGCCGCTCCTCAGCCCCCCGGCGCCGCCGTCGTGGTCACCGAGGCCGTGCTCGCCGAAGCGATCGTCGACCGCGCCCCGAGCAAGCCGGGCGACTCCTTCGCCGAGGGCGGGCGCGTCTACCTCTACAACCGCTTCACGAACCCCGGCGGCCAGCGCCGCGTTGTCGAACACGTGTGGTTCCACGGCGACGACGAGCGCAACCGCATCGAGCTGACCCTCAAGGCCGAGTCCTGGCGCACCTGGTCCTACTCCACCGTCTACGGCAAGGGCGCCTGGCGGGTCGAAGTCCGGGACCGGGGCACCGTCATCGACACCCAGCGGTTCACGGTCCGATGAAGCTGCGACTCGCGCTGCTCGCGGCGCTCCTGCCCACCGCCGCCCTGGCGCAGACCTGGTCGGTGGAGCAGCTGAAGGCCCGACGCGGCGGGTTCCTGGAGGACAACCTCAAGCCCAGCGCCGAAGTCGTGGCGATCCGGGGAGGCGAGATCGGGCTGCTGCCGGGCGAACGGCTCGGGCCCGGCGAGGCGCTCCGCACGGAGGCGGGGACGGTGCTCCTGCAGGACGCCGAGGGCCGTCGCCTGGGCCTCGCCGAGCGCAGCCAGCTCCGCTTCGACCCCGACGGCCCGCGGCTCCGCATCGGCGAGCTCTGGGTCGCGGCCCCCGACGCCCTGGTCGTGCTCGCGGGCGACCACCGCCTCACGGTGTCCGGTGTTGCGACGCTTCGGCTCAGCTCGACCGGGGGGCGCATCTCCGTCGTTGAAGGCACCGTCGAGGGCGCCCCCGGCGGCCCGGTGACCGCCGGGATCAGCCGCGCGTGGACCTCCGACGAAGTGGGCGCCGACGAGCCCATGACCCCCGACGCCACCGCCGGGCTCGAGGCCTGGCGCGCCGAGCGGTTCGAGCCTTCGTCGCGGGCCGGCCTCGCGCGCGATCGCCTGCACCTGCGGGTCGCCGGCGGGATCCTCTACTCGGGCGGCACCGAGTGGGGCCTGGGGGGCATCGAGGGCCGGATCCGCATCGCGGGGCCGGTGTGGCTCGCCCTGGGCGGCGCGTTTGCCGGCCGCTCGCCCTTTGACGGGGAGCCGGGGCCGGTGCGCTGGACCGCGCCAATCTCCGTCGGCCCGCGGTTCGACTTCGACCTGCCCCGGGGGTTCTTCCTGGGCGGCGGCATCGACGGACAGGTCCTGGTCGGGGCCGAATGCGCCACCGCCGAGGTCTGCGTTCTCCAGACGCGGGTCGAACCGGGCGTGCGCGCCGTGCTGCACGGCGGCGTGCTGCTGGCGCGGCGGTTCGGCATGGACCTGCAGCTGGCCGGCGGCGTCGCGCGACGGCGGGTGCCGTCCCTGGTCGCCGGCGAGGCAGACACGGTGGTGCCAGACCCGCAGATCGACGGCACCTTCGGCGTGTTCGTTCGCTTCTAGAGCAGGCGCTCAGGACCTGGTTGGGTCCGACGCGCCGGCCGGGCGGCTACTCGCAGACGCCGTCGTTGTTCGGACCGCCCTCGTGCTCCCCGTTGGGGCACCAATCCGGCGGGATAATCTGGAACTGACGGACGATCGAGCCGTCGTAGTCGGGGTGGCTCAGCTCGACCGTGGCCTCGCCGGTGTCCCCAGCGGCCGAGAACACGCCCTCGCCCGACAGGCTCGGCGGGAGGTCTTCGGGGGTGTGGGGGTTCGGGTAGCCCTGGTTTGGGAAGCTGCGCTCCTCGATCGTCGGCGTCCAGTCCCGGAAGTCCACGTCCAGCTCGGCGAAGTCGACGTTGGCGATGCGCTCGTCGTCGAAGTCACCGCCCGAGGCCACGCCGTCGGGGCCGGGCAGGTAGATGCCGGGGTTCATGGTCCAGTCGGACTTGTCGGTGACCCCGGTGCCCACCAGCCGCACCCAGATCTGGTGCATGAGCGGCGGGTTGAAGTTGAGCTCGCTCATGTTGTTGGTCTGGTCGTGCTCGTAGCCGAGGAACGCGTCTTCGAGGTGGTCCGTTCGGATCGTGATCGACGCGGTTCCGACGAAGTCCTCGACGCTGTTCATGCCCGAGGCGAGCACATCGAACTCGAACGTCCCGCCCAGGGCGGCGGTCCCCTCGACGCGGCCGGCCTCGTCGACGGCGAGGCCGTCGGGCAAGGCGCCCGCCACCACCGAGTAGGAGGCAGGTCCGCTGTAGTCCACGACGGCCAACTGACCGCTGTAGGGCTCGTCGTACCGGCCGTCGGCGAGGCCGCTGAGGTCGAACGCGCCGTCGGTGCGCGGCGGGCAGCCAGCCAGCAGCAGCAGGCCAGCACCAAGACAGGCCCACTGGGGGGCACGACTCACGAAGGATCCGGTGTCTTTCATCGAAGCTCCTGAGGCCGAGAAACGCCGCAAGACCAACAGGTCAGGGCGTCTCCTAGGTCGCGGCGACAGTAGCACGTGATAGGGTCAGCCGCTGTGACCGGGACCGTCTTGCAGCTTCGAATCGGGGTCACGCGCGAGCGTGGCTTCGTCTACCGATCGTGCGTCCGGCCGCCGACCAGCGTGACCGTCGGCGTGGCCCGCGACGCGTTGCTTCCCCTCGACGATGCCTCGGCGCCCGAGCTGCACACGCTGTTCTCGGTCGGGCGGCGCTCGTGTCTGCTCGACTTCCGGCCCGGCTGGGACCTGAAGATCTTCAACGAGGGGCAGCCGCTGACGCCCCAGGACCTGCTGGACGCGGGCGTCGTGTTCCAGCGCGGCCGGCGGCTCCTCGCCCAGCTCGCCCCCGGAACCCGGGGCGTCATCCGCTTCGGCGGCATCCGGATGCTCTTCAAGTGGGAAGAGGTGCCGCTGGGCGAAGTGGGCGATGTCCCGCTGCAGGACCTGGGGGCCGTCCCCCGCTGCCACGCGTGCGGGCAGTCGCTGCGGGACTCGCTGGCTCGCGAAGGGCTCTACGCGCGCTGCGATGCCTGCCGCGCGATGAATCGGTTCGTGGATCCCGACGCGCCCTACCGCCGCAAGAAGCGGGAGACGTCCAGTCGCATCCCTGCGCTGACCGACGTGCCCCAGGACGACAGCAGCAAGTACGCGGCCCTGGAGACGGAGCGCGACACCGCGTTGTCCATGCCGATCTTCGCCCAGGAGGCGGGCAACCGAACGGTGCTCGCCCCCGACCGGCCAGCGGGCGAAGCCGGCGTGCCCCCTACCCCCGCCGCCGTCCAGGCCGTGCGCCGGCCCGAGGCCGCGGCGGAGTTGATGAAGACCCGGCTCGACGGCGGACGCCTCGCCGCCGCGTCGCCCCGCGCCGTTCGGCCCGGCGACCCCGAGCCTCCTCCACCGGTCGCCGTGACCCGCGTCGCGACGGCTGCGCTCGAGCAGAAGCAGGTCGGGCCCGGGCTGGTGCGGTCGGGGGACCACGCGCGGGTCGAGAACCCCATGGACCGCGCGTTCTTTGGCGCGGAGGTCGAGGCCCTGGGCGCGCCCGGGGCGGACCCCAACGCGGACTTCGACGACCCCAGCGTCGCCTGGAACACCTGGTCGACGCTGTCGGCGCGGTCCGACTACGCCGAGTCCGAGGGCCGGATCCCGAAGATCACCCTGCCCGCGTCGTTGCCCCCGCCGGCCGAGGTCCTGGACCGCCACGCCGGCGTGATCGTCGCCATCGCGGGCGTCTCGGTGCTCGCCCTGGGCGTGCTTGCCCTGCTCCTGCGGGACGACCCCGTGCCGCAGGTGCCCCCGCCGCCCGTGGACCGGGTCGCCATCGAGGCCGGTCCATTCGTGCGGCAGCAGCCGGGCAAGGGCGAACCGACCGCCGTGCGCGTGGCCGCCTTCCGCATCGACCGGACCGAGGTGACCGTGGGCGAGTACCGGAAGTTCCTCGCCGCCTCCAGCCGGGGGGAGCCGTCGGCGTGGTCGCTGCACGCCCCCGGAGACGACGCGACCGCGGCGGTGGCCGGGGTCAGTTACGCCGACGGGGAAGCCTACTGCGCCTGGGCTGGAGGACGACTGCCCGCGGAGGTGGAGTGGGAACGCGCCGCCGGCGGCCCCGACGGGCTGCCCTACCCCTGGGGCCTGACCTGGGACGCTGAGCGGGCCGACACCGGCCCCCTGCCGGCCTCGCCGGCGACCTTGGCGGCGGGTGCATCGGCCGAAGGGGTGCGGGGGCTCATCGGCGGCGTGCCCGAGTGGGTCCGCGTCGCCGACGGCGAGCCCGTGCTCAAGGGCGGGGGGCGCTCCCCCTGGGACCGGCCCGAGTACCTGCGGGTCTTCGCGCGCATCCCCGGCGGCGCCGAACGGTGGGCGCCGGGGCCCGGGTTCCGCTGCGCCAGCGACTGAGTCGGCGCCCGGTGCCGCCAACCGTTCGGCATCCGTTCGCAAACAGCGATCGCAGATCACCCAACATTCACGCGTACTTCCGCGTCTGCGCCAGCATTGGCGCTTTTCTCCCATTAGCCCCTTGCGGGGGGATCCAGCCGCGCGTAGAAATTCGGGCAGGGCCTTGCTGTGGTGCTTGTAGGACGGAGCTCGTGATGCGCGGATTCAATGGGTGGATGGGAACTTTGACGTTGGTGGCCTGCTCGGGCTGGTTGATGGGCTGTCCGCCCCGCCAGGTGACGCAGCCGGTGACCACGAGCGGCGACCTCAACGGGACTGCCACGGCCGATGCCGGCGCGCACGCGCCCATCACCGCCGAAGAGCTGCAGACCCTGCGGGACAACTTCGACCGCGTGCTGTTCGAGTTCGACCGCGCCGACCTCGAATCCCCCAGCAAGGAAGTCCTGGCCGCCAACGCCGAGATCCTGCTGAAGCACCCCGACGTCACCGTGCAGGTCGAAGGCCACGCGGACCACTGGGGCAGCGACATCTACAACCTCGCCCTGGGTCAGCGCCGCGCCGAGTCCGCGCGCCGCTACCTGCTGGACATGGGCGTCTCGCCCGACCAGCTCAAGGTCATCTCCTACGGCGAAGAGCGTCCGGTCGTCGGCGACCTGGGCAAGGCCGATGAGGCCCCGAACCGCCGCGCCGAGTTCCTGGTCATCGTCGGCGAAGGCAAGGCTGCCAGCAGCTACTGAGCCGGCTTGAACCCGTCGCGCCGCAGCGCGACGGTTCGTCCCCCCCGAACCATCAGCGCGATCCCGTCGGGCACCGCAAAGGCCCGCGGTTCGTAGATGCCCTCCACGAGGTCCGCGGTGCGGACCTCCGGGGGTACCTCGGGGCCGTAGAACGCCCCGACCAGTTCGGGGTGGGCGAACACCCGCATAGCGCCGAACCTGCCGACCCGGAGGCCGCCTTCGGGCACCAGGTCGAGCAACCTCAGATACGACTCTTCGGCATCGAGCACCCGCCGCGGGGGCCGCCCGCGAGCGCGCCAGGCCTGCTCATTGCCCCGGTCGATCTCGCGCACCAGGCGCTGGGGCCGGTGCTCGCCGCCGCGCGCCAGCGCCGCCAGGACGTCGGCGACCTGGTGAAGCGACGGGCGCTGCAGCTCCGTGAACAGCTCGGACCCCGGCCCGCCCCAGGCCGCCGCCGGGTCGCCCCCCCCCAGCGCGAACGCCTCGAAGCCCGGCGCCGCCCGCGCCACGGCGGGATCGCCGCCCACCGCCCGCACCGCGCCGGTCTCCACGTCGAGCACCAGCCACGCGCCCTCGTTCAGGTAGGGCTGCCGCGCGAGGTAGCTCTGCAGGGGGCCGAACACCTCCGTGTGAACCGCCACGGGGGCATCGAAGTCGCTCCGGGCCATTCGCCGAGCCATGACCGCGGCCCGCTCGGACAACGCGTCCGCCCCGACGGTGCGGGCCGGCAGCGGAGCGGGCGGCGGCAGCTCCACCACCTCCAGCGCCCGGAGCCGTCCCTGACGGACGAGGCGATCGAGCACCGCGTCGCGCCGCGCCAGCAGCAGCTGGCGGTCGCTGGCGAGGTCCAGGTGGAACACCGCTGCTGCGGCGACCATGGCCGCCTCGCCGGGACGCCAGGTGTCGTCGGGGTTGCCCAGGCAGTCCAACGCCGCGCGGTCGAGTCCCCGGCGGCCGCGGCACAGCGGCACCCACTGCAGCCACGAAGCGACCCGCTCCCCCACGGAGCGCTCGGCGTCGAACTGCGACGAGAGCAGGTCGACCCGCATGCGACGGCGAACAGAGACGGGCTCGGCGGCGAGCAGCGCCCGGGCCAACGACAAGGACAGCGGCGACGCGACGGGGGGCGCGTCCTGCCAGGCGCGGCGCATCGCCTGCAGGGGGGACGTCGCCCGTTCGACGCGAGCCTCGTAGAATGTCGGCTCCGCAGCCGCGAGGAAGGCCTCGATCACCGGCTCGGGCGACAGTTCAGCCCCGTCGAGGGGACGGACCAGGGCGAATCGGCCAACCTCCGTGCCGTCCGAGTCGTAGACCGTCGACGGTTCGGGGCTGCCGTAGGGCAGCAACGCGCTGGAGTCGTCAGGAAGACCAGCCCGCAACCGGGCGCCGACCGTCGCGCTGAGCAGCAGCGTCGCGCCGGCCGCCCCCAGGAGGACACCGATGGCGAACCGCGGGACCGACTCGATCATCGGGGTGCTCCTGGGCGCCGCGGTGGTCCTCACCGCGGCCTTGTTCTTGCTGTTCGTCTTGCGCAAGGCGGAGGAGCCGGCAGCGCCGTCCCCGTCTCCAGTCTATCGGGTCGGGGGGCCCGAACGCAGCCTCCGGGTCGCCGACGCCCCGCGAGCCGTTGAGTTCGTGGCCGGCCGGGTCGGCGAAGGCGGGGACCGCGCGCGGGGGACCGAGGCGATCCTTCGGCTGCACAGCGCTCTGGGCCTGCGGGACGTCTATCCGGGACCGATCTCCTTGCATTGGGCACCGGCCTGGTGGCCGGGCGAAGGCGACCTCGCTGACGCCAACAGCTGCTCGCCGGCAGGCCAGGCCGATGCGGGTCTGCCCCCCCGGCTCCGGCTGCGCTCGGGCCACGCGCCGGATCTGCTGGCTCGTCCCCCGGAGCCCCACCGGACCGTGCGCATCTCGTTGCTCGTGTCCGACAGCGGCGACGTCGTCCGCACGGTGGCTTCGCTGTGCACGCCCCGGGGGACTCGACGCTCGGAGGTCTTCGAAGACGAGGCCGGCCACGAGGGCCGGCTGATCCGCGAGCTGCTCACGTGGCTCTCGTCCCAGCTCGAGATCGACGAGGTCGAGCCATTCCTCAACACCTGGGGCCGGCCGCCGGCACCGGCCGGCCCGCCGATGGCGGCCTACCGCGAGGTGCTGGTCGAGTCCCTGGAGCCCGGCGAGCGCCGGCGAACCCCCAACGCCCCGACCCTGAGCCAGGCGGCGCGAGCCAGCGGCGAGGCGGCGTGGCTCGCGGCCTGGTTGGGACCGCGGCGGCTGCGCCTGGAGCGCCTGCGCCAGGCCATGGAGCTGCGCGCGACCTTCACCGCCGCCATCGAAGACCTCGGCGCCCTGGAGTTGGAGCGCGGACGCACGGACCTCGCGCTGGCGGCGCTGGAGCGCCTGTCCACGGAGCCCGAGCGCCGGCGGCCCAGCGAGTTGCTGCTCATCGACCGCCTGCTCAACGCCGAGCGCGTCGACGACGCGCGGCGGCTGCTGGCCGCCCTGCCCGATACGTTCGGCGACTCCCCCGCGCTGGCCCGCGCCCGCACCCGCGTTCTGTTGGCCGAAGGCGACGCCGAGGAAGCCCAGGTCTGGGCCGAGGCCTGGCTGGCCGCGTCGCCCACCGAGCCCGAAGCGCTGCTGCTCCAGGGCGACGCGCTGGAGGCGCGGGGCCGCCCCGAGGAAGCCGCGGCCGCCTGGCTGGAGGCATCGGTGCAGGACGCGCGCCGCCGCGGCGACGCCCTCGCCCGGCTGACGGCCTCGGCGATCCGGCGCGGGGACGAGGCGACCCTGCTGCAGCGCCTCGACGACATCGAAGAGGCCGAGGGTCGGCTGGAGCCCGCGGTGCGTGAGCTGCGGGCCTACACCGCGCTGCGTCAGGGCGGAGCCGGCGCCGCCCGGGCCTGGCGGGACTACGAGATCCTGCTCGCCACCGAGCCAGTTTCCGCCGAAGTGCCCATCAACGCCTGCATCGCCGCGGTGATCGCGGGCATCGCCGGCCCGGACCGCCCGGGCGTGTGCGCCGAGGTCATCACCACCGGTTGGGAGTCGGCCCAGCTGGGCGCAGCCCTGGGGTCCCGGCAGCCGGGCCTCCTGCCCAACTACCCCCCGGACGTGGGCGCGGCGGTGCGCCGATCGGCGGCCCTCGCTCCTCGCTCGGCGGAGGCCACGGAGGCCCTGCTGCACCTCGACGGGCCCGGTGGCGACGCCGCGACCCAGCGCGCGCTCCTGGGCCGCTGGCGGGTCGCCGTGGGGGCCGACGCCACCGCGCCGTTCATGCCCGAGCCCCGGGACCCGGCCGACGTGTTGAAGCCGCGCTGAGTCAGCCGGCGGGGCTCAACTCGAAGGCAGCGCCCATGCTCGCCTCGACCGCGACGGCGGCGCGGCAGGCCGTGTCCTCGGGGCGGGCGGCGCACAAGGCCACATCGCCGTCGGCGACGACCACCACCGCCCAGCCGGCCGGGCCCAGCACCGCGGCAGGCTGAGCGCCCACCCAGATCACGTTCGTCTCCGGCTCCGCCCGCACGAAGATCGCCACGCGCCCCGCGCGGGGCCCCCGCCGGTCGTCGGGCAGGAAGACGCGGGGCTCAGCGCGCTCGGGCGACGGCGGCTCGCACCCGCCGGACCGCAGCACCGGGCCGAGCCGATCCTGCTCCCCCCGCAAGTGCCGCAGCCGGTGGGCCAGCCCGTCGGCGTCGTCGTACGCCGCCTCGTCGCCGACCGCCTCCAACAGCGCCGTCGCCGTCACCTGCTGAGCGTGGGCCTCGTCGGCCGCCATCGCCAGGGCGGACCAGGAAGCCCGAGCCGCCTGGCACCCATCGTCGTCGGGCAGCCCCTGGGCCAGCAGGTCCAGCCGACGCGCCGCCCGCACGCCCAGCGCGTCGAGCACGTCGGCGTCGGCGAGGTGCCCGCGGGCGCGCTGCAGCGGCGACCCGGGCGCCAACTCGAGTCCCGCCGGCGGGCGCGGAGGCGGAGGCTTCAGGGGCACCGCCGGAGCCCCGATGGCCGTGTCGCGAAGCATGCGCGTAGTCGAGCCGGCGGTCTGGGCGATCACGGGCGCCGCCAAGACGGCCACCAGCCCCCCGATGAGGAAGGCGGTCCGACGGAAGCGAGGCGTGTGAACAGGGGGGCTCAAGGCGGGGGTCGCAGGCTCCGGCCGCGGGCGGATGGCGGCGCCCGACGGCTGTGAGCTTGCCAGAAGGCCCCCGGCCTTGCCCGGCTGGGGGCGTCGTGGCACAACCACCCGTGGCACGCCCCCTCCCCCTGCGGCTCGTCGACAACCTCCGGGCCGAGACCCGGGAGTTCAAGGCGGCCGTCTTGTCCGCCCCCGAACCGAAGCCCGGCTTCGACGTGCTGGGGCTGCGACGGTGGATCTACAAGGTCGGCTGGCGCCTGCTCCACGAACACGACTCCCCCCGCGAGCTGGCGCTGGCGACGTTCCTGGGCGTGATCATTGGCAGCACGCCCCTGTACGGCGCGCACCTGGTGATGTGCCTGCTCGTCGCGTTCACGCTGCGGCTCAACAAGCTCGTGATGTGGCTCGGGGCCAACGTCTCGCTGCCCATCTTCGCGCCGTTCCTGGGCCTCGCGTCGGCCCAGGTCGGCCACCTCATCCTCCACGGCCAGTTCGGCGAGATGACGGTGGCGACCATGCGGGAGGTCGGCGTGCTCGGGGGGTTCAAGTACTGGCTGGTGGGCTCCCCGGTCGTAGGCAGCGTGCTCGGCCTCGTGCTCGGCGCGCTGGTCTACGTGGGCGCCCGCAAGCGGCGCGCGGGCACCGAAGCCGCCTGACCCCGCCGATCTCGCGGCTTGTGGCCCCGGCCGCGGCGGTCCACCATTCGCCCCATGCTTCGCCTCGACTCCGCCTCCTTCGCGGCCCGCCGCGCCCGCCTCCTGCAGCTCCTGCCCGAGGGCGCGGCGCTGCTGCTGCCGACCAACCCGGAGCTGCTGCGGAGCGGCGACAGCCACTTCCCCTTCCGGCCCCACTCGGACTTCTTCTACGTCACCGGCCTGCAGGAGCCCGAGGCGTGGGCCCTGCTCAAGCGGGGAGGCGAAGACGAAGGCCTGAGCCTCTTCGTGCTCCCCAAGGATCCCGAGCGGGAGGTGTGGACCGGCATCCGCGTGGGCGTCGAGGGGGCAAAGGAGGAGTACGGAGCCGACCGCGCCTGGCCCCTGGCGGAGTTCACCGAACAGCTGGGCCGCCTGCTGGCCGACGTCGAGGAGCTCCACTTCGCCTTCGGCCGGCACCCCCACGCCGAGCCGCGCGTCATGGAGGTCCTCGCGACCGTGCGCAGCGGCCGGAAGGCGGCCCTCGGACCCAGCCGGATCGTCGACCCCAGCGGCCTGTTGGCCGAGATGCGGCTGCGCAAGGGCGACGACGAGCTGGCGCTGATGCGGCAGGGCGCGGTCATCACTCACGAGGCCCACGTGGCCGCCATGGAGCAGGTCCGGCCGGGGATGAAGGAGTACGAGATCCAGGCGCTGGTCGAGTACACGTTCCGGCGCCGCGGCGCCTGGGGCTGGGCCTACCCGTCCATCGTCGGCGGCGGAGCCAACGCCTGCATCCTCCACTACGTCTCGAACAACGGGACGTTTGGCGACAACGACCTCATGCTCATCGACGCCGGCGCAGAGGTCGACGGCTACGCCACCGACGTCACCCGGACCTCCCCGGTGACCGGGCGGTTCACCCCCGCCCAGAAGGCGCTGTACGAGCTCGTGCTGGCGTCGCAGGTCGAGGCCGTCGAGGCGACCCGCCCCGGCGCGAACATCGACGCGATCCACGACGGCGTCGTCCGCACCCTCACCGCCGGGCTCATCGACCTGGGCCTGTTGACGGGCACGGTCGATGACGCCATCGAGGAGAAGCACTTCCGGCGCTTCTACATGCACCGCACCTCGCACTGGCTGGGACTCGACGTGCACGACGTCGGCCGCTACCTCATGACCGACGGCCCGCGGCCCCTGGAGCCGGGCATGGTGATCACGATCGAGCCGGGCCTCTACGTCTCGCCCGACGACGAGGCGGTCCCCGCCGAGTTCCGCGGCATCGGCATCCGCATCGAGGACGATGTGCTCGTGACGGCCGACGGCCACGAGAACCTCACGGCCGCCATCCCCAAGACGGTCGCCGACATCGAAGCCCTGCGCTCCTGAGGCCCCCTCAACGGCAAACGCCGCGGCCCCCAGGAAGTCGTGGGAACCGCGGCGTGCCGTGAAATGGGAAGACGACGCCCCCTCGCCGCGCGGCGCTGCCCCGGTCTCCCGGCGCGACGCCCCCACCGCGGATCCCGGCAAACCTGTTGCGGGGACCCGGCGGCCCCCGGTCGGGAGCGGCCGCCTGCGATCCGGGCCTCTTCAGGGTATCGAGCTGCGGGGCACGGGCGTCGGTCGGACCGGCGCCTTGCCTCCCTCGGAGTCGGGCTGTCCTTCAGAGCATCAGCGATGCGGTAGAGGTTCGGTTGGCCTTCGCCTCCCCACCTGCGACCTTGGCGGACCGTGTCTGTCGACCGGTTCCGCTGGTCCGTGGCGTGTTCCCGCCATCGCCTTGGCCCCGCCGTGAACTCGGCGTGGCGCATGCGTCTCTCTTGGACTTGCCCCCTCCCTCGGAGATCCGTGCGTCCCGAGCGGCTGCCAGCCTCCGCCAAAGCGGCGACGCGGCGAGCTCCCCTCGTGAGGTTTCTGGCCCCTTCAGCGCATGAGGTGGGGGAGATCCGGTCTCGCGGGGAACCACCCCCGCGCGGTCCGCCTTCGTCGTTTCGACGACCTTGGCGGTTTGCTCCCTCCCCGACCCGACCGGTGTCTTTCAACCGGCAACACTCATGGGGTTCCTGGCCGACGTGCCGTCCGGGATCCCAGGCTGTCGCGAGGGATTCCAGGGACTGTCCAGCCGATCGACGGTGTCGTGCGGTGCGAAGCCACGGAGGCAGGGGCCACCACCGGCCCGTGGAGTCCCCGTCCGGATGCCCGTCGCCCCAAGGGGCCCCGGACACCACATCCCGCGAGCCTCAAGGCGGCACAAGGCCACCTGGCCGCGACGCCCTCCGTCGATCTGGATCGGCTCCGTCGCGCAGTGGCGACGGGCAGTTGGATGGGCTGCGAACTGTGAAAGAACATCGTCTTCGTTTTTCAGACTAGACCCGCGCCCCGAGGCCCCGGCCTCGACCTTTCCGCGCCTGGGTCGTCGTCGAAGAAGCCCAACGATCCCCGGCACCTGCGGCGGTATCTGCGGCGAGATCCTTTCCCCCACCCCGTCGGCAACTCGGCGATCGGCTCGCGACCCCGACGGGGCGGACCTCGTCCTTCGTATGGGAGGCGAACAAACCGCGATCGACGAACGCCGGGCCACCCGCAGTTCCGTGCAAGGCCCCGCCACCACAGCGAATTCACCCGCGCCGACACCGGCGCGGCCCCAAAGACGAAGGGCCGCCCGAAGGCAGCCCTTGTCTCGGTGATCAGCCCTGTGGGGGCCGCCGCATCAGCCGCAGGTGTAGGACACCTGGACCGTGCTGCTGCTCGTCGCGCCGTTGCAGTCCTTCACCTCGACGTCCACTTCGTAGACGCCGCTGGCGTTCATCGTGCACGTGCGGTTCATGTCGAAGGTCAGCGTGCCGGTGCCGTCGCCGTTGTTGGTGATCGTCGGGGGCAGGCCGTCGCCGCCCGTGTGCGAGGCCGCGAACTCGTACCAGATCGGGTCCCCGTCGGGGTCGATGCTGGCGGTGGCGTCCACGAGGAGGCTCGCCGCGCAGGGGTCGCAGCCGTTGCAGTTGCCGTAGCTGTCCGTGGTGCACGAGGAGCTGCCGGAGTCGACCAGGTTGCCGTGGGCGAACGACGCGACGGGGTCCGCGTTGTTCTCGCGCTCGTTGACCGTGAAGCCCACGGTCGCCGGCGCCGAGCTGTAGGTGCCGTCGGTGACCTGCAGCGCCACGGCCCAGTAGCCCGCGGTGTCGGGCACGAAGTTGCTGTCCATGGCGAACCGCTCGACCAGGTCGTCGTCGGTCAGCACCGAGGCCGGCGGCTGGGTCGAGAAGAACCAGGTGAAGTCGAGCGTGTCGCCGTCGGGGTCGAAGCTGTTGACGCCCGACAGGTTCACCGCCGAGCAAGCCTCCGCCTGCCCCACGACGATGGCCGAAGCCGTCGGCGGGTTCGTGTACCCGAAGCCGTCGCAGTCGTTGTCGATGCCGTCGTCCAGTTCGAGGGCGCCCGGGTAGATCTGGTCGTTCCCGTCGTTGCAGTCGCCCGCCGACTCGGCGAAGCCGTCGCCGTCGTCGTCGGTCGTGTCGAGGTCCTCGTCGGGGGTGCCGTCGCAGTCGTTGTCCGCGCCGTCCAGGTACTCCGGCGCACCGGGGTAGGTGTAGGGGTTCGTGTCGTCGCAGTCGCCCGCGAGGCCCGTGTACCCGTCGCCGTCGTCGTCGCTGATGAGCGAGCCGTCGTCGATCTGCCCGTTGCAGTCGTTGTCCTCGCCGTCGGGGAGCTCCGGCGCGGCGGGGTAGGTGTCCGTGTCGCCGTCGTCGCAGTCGCCGGCCAGCTCGGTGAAGCCGTCGCCGTCGTCGTCGTAGCCCACGGTCGTCTCGTCCACGACCCCGTCGCAGTCGTTGTCCACGGAGTCGAGCAGCTCGGTGGCCGCCGGGCCGATCGCCTCGTTGGCGTCGTTGCAGTCGCCGTCCTGCTCCGAGAAGCCGTCGCCGTCGTCGTCGAAGGCTTCGGTGCCGTCGTCGATGAGCGTGTTGCAGTTCTCGTCGACGCCGTTCACCGCCTCGGGCGCGCCCGGGTAGACGTTGGGGTCGTTGTCGTCGCAGTCGCCTTGCAGGTCCGAGAAGCCGTCGCCGTCGTCGTCGGTGTCGTCGCTGCCCTCATCCACTTCGCCATCGCAGTCGTTGTCGATGCCGTCGGCCGCTTCGGGCGCACCGGGGTAGATGGTCGGGTCTTCGTCGTCGCAGTCGCCCTCGACCACCGCGAAGCCGTCGGCGTCGCCGTCCTCGCCGGGGCCGACGAGGATCGGGAAGGCGCGCGAGGCGCTGCCGCCCCGGGCGTCGGTGACCGTCACCCGGACGAGCACGGAGCCCATCTCGAACGGCGCCGTCCAGGCCGTCGACGCGGTCGTCGTGTCGGTGAACTCACCGCCCGCCGCCCCTTCGTCGCCTTCGGCCTCCCACAGGTAGGAGAGGTTGCCGGCGCCCGTCGCTTCGACCTCGAGGGAGATCGTGAGTCCCGGCGTGACGTTGGTCGACTCGATCGACAGACCGAGGATCTCCGGCGCATCGAAGGTGATGACGTCCGTCGGGCCGCACGAGGGCGAGCCGACGAGCAGCAACAGCACGCTCGCGATGAGGGAGGTCGCCAGGAGGCTCGAGGAGGTGTTCGGCTTCATCAGAAGCTCCAGAGGGGGGTCAACAGGGACCCTGGATGACGTCGATGTCGATGAAGAAGGGCGTAGAATTCAGGGCACCGTCCGACACGATCAGGCCCAAGATCCAGGGGCCTGCCACGTCGGGCGTGAAGCTGGCGGAGTCGGTGCCGCCGCCGGTGATCCCGGGGCTGTCGAGGTCGCTGTTGATCGGCTGGAACGCGAAGTACCAGTAGTACTGCAGGACGTCGTCGTCCGGGTCCCACGAACCGGTAGCGTCGAGGTCGATCTGGGTGCAGGTGTCCGTCGACGAGGCGCTCGCCGAACCGACGGCCAGGGGCGCGTTGGCGAAGACGTACCCGTCGCAGTCGTTGTCGAAGTCGTAGCCGGGGTCCTGAACCTCTTCGGCCCCGGGGTACACCGAGTCCTGCGAGTCGTCGCAGTCGCCGTCGGCCTCGGAGAAGCCGTCGCCGTCGTCGTCGGTGGCGTCGACGTTGTCGTCGGTCGTGCCGTTGCAGTCGTCGTCGACCCCGTTCGTCCACTCGGGGGCACCCGGGTAGACGTAGAAGTCGTCGTCGTCGCAGTCGCCGGCCAGCGCGCTCCAGCCGTCGCCGTCGACGTCGGCGAGGAAGTCCTCGTCGACCAGGCCGTCGCAGTCGTTGTCCGCGTCGTCCTGAATCTCTTCGTGGCCCGGGTGCGCATCCACCGACGCGTCGTCGCAGTCGCCGGCCAGTTCCGGCCAACCGTCCCCGTCGTCGTCGTACGCCGCCGTGCCCTCGTCGACCGTGCCGTCGCAGTTGTTGTCGATCCCGTCGAGGATCTCCGCCGAGCCGGGGGCGATGGCCGAGTTCCCGTCGTTGCAGTCGCCACCCTGGGCGTCGCCGACGCAGGTGTCCGACTCGCAGAAGCCGTCGCCGTCGTCGTCGGCGACCTCGGTGCCCTCGTCGATCGCGGTGTCGCAGTTGTCGTCAAGCCCGTTGACGATCTCGATCGCGTCGGGGTTGACCTCGTCGTTGCCGTCGTCGCAGTCGCCGTCCACATCGGACCAGCCGTCGCCGTCGTCGTCGGCGTCGGGCGCGCCCTCGTCCACGACGCCGTCGCAGTCGTTGTCGATCCCGTCCTGGCCGTCCGAGGCGCCGGGGTAGACCGAGCCGTCGGTGTCGTCGCAGTCGCCCTCGCGCAGCGTGAAGCCGTCGCCGTCGTGATCGATGCCCACGCCCACCACGACGTCGGTCTCGTGGCTGGCCTCGCGGTCGTCGCTGGCCGTGACCACGAGGGTGACCTTCACCAGCCGCTGCTGGTCGGGGGCGGTCCACGACGTCGTCGCGGCCCCGGGGTCAGACAGCTCGCCAGCCTCAACGGTCCAGGCGTAGACGGCGTCGTCTGCCCCTTCGACCACGGCGGACATCTCCACCGTCTCCCCCGGCAACACGACGGTCTGGGAGAAGGATATCTGGGTGATCAGCAAGTCAGGCGCAGGCACTGCGGTGCCGCAGGCGGCAAGCAGCAGGAGCGCGCAACAGGTCAGCAGTCGCTTCATCGAACCCTCGTATGCAGCAGACGATCGCCGGAGGGCGGATCTCCGACATCGGCGCATTCTACTTTGAGGGAAACAGGTAGCAAGCTTGAGCGTCCGGGCGTTTTCGACCCCCTGCCCGGGGGTGCGGAAGAGCGGCGGCCGAGTCGCTCCCGCGGAGGCAGTCCTGCGCCGGCCCCAGACGTTTCACTGCAGATCGTCCAACGCGGGTCTCGAAGGGGTCCGGTTGCTACCCTCGGGGGCCATGGCCCTCCCCGTCACCGGCCGCGCGATCCGCCCCGAGTGGACCCTGGCCGAGGGGCTCGCGCACCTGAACCACGGCTCGTTCGGGGCGACCCTGCGTTGCGTGCAGATCGAGCAACAGCGCCTCCGGCGGCTCATGGAAGCGAACCCCACGCGCTTCTTCCTGCGCGACGTGCCGCCGGGGATCGAAGCCGTCCGGCGGCGGCTGGCCGCCTGGCTCGGGGCTCGGGCCGAGGACCTGGCGCTGGTCGAAAACGCCACCGCGGGCGCCAACGCCGTCTTGAAGTCCCTGCGGCTCTCCCCGGGCGACGAGATCCTCTGCACGTCTCACGTCTACGGAGCCGTGGGCCGGACGATCGACCAGGTGTGTGCGCGATCGGGTGCCGTTCGGGTCCAGGTGGATCTGGCGTTCCCCGTCGTGGACCCGGCCGCGCTGGGCCCCGCGCTCGCCCGGCGGATCACGCGGCGAACGAGGCTCGTGGTGGTGGACCACGTGACCTCGGCCACAGCGCTGGTGCTGCCGGTGGCCGACGCCGTCGCCGTGGCCCGCGGCGCCGGCGTCCCGATCCTGGTTGACGGCGCCCACGCACCGGGCATGGTGCCGCTGGACTTGGAGGCGCTGGGCGCCGACTTCTACGTGGGCAACCTGCACAAATGGGTTTGCTCCGCCAAGGGCTGCGCGCTGCTGTGGGCTCGGCCGGGAAGCGACCGGTCGTGGCTGGTGCCGACCGTCACCAGCCACCTCTCCGACGAGCCCTTCCCCGCCCCCTTCGACTGGACCGGCACCCGGGACCCCACCGCCTGGCTGTCCCTGCCGGCGGCGCTCGACTTCTTCGACGAGCTGGGTTGGGACGCCGTGCGGGAGTACAACCGCGCTCTGTGCCTCGCGGGCGCGCAGCTCGTGTTGGATGCCCAGGGGGCGGAGTCGCCGGCCCCCGCATCGATGATCGGCAGCATCGCCACGCTTCCCCTCCCCGGCGACTTCCCGGGCACCCAGGCCGAGGCCAATCGGGTGATGGCGCGGCTGCGTGAGGACCACGGCGTGCACCCGATGCCCGTGCCGTTCGGGGGACGCCTGTGGGTGCGAATCTCCGCCCACCTCTACAACGAGATCGGCGAGTACGCGCGCCTGGCCGGGGTGCTGGCGGGCGGCCGGTGACCGCCGGGACCCGCGCCGGCGCGTTCGCGCTGCAGTCAGAGTTGGGGCGCGGCGGCATGGGCGCCGTCTGGCGGGCGGTCCACGTGCGGTCGGGACTCCCCGTGGCGATCAAGGTGGTCACGGCCGAGCGCGCCCGCGAGCCGGGCTTCGTCGCTGCGTTTCGCGCCGAAGCCCGGGCGGTGGCGGGCCTCGACCACCCCGGCATCGTGCGCCTTCTGGACTACGGCGAGCTGGGCGACGACGTCGACGGCGAGCTGGTGGCGGGGTCTCCGTGGATGGCCATGGAGCTCGGGCGGGGCGGCACCCTCCAGGACGTCGGCACCCTGGACTGGCCGCGGACGCGACGCGTAGCCCTGGGCCTGCTCGACGCCCTCGCGCATGCGCACGCGCGCGGCGTGATCCACCGGGACCTGAAGCCGGCCAACGTGCTGCTGGCGAGCCGCGACGCCGGGGAGCCCTTCGCCTGGGATGGCAGCTTGCAGCTGCTGGACTTCGGCCTGGCTCACCTCGGCGTCGGCCCCGACGACGGCCGCACCGAGGCCGACCTCGCGGGAACGCCGTGGTTCATGGCGCCCGAGCAGTTCCGGGGGGCGTGGCGGGACTACGGGCCGTGGACGGATCTGTACGCCCTGGGTTGCCTTCTGCACGCGTTGGCCGTCGGCCAGCCGCCCTACCGGGGCGACTCCATCTACGCGCTGGCGTTTGCCCACACGATCGGCCCGCCGGCCCAGGTTCCGGTGCTCGACGGCTTCCCGGCCGAGTTCTCAGACTGGCTGCAGCGGTTGATCGAGAGGGAGCCCGCCGACCGGTTCGCCCGCGCCGCCGACGCCGCGGCCGCGCTGCCCGGCCTCGGCGACGACGAGCCTCGGGGCAGCTTCGACGCCCAGAGCTTGAGGCTGCACGCCGTGCCCGAGCTCTGGTTCGGGGCCGCGACGGGCCCGGTGCCGGCGACCGGCGACGCGACCGCCCGCATCGAGGCGGTGGACCTGGACTTCGACGGCCCTGCGTTTGCGGCCCGGTGGCGGCGGCCTGAAGCGGCGCGCCCGGCCGCGGGCGTGGTCGACGCGGGGCTCGGCCTCCTGGAGCTGCGCCGGCCCGGCCTCGTCGGGCGAGACGACCTGCGCCACGGCCTCTGGTCCGCGCTGGGGGACGTGATCGAGTCCGGCCGGCCGAGGCTCCTGGTGCTGCAGGGCCCGACGGGCTCGGGGCGGGGTGCCCTGGCTGGGTGGCTGGGCGAGCGTGCGCACGAACTGGGCGTCGCGACGCCGGTGTCGGTGGGGCCGGGCGAGGGGCTGGGCGACGGCGTGGCCCGGCTGCTGGGCGTGGCCGGTCGCGCCCCCGACGCACAGCGGGAACAGATCGCTTCCTGGTTGGCGGTGCGGGGGGCCGACGAAGAGTGGGCCGCCGAGGCCCTGGCCCGCGCCGTGGACTCCGCCGGAGAGCTGTCGGCGGCTGGCCGCCGCATCGCGCTGGGGGATGCCCTGGGCCGAGCCGCGCGGGGACGGCCCCTGGTCCTGACGGTGGCCGAGGCCGACCCCGTGGACCTCGACGCGCTGCTGGCCGTCCGAGCGCCGCTGCTGATCCTGCTGGTGGGCGATCCCGTCGCGCTGCCGCCGGGTCGGGTCGGCACGGTGTCGGTTCCGCCCCTGAGCCACGGGGAGCGACGCGCACTGCTGAGGCAGCTTCTCCCCCTGGACGACGCCCTCGCCGCTCGACTCGGCGCCGCGAGCGACGGGCAGCCGGGGCTGCTGCGGCTCCTGCTGGCGGGCCTGGTGGAGGCCGGGGCCTTGGAGCCGGGCCTCGATGGGTTCTCGCTCCGGGCCGGAGCCACGCCGTCGTTGCCCGCCGACGCACGGACCGCGTGGCTGCGTCGGCTCGATGAGGCCGCCGCGGACGACGGGCCGGCCGTCGAGTTGCTGGCGGCGCTCGGCGCGAGGGCCGGGCTGGACGAGTGGGCGGCGCTGGTTCTCGGCGCCGGCCATGGAGCCGTGGACCTCGTGGGGTTGCTCGATCGCCTGTGCCGACGGCGGCTGGCCACGGCGACCGATGGAGTTCAGCTCGCCGCCCCCCTCAGCTCGGCTCTCGCCCAGCGGGCACGCGATGCCGGACGGTGGGCCCCGGCCCGGGCGGCCGCCGCCGAGGTAGTGCCAGACGGAGACGAGCGCCGGCCCCCCATGCTCGCCGACGCCGGGGACCCCGCCGCCGCGGTGGCGTTCCTGGAGGCCGCCCGGCGGCGGCGCGCGCGGGGGGAGCCCCGGGTGGCGCTGGCGTTGCTGGACCGGGCCGATCGGCTCGGGGCGCCCTCGAGTTCCGTGGCGCTCGAACGGTCGTGGGCGCACCGGTTTGCCGGGGATCTGGACGCCGCGCAGCGACAGGCGGAGCGCATCGGGGCCGACGCCGAACCCGGGGAGCGGGAGTTGGCGCTGGGGCTCGTGGCCCACGCTCGGGGGGAGTTCGACGTCGCGGCGGCCCACTGTCGCGCCGCCGCCGATGCGGGTGGGCCGGCGGTCCGGGCCGAGGCCTGGCAAGCCCTGGCGGATCGGGCGCTGCGGGCGGGGAGGTTCGACGACGCCGACGAGGGCTTCGTGGCCGCGGCCGAGGCCTGGGCCAAGCTCGGGGAGCCCGTGCGGGAGGCCGACTGCCTGCGAGCGCGCGCGATCGCGGCCCGGCGGCGAGGCGACGCCGACGGGGCGCGGCCGCTGCTGGCCGCCGCTCAGCAGCGGTACGCCGCGGCCGGGCACCGGCTGGGCCTGGGCGACTGCCTGGTGTCCGAAGCCGAGCTCGACCGGGCCGCCGGACGTCTGGCGGAGGCCGAGGCCGGTTACCGCGCCGCCCTGCGCATCCAGGACGAGGTCGGCGGTGCCGCCGCAGGGCTGTTCCCGCGCATCAACCTGGGCCTGGTCGCCCTGGCGCGGGGGGACGCGGCCGGATCGCTGGCGCCGCTGCTGGAAGCCCGCGCGGCGGCGACCGATCGGCTCGCGATCCTGGGGGTGGTGCACGCCGCGACGCTGCCCGGGCTGCTGGCCGCAGGGCGCCTCACCGAGGCGATGCGGGCGGCGGCCGAGGCCTCGAGGCTGCTGGCCGAGACCGGCACCGCCGAGTCCGACGCCGCCGCCCCCGCCGAGCTCGCTGCCCGGATGGCTCGGGCCGACGGCCACGACGAGTTGGGCCGCGCTGCCTGGGGGCTGGCACTGGAGCAGCGGCGTCGCCTCGGGCAGCATGAGCGCGCCGAGGACCTCCTGCGCTGGGCCGCGGGCTGGGCGGCCGAGGATCCCCGATGAGCCGCGAGATCGCCGAAGCCCACCTCGTCGCGTCCGCGATGGACGAAATGCTGACCAAGGTCGCGTTCGCCCAGCTGGATTCGGGGCACACCGCGGATCTGGTGCGGCTCTGCCAGGAGCGCATGGTGGCGACGGCCACCGCCGCCGTCAGTCGGCAGCTGGGTGGCGAGGAAGGGCTGCGCGCGCTCGGCCGCCAGATGGCCGAGGACCTCCTGCTGCTGCGGGATTTCTACAGCCTTCTTCAGGCCGACGGCATCTCGGACATCCTCGTCAACGGGCCCGACCTCGTCTACGTCGAGCAGAACGGCCAGCTGTCGCGCACGTCGGTGACCTTCCCGTCGGAGCAGGTGCTTCGTCGCGTGGCGCTGTGGATGACCGCGCGGGTGGGCCGCCCGGTGCACGAGGGCCGCCCCATGGTGGACGCGCGCCTCCCCGACGGGTCGCGCCTCAACGTCATCGTCCCCCCGCTGGCCCTGGACGGCACGGTCTTGTCCATCCGCCGCTTTCGCCACGCCGGGCTCGACCTCGCCGGCCTCGGCGCGGCTGGTGCGTTCCCCCCCGCCCTGGAGCCGCTGCTGCGCTCCATGGTCACCTGTCGGCTCAACGTGCTCGTGTCGGGTGGCACCGGCGCCGGCAAGACGACCTTCCTCAACGCCCTCTCCGAGGCCATCGGCCCGGGAGAGCGCATCGTCACCATCGAGGACAGCGCCGAGCTCAAGCTCAGGCAGGAGCACATCGTGCGGCTGGAGACGCGGGTGGCCGACGCGGGCGGCCGCGGCGGCGTCAGCACGCGGGCCCTGGTCCGCAACGCCCTGCGCATGCGGCCCGACCGCATCCTCGTCGGCGAGGTCCGGGGGCCCGAAGCGGTCGACATGCTGCAGGCCATGAACACGGGCCACGAGGGCTCCATGTCGACGGTGCACTCCAACTCCGCCCGAGACGCCCTCGATCGCCTCGAGGTCATGGCGGGCATGAGCGAGTTGGGCCTCGACGAACGCGTTGTGCGCAGCCAGATAGCCCGCTCCCTCGACGCGGTGGTCCACCTCCGCCGCCTGCCCGACGGGCGGCGGGTGGTCGAGTCGGTCGTCGAGGTGGGCGCCATGCAGGGCGACGTGGTGTCCACGCAGGAGATCCTCGCGTTTCGGCACGAAGGGGAAGCCGCCGACGGCCGCAGCCAGGGCGGCTGGGTCGCGTCGGGCATCCGGCCCGGCTTCGTCGAGCGGATCGAGCGGCGCGGGCACCGGATCGAGCCGACCCTGTGGCGGCTTCAGCAGCGGCTGGCCTGACCCCATGGCGCGCCTCGAAGTCGTCGTCGCAGTCGTCGCGACCTGGGTGGTCTGCTGGGGCCTGATCTACCTGGCGCGGCTGGGCCCGCCGCCCACGGCCGAGCCCGAAGAGCCCGAGTGGCCGACGCTCACACCGGGGGGCGCCCTGGACTCCTTGGTGCCCGGCGCCCAGGTCCTGCGAGCGCTCCAGGCCGCCGCGGGCCTCCGGGTCAGCGCGCTGATGGTGTTCGGGGTCGGCGCCGTCGGGGCCGGACTGGCGGCCGGGTTGGCCCAGGAATACCTGCTGCCAACCCTCGAGGTCGCCGGCGCCGCCATCGGCGCGCTGGCTGCCCCCTTGGAGCTGCTGCGACGGGAGGCCGACCGCCGCTCCCGGGCCCTCGCATCGGGGCTGCCGGCGGGGCTTCGGGCGATGTCGCGCCTCGCTTCGGAGGGCTACGCGGCGCCCGCCGCCATGGGCATCGCGGCCGAGGGGCTGACGGGCCCGCTGGGCCAGGAGTTGGCTCGCGTCGCCGCCGAGCAGCAGGCCGGACGGCCGTTCCACGACGCCGTCCGGGCCATGGCCCGGCGGGCGCCGCGCTGCGTGGACCTGCGGCTGCTGGTCACCGCGGTGCTGCTGTCCGAGGAGTCCGAAGGAGACCTCGCCGGGCTCCTGTCCCGGCTTGAGCAGACGCTCTCGGACAGATTGTCCCGCGCGCGCGAGGCTCACGCCCAGACCACCCAGGCCCGACTCCAGGGAGCGATCCTGGTGGCCCTCGTGCCCGCGGCAGCCCTGCTCATCGGCCTCGTCTCGCCCGAGTACCTGACCAGCGCGTGGGAAGACCCGCTGGGGCGGGTGCTCTACACCGGCGCGGCGTGCTGGGCGGCGGTTGGCATTCTCGCCGTCGGCCTGCTCCTGCGGAGCCGGCCCTGATGGGCGCCGAGCTGCTCGCGGCAGCGGCGATCGTGCTCGTGGCAGCCGTCGCGGGGGCGGCCTTGTCTTCGCTGCGGCAGACCGCGGCCGAGGACGACGGGCCCCCCGGGGACGTAGGCGGGGAGATCACCGCACCGCTGCGGCGGCCCGCGCCGGACGACCTCCGCACCGACCCCGGCGCGCCGGCACCCCAGACCTGGGGCAGCCCTCCCGGCGACTGGAGCTCGCCGGCCGCTGCCGCCCCCGTCGCTCCTCCGGGGCCCCCTGCGACGACGAGCTCGGGCGCGCCCACCGGAGCCGCTCCGCCCTCGCTGATCCCGGTCCGCGGGCGTCGCGGCGGCCTGGGCGTGGCGGTCACCGACCCCGGGCACCCGGCCCCCGCACCGGCTCCGCCCCCGTCCGCTGCCTGGCCTCCGCCCTCCCCGTCCCCCGCACCCGCCATCGCCCCGACGCCGAGCGCCGCTGCGGCGCCGACTCCGGCCGACGGCAGCTTGCTGTCGCTGCTGGGCATGCCTCAGCCGGTGTCGCCGCCCGCCGGCCCGCCCGACGGGGCGCCCACCTTCTCGGGTCTGCCGCTGCTGGACCGCTCCGCCCAGCCCCCGTCCGCTCCCGCCGCGGCAGGACACTCCGCCGCCCCCCCGACGAGCCCGGTCGGGGCACGCTCGTTGCCAGGCCTGCGGCCAGGTCCGGCCCCCGGGGTGCCTCCGACCGCCCCCCCCCCGTCCGGCGGCCAGCCGGCCGGCCCCGCCCTGCTTCCGGGCCTCGGGCCCCCGTCGGCGGCGATCCGCTCCTCCAGTCAGCCGCCGCCCGTCGCCCCCCCCGCCGCGGCTCAACCGTGGGGGTCGACTTCTGCCGACGCCGGACGGCGTGCGCAGCCCGCGCCGGCGGCACCGGTCCACGCCGGCGGGCTCCTCGGCCGGGCGGGACTCGGGGGACCCGCAGGCGCGTTGGCGGTGGCGGTTTCCCGGCTCTGCCTCGCCGCCGTGTTTGCCGTCGCCGCGTGGCTGGCCGTCGGCCCGATGGTGCCCCTGGGTCCCGCCGAATGGCTCCCGCCGTTGGTGGGCGCGGTGGTCGGCGCCTGGCTTCCCAACCTCCTGCTCGAGCAGCTCGCGGCGCGACGAAGGCGGCGCATCGAGCGCCAGCTGCCCGACTGCCTCGACGTGGTGGTCACGTGCCTCGAGGGCGGGCTGGGCCTGGACCTCGCGCTGCGGCGCACGGCCCAGGAGCTGCAGACTGCGACGCCCGAGTTGGCCGGCGAGCTCGCCGCCACCGTCGATGAGTGGACGGCCGGGTGCGATCGGGCCGAGAGCCTCGCCCGGCTTCGGGATCGGACCGGGGTCGAGCCGTTGGTCGAATTCCTGGCGGCGCTGCAAGAGGCAGGCCGCCACGGGACGTCGATCGGGAGCAGCTTGCGGGGCCAGGCCGAGGCGCTGCGGCGGGCCGAGGCGGCGCGGGTGGAGGCCTGGGCTCGGCGCCTGCCGACCCAGGTGATGATGGCCGTGCTCGTGTTCCTGGTCCCCGCGGTCTTCGTCCTGCTGCTGGGCTCGTCGCTGATCTCCGCCGCGCGGGCCTTGTAGGGACGGAAGGCGGCGGGAAACCGGGGCGAAATCGCTCCGGGTTGTCGCGGGTGTGGCCCGCCGACGCCAGCACCCCCGGAAATCGTGCCATTCCAACCACTTGGCAGGACGGGCTCGCCAAAGTGGACGGGAGCGATTGATCGTTTCCGGGCGATCTAGATAATGCCTCCATGGCTGACAACGAAAAGACTGAAGGCGCTCCCGACTCGGCGAGCAAGTCCAAGCCCACCGCGAAGAAGGCTGCGACCCGCAAACCGGCCGCGAAGAAGGCTGCCCGCAAGGCTCCTGCCGCCAAGAAGACGGCGGCCGGGAAGAAGCCTGCGGCGAAGAAGGCGACCGCCAAGAAGGCAGCCGCCAAGAAGCCGACGGCGAAGAAGGCGGCTGCGAAGAAGGCAGCGCCCAAGAAGGCAGCCCCGAAGAAGGCGGCGCCCAAGAAGGCGGCGCCCAAGAAGGCGGCCGCGAAGAAGGCAGCGCCCAAGAAGGCAGCGCCCAAGAAGGCGGCGGCGAAGAAGGCAGCCCCGAAGAAGGCGGCGCCCAAGAAGTCCGCCGCGAAGAAGGCGACTCCGAAGAAGGCGGCTCCGAAAAAGGCGGCTCCCAAGAAGGCGGCCCCCCAGGCCGCTGAGGTCAGCGCCGCGGCCACCGCCATGCCGGAGCCCGAAGCTGCTGCCATGGAGCCCCCGAAGGCCGCGCCCAAGGCGCCGGAGCCGAAGGCCGCCGAGCCCAAGGCCGCGGAGCCCGAGGCCCCCGCATCGGCCCCCCAGGGCGACGAGTTCCACCCGGAGCAGGCCGAGCAGTTCGACCCCAGCTCGCTGACGCCGGTCGCGATGGTGATGCTGCTCGTCTTCTTCGTGTTCTACGCCTGGTGTGGCAACCCGACCGCGGGCAACCACGGTGATGCCGGCCACGCGGAGCCCAGCCACGGCGCAGTGGCCGATCACGCCGCCGATGCTGGCCACGCGGCGCCCGCCGCCGATGCGGGCCACGCGGCCCACGCCGAGCCCGCCGCCGACGCCGACGCCGCGCCCGACGCCGGCGCCGACGCCGCGCCTGCCGCCGACGCCGCTCAGGCCCAGCCCGACGCCGACGCTGCGCCCGCTGCCGACGCCGCTCAGGCCGAGCCCGACGCCGCGCCCGACGCCGACGCCGCTCAGGCCGAGCCCGACGCCGCGCCCGACGCCGACGCTGCGCCCGCTGCCGACGCCCACGCCGAGCCCGTCGCCGCGGCGACGGTGGAAGCCGCGGCCGCCGCGCCCGAGCCCGCCCCGGCCGTCGTTTCGCCCGGTACCTCGGCCCCGCCGACCGGCGCCGCCGCGGACCTCTTCGCGCAGGCCGAACAGCTGCTCGCTCAGGGCAACGCCGCCGGCGCCCTGGCGAAGACCGACGAGGCGCTGACCCAGTCGCCGGGCAACGCCACCGTCGAGGCCCTTCGTTCGCGCCTGTTGCAGACGCTCAAGCGCGCCCCCGAGGCCTTGACCCAGCTCAACGCGGCCATCGCCCACGACCCGCTCAACGGGGCGTTCTACCGCCAGCGCGCGTCGCTGCACCTGGAGCTGGGCATGGCGACGGAAGCCGGCTACGACATCCGCGCCGCCGAGCGCGTGGAAAGCGGCCTCGTTCGCGAGGAACCTCCGTAGGCGACGGCGGCATCGGGCCGCGATTGTGGCGTTCGACGTCCTGAGGGTCCCCGTCTGGCGGGACAACTACGCCTGGGTGCTCGTGGACGGTGCCGGTCAGGCAGCCGTGGTCGACAGCCCCGAGGCGGCGCCGATCCTCGCGCTGCTGACCGAGCGCGGCCTGCGGCTGACCCACATCCTCAACACGCACCACCACCCCGACCACGTCGGGGCCAACGCGGCCTTGGCGGCTGCGTTCCCGGGCCTGCAGATCTGGGCGGGGCGCTACGACGCCGACCACGACCGGATCCCGGGCCTCACCCGGGCCTTCGACGACGGGGAAGCGGTGCAGTGGGGCGGCGTCAGCGGCGTGGTCCGGGCCGTTCCCGGCCACACTCTGGGGCACATCGCGTGGCTCTTCGACAACGGCGCCGCGTTCGTGGGCGATACGCTGTTCGTGGCCGGGTGCGGGCGTCTTTTTGAAGGCACCGCCGAGCAGCTGGACGAGGCGCTCAATGGGGTCATCGCCGGCCTCGACGACGCGACGAAGCTCTACTGCGCCCACGAGTACACCGAGTCCAACCTGCGATTCGCCCAGTCCGTGGACCCCGACAACGCCGAGCTTCTCGCCTACGCTGCGGAGGTCGCGCGCCTCCGGGCCCGCGGTGAGCCGACCGTCCCGTCCACCCTCGCGCTGGAGCGAGCCATCAACCCGTTCCTTCGCTGCGACACCCCCGCGCTTCGGCGCTCCGCGGGCTTGGACGACGGCGCCGCCCGCCACGAAGTGCTGGGCGCGCTCCGCGCGCGCAAGGACCGGTTCTGATGGGGCGGCTGCTCCTCCTCCTGGGCGCCCTGAGCCTGACCGTGGGCTGCGGCACCGCGCACCACGCCCGGCCCCTGGGCAAGGGCAACCACGCCGTCCACATCTCCGTGGGGGGGCCCATCGCCGGCGTCGGAAGCCCCAGCACCCCCGTGCCGCTGGTCACCGGCACCTACAAGTACGGCCTGACCGATCGCGCCGACGTCTTCGTGGGCTGGCATGTGCTCGAGACGTTCGTCAACAACGGCAACGCCTACTTCGACATCGGCGCGTCGTACTACCTGCTCGACCAGAAGGGCGGACTGCCGGGACTCAGCACGGCGTTCACGATCTCGCCCCTGATCAACCGCGACAGCGGGTGGGCGTCGTTTGACCTGGCGATCACGGCGTCGTGGGCCATCGGCCCCCGCGAGCGACACCTGCTGTACGTCGGCCTGAACAACTTCTTCACCCCCGCGCGCAAGGACACGGTCCCGACGGACCCGTACACGCTGGCCCCGTACCTGGGCGGCCAGTTCCGAGTCGGGCCCAACCGCGAGGTGGGGCTGGGGCTGGAGCTCAAGTGGCTGCGGCCCTACGCCTCGACCGCCGAGTCCGCCATCGCCTACGTCGGGCCGGGCAAGCTGGGCGCCCTCAGCTTCTTGTCGGGGGTGACGATCTACATCGGCAAGGACGGCAAGCCGAAGACCGACCGCGAGCCGGAGATGAGCCCGCCCCCGGCCGACGCCGCGCCCCCGGTTGCGCCCCCCGAGGAGGCAGCGCCCACCGAAGAGGCCGCGCCCACCGAGGAAGCAGTCCCCACCGAGGAAGCAGCGCCCACCGAGGAGGCAGCGCCCACCGAGGAAGCAGTCCCCACCGAGGAGGCAGCGCCCACCGAGGAGGCAGCGCCCACCGAGGAAGCGGCGCCCGCCGAGGAGGCAACGCCCACTGAGGAGGCCCCCACCGAAGAGGCCGCCGCCGAAGAGGCACCCACCGAGGAGCCCGCCGACCAGGCCGCCCCCGCCGACGCCCCCCCGGAGGCCCCGTGAACCGCATCTTCCCGCTGCTGCTGGTCCTGCCGCTCCTGGGCGGCTGCATCGACCTCTTCGAGAGCATCTGGTTCAACCCGGTGCCCCTGGATGCGTACGAGCCCTGGGCCCACAACGACGTGCCCGAGACCCACTGGGAGCTGGTCGCGCTGCCCGGCACCGCCGTCGAAGGCGAGGACGAAGCGCCCGAGATCTGGGGCGTCTGGGCGCACCAGTGCCTCGATCAGACCGGTCCCTGCGACGCGGGCGAGCCCGACTGCGACTGCGTCACCCCTGACTTCCCCGAGTTCGTCGCGGCCAACCAGTCCCGCGTCATCGTCTACTTCCACGGCAACGGAGGTCAGCTCGGCGGGTACTGGGATCGCATCCAGATCCTGTGGCGCATGGGCTTCGCGGTCTTCGCCATCGACTACCGGGGCTTCGGTCGGTCCAGCGGCGAGCCCAGCGAGGCCGGCATCTACGCCGACGCCCGCACGGCGGCCACCCACGTGAAGGAACGCCTGGTCCTGCACGACCCGAGCCTGCTCGGCGCCGACGACGCGCTGCCCACGGCGTCCCGCGCCGCTTTGACCTACTACGGCTTCAGCCTCGGCTCCACGGCAGCCATCGACCTCGCCATCGAAGACTCGCCCCGCGCCGTCATCACGGAAGGCGCGCTGGCCGGCGCCCAGGCGTTCCTCGACGACGCCGCCGGCATCGGGTTGTCGTCGACGGTCCTCATGGACACGCGCTTCGACAACCTGACGAAGATCAAGTCGGTTCTGGCCCCGAAGCTCCTCACCCACGGCCAGGCCGACGACTTCGTCCGCTTCGAGTTCAGCCAGCTCCTCTTCGAGGCCGCGCGCGACCCGAAGGAGCTCTACGCAGTCCCCCTCGCCGACCACGGCAACGTGCCCTGCCCCACCCGCGACGACACCGTGCCTTCCATCGAGGAGCCCTGCATTGCGTCGGCGGCGTGGCTCGAGCGGGTGCAGCCGTTCGTGGACGAGCACGTCCCATGAGCGAAGGCTGGATGCGCGGCTTCTCGCGACTCGTCAGCCTCGTGGCCGACGAGCTGCCGGCTGACGCCCCGCGTCCCGCCAGCCCGTTGCCGCCCCCCCCGGCTCCCGGCTCCGATCCCGGCCGCGGCGTCAGCGCGCTGCAGGACAGCCTGGATCGCCTCCGCGGCGATCTCCGCGAGTCCGAGGACGCCCTCAGCCGCGCCCGCGCTGAGTTGCTCGAGGCGAAGGAGGGCTTTGGCGCCAACCGCAAGGAAGTCGAACGCCTCACCGAGCAACTGAGCGAAGCCAAGAGCGACCTGGGCGCCCAACGCAGCGAGGCCGACGGCCTGCGCGGCGAGCGCGAGGAGACCAAGCGCGAGCGGGATCAGCTTCGCCGGGAGCGGGATCTGGCCCGCAAGGAGCGGGACGCCGCCCTGGGCGAGCGCGACGACGCCCGCGGCGAGAGCGTCGAGCTGCGCCGCGGAAGCGGGGAGCTGCAGCCGCGACTCGACGCGGCCGACCGTCAGCTGGCCGAACAGGCCGCCGAGCTGGGTCGCCTGCAAGCCGAAGCCGAAGAGGCCCGCACCGAGGCCCGCCGCGCCCGCGAGCGGCTGCACCAGCGCGAGGCGTTGCTGGGCGACGACAAGGAAGGCCTTCAGGGCGAGCTGCAGCAAGCGTGGTCCGCCCGGGACGAGGCCGAAGCCCAGCTCCGCGCCCTGCAGGAAGAGCTGCGGACCGCCCAGGCGGCGCTGCGAACCTCCGACGACGTGCGCCGCGGCCTGGAGGGTCAGGTCGCTGAGCTGCGCGAAGCCCAGCACGCGGCCAGCGCCGGCGGGCAGGCGGCCACCGCCGCCACCGCCGATCTGCAGGCCCAGTTGGCCGCGGCGGCCGAGTCCATCGATGCCGCGACGGCCCGCACCGACGCCGCCGTGGCCCGCGCCGAAGCCGCCGAAGCCGACGCGCGGGCCGGGTCCACCGAGGCAACACGGTTGCAGGGGCTCGTCGACGAGCTGTCCGCCCGACACGAGGCCGCCGAGCGGCGCGTGGCCGCGGCGGACGCGGAGCGCTCGGGCCTCGAGGCGTCTCTGGAGTCGGCCACCCGGCGGGTCGAGCGGCTGACCGAACAGCTCGCCAGCGAGCGCAGCCTCCTGGAGGATGCCGACTCGTCCACGGGCCCCGAGGACCTGCAGCGTCGGCTCAAGCGCGAACGCGCGGTCAGCCTCGACCTCCGCCGGGAGATCGAGTCCCTCGAAGGCCGACTGGAGACGCTGACCGCCGAGTCGGCCGAGGCCCGGGACAACGCCGGCAACCTGCAGCGGGCCATCGACGCCGCCGAAGCTCGGGCCGCGGACGCCGATGCGGCTCGACAGACGGCCGCCGAGCGGCAGGCCGCCGCCGACGTCGCCCGCAGCCAGGCCGAAACCGAGCTCGCCGCCCGCACCGAAGCCCTCTCCGCCGCCCAGCACGCCGCCGAGCAGGCCGCCGCCGAGCAGGCCGCCGCCGAGGCCGCCCGGGTCGAGGCCGAAGCCGCCCGGGCCGACGCCGACGCCTCCCGGGTCCAGGCTCAAGTCCAGCGCTCCGAGGCGGACTCCGCCCGCGCCGACGCCGAAGCCCGGGCCGAGGCCGCCGAAGCCGAGACCGCGGCGACCGCCGCCCGGCTCGACGACGCCACGACCCGGCTGGCCGAAGCCGCCACGCAGGCCGAGGCCCGCGCCGGTGAGCTGGCGTCCCTCACCCGCGGCCACGCCGCCGCCGAAGCCGCCCTCGCCGACGCGAAGGCCGAGAGCGCTCGGCTGCGCCAGTCCGCGGACTCCGCCACCGCCGACGCCACCGCCGACGCCACCGGCCTGCGCGAGCAGCTGGCGACCCTCCGCGCCGCCCACGACCAGACCACCGTCGCCCTGGCCGCTGCGCGCGCAGCCGCCGACGCGGCGCGCACGGAGCTCGCCGCCCAGGCCCCCCCCGTCGACAACTCCGGCGCTCTCGACGAGCTGCGCGCGGAGCTGGAGCGGACCCGTGCCTCGGCCGCGGAGGAGTCCAAGCGTCAGGCTCGCGAGCTGGCCATGGCCCGGGTCGAGGCCGCGCACAGTCCCCCCGGGGCGGCGGTCAGCCCCGCCCAGGTCGAAGCGCTGCAGAAGCAGGTCGACGAGCTTCGCGCCGCGGCCCGGCGCTCCGACACCACCGTCGCAGGGCTGAACAAGCGCCTGCGCCAGCGGGACGAAGAGATTCAGGGCCTGCGTCGGAACCTCTCGCGCCTGGCCGTGCCGGGCTCCACGCCCGTCGATGGCGGCACCAGCCCGGGCCACGCCGCGCCGCAGCCGGGGCCCGGTGCGCCCCGCCGCACCCGCCGAGTCCCCGTCATCCCCGCGAGCTCGCCCACCGAGTCCCTGCGGCCGCCCGTCCAGGGCACCTCCCCGGCGGCCGAGCGACCGCGCACCCCCGCCGGTTCCATGCCCGCCGTCACGCTCCCCATCGCGGCGGCCGGTCCCCAGGGTGCCTACGATCCGGATCTCGCGCCGCCGACGAGGTCGCTCCCGGGCTCGCCTCCCCCGGCCGCCCCGCCGCCGCGCACTCGCTTCGACAACTCGACCAACAAGATCTACTCGGCCCGCAAAGAGCCGAGCGAAGAGGAGCGCGGAGGGCTACTCGGCCGCCTCCGGCGCAAGCGGTAGCGCCCCGCCGGCTGCCCGCAGCCGCCGCAACCGCGACGGCGGGCACGGGTGCTCGCGCAGCATCGCCACGGGGGCCCCCGACCGAAGGGAAGCCCAGATCGGCCCGGCCGACTCCAGCCCCGCTCGAGCGAGCATCGCCCCTGCCAGCTCGTCCGCCTCGGCTTCGTGCCCCCGGGACCACGGCTCGCTGCCCCCCACCCGCGCGGCGAACCCCAGCGCCCCCAGCAACGCCGACCGCCCCGCGGGCTCGTCCAGCGTCGGCGAGCCCGCCGCCAACTGAAGCAACACCCCGGTCTGCACCCGCTGCACCCCGTGCCGCAGGATCACGTGTGCCATGGCGTGGGCCAGCAGCGGACCCGCCGCGCCGTCGGGCCACACCGCCATCAGGTCCGCCCCCACCGCCAGCGTGCCCGACGGCGTTCCGTACAGGCCCGAGTCGTCGGGCAACACCACGACCCCCCAGTCCAGCCGCCGCCAGCCCGGCGGCGCGACGGCGACCAGCGCGGCGAGGGTGTCCTGCAGCTCCACCGGCCCCGGCACCGCGCCCTGGTCCGCCAACTCCGCCGCCACTTGGTGCCCCAGGTGCAGCTCCTGCGCCGGCCCCAAGGCGACCGCCGTGGGCGCACGCACGGCCCGGGGCCCGCAGCCCAACCCGAGAACCAGCAGCAGCCACCACGCGCGCATGCCTCCGTTCGTACCCCAGCGCCCCCGGGCGCGTCGCCCCGCGTGTACGATTCCGGCTCGCCCCGGGAGCCTGATGGCCGAGCCCGTCCGTCGCCCCGACCCTGCGGGCGATCCGTCGACCCCCATCGTCGTCCTGCCCCCGGCCCGCCCGGGTGGCGCGCCGCGTCGTTTCGTGGTGCGGCCGGGCCGCGTCTACGCCCTGTTGGCGGCCGTCTTCATCGCCGGCGTGGCCGTCGCCGCGGCCGTCGCCGTGGCGGTCCTCGCACCCCGGGGCAGCGGGCTGGCAGCCGACAACCAGGCCCTGACCGCTCGCCTCGCGGCGCTGCAGACCGAGCTCGCCACCTGGAAGAAGAAGGTCGCCGACGCTCTGCCCACCACGCCGGAGCCCGAGCCCACCCGGGCGGGACAGCTGCGCGTCTCCATTCCGGCCCTCAACGGCGACGAGCCCACCGTGCGGATCGCGCTGCTTCGCAGCGACGAAGCCGTCGTGATGCTGGGCGACGGCCTGATCCTGGAGCACGAGGGCGGCGGCACCACGCCCATGCGCGGTCAGGTGCGCGCCACCCCGGGCAAGAACTCCATCAGCATCGAGGGCGTCGGCGCCGTCAAGAACGGCCTGCGGGTCATCAACCGGGTCGGCCCGGTGCGCGTGGGCGACCGCGAGCTGGCCGACACGATCGAGCTGCACAACGACGGTGGCCGGCTGCTGCTGATCGGCGAGCTGCCCCTCGAGAAGTACCTGCAGGGCGTCGTCTCGTCGGAGCTCCCGGCGAGCTGGTCCCTGGAGGCCAAGAAGGCGCAGGCGGTGGCTGCCCGCACGTACGCGATGATGCAGCGCGAGCAGTCGGACAAGCCCTGGCACCTCGAGTCCACCGTCGCCGACCAGGTCTATTCGGGCAAGGCCCCCGACGCGACGAGTCGCGCCGCCGTCGCCGCGACCCACGGCGAGATCCTCACCGCCGAGGGCTACCTCGTCTCGGCCTTCTATCACTCGACCTGCGGCGGCAAGACCGAAGACCCCGGCGCCGTCTGGCCCGGCCGCCCGGTCCACGGCAACAGCAGCGTCACCTGCGGGTTCTGCGAGCGCGCGCCGGCCTACCGCTGGTCCACGGACGTCACCGTCGACGCCCTGATGGCCGCCGCCAAGAAGGACGGCGCGAGCCCCGCGACCATCAAGGGCCTCGCCGTGCGTTCGCGCAGCCAGTCCGACCGCGTCGAGCAGATCGAGCTGGTGACGGACAGCGACCCCATCTCGTGGGGCGGCAACCGGTTCCGGGAGCTCCTGGGCTGGACGAAGGTCAAGTCCACCCTCTTCCAGCACGAAGTCGTGCGCGGTTCCTTCCGGCTGACCGGCCACGGGCTCGGCCATGGAGTCGGCATGTGCCAGTGGGGCGCGCAGGGCATGTCGACCGGCGGCCACGACTACCGCGCGATCCTGTCGCGCTACTACCCCCTGGCGAAGGTCGAGCGGATCTTCTGAGCCCATCCCCGGCGGGCAGCAGGCCGCCTTTCCCCGTCCCCCAGGCCATCGTGTAGCCTGCCCGCGGCCCGTCGTCCCACCCGGAGGAATCGCCCGATGAAGCGCACCCTGAACCTCGTTGTTGCCCTGCTCGCCCTGGGCCTCCTCCTGCTCCCCGTCGCCTGCGGCACCGGCTCCGGCACCGACGGCGGCAACGACTGCTCCGACGGAGTGGGCGTGGACGAGGACGGCGACACCTACCGCACCTGCGGGCTCGACGATCTCATCGACTGCGACGACGGCAACGCCGACGTGAACCCCGGCGCCTCGGAGATCTGCGGCGACGGCGCCGACAACGACTGCAACGGCGCCGTGGACGACGCCGACGTGGACGACGACGGCATCATCGACGAGGCCTGCGGCGGCGCGGACTGCGACGACCTGGACCCCGAGGCCTACCCCGGTCGCTCGGAGTCCTGCGACGGCGCCGACAACGACTGCGACGGCGAGATCGACGACGGCTTCGACGCCGACAACGACGGCTGGACCTCGTGCGCCGGGGACTGCGACAACACGGACCCCCGCATCAACCCCGACGCAGCTGAAGAGTGCAACGGCCTCGACGACGACTGCGACTGCCTGGACACCCCCGTCGACACGAACGACGACGGCGTGCTGTGCGGCCCCGGCGACCGCGACGTCGACGAGGACTTCGACCTGGACGAGGACGGGTTCATCTCGACCGAGGGCTTCTGCGCGGACCTGTACGGCCCGACGGGCGAGGCCGCGGCGTCCGGTGACTGCGACGACAGCGACGCCGAGACCCGGCCCGGGGCCCACGAAGACAGCTCCGACGGCTTCGACAACGACTGCGACGGCTGCCTCGACGAGTGCCAGGACGCCGACGGCGACGGCTACGACACCTGCGACATCGGCGCCGCCGGCGACGCGACCTGCGCCGTGCCCGGTGAGAACCTCTCGGACGACGGCCTCGAGGCCGACTGCGACGACTCGCCGCTCAGCCTCTTCGCCGAGAACGTGCACCCGGACACGACCTTCAGCGTCGTGACCTCCGGCGGCGACGTCCTGCAGATGGAAGAGCTCTGCGACCGCGTCGACAACGACTGCGACGGCACGATCGACGAGGGCTACGACGAGAACTGCAACCCGCTCGAGTAGCGCGTTGCCCCTGCCCCGCCGCGTCGGCGTCGCCGGCGCCCCCGCCGCCCGCGAGGCGCTGTGTCGCGTGCTTCAGGGGGCTGGCTTCGAGGCCGTCTCCGCCGGCCCCGACGGCCTCAGCGCCCTGGCGGACGTCGCCTGCGCGGTCGAGGCGATGCCCGGCGAACCCCTGGCGCGGACGGCCCTGGCCCGAGCCCTGGATGCCGCCTTGCCGGCGGGCGCGGCCCTCGTCCTCAGCACCCCCGGCACCGAGGTCGGTCCGGTCAGCACGGCCACCCGGCGCCCGGGCGAGGTCGTGGGCCTGGTCTTGCCCCTGCCCGGAAGCGCCCTGCTGGAGCGGGTGGCCGGTCACCTGACGCGCGAGCCCACGCTGCAGCTGGCGGCAGACCTCGCCGACGCCCTCGCGCGGCCGTGGGTCGACGCGCCGGACACCCCCGGGGGCGTGAGCCGGCGCCTCGCTCTCGCGGGCGCCGCCGAAGCCGCGCGGGCCGGCTTGACGCCGGCCGCCCTCGACGCCCTGGCCACCGCGCGTTGGGGAGTCGCGCGAGGCCCGGGCTCCATCTGGGCGGGCCTGTGCGAAGACGAGCGTCGCCGGGCCAGCGACGCCATCTCCATTGAGCACGGGGGGCTGTACGAGTGGCCCGACGGCCCCGAGTTCGACCCCGACGACCCCCTGGCCGCCGTGCAGGACGCCCTGCTCGCCGCCGCCGCGGGGCTGGCCGAAGAGGGGGTCTCCGGATTCGCGCTGCGCCGCGCCGCCCGCGTCGGCCTGGGGCTGCCCGACTCCCCGGTGGCGTGGCTCGACGGCGATCTGGAGGACCAGCTGGCCGACCTGCTGGGTCGGTTCCCGGAGCTCATGGTCGAGCCCATCCCGCCCGCCAGCGGCTTCGTGACGCGGCGGGCCGACCGGCTTCGCCTCCGCCTGGACCGGGCCACCGACTGGATCGAGCCAGTCGTCCGGGCCGAGCTTCAGGCAGCTCTGGTCGCCCCCGGAATCGGGCGCGTGGAGTCCGACGGCCCCGGCTTCGGCCCCCCCGCCGACCGGGCCTGGCTGCAGGCTGCCCGAACGTCCCCCGACGCGGTCGAAGAGCTCGCCGGCGCGGTCGATGCGCTCGCGGATCACGACGCCACCGCCTGGCTGCGCGGCCCCGCCAGTGGCCCTGCCCTGGCTCTGGCCCTGGCCTGCCGGCAACGCATCGCCACCGCGGAGGCGACCCTCGGCCTGCCCGAGCTCGCGCTCGGCGCCTTGCCCCTGCTCGGCACCCTGACCCTCGCCGCCGACGCCGCCCCCAGCCTCGTCGCCAACGATCCCCTCCCCGCCGAACACGCCGTCGGCCTCATCGACGCCGTCCGCCCGCCGTGTTCTCTGGACGGCCCCGGCGGCTCCTCGCCCACGCCCACGCCGCGCGAACCGGCCCCCGGCCTCGCCGCCAGCGCCGCCGCCGACCTCGCCGCCACGCTCCCCGCGCTCCCCCGCGCCGACGCGATGGCGTGGGAGCGCGAAGAGGCCGCCGCCATGCTGGCCGGCCCCGCCGCCCGGGCCTCCGCCCACTGACCCCAATGGGCCCCCCTCCGGGGCCGGGCTCAACGCCGCGGCTGCAGGCGTCTTGCGGGACGCAACGATTCCCTTGACTCATTGCCACGCGGTTTCGTATGGTTCACCCGAGCCGGTCTGTCTGGCTCATTACGGAAAGCGATACGTGCTGAACGCGCCGGAGCGACGCCACTACAAGCTTGTCCAGCGCATCGCCACGGGGGGCATGGGCGAGGTGTTCCTGGCCAACGCCGAGGGCGCCGCCGGTTTCCAGCGCAAGGTCGTCATCAAGAAGGTGCATCCGCGTTGGTCCCACAACGCCGACGTCATGTCCCTGTTCCGGGACGAAGCCCGCCTGGGCGCCGCCCTCGACCACCAGAACATCGTCCGGGTGTTGGACTACGGCAAGTCGGGCGACGGCGTCTTCATCGTCCTCGAGTACATCGAAGGCCGAAACCTGGCCGAGCTGATCACCGTCGCCACCGAGCGCCGCGAGTACCTCCCCGCAGAGATCGTCGCCTGGGTCGGCATGCAGTGCTGCCAGGCCCTCGAGCACATCCACGGTCGCAAGACCCGCGCGGGCGACCACCTGGGCGTCGTGCACCGGGACATCAACCCCGCCAACGTCCTGCTGTCGTCGTCGGGCGAGGTGAAGCTCACGGACTTCGGCGTGGCCGCCGGCCACCACCGCGAACTCAAGACGGCCCACGGCATCCTGCGGGGCACGTTCCCCTACATGTCGCCCGAGCAGACCCGGTGCCAGCCGCTGGAAGGCCGCTCGGACATCTTCAGCCTCGCCATCGTCCTGTACGAAGCGCTGACGGCCCACCACCCCTTCGCCGACGACGAGGACTACCTCACGATCAAGGCGATCCAGGAGGAGGTCCCGCCGTCCCCCGACGACCTGCGGCGCGACGTCGACCCCGCCCTGTCGGCGATCATCATGCGGGCCCTGGGCAAGGACCCCGAAGATCGGCAGGACTCCGCGCGGGCGCTCCACGCCGACCTGCGCGCGTGGCTTCGCAAGTCCGAGCGCCGGGCCTCGGCCCCCCGCCTCGCGGACCTGATGGGCAAGTACTTCCCCCACGCTGCTCCCCGCGGCGAGTCGGTGGAGGCGCTGCGCATCGCCCTGGGGCCGACCACGCCCGGCACGGCCACGCGGCCCATCCTGGACCTGTCCTCGCTGGACCTGCGGCCGGGCAACAAGCGCGTCGGCGGCGCCATCCTCCCCAAGGACCCGGAGCCGGTGGTCGAAGAGCCGCTGGTTGCCGAGCCCGAGTTCTCGGTCCCCGACGACACCTGGGACACGATCACCCCCGGCGACGGCACCCGGCCCCTGGTCCAGCCGAAGTCGGACGCCGACCTGGCCGCCACCCTGCGCGAGGCCTACCGGGTCACGGTCGACTCCCCCGACCACCGGGACCCCGCGCCCTGGGACCGGGCCAGCGTCCAGCGCGGCCCCGTCGCCCTGGACGGCATCAAGAAGGCGCCCGCCCGGCGGCCCGAACCGCCCCGGAACAGCTGGCTCGGGTACATGGTGGGCTGCTCGATGATCGCCGGGATGGTCGGCGGGCTCGTCTACGCCATCTGGCGGTTCACCTAGTGGTCCGGCACAGGGGTTCTGGTGAGTCCTTGCGCGCCCTGCCCGCCGCTGGCTGCGTTGGTCTTCGGCCGCGGGGGAACAACCCCGCTCCGCTCCTCCCGCCTTGCCATCGAGGCGCAGGCCATCCCAATCAACTCACCGAATTCCCTGCGCAGAACCGCTAGAGAGCCGACCAAGAGTCCTCAAGCGGCCGCCGCGAAGAGCCTGTCGAGCACGTA